>Ga0255052_10000208_pt1 | contig 45720 bp, 42 predicted proteins | sample JV7_2_21_MG_FD_188632 | JGI IMG/M metagenome (GOLD analysis project Ga0255052, IMG submission 188632) | Seawater microbial communities from Jervis Inlet, British Columbia, Canada - JV7_2_21 | ecosystem: Environmental > Aquatic > Marine > Inlet | place: Canada: British Columbia | collected...
CACGGCGGTTTTTGGTTTGCATTTTGTCCAGATCATCGGGATAAGCCTGAATCAGGATGGGAACGCCGGCGTCTTTGAGTGCCGCAACCGCACCGGTCTCATCCCCGAAGTTCGGCAGGCTCAGAATCACGCCATCGTATTTCCCATGGTTCCGACGCAGCCAGTCCGCGTAAAGCTTGCCTTCCTGGGTTGTCTCCACAGCGCCATGCGGCGTGGCATCTTCCGGCATCATCAGTACCTCGTGGCCCCACTCCTTGATGACGCGAGGGAGTTCCTCGCGGGCTTCCTTCATGAGGAAGGCAGGGAAAAAGCCTCTGTTTCCGAAGAGCAATGCGAACGTTGATTTCCTGTTTGACATGGCCGTTACCTCCTGTGTAAGTGACATCACACCATTTGAAAGCCCGCCTTGATGACGGATGTGGCCCTGTCACCAAACAGGACCGCTTCATGTTCATCCAACCGAAACAGCCCAACCAGTTTCTCGTAGGGCAAGGCATGCTCGGCGAGCAGCCTGGCGGCGTAGGCCATGCATTGACTGGAAGGGTAGGCGTAGTTGCCCAAAATCTCGATTTCGTTTCGGCAGATCTTCAGCGGGTCGACCGTGGCCGGTCCAGCGTCAACCAGGTGGCCCAACTCAAAGATTTTCGCGCCGCGGCGGGCAATCTCCACGCACTCGGTCAGGACGGCAGGCACGCCGCAGGCCTCGACAGCCACGCCGGCGCCCAGCCCATCGGTCAGGTCCTTGATCATAGCCACGCGCGTAGCGGCGTCCTGTTCGGAGACATTGATCGTGTGCGTAGCGCCGAACTGTGTTGCCAACGCAAGTTTCTCGCCCAACGCATCGACGGCAATGATGGTTTTTGCATTGATAAGGCCGAACCCGGCCACGAACCCCATGCCAATGGCGCCGCACCCATAGACGACAACCGGTTGATCCACGCCGAATGCATCGCCGTCGATCCAGTCATGAGTGCGGCGATATCGGTCAATGGCGCCGACCGCACAGGCAAACGGCTCGGCCAATATGCCGATCTCGGGTGACAGGCGGCTCGGGACCTTGACGATCTCCGACCCGGGCAGAATGTAGATGTACTCTGCCCAACCACCGAAAAGATGTGGCGGGGCTTCGCTCCGGATCGAGCTGTTGTAGGTGCGTGCGTTCATGCACATCTCAGGGCGCTGGGGAAGACGCTGGCAGTAGAAACATTTGTCGCACACGATGCGCGGATTGATCGTGACCCTGTCGCCGACCGCCAAGCCCCTGTCACCAAACACCTTGATTCCACGCAAGGCCCTGGCGCCGATGGCGTGGACCTCCCCGATCATTTCATGCCCGGGAATGATGGGAAGCTTGATCTGGGACCGCATCCCTTTGATACCATGAAGATCGGTGCCGCAAATCCCGCACGTCAGGAGTTTGATCAACAGAGCGTCCTCAGCAACGGTTGGCATGGGGAACTCAACGAGCTCTACCTTGCCGATGTCAGAACACTGCAACGCTTTGACCTTACTCATGACACATCCTCCTTGAAAACCGATGGTTCAAATCTCGGACTGCGGGATACAGGCGCTTGTAGTCCTGATAGTGTTCCTCATACTCGTTGGTCTCGCCTTTGCGGGGCGTGAACGTACGTTGGACGTGGACAATAGAATTGACGGCTTCGGAGAAATTACTGTACGTACCGATGGCCTTTCCGGCCAGTAGCGCCGCACCGAGCGCCGCCGCTTCCGAGACCGCCAGCGATTCGACCGGTTTGCCGAAGACATCGGCCTTGAGTTGGAGCCACTTCGATGACTTGGCGCCGCCGCCGACCGCCCGCAGTCGCTCGATCGTAATGCCGGATTCCTCCATCATCTCGATGTTGAGCCGCATCGCGTAGTTCGTGCTGTCGAGTACCGCGCGGTTCAGCTCGGACTTGTCGACATCAATGGTGAGATTGAACAAGCCGCCGCGCGACATCGGGTCCAGCGTTGGCGTGCCGCTGCCCACGAAATGCGGCAGAAAGAGCGGGCGTGCTTTGTGCTTCGACGCCGTATCCACTATGATATCGTACGGGTCGCATCCACGCTTCTTGGCCTCAAGCACTTCGCCTGCGCACAACACATCGCGATACCAGCGCATCAGGAGCCCCCCCGTCAGGTTGAACCCAATGCTGCAGTAGAGGTCCGGATAGACATGCGGATAGCACGAATAGTTGTTGTTCAGCATCGTATCAGTCAAAACCGGTTCTGGCAGCGCCGGGCATATCACGTCGGACGTGCCCGTGGCGTTCATGGCAAGGCCCCCGGCAACGATGCCGGCTCCGAGTGCGCCACACGGCTGGTCATGGCCGCCGGTGGCGATCTGCATGTCGACAGGCAATGACAACATCCGTGCAACATCCGATCGGATCCTGCCAACGACCACGCCAGACGGTCTGACGTCCGGCAAGAGTGATCGGTCGACCTGGGCGGCGGATAGGATTTCATCCGACCACTCACGTTCGCGGACATCGAACGCCATCGTGCGGGCCGCCAGAGAGTAGTCGGTCGCCAACTCGCCGGACAGTCTGAACAGGACAAAGTCTTCGACGCACAGGAACTTGTGGGCTGCCTCAAAAATGTCCGGGCGATTCTCCCTGAACCACATGATCTTGTTAATCGTGTGCATGGGGTGGAGCGGCATGCCCGTAACCTGGAAGATCCGTTTGCGCCCGAGTCGGCTCTGCCACCATTCAAACTGGGGGACCGTGCGCTCGTCGAACGTCACCACAATGTCGTTCAACGTCTTGCCGTTCCGGTCGATCGGCGTGACGCCCTCCCCCTGACAGGACACGCTGAGCGCGACGGGAGGATCGTTCCCCAACACCGCGCCGACAGACTGCAGCACGTCCTGGGTGTTCTGCCAGATCGTGTCGGCGCTCAGTTCGGACCACCCCGGTTTGGGGTGCTGCAGAGGATACTCCCGATAGGCCCTGGCCAATTCGTCGCCTTCCTCAGTGAAGGCCACCACCTTGCAGCCCGTTGTGCCGACATCCAATCCGATCAGACTCATATCGTTTTACATCCTCACAATGTTAACGTGGACACCCATTTTTCGATACCGCGCGAGGATCTTTTTGGGCGCCTTGGAGTCGGTAATCAGACAATCCACGTCTCTAAGATCAGCGATCCGTGAGAACTCTTCTCTGCCTATTTTTGATGAGTCGGCAAGCACGACGCGCTGTTTGGCCGCCGCCATGATGGCTCGTTTGATCCCGACTTCCACCGGGCTCGCATTGGTCAGACTGCCATCCTCGCCAATTCCGCCTACACCGAGAAACGCCAAGTCAACCTTGATTTCCTTCATCGTGTTCTCGGCAATATGCCCCACGCACGACAACGTATTGGCTCGCAGCGATCCCCCCACGGCCAGGACGGAGACGTTCGTTCGTGCAATCAGTTCACCGGCGATATTGATGGCATTGGTCACCGCGATGATGCGTTTCGAGTTGTCGACCATCTTTGCCAGAGCAAATGTCGTTGTGCCCGAATCCAGAATGATCTTGTATCCCTCTTTGATCATACCTGCCGCTGCTTTGGCAATGGCCTGTTTCGCAGCGCATTGTTGCGCCTGCCTGACGTCAAAGGGCCTCTCGATGAGGAGGTTGTTTTCTGAAAGTACCGCACCGCCATGCGTTCGGCCGACGACGCCCTGAGCTGCCAACTCGTCGAGGTCGCGCCGGATCGTCATCTCGGCCGTGCCGAAGATCCGGCAGAGCTGACTCACCTCCACCGCTCCCTTCGACTGTAGCAGTTGAATGATTTGTTCCTGCCGTGCTTTCTTGAGCATGGTGCCCTCTATCCCCGGCGCGCTGTATACGAACTGCTCTATGTTCTATATTGGTTGTATTCTCGCACACTCTCGAACATCTGTCAACCGGCCCCACGCCAGAAAAAGCGTCCTCTCAATATGAAGCAATAGCCATTTGTTATCCGTGTGTTTGCGAATCGCACGCATCAACAACTCATGGTCGATGTTATCAAAGAACCCCTTGATGTCAAGATCAACAACCCAGTTGTAGCGCAACATCTTTTACGCGTCACACCCACGGCCTCGATCGCTGGCTTTCCGGGCCGATAGCCGTATAAGTCCGGATGAAAATAATGATCCACCTCCGGTTGTTTGGAAATACTGAACGGCTTTGCTTTACTCAATGGCTCCTCCCAATAGCTGGTTGGCCACTTCCTAAAGCTGATCGATTCAACCCCTTCGCTCCATCTCCCCATTTAATCAGCAAGTATCATTCTGGTGTTCAAGTAACTCTACCCTTTTTGTTTCGGTTTCAGAAACTATCAGCTATTCTTACCTTTACGTTGTTGAAGGCGGACCCTGATGGATTGCGCATGTGCATCCAGCCCTTCGATTTCAGCCAAGCGGATGATCGCTTTTGCCTCCTGATTGAAGGCAGAACGGGAGTAGTGAAGGATATTTGTTTTCTTGATAAAGTGGTCCACCGAAAGGCCTGAAGCAAATCTCGCCGTACCGGCAGTGGGGAGCACATGGTTTGGCCCGGCCATATAATCCCCAACCGATTCAGGGGTATAATCTCCGACAAACACAGCGCCCGCATTACGGATTTGTCCGATGTAGTCAAAAGGATCCTTGATATGCAATTCAAGATGTTCCGGTGCAATGCGGTTTGAAATTGCCATAGCGCTATCTAAATCAGGTACCACCAGGATACCGCCATACCGGGAAAGCGATTTTTTAGCGATCTCTTTGCGTAAAAGATTTTCTAGCTGCGCCCTTACAGTCAAAGCAACCGCGTCAGCGATTTCATGGGAATTGGTCACCAACAGAGCTGAAGCCAAGGGATCATGTTCTGCTTGGGAAAGAAGATCCGCAGCGGTAAATTCCGGATTAGCGGTCCGATCAGCGATAATCAGAATTTCACTTGGCCCGGCGATCAAGTCTATGCCGACAAGGTCTGCCACTATTTTTTTTGCCAGAGAGACGTAAATATTGCCGGGCCCTGCAATCACATCCACCTTCGGGACCGTCTCTGTACCAAAGGCCAATGCGGCGATTCCCCAGGCACTTCCGACTTTATAGACATCACGAATTCCGACTTTCTTTGCAGCGACAAGAAGATGGGGATTTACACCTCCCTCCGCAGTTGGCGGCGTTACCATAACCACCTTTTCTACACCGGCTATTCTGGCCGGAATGGTACACATCAGTATTGATGAGACCAATGGGGTCTTTCCCCCCCTTCCACCTGGAACATATATCCCCACTGATCCGACCGGATTGATCAGCTGTCCAAGCAGGGTCCCGGGTCTATCCGTATCAATCCATGACATCTTCTGTTGTTTTTGATGAAACACCGTTATTTGGGATGCCGCACGACCTAAAGCCTGTTTAAATGACCGGTCTGTAAAAGATGCAGCGTTATCCATCTCTTCTTCTGTAGTTTTCAAGGTGTTTAAGGTCATGCTAGGGGAATCAAAACGCCGAATATATTTTACCAGTGCCCGATCGCCGTTTTTTTTGACATCATCAAGGATGCGGCTAACCTCGAAAAAGTCTTTCTTTTTGAAGCCGAGACCCCGGTTGATAATGGCTGAAAGCCTTTTTTCAGCCTCTTTTGAAGGGAAGTTGTAGATTTTCATTTCCGCCATCTTTCTTTTTTTAGATTTTCCACTTATATTACCGGATCGGCTTCAGGGATTTGATGCCGATTGAACAGGTTTTCGAATAGCGTCCCTCGATTTTATTTTTAGGGTTTATTTTGAATCAAGGTTATTTGTCAATACGAAGCGTCATCGGGATCTGTCCAAAATACCCGTTGACATATTTCTTAGATCTGAATAGATGGATGCGTTTTGAACATATGAAGGATGAACCCGGACCCGACGATCCGGTGGATTGGTCCTGGGAAACTTGACGCATGAGTTTTGATTCAAAATGGAGGAAATCGATGGCGAGAAACAGAATATATAATTTCAATGCAGGACCCGCTGCCCTTCCTTTTCCTGTTTTGGAAGAAATACAGGAATCGTTTTTCAATTTTACAGGGTCCGGGATGTCGATTATCGAGATGAGTCACAGATCCAAATGGTTTGAAAATGTTATAGGTGATGCCATCACAAGGGTCAGGCGCATTCTAAAGTTTGACGAAAAATTTCATGTCCTTTTTCTCCAAGGGGGTGCCAGCATGCAGTTTTGCATGATCCCTATGAATTTTTTAAATGGGGAAAACTCGGCGGATTACATAAATACCGGAACCTGGTCAACAAAGGCGATTAAAGAGGCACGGATGCAGCACAAACGCATAAAGGTGGTCGCTTCCTCGGAAGATAAAAATTTTTCTTATATCCCGAAGAAAATTCAATTCAGCAGCGATGCCGTTTACTGCCATATCACATCAAACAATACCATTAAGGGAACCCAATGGTCGTCGTTTCCGGATACAAAAGATGTGCCACTGATAGCAGACATGTCATCCGATATTTTTTGGAGGCCCTTTGGCGTGGAAAAATTCGGACTGATCTACGCCGGTGCTCAGAAGAATATGGGGCCTGCAGGCGTGTGTATGGTCATTATTCGAGACGACATGCTCGAACGGATACCCGATCACCTGCCGACGATGCTCAAGTATACCACTTTTGCTGAAAAAAACTCGCTGTATAATACACCGCCCTGTTTTGGTATTTATGTGATCCAACTGGTGCTGAAGTGGTTGGAGGAAACCGTCGGCGGTATTGAAAAAATGGAAGAAATCAATCGCAAAAAGGCGGGGCTTTTATACAGGGCAATAGATGAAAGCGGCTTTTACGAAGGTACGGCAATGCCTGAAAGCCGTTCAATGATGAACATTACTTTTCGGTTACCCAATGAAGATTTGGAGGCGGCATTTGTCAAAAACGCCGTTGAAAGCGGTCTGGGTGGTCTTAAAGGACATCGATCCGTCGGCGGGTGCCGGGCATCGATTTACAATCCCACGTCTCTTGAGGCGGTTGCCGCCCTTGTCGATTTTATGGGAGCGTTTGAACAAAAGCATGGATGAAACCGTTTTTAATCCTGTTCAGACCGGGCCCCGATAACGAGGTGATCCAAAAGATGTCACAGGAAAACGATATCGTACTCCTATATGTTGAAGAGAACCCCCTTGTTTTTGCCAGAATTGAGGAGATCTCTCCGGATATCAAAGCAGGTTGGTACCATGTAAAACTGCTCATTTTGCAGCTACCCCTTCAGACCGTAACTTGGATTTTAAGAGATTCCTATATTAACGGTGATACCTTTACCATGGGTGGGAAAAAAATGAAGTTGGAAAGGGTGGTATGTCCGGAAAATGCAGAAGAGGAAGATCTCCTTTTGAAAAAAAATCTTGTGAAAAAGAATTCGCGCTCCGCAAAGGTGATATCACTGACAGATATGAAAAAAAATAGATGATGGAATCTTCCACTCGGATCGTAATTTCTGCGTCTAGAAGGACGGATATCCCTGCCTTCTATATGAAATGGTTTATGAAGCAGATCGAAAAGGGAATTTTTAAGATTACCAATCCCTACAACAGGCGTGTATCTAACCTGCCATCAACACCCGAAAGAGTCCACACCATCGTATTTTGGTCAAAAAATTTCGGGCCCTTTATAAAAGAAGGGCTTGGCACTAGACTGGAAAAAATGGGATACCATCTCTTTTTTAACTTCACCCTCAACTCGGATTCTCCCTGGCTTGAGCCGAATGTTCCACCCTTGGATAAACGCCTCGATCAACTGGCAGTCTTGACGGATCGTTTTACCCCTGAGAGTGTTAACTGGAGATTTGATCCCATATGTTTCTATCAGACGGAAAAAGGGGGGATACGGGACAATCTCGATGACTTTTCGCGCATCGCCTGTCAGGCCGGCCAAAACGGAATCTCAAGGTGTATCACCAGTTTTATGGATGATTATCCGAAGATTCAAAAACGGGTCCGAAAAATACACGAATCCATACCCGGATTTTCATTTGTTGATCCTGGCATCGAAAAGAAAAAAAAGGTGATGCTGGCGATGGAACAGGAGCTTAAAGGAAAAAACATACAGCTTCAGACCTGTTGTGAAAAAAGGATCATCAATGTTCTTCCCGCTTCCTCGGCCATCACACAAAGTGCTTGCATCCCAAACGATCTGCTTGTCAAAATTTTTGGCGGACGTCTATCTTTGAAAAAAGATGCGGGTCAGCGGATAAAAGATGGGTGCGGATGTATGGTCTCTGTTGATATTGGATCTTATCACCTGCAACCATGCCATCATAACTGCCTTTTCTGTTATGCAAACCCCTCCATTTAGAAGACATCAGCTAACAGGTGTATGAATGAAAATCGGGGCCCTTTTTTTGGATAATAACCTGGTTATGGCGCCGCTCTCCGGAATATCCAACCTTCCGTTTCGGTTATTGGCCAGGGGGATGGGATGTGCCTTGGTCTGTTCGGAGATGGTCAGTGCCCATGGCCTGATTCAAAAATCGGAAAAGACCGAAAAGATGCTATGCAGTGATCCAAAAGAAAAACCGCTCTCCATTCAGATTTTTGGCGCGGATCCTGACATCATGGCTGAAGCGGCCCGTATCGTTGAATCAAAAGGTGCCAACATACTCGATATTAACTTTGGCTGCTCGGTCAAAAAGGTGATCAAAACCGGAGCGGGCGCCGCTTTGATGAAGACGCCCAAAAAGGCGGAGGCGCTGATAAAGGCAGTTCGAAAATCGATAACCATTCCCATGACGGTAAAAATGAGGTCCGGATGGGACAGTTCCGGTGACCAGGCCCTTCGCATCGCTGAAATCGCTGATGCATGCGGAGTGGATGCTGTCACTGTCCATCCGCGGACCGCTACCCAGGGGTTTGGGGGAACCGCTGACTGGTCCATTATCAGAAAAATAAAAAGAGCGATATCCATTCCGGTCATTGGAAACGGAGACATCAAAGGGGCGGCGGATGCGATTTTGATGCAAAAGACGACCGGATGCGACGGAATGATGATCGGCCGGGGGGCAATCGGAAATCCATGGTTATTTTCACAAATATTGGCCTGTTTTCTGGATGGGGAAATTCCATCTGTGAGCTTTGATCAGCGATTCGAAATGATGAAACAATATGTGGAATCCACCATAAGATGCCAGGGTGAAAAGCGGGGGTGTCATATGATGCGCAGCCGTCTCGGTTGGTTTGTAAAAGGGCTCCCGGGCAGCAGCAAGTTTCGAGAATCGATAAAGCGCATTGCATCTGAAGATGAAACGATACATTTGATCAAATCATACCTAAATGATTTGCAGAAGATGTCCGGTCAGAACCCCACTGCTACTCTATAAAGACATCCCTCATATGACTTGACCTTGATGAAAGCCTTTACCTGCCTTATTATGAGGAAGACAGGCATTTGTTTCAAATCAATATTCAAAGATAGAAAGATCGGCTGAAAAAGGAGAAAAAACATGGAAGACCACCGGATGGCGGTTGTGGGGATTGGGGCTGCCGGTTGCGTCCTGGCGGCGGCGTTGCTCGACAAATACCCTGAAACCGTTCTTGTCGGTCACAGCGCTGAACAGGGTGAGATACTCAAAAAAGAAGGCCTCAACGTTTCAGGAGCCTTGACTTTGAAGGGAACGGTTAAAAATTATCGTAACCAGATTGGCGCGTTGGGTCATTTCAATCCCACGCTCATTTTTCTTTCCACAAAAACCTTTCACCTCAAAGAAGTCCTTGAGGAACTTGAGAACATTTATCGACCCGGAATGAAGATTATTCCCACGCAAAATGGTCTGGGGACAGAAGACCTTGTGGCGGGCAGATTCGGTCTTGAAGCCGTCTTCCGAATATCACTAAATTTTGGGGTTTCATTGAAAAGTCCAGGGGTCGCGACAGCGGCCTTTTTCAATCGGCCCAACCATATGGGTGGATTTGCTCAAAAGAATCGAGAACTGGGGGTTCAGATTGCCAAAATTCTCACCGATTGCGGGTTGGAGACCGATTTTGTCAATGACATCAAGCGTTATATATGGAAAAAAATGATCATGAAATGCACCATGGCCTCCATTTGTGCGATTACCGACCTGACCATAAAAGAGGCTTTGGATTTTCCCCCCACAAGGGAAATAGCAAATGCTTGTTTTCAGGAAGCCATGGCTGTTTCAAAGGCTGTCGGTTACGACTTGGGAGAAGATTATCTTAAACAGACCCTCGGATACTTAGATAAGGTCGGCAGCCACAAAGACTCCATGTGCCATGACGTCGAAAATAAAAAACCGACAGAAATTGATTTTTTAGGAGGAAAGATCGTAGATTATGGTCGTGCGAAGGGAGTTCCAACACCCTTTTATGTGGCCATGACCAATCTGGTTAAGACGTTTGAAGAGAACTATCGCAAGAGATAGTAGATCGGCCATCCCGCACCTGCTGCCTGCGCTTGCAGCTAGAGGCGAAACTTAAAATAGAGATATAACCGAATGAGAGAAAGACAAAAATTTTCAAAGACACGTGCAGTGGTCTTATTTTTTCTATGGAGTCTGTTTATCATTTTTTTCCAGCAGACAACGACCCGGCCGGTCTGGGCGGCCGAGACCTTATCAGAGGCGATCGCAACCCATTTGCGTACAGGGATCGGGTCCGCTGATCGTCAAAAAAGGTTTGTATGCCAGGGCGAAATCATTTGTGGCATTTCAGTCATTCCTCGGTTTTATCATCAAAGAAGTTTTAGACCCGCATGGATTACAGAGAACGGTTTTTTCCCACAGGCAAAAGTGCTGATTGCGAAGATTGAGGAGGCAAATCAGGAGGGGCTGAACTCCGGAGATTATCATCTGTCCAAAATTAAAACGTTACTAGCCGAAGCAGAGGATAGACATTTAAAGAAAATACCGCATTCTCCGGAAGATATGGCAGACTTCGATCTACTTCTAACCGACGCTTTTCTCATGTACAGTTCTCACTTGCTGGCGGGTCGGGTCAACCCCGAAACGATCCATACGGGCTGGTTTATCTCTACACATGACGCACACCTGGTCGATATTCTTCAGGCCGCCCTCGATTCAAATCAAATAAAAGAGGTTTTAAACAAACTCAAGCCTTCTCATCCAGGGTATACGGGACTCGGGCGGATGCTGATACATTACAGAAGGATTATGCAAAATGGCGGCTGGCCGCATCTCGTTTCCGGATCGAGTCTGAAAAAAGGGGATCAAGGAGACCGCGTTGAAGAGCTCCGCAAGCGAATGTTGTTTTTCGATGACTCAAAATTTGTGGCAGAGAAAAATGATCAAATTTTTGACAAGCAACTGGACGAGGTCGTACGCAGCTTCCAAAAAAAACATGGTTTAAAGAGTGACGGCATTGTCGGGCCAAAAACAAGGGCTGCCCTGAATGTTCCGGCAAAGATTCGTGCACGACAGATCGAATTGAACATGGAACGTTGGCGCTGGATTCCCCGAAACCTCGGTCAACGGTATATCCTGGTCAACATAGCGGACTTTAAATTAAGCCTCATTGAAAATGGGGAAACCGTAATGGACATGCGGGTCGTAGTCGGGAGAACTTACCGGCGAACACCTGTTTTTAGCTCAAAAATGAAATACCTTGTACTGAATCCCTTCTGGAATGTCCCGATGAGTATCGCCGTGAAGGACATCCTGCCTAAACTTCGTGAAAACCACAACTATCTGTCCCTACAAAATATGGCCCTATATGCGAACTGGCAAAACGGCGCCCCACCGATAGATCCCGAGTCCATAGACTGGTCGAAAGTAAACCGCCGGAGCTTTCGCTATAAACTGGTTCAAAAACCCGGGGTTCAAAATGCGCTCGGACGTTTGAAATTCATGTTTCCCAATAAGTTTTCCGTATACCTCCATGATACGCCGAGTAAGGAATTATTTCAAAAAAACATCCGAAGTTTCAGCTCCGGCTGCATCCGTGCTGAAAAGCCTATAGAGCTTGCAGCCTATCTGTTAAAAGATGGTTCAAATTGGACAAAAGAAAAGATTATGGCCGCAATTAATCACGGTAAAAACAGATCGATTGGGATTCCCAAGCCGCTCAACGTTCATTTGCTCTACTGGACTGCCTGGGTGGATAAAGCCGGGGAAATTCACTTTCGAGATGATATTTACGACCGTGACAGGCCGCTTGATAAAGCGCTAAAGGAAAGACCGCCAAGGGTGTGAAAATTTATTATTAACTCAAGTTTCGCACCTTGGTTTGGGCATCACCAGTACCGGATTCGGCCGACATCGACATGCACAAAATTTGACCGTCGATAATATCCCACTCCCCCCTGTTTTAGGTCCATGCTTGTCCTTCGCACCAGAGCGGTTTTGAACTTCGGTAGGCGAATATCAACCGCCTTTCCCCTTACATGCATGCTATTTTTAGCCACTCTCCGGCTTTTCTTGCGCAGCATGGCATTTGTGGATGGTGAGCGGTATCCGGAAATAACATGAAAGGGTGAACGTGTCTTGAGTTTCAGTGAAATGGCGCAAAGTAGGTCAAGGAGCCGGATATCTATCGGCCTGATCTCTCCGGTACGGTGATCGCGCAGGGTATAATTAATCTCCTCCAGCGCATTCAGTTGATACTTTCCTTTACTATAATAGTTGACAAAAAGGCTTTCGGCGGTTTGTGTATTATAAAAGGAAAGCGATCTGCGGGAAGGCAAAGACCGTTTCGCGTGTGCAAGTGCGAGAGCCGGCTGGCAAGAAGCCATCACAGAAAAGATTCCGAATTTAAGGAAATAACGACGGTTACATTGCATTATTTTAGGCTATGTTCAGTTGCTGAAAATTTAGTTAATGTGCTCATATAAAATACTTTACCGGATGTCAAGAAGATAGAGAAAAATTATCTTTAAAAAAAAGAAGGCCACAGGGCTCTTCATAAACTCGCCATTCGTGTTGACTCTCTTTAATGTTTATGACATATAAAAAAATTTTTCGGGGTCAGATCCCTCTCGGAACAAAAACCTTTTCCAAAAAAATAGACCACCAGACACATGCTTGAGGTGCAATATGAGTGAATATGTAAAGCTTGTTTATGGGAAAAAAACTTATCGGCTTCCCCTAATCACCAGTACGGAAAATGAGAAGGCCATCGATATTACTTCACTGCGGCAAGAGACCGGATTGATCACGTTCGATACCGGATTTGCCAATACAGGGAGCTGTGCCAGCGCCATTACCTTTGTGGATGGTGAAAAGGGCATCCTCCGATACCGTGGAATTCCGATTGAGCAACTCGCGGAGCGGTCCACGTTTACAGAAACGGCATTTCTCTTGATCAATGGTGTCTTACCCACTCGAAAGGAATTGAACCGCTTTTCTGTTCTTCTGAACGACCAATCGATGATGCATGAGGACATGCAGTTTTTCTTCCAAAATTTTCCGAGGGGTTCCCATCCCATGGGAATTCTCTCGTCGATGGTTAACGCATTGAAGAGCTTTTATCCGGAGCTTCAGACGGTGGAGGAGGAGATCAATATAACGGTGACACGCTTGATTTCAAAAATTCGCACCCTTGCTGCGATGTCGAATAAAATTTCTAGGGGACATAAAGTGGTCTATCCCCGTCCAGATCTGTCATATTGTGCAAACTTTCTGAATATGATGTTCGACAATCCTGTCAAACCCTACATTATCGATAAGGACCTTGTCAGGGCATTGGACACTTTTTGGATTTTACACGCCGATCATGAACAGAACTGTTCAACTTCGGCGGTGAGGTTGGTGGGAAGCGGGCGGGTTAATCTTTATGCTGCCATTTCTGCGGGCATCGCAGCCCTATGGGGCCCCCTGCACGGGGGCGCCAACCAGGCGGTTATCGAAATGCTTTCCGACATTGCTGAAAAAGGTGGCAGCGTGACTCGAGTGGTAAAAAGGGCAAAGGACAAAAAAGATCCCTTTCGGCTGATGGGTTTTGGCCACCGGGTATACAAAACCTATGATCCCCGTGCCAAGATTATGAAAAAGACCTGTGGTAAGATTCTAAAAAAGCTCAATATCCAAGACCCTTTGCTCCACATTGCAAAGGAACTGGAAGAGGTTGTATCGACGGATGATTATTTTATTTCACATAATCTTTATCCAAACGTCGATTTTTACAGCGGCATCCTTCTTCGTGCCATCGGCATACCCACCAATATGTTTACAGTCCTGTTTGCTATCGGTCGACTTCCGGGGTGGATCGCCCAGTGGAAGGAGAGTGCGGATGACCCCAACTGGAAGCTCGGCCGGCCCCGTCAGATTTACATGGGGTCTAAAAAAATGAAGTATATCCCGATCGATAAAAGGGAGCGCTGATTTTTTTGGCGCAAAGGCTCCAAAGCTGTAATTAGCGCTTCTTTCCTTTATTCTTGGATTTGGGAGTGAAGATTTGAGAAACAGAGGATTTTAGCCGGTGATAAAAGCGAAAGGTTGTTGCTTTTATGCTGACAACAAAAGGGGGAGCGATATATTTATAGCCTTTTAATTTTTTAACTCTTTTTGCGCTCTCCGGTGGTATCGTGTCTGTGAAGTGTTGAACTCCTAGTCGATCGTACCACGAATAATAGGTTATACTTGATTCAGGATCCGCATCGTATGTCTTTTTATACCAGTCATAACAAACATATACTGCGGCTGAACCCAGCAGAATCAAAATGCCAACGAAAATTTTCTTCACCATTGTTTTTTACATGCGGTTTCTGAGATATTGAACATCTCGGGGCAAAATTGCTAAATTAAATGATGGTCGATATTATTCATATCTATTCAAAAATGTCCACAACCGGTTTCAAAACCAAAAGCGAAAACACTGGGTTTTGAAAGCGTTCCCCTTATTTACTCGATTCATCAACGGCGTTTTGGACGATCAAATAAATAAACATTTATGTGATGGAAAACATATGCTATGAAGCACCCCTCTCAAATATCGGAACCAATGAAAAGGAGGAGAATATCTCATGCATAAAATAATGGCTATTTGTGTTGTTTGGATATTTTGTTCAGTTCCGGCCTGGGCTTTGGTGGAGATAGAGGGATTTCTCTGGTTAATGAAACCCGAAGGTCAGGCTTCGGTCGGCATCGATGGCCTTGAAGGGACAAAGATAGATCTAGAGGATGATTTTGGATACGGAGACATGGAAACGGTTCCCGGCGTCCGGGTTATTATGGGTAGCACCCATCAGTTCGGCCTCTCCATTTTCAAACTGGACGCTTCAGCAAGCAATGCCATCGATCGTACCATTCATTTCGGGGATGAGGAGTTTACCATAAATGAGAATATTTCAAGTTCCATCGAGATGACCGTGATGCAAGGTCTTTATCGTTTTAACATCGGCCCTGAAGCATTCCACGGCGGGTTGATGATCGGAGGGGAATATCTCGCCATCGAGGCAAAAGCCGCCTCTGGTACAAGTGGGTCTGCAAAAGCGGATGCCGATACCGGCCTGCTGTTTTTTGGAGGTTTTGTAGAGAGTGATCCTTTTTCATTTCTCAGGTTGCGTGCTTCACTGCTGGGCGGCGCCTGGGAAATTAGTGATGTGGAGGCCGATTATCTTGAATTAGAGGTGTCTGTGTTGGCCAGAATTACACCTCGATTCCATATCGGCGCCGGGTATCGACAAATCAATATTGATGCAAAAGTTAAAAGCCTGCCCCTGGAAATCGATCTTACCTTCAAGGGACCAACGCTCTTCATCGGGTTCGAGTGGTGAGACTCCTATTCCCGTGGCGAAGTTGATTCGGTCCTAGCTCCATCCCTTGATTTGATCGGACAATGGAGTTTACAAATAGCGTTTTAATGTTTAATATGTTGCCTAATTCGATTAAAAACAACCAAAATGGTATTCCGATAACTAAAAGCAAAATTTCTGCGTTTTGAAATAGCTTCCAGTTTTCTCAAATGAAATGCAGGAGTTTTTTTTCGATTAGGTAACCGATGCACGCAGCAAGAATAAAGATCAAAGCGGTCGGTCTGTTGTCCGGTGGACTCGACAGCACGCTTGCCGCCAAACTCATGCTGGAGCAAGGGATTGAGGTATGTGCCGTCAACTTTACCTCCTCCTTTTGCAACTGTACACCGAAGAAAGCAGGATGTGCAGCGGCTGTCACGGCCGTAAAAGGACTGGGCGGCGTATCACTTAAGCAAATCGCGTTGCGCGCTGAATATCTGGATATGGTGAAGCATCCGAAACACGGGTATGGATCCCAGATGAATCCGTGTATCGATTGCAGGATCATGAAAATAAAAAAAGCCGGCGAATACATGCAAAAAATAGGTGCAGATTTTATGTTTACCGGTGAAGTCCTGGGCCAGCGTCCCATGTCCCAACATAAGCGGGCGATGCAGATGATCGCGGCAGAATCCGGTTTTCCGGAGTATCTTTTGCGGCCCCTCTCGGCTGCACATTTTGAACCGACAGTTCCGGAGCGGGAAGGGTGGGTGGATAGGAATAAATTGTTGGCGATTACCGGGCGGTCAAGGAAAACTCAGATCTTCCTTGCCGCTGAGAAGGGTATTCGTGATTATCCCTGTCCGGCAGGCGGCTGTCTTTTGACCGACAAAAATTTTTCAGAGAGAATACGCGATTATTTTTTTTTCACAAAAAACCCATCCATGGGAGATATCCCCCTTCTTAAAACAGGAAGACATTTTCGACTGGAAAATGGCGACAAGGTGATTGTCGCACGCAATGAAAATGAATGCAACGTGTTGAGGAATCTCTGGAAACAGAGCGATCACTTCCTTGTTCCGTTTGACTTTTCCGGCCCCACTGTGATTCTTCAGGGAAACGATTTAAAGACCGCACTCGGGAAACTGGTCGCTTATACCACATCAACTGTTTGGGATACCGCCCGTGTTACCCACCGACATGGGACAGAGAAAAAAATCATGTTTCTTGATGCGTTTTAAGATGGTAACATCGCGTGACAAAATAAAGGTTGCCGTCGGGCTTAGCGGAGGGGTCGATTCTTCGGTTGCTGCGGTACTGCTCAAAGAAAAAGGCTATGACCTGATCGGTGTCACCATGGAAATATTTGATGGTTATGGGGAATTCAAGGAGATTGGTAGACACGGATGTTATGGTCCGGGGGAAACAGAGGATGTTGAAGCGGCCGCTCAGATCTGTAAAAGACTTGACATTCCCTATTACACTTTTGACCTGAGAGAAGCGTACAGAAAGCATGTTATCGGATATTTCAAACATGAGTACCTTCTGGGGAGAACACCGAATCCCTGCGTGGTGTGCAACCAAAGGATTAAATTTGGCTTGCTTTTGGAAAAGGCGATGGAAAAAGGAGTGGGTTTTCAGTTTTTTGCCACCGGACATTACGCAAAGCTGGCAAAAACCGGCGGAAGATTTCTGTTGAAAAAGGCTGAAGACCAGTCAAAAGACCAGACCTATTTTCTTTATCGATTAACTCGAAAGCAGCTTTCCCGTATCCTCTTTCCCCTTGGCGAATACACCAAAGCCCAGGTCAGAAAAATTGCACAGTCCATGGAACTGGAAACAGCCTACAGGGCGGAAAGCCAGGACTTTGTTGCTAGAAATGACTATGCGGTTCTTTTCAGCGGGGAAGAGGTGAAGGGCGGCGATATTATGGATGAAAATGGAAATCTTCTGGGAAGGCATCGAGGGATCATCCATTATACAATTGGGCAGCGTAGGGGATTGGGGATTGCATCGGACCGCCCGCTCTATGTGACGAAAATTGATGCTGAAAACAACAGGATCGTTGTGGGTGACAGGGAGAATCTTTTTTCCAAAGGGTTGATCGCAAAGGACCTTAACCTGGTAGCCATTGATAGGCTTGACCAGCAGCACAAGATAGGGGCAAAGATCCGGTTGAATCATCAAGAGATTCCCGCCACGCTGTTTCCACACGGAAACGATAGGGCTAAAATACTATTTAACACCCCGCAGATGTCGGTAGCGCCCGGACAGTCAGCCGTCTTTTACAGGGGAGATACCGTGCTTGGCGGTGGCATTATTGAACGGGCACTTCGATCAAATTAACTGTTGTTTTTAAACGGCTGGCATATCATCCGATCAGAACGATCTACTCTGCTGCCCAGATCGGTCAAGGGCTTCGCTATCGACGGAAATCTGATGGAGAATATGCACGGCGTTTGGGTTCAGGTGGTTGACATTTATACTACGTTGTGGTATTTTTAGTCTGCCGAGGTCGAATGGATACGAAAGTCGATTTGGCGGTATCAAAGTTTTATAATTGAAAAGGTAACCGAAAATGACCGTCCCATCTTTAAAATCAAAGCAAATTAAAAGGGATACCGAGACCGTAACCCGTTTTTATGAAACTGTTCCCACGACCGTGCAGCGGCTGTTGGTCCCATCTGAAGACGATACCCTGTCTTTCGAACACGTGGACACTACACCGATTGCGTCACAGGAGTCGGTCATTGAGATCATCCAACAGGCCAGACGCCTGATCTTTCCGGGGTATTTCATCCAAACCCGAATGGATTCGGTCAATTTAGGGTCTTTTTTGTGTCAGGAGGCGATGGCCCTTTTTAATCGACTTTCACAACAGATTGTTTTGTCTATTCAGCATGAGTGCCTCCGTTTGGATATGCCCTGCTCGAAATGTCTGGAAAGTAGTCATAAAACCGCGTTTCAATTTATCCAATCACTGCCTGATTTAAAGGCCATACTGGCCGGAGATATCGATGCGGCTTTTGTGGGAGACCCTGCTGCAAAGAGTTACGATGAAATTATTTTCAGTTATCCAGGGCTGTTCGCCATTACCGTTTACCGCATGGCGCATAAACTCTATGAAATGGAGGTGCCACTTTTACCGCGAATGATGACCGAATACGCCCATAGTCTCACCGGTATTGATATCCATCCCGGTGCAACAATCGGCCGGCGCTTTTTTATCGATCATGGCACCGGTGTGGTCGTGGGTGAAACCACGGAAATTGGAAACCGGGTGAGGATCTACCAGGGCGTGACTCTGGGTGCTTTATCCCTTCCGGCGGATGAGATCGATCAATTCAGGAACCAGAAGCGGCATCCCACCATCGGGGATGATGTGATTATCTATTCAAATGCGACTTTGTTGGGTGCGAAGGCAATTATAGGCGCCAGATCGATCATCGGTGGAAACGTATGGATCACAGAAGGCGTTCCCCAGGACACGAAAGTGGTGTTAAAAAAGCCGGAGTTGGTCTACATCGGGAATCATAATCGATCGGGTGATTTGAAACCTGTTTATCAACAGAGCCGTCCTGAGGAAAAAGGGGGTGAAAATGAAATTTGTTGAGAAACAGCCGGCTGATGCAACTTTAGACCTGGTATGCCGTATGTGTCCTCTCCATCTCTTGGAACCGGGTGATAAGCTAAAGTGCTTAAAAAAGGGACAGGTCTTGGAAGTGCTGACCGATTATGATGGTGCCCTGGAAGATATTCCCAAGTGGTGTGAAAAGTGTGGCCAGGAATTTATTGGTGTAGAGGAAGACGAGGATTGTTACAAGCTCTATATTCGAAAGGTTAAATGAGGGAACTTGATATGAAGCGGGTTTATTTGGATCATGCCTCTGCCACGCCGGTGAGGAGAGAAGTCATTGAGGCCATGCTTCCTTATTTTGACCAGCACTTTGGGAATCCATCGATGGTTTATGACATCGGTTCAAACGTCAAGGAGGTGATGGAGGAGCAACGGTTAAAGATAGCAAAGCTCATTGGTGCAAATGCCGAAGAAATCATTTTCACCTCATCTGGAGCTGAGGCCAACAATCTTGCAATCAAGGGCGTCGCTTTTGCCAGACAGAAAAAAGGGAAGCATATCATCATTTCTGCCATTGAACACCATTCGGTTCTCAACTCCGCCCGATTCTTCGAGCGCATGGATTTCGAGGTGACTTTCCTCCAAGTGGATGAACACGGCTTGGTGGACCCGGAACGTCTATCCAAGGCGATAACGCCTGAAACGATTTTGGTTTCCGTCATGCACGCAAACAACGAAATTGGAACCATCGAGCCGATTTCAGAACTTTCTGCCATATGCAGAGAAAAAGGAATTGTCTTTCATACCGATGCAGTTGCAACCGTTGGAAATATTCCGGTCGACGTCAATGAGCTGAATGTAGACCTATTGAGTTTTTCCGGTATTTCAATGGGGGCGCCTAAAGGGGTTGGGGCACTCTATTTCAGGGATAATTTAAGGCTGATGCCTTTAATTCACGGCGGTATCCAGGAAAAGGGGAGGCGGGGTGGAACCGAGAATATCCCAGGTATTGTCGGTTTTGGCAAGGCAGCCGAAATCATTTCAAAAGAACTGTCCGGTAAAGTGGCCCGCACACGGAACCTGAGGGACTTTTTAATCAAAGGCATCGAGGAACGGTTGGAATTTGTCAAATTGACCGGCCACCCGGACAAACGGCTCCCAGGTCACGCCAGCTTTTGTGTTGAAGCGATCGAGGGAGAAGCCCTAATCTTTATGCTCAGTCAAGATGGTATCTACGCAAATACCGGTTCCGCCTGTGCTTCAAAAGCCCTAAAAACATCTCCGGTTTTAGTGGCCATCGGTGTTCGTCCGGTACTCGCCCAGGGCTCTGTCGTATTTACCCTCAATGGGAACCAAGCGGTTGAAGAGTTGGAATATGTGCTGGAGAAATTTCAAGGTGATGTTGCAAAGCTTCGCGCACTTTCTCCCATTTGGATGGGAAAGGCGGCGACTCGATAAAAGAGAGTGAATCATGTATTCAGAAAAAGTGATGGATCATTTTTCAAATCCGCGAAATGTTGGGAGCATCGAGGATGCCGACGGTATCGGCGAGGTCGGTAACCCGGTCTGCGGTGACATGATGACATTTTATATCAATGTCAAAGATGATAAAATTTCCGAGATAAAATTCAAAACTTTCGGGTGTGTTGCCGCAATAGCCGTGTCGAGCATGGTTAGCGAGATGGCAGAAGGATGTACGTTAAAAGAAGCCAAAAAGATAAGCAACAAAAGCGTTGCATCCTCACTTGACGGTCTTCCAAAGCAAAAGATGCACTGCTCCAATCTTGGTGCTGATGCCCTCGCCAAGGCGATCCAGGATTATGAAAACAAAAATATGTAAAACCAAATTATTAGAAAAATGAAGGAAAATCTTACGAATGCTGAGCTGGAGACCTATTCCAGACAGGTCGTCCTGGCCGGCATCGGTTATAGTGGACAGTTGAAACTCAAAAACGCCAAGGTCTGTATCATCGGAATGGGTGGTCTGGGGACACAGATTGCTTTTAAACTGGTTGGAATGGGGATCGGCTACCTCCGTATGGTTGACCGGGATATCGTTTCACGATCAGATTTGCACCGTCAGTACCTATACAATGTTGATGTTGTGGGACAACCAAAAGTCGAAACCGCTTTCCGAAAACTGAACCGCTTAAATCCCGATGTGGAGCTCGATCCGGTTCCGGAATCGATGAATTCATCCAATGCTGAAGCGTTGATAGATGGCGTGGACATCGTTCTTGACGGTCTGGACAGTCCCCAAACCCGTTACCTGGTGAATCGAACCTGCAACCATTTCAAGATACCCTATGTCTTTGGTTCTGCCATTGAAACTTTTGGAAATGTCTCTACCATCGTGCCGGGTAAAACGTTCTGTCTGGAGTGTTTTATGCCGGGTTTAAAAGATGAGGACCTTCCGTCATGTGGTGTCGTCGGTGTTCATCCATCTGTTTTGGGTTTGGTTACAGCGATTCAGGTTGCAGAGGCGGTGAGATTCTTGACCGGTAAGGACCCGAAGTTGTTAAATAAGCTTTTATATATCGATCTTCAAGAGTTGGCGTTCGATACCATTGACATCTCTTCCTCACAAAACTGCCCTGTATGCGGTATCAAACCTGCCGGACCGCCGGAACGTTTGACGGACAACCTATTTGTGGAAACATGTGCAAAGGATGGAATGAGAAATTTTATCATTTCCCCCAGGAAACGAATTGAAGTTGACATTGAACGTCTGGATGCTGTTCTTAAAGAAAAAAATTTGTCTGTAAAAAGTTCCAGCCCTTTTGGGATTACTTTCGAAATATCCGAAGGCGTACAAAGTAGCTTTCTTAAAAGCGGTCTTATGATCGTTCAGACATCCCCAAAACTGAAAAACAATATAAAAGACGATCTCTTTGCGACATACAAATCTGTCCTTGTGGACGGATTGGGCTTATCCCCAGACATTTTGCCCGATGCCTGAAATTTTTTTTCATTCTTCCACCTTGCTTTTCCGGTGTTGAATATACGCATCCCGGAGCGCCTCATAGGGATCAATCGCGGCTTCTTTCAAGGACTCGTAATCACCCAGTCGGAAAGAGGTATCGTTTAAGATTCTGTAACCATAGATTCCGACCGCTGCTTCAATCGGTTCCACATAGGAAAGTGGATTGATGAAGCTGTCTCCAAGCAAACCCACTGAATCGCGCAGGGTGGATGGACCCAGAAAAGGCCAAACGATATACATACCCTCTCCGATTCCATAGGCACCTAGGGTTTGACCCAAATCCTCCTCACTCGGTTTTAAACGGGGATATCTTTTTGCCGGATTTCCAAAGCCGAAGATACCGAAGATGCTGTTCAACAGAAACCGATCGATTTCCGCGTGCGCGGATTGCCACTTTCCTTGAAGGATGCAATTGGCCAAACGAATGGGGGTGGTTAGGTTGGTGAAAAAATTACTGACGCCGATCCGCGCTAGTTCTGGAACAACAGCCTTATATGTCTTTGTGACAGGCTTGAGGATCCAGAAATAAAATTTGTCGTTGAAGTGAAACATCCCTTTGTTCCAGAGCGAGAGAGGATCCGGAACAGAGATCTCATCTTCGTATTCATCATCGTCTAAGACATCAGCGTCGTCGTTTTGATCAGCCGTATCTTCCTCTTCGGGATTTGTTGACAACAGTAAATCTCCCGTAGAAGCCAGCAGGTTTTGCATTTGATGAAAGGATGGATCTGTCAGAGATGACGGAGGGTTTTCAGGAATAAGGGCACAACCGATCAGGAATGAGAAAAGAAACGCAAAAAACACGATTTGATGTTTCAAGGGATGTGACGCTCCTCATATCAATTGTTAATCAGCAGGGGTATAGGCGATTTCTTTTTCCACCGCTTTCCTTATTGTTGAGCGATTTTCTTTTTTTGCGCTTCATTTTTCTTTTTCAGACGTTCGATTAATTGATCGGGGGATTCTTTTCGGAGGATTTTATTGAACTGGGTCCGGTAGTTTTTCACCAGTCCCACCCCCTCTATGATAACATCGTATATCTTCCATTTTTTCCCGTGCAGACGCATGCGGTAGTTCATTGGGATTTCACCGTTTTCCCGGACGATTTTGGTTTTTACAACCGCCTTTTTAGCTTTGATAATTTCCTCACCCAAATAGACCACTTTTTCATCGTGGTACCCGCCTTGTACCTTGCTCAGATAAATATTTCCAAGGAGTGTGGAAAAAACATCAGTAAACTGATCCCGTTGCCCGGAATTAAACCGCTTCCAGGTGCGGGCCAGAGATCGCTTGGACATCTCCCGAAAATCAAAGATCCCCCGTATGCTCTTCCATAGCTCTTCCCGCTGGGCTTCTTTTTTGTCTTTTTCACGGTATTGGGGGTCTTTTAGGATGCGGACGATTTCATTCATCGGTTTCTGCAGCGTTTCCATCGGCGGTGTGCCATGGGCCGATGTCGTCATTCCGACAAGCATCAGAACCAGTAATAGCCCAAGCCATTTCGTGGTCATTGAATCCTCCTGTTGCTGTGTTACGGGGGTCGGATTATTAAACCCCGCCAAACACATATTTGCTGACCAGCTCTTCCAAGTCAAGGGCGGACTCGGTTTCGGTTATCAGATCCCCGGGTTTAAGAATCTCATCGGACCCACCCGGAGAAAGTTTGATATACTTGTCTCCGATTAATCCAGCCGTTTTGACCGAGGCGATCACATCATCGGTTAAAACCACTTCATTTTGTATTTTCATCTCAACAACGGCAACCTGCTTTTCGATGTCCAGTGAGATGTCGGCAATATGGCCGATCTGAACTCCGGCCATTTCGATTTGACCGCCTTTTCTAAGGCCGGTAGTGGACTCGAAGTTGGCGAAGATAGAATAGTGATCTTGGCCGATCCATTCCATTTTTCCCAGCTTGATGGTCAGGTATCCGACACATGCGATGCCGATCAATACGAAAATGCCGACACAAGTATCAATGGTCGTTTTTTTCATAACGCCTCCCAAGCCTAACAAACAATGAACTCATAAAATGAATTCTTTATCGACTCTGCGCTGGCAAGCACATCGCCTATGGTTTCTTCTTTTTTTATCTCCTCATAGCCCACGGTCACCGTAAAGCAGAATCCAGGGTAGGGCTGAACCTCCAAAATTTCATTCCCCTTCAACTGGTTAGCCAGTTTGGCGCAGAACATCCGTGCCTGTTTCAAGTTCGTATTGGGGAGTATAACCATAATTTTATCCCGGCCTGCCCGGGAACAGGCGTCGAAAATACGGATGCGATTCTTAACCTGTGTAGCAAAATTGATCAGTACGGTTTGAGCGGCGAGATGTCCCATTTCCCGAGAAATTTCATTTAGATTTTCCAATTTAAAAAGAACCAGGGAAAAGGAGATTTTATACCGGAGCATCCGGGCCACTTCTTCCCTGAATTTTTTTTCCACTTGGAGTTGGGTGGGCATTCCGGTCAGCCCGTCCCTTGGAGTATCCAAACCTCTGATGAAATTTCGTACAACCGGATCCGAAGTATTCCGGATTTCTTCCGGGGTTCCTTCAAAGACGACCCGGCCATCATTCAACATGGCGACCCGTTGTGAAATGTAGAAAATATCCGGTATCTCATGGCTGACCATAACACCGGTAAATCCAAACTTTTTTTGATAATCGGAAATCATGTGGTGCACGGTTGCTTTGCGGATCGGGTCGAGGCCGGTGGTCGGTTCGTCAAAAAGGATAATCTCCGGGTCCGTGACCAGCGCCCTTGCCAGGGCGATCCTTTTTTTCATCCCCCCTGAGACCTCAGAGGAAAATTTGTGATCAATCCCACCCAGGTCGAGCTGTTTCATTCTTTCCTTTACACGCCGGTGAACTTCCTGTTCGGAAAATGAGCCCCTCTCCCTCAAGGGGAGTGCGATATTATCAAAAATATCCATCGAATCGAAAAGGGCCGTACTCTGGAACATGTAACTGAGTTTATGTTTCAGCTTCCTTTTCGCACGGTTATTCATCTCGGAAAGTGGATTTCCACGAAAAAGAATTTTGCCTGAATCCGGCTCAATGAGACCGATGATGTGTTTGAGCAGGACGCTCTTTCCCACCCCGCTTTTCCCGATGATAGTGGCAATCTCCCCCTGGAAAATACTGAGATCGGTTCCTTGCAAAACAGGTTGGTCACCAAATTTCTTAAAGACATTTTGAAATTGAATCAGTGGTTGTAGCATCGTCTCTTACAAAAAAAAGGATGTCAGTACATAATCGACTATAAGGATTAAGACACAGGAAATCACCACGGCGGAGGTTGTCGCACTGCTAACTCCCTTAGCGCCGAATTCCGCCCGGGTGTGGGTAAAAAACCCCTGAAAACAGCATACCGTGACAACCACGGCGCCAAAAACAATCGATTTAATGAACCCGCCGGTGATGTCCTCCATCGAAACAGCGGATTCAACCCTGAAAAAGTAGGTGCCTGGATTGATGCCGAGCAAAACCGAACCGGTGACATACCCACCGAAAATGCCCACCACGTTAAAAAGGGCAGTCAATAAGGGAAAACTGATCAACGCAGCAGCGAACCGGGGGCTGACCAGATACCGTATGGGGTTGATATCCATGGTTTCGAGGGCATCGATCTGCTCGGAGATTCTCATGATCCCGATTTCCGCAGCTATGGACGATCCGGCTCTTGCAATCACCATAATTGCAGTCATCACCGGCCCCATTTCGCGAATCAGCGAAAGGGCCACGGCCGCACCGAGCAACCCCTCAGATCCAAATTTCACCAGGGTGTAATATCCCTGGAATCCAAGTACCATTCCCGTGAATGTACCGGTCAAAATTATGACGAAAATCGATTTCGTCCCAATAAAATAAATCTGTTGAACGGTCTTTACAATCTGTAGAGGAAAAGAAAAAATATAGAAAAAGCCCTGAAGAAAAAAGATGGCAACACTTCCAAGCTCTCGAATTCTTAAGATGGTCAGTCTACCCAGAGTGGACAAGGGATTTTTCAACATCACAAAGTTCATTTCGGCTGGTCAACAGATTGCTTATGGGTTCAGTTTTTCCGTTATATCTTTTTAGTTTTATTGAATAAAACATAGAGAAACGCACTTTTACTGTCAAGAATAAAGCTTCACAATGGTTCCTTTTTTCCCTTGCCTCCAAACCGCGATGGGTGTTAAAATTTTAAAATGATGCCAAATCAGTTTTGTATAATTGTGCAATCTGTTCGATGAATCATCGATCGGAGGGTAATCGGATCATGTCTTTTTTGCATCATTTTCTTCAGATTATCCGGGAGTATATTTTTAATCGGCTTGAAACTCCTCGTGAATCTTATCGACATAGAATCTACAATGATCTGAACAAGTTGTATGAGCACATCCGGAAAGGAGATGTGGTACTGGTTGAAGGTCGTTCCGAGATGAGCACGATTATTAAATTGTTTTCCAAAAGCCATTGGAGCCATGTTGCCTTTTATGTCGAAGATGAATTGATCAAGGAAGGTCATCCTTTCCGGGATAGATACTTGGATGAATTTGGTTCTGATGCGAACCATTTGGTGGTTGAAGCGTTTACCGGCAAAGGGGTGATTGCATCCCCTTTACGAAAATATCGAGATTATAATATCAGAGTTTGTAGACCCTATGGAATTTTACCTAAAGATTTGAAGATGGTCATCGAGAAGGTAATCAGCAATCTCGGGAAGCATTATGACGAGCAGAATATCATTGACATTGCGCTGATGCTCCTTCCTTTCGGATTAAATCCTTTCAAGAGGCACGCGGTAAATGCCTGTCTCGGGAAGTGTAATGATTTTCAAGTCATCTGTTCCGGGATGATTGCACAATCGTTTCAGCATATCGGTTATCCCATCGTTCCAGCGTTTAAAACTTCTGGGGAAGAAGATAAAGACTTCCAGAAAAACCCATTTGGATCAGAGTTGATCATGCGTCACTTTTCTCAAATCATGCCGATGGATTTTGATCTTAGTCCGAACTTCCAAATTATCAAGTTTAATATCATTGAAACCGGAAAATTTGATTATAAATCGCTGCATTGGCGTCCAAAAATAGAGTGAATAATTTTTATATACTGCACATCGACTGAGAAAGGAGAGCGTTAAATGAGAACAAACTATCGAATCAATTCGGGGATACGATTCAATGCGCTGTCAAAAGATCAATTGCAAACCTTATTTGATGGTGTGCTTCACCTTCTGGAGTACACTGGTCTTGACGTACATCACGAAGAAGCCCGTGACATTCTCCAGAAATCCGGAGCAACAATAGAAGGTCTCAGAGTGCGCATACCTGCCTATCTGGTGAAACGCGCTTTGCAGATGGCACCCCGGAGTTTTACCATCTTCGCACGCGATGGAAATCCCGATCACGATATTCACATTGGCCCAGGTCGGGCATACTTTGGCCCGGGTCCGACCCCCCCCAATTTCATTGATGTAGAGACCCTGGAGCGACGTCCTTTCCTAAAGTCCGATGCACGCATTGTAGCAAAAGTGGTGGATGCCCTTCCAAACATCGATTTTTGCGAGTCACTGGGTACCATTAGTGACGTTCAATTTGAACTGGCAGCCAGCTATGAATTTGCAGAGATGTTTCCCAATACCAGTAAACCGATCGTGGCCTGGTCCTACGGGTGGGACGATTCGGAGGACATCCATAAAATCGCCGTTGCCGAGGCAGGGGGCCAGGTTGCGTTCGAAAAACGTCCCAACTATATCCATTACTGTGAACCGCTGTCACCGCTGGTGAGTACATTCGAGGCTGTTGACAAACTCATTTTTGCGGCCAGACAACGGGTACCTCTGATATTTACCCCGTGTCCTTTGGCCGGTGGGACTGCACCGGTGACAGCGGCCGGCATCATCATCCAGGCTACAGCCGAATCGTGGATGGGACTGGTTCTTTCCCAGACCATCCAACCCGGCATCCCTTTTTTCATGGGAGGGGTTTTATCGGTAATGGATATGAGTGACATGATCCTGTCCTATGGTGCACCCGAACTGTCCCTGATGATGGCCGGCAGCACCGAATTGGCCCATTACGCCGGTATCCCCCTTTGGCAAACAGGGGGCTGTACCGATTCTAAAGTGCTCGACGAACAGGCTGCACTCGAAGGCTCACTTTCTTGCTTTTTTTCTGCACTGACAGGCGGCGATCTATGCCACGACGTTGGATACACCGAGAGCGGGATGACCGGCTCTATTTTACAAACAGCAATGATGGACGAAGCAATCGGCTATTCGCGCCGTATAACAAGGGGTATCGATGTTAACGACGAAACATTGGCCACCGACGTCATCCATAAGGTCGGGCCCAATGGGCACTATTTATATGAAAAACACACACGCCGACATTTCAAGAGTGAGTACTGGTACCCCAATTTGTGTGATCGGCACAGTTTTGAGGAGTGGGAAAATAGGGGACGTACAACCATGCGCGATAGGGTCATTGTCCGGGTTCAAGACATCCTGGACACCCATCAAGCCTCTCCCATTAAACCGGACACAGAGGCGGTGATCAGGGAAGTTTTAGAAGCTGCTGAAGACCGGGTTAAGGAATCCGCCCAGGCCTCTATCGGAATCGAATCAAAAGGAGAAATACAATGAGTACAATTTGTCAGCAATTGTCAACGACCATCATCGATGGAGATGAAGAGAAGGCCCCCGAGTTGGTTCAGAAAGCATTGGATCAGGGATTGGCACCCATAGAGATCCTGGACAATGGTCTTCTTCTTGGAATGAACGAAGTGAGCCGCCGATTCGAACAGGAGGAGATGTTTGTACCCGAAGTGCTGTTGGCGGCCAAATCCATGCATGACGGTTTAGAAGTGTTACGACCCCATCTGATTGCAACCGGAGCCAAGCCGATCGGTAGGATTGTCCTGGGCACAGTAAAAGGCGACATCCACGATATCGGCAAAAATTTGGTCGGCATGATGTGCGAAGGTGCTGGCTTTGAAGTGATTAACCTGGGCTTTGATGTAGACCCCGAGAAATTTATAGAGGCTGTCAAGGAAAATCAGCCGGATATCATTGGCATGTCGGCGATGCTGACCACAACGATGATCGCCATGGGTTATACCATTAAAGCTTTAAAGGAAGCGAATCTGCGCGATTCAGTCAAAGTGATCGTCGGTGGTGCTCCCGTCGATTCCGAAACTGTCGAGCGAATCGGCGCTGATGGGTATGCCTACAATGGTCCCACCGCGGTTAAATTGGTAAAGCGTCTATTGGACGTGGCCTAGCCTATGGGATCTGACGATCAAGCGTAAAAAACAGAAGGAGAGTCAATTATGCAAGTACACAGGACGAATTATCAGATAAACGAAACGCCAACGCTCCAAGTACTTACCGAAGATCAGATAGAAGCTATCTATTATGCTGCTCTGCGGGTGTTATACGAAACAGGGGTTCGCGTATATGACAAAGAAGGCGTTGAAGTTGCCTATTCCGGTGGTGCAATTGTGGAGGATAAAACCGATGAGAGTCACTTAGTGAAAATTCCGCATTGGCTGGTAGAAAAAGCGCGGGTCACCGTCCCGAGTAAGGTGGTTCTCGCTGGATTCGACCGAAAGTACCGTATGGAACTTTACAAAAATCAGATCTATTTTGGAGGTGGCTCAGACACACCGTTTACTCTTGATCCTTACACAGGGAAACGGCGACGTACGACGTACCAAGATGTAAAAAATATTGCTCGTTTGGCGCAGGCGTTACCCAACTTAAATTTCCACATGTCCTTGGGGATTACCCAGGATACCGCTGTAAGTACATACGACCGCTGGCAATATTTGGCCATGGTAGAGGGAACCAGCAAGCCGATCAATGTCACCGCTGTAGACGCCGAAGGCCTGGGTGATATCCTTGAAATGGCTCACATCCTGGTAGGCGGCAAGGAAGAGTGGCGGAAAGGCCCGGCATTCTCAATTTACATCGAGCCTGTATCGCCGTTGAGCCACACCAAAGAGGTCGTGCAAAAGCTTCTGTTTGCCACCGACAACGACATTCCCTGTGTCTATACGCCCTGTCCACTTGCCGGTGCGACGGCACCAACCACTTTGGCCGGTTTATTGGTACAATCTCTGGCTGAAAGCCTGTTCGGTATTGTGATCAGCCAGACACGAAAACCAGGGGCTCAGATCATCATCGGCGGTTTGATGTCAAACATGGATATGAAGACAGCCACCTATACATACGGCTCCCCGGAAATGGCCCTGATGAGCGCCGGTTACACTGACATCACCAAATGGCTGCGAGTGCCGATGTATGAAACAGCCGGATGCTCCGACGCCAAACTTTTTGACGAGCAATCGGTGATGGAGGCGACGATCAACATCTCCACCGCCGCCCTCATCGGTGGCAACATGATTCATGATGTGGGTTATCTTGATTCGGGCTTGACCAGCTCAATGGAGCAAATGGTCGCCGCCGACGAGATCATTGATATGGTGAAACGCATTTTGCGGGGCATTCCTGTGAACGACGACACAATGGCCCTGGATGTGATGGGTGCTGTTGGCCCGAGTGGCCATTTTCTGGAACACAATCATACCTACAACCACTTTAAAAACGAAATTTGGCGACCAAAGCTGATTGATCGTCAAAATTGGGAAGACTGGACCAATAGCGGAAGTAAACGTTACGGCGAACGGGTCCACGATCGGGTGATCAAAATACTGGAGACCGAAACAAAGCCCCTCCTGAACGAATCAACTTACAAGGAGCTGAGCCGCATTTGTGAACTGGCCGATACTCGTCACAAAGACGAAGAGCTCGATGTAAAGATGTTTGTGTAGATTCGGCCGATGCCCCCTTTTTTAACTGATACATTTTTACCACGAGACCATGGCGAAATAGGAGGTGTAAATGGGGGTTATTTCAAGTTCGGCTGATAGCAGGTGAGGCATTGAATATGAAAATCATTCGTCAAGTCCCCATACAACTAAATGAGATCTTTCAACTTGATTAATACTTGATAAAATATCTAGGGAAATAAATCAATGCATCCACAAATTCCATTTACCGACAAAGAAACCGATATCGTACCGCGCGGTCGGCCGTTTGTGAAGATGCACGGCCTTCTCAACGATTTTATCATCGTAGATGGCCGTCAGTATCCTTACACACCGTCTGCTGAAGAGATTATCCGGATTTGCGACCGACGCGCAGGCGTGGGGTGTGATGAACTGATAATCGTCGATTCACCGCACCCTGAATCGACGACAGACGCTTACGCCTTTGTGTGTATTTTTAACCCGGACGGCCGTGAAGTGGAGGCCTGCGGTAACGCCACCCGCTGCGTCGGCTGGCTATTGCTGCAGGAAAGCGAACGCGAAACAGTGGTAATCGACACCCTGGGCGGGCCACTTCAATGCAGTCAGTCGGGTGATGAAAAAGTGGCCGTCGACATGGGCAAACTGCGTATCGGCTGGCAGGACATCCCCCTGGCCCGGGAAATGGACACATTACACCTGGAAATCAGCGCCGGCCCTCTACAAGACCCGGTCGGCATGAACATCGGCAATCCCCATGCGGTTTTCTTTGTGGACGATCTGGATGAGATCGATCTGGCCGCATTCGGACCGCAGCTGCAAAAAGATTCGCTTTTTCCGCAAGAGGCCAACATCGGTGCTGCACAGCTTATTGATTCCAAGACCCTCAAACTCTCTGTCTGGGAACGTCCTGGCGCGCTGACCACCGCATGCGGTACCGGTGCCTGTGTTGCTGTGGGTGCGGCTCATCGCCGGGGACTTACAAAGGAAAAGCGCATGACAGTGATCATGCCGGCCGGATCGGTGGAAATCGAGCTGAAAGATGATAACTCCGTAGTCATGATCGGACCGGTAGAAATCTGTTTTTCAGGCTATCTGCCGGGGATCTAATGAACGCCAATTGATTTAATTATTTATTTTGATTCTAATAATTTCTCGAGTCAACAAAATTGATGTTAAAATGCATCCGTATTCTTTTTTGTGAAAGGAGAGAATTTTTAGAATGAATTCCACTGAAAGAATGAATGCCGCCATCCATCTAAAACCGGTGGACCGGATAGCAAATGCCCCGTTTTATGAAGCCCCCATCTGCAATTATTTCGGCGCCAGTTTTCGGGAAGCGTTGATGGAAGATAAGGTAATGGCAGACGTCCACCTTGCAGCGCTGGAGGAGTTTGAATTTGACTGGGTCATAGCGGGCATGGGACTTATCGGCGGAATAATTCCGGAAGCTATGGGATGTGGGGTAAGTTATCCCGAAGATGCCTTTCCGATTATTGAACAGACCAGCGTCAAATCCATTTTCGATGTGGGCACCATCGCCAAGACCAGGGTGCACACCAATCGGATGGAACGCTTTTTAAACGGGATCTCCCTGTTGAAGCAGCAACTCAATGGGGAGGTACCGATTGCCTGCGAGTACATTTCACCCTTTACTATCGCCACCCGTCTCAGGGGCACCAATGAAATCCTGGGGGATTTGTACGACTCGCCCGAGCTGGTCCGAACCCTGCAGGAAGTACTGGTACCTTTGGATATCGAAATCGGCCAGGCCCTGGTCGAGGCCGGTGTAGAGTATATCTTCTACGGCGCGGACATGGAGTGTCCTCTGTTGATTTCACCCGAGCATTATCGGGAATTCGTGCACGAGCCTACCTGCAAGGTCGTTAATCGGCTGGTTGAAATGGGAGCCCGCGTGTTGCCGCACATGTGCGGAGACATCGTTAAAACGGGCATTGTCGACAAGCTGTTTGAGATGGATATCCATGGGATTATGCCCGGCAACCTCACTCAGGAGACCGTACTCGATCTGCGGGTGCTCAAAGACAAATGTGGCGAACGCATCTGCATTTTCGACAACTTGAATCCCAACGGCAGCCTCTTGATCGGAACACCGGATGAAGTCGCCCGGGAAACCAGGGCACATCTGGAAAAAGCCAAATCGATGACCGGCTACATTTTCTCCACTGCCGGTACCACCTCCCCGAATACGCCGAGAGCAAATTTTGAGGCCATGAATCGGGAGGTGCTTGGGTTTGGCTCATAGCACTTAGTATGCTGTTCCACTTACAAACAATATCCAAATTCCAATTTCCAATGCGCTTAAACCGTTTTGAATTTAATTCATTGGTTATTGAGATTTATTTGGAATTTAAACGACTCGCTTACAGATGGGGATTAGAAGATGGATAGAGCAATCTTAAACATCAACCAAGTGTCTTTGGATACCATCCATACCTATTCTTTGGAGGTGTTGCAGGATATCGGTATCCGATTTCCCAGTGAAAAAGCGCTGGCCCTTTTTAAAACGCACGGATTCCGGGTGGATGGATCCATGGTGCGCTTTGAAGAAAAGCATATTCAAAAATCACTTGAAACAGTCCCGGCAGCGTTTACCATCGAAGCCCGTAACACCTCCCGTAACATCCAAGTCGGAGAATCCAACTACGTCATGGCTCCAGGATACGGACCGCCGTTTATCATCGAGCCGTCCGGCGAAAAACGAGACGCCACGCTGGCGGATGTAGAAACGTTTTGCAAACTGGTCCAGACTTCAAAACATCTGGATTTTAATAGCGCTATCGTGGTTCAACCCAATGACGTCCCCACCGAAACAGCCCATCTTGATCTCCTGCTAGCGGCGCTAGTGTTGACAGACAAGCCCATAATGGGGAGCTCGGTATCAGTTGCAGCTGCCCGGGACTCGCTCAACCTGGCGCAAATGATATGGGGGTCTCTAGACCGGCCGGTAATGATATCGCTGATCGATTCTCTGTCACCTCTGCAGTATGCCACGGAAAGCGTTGAAGCGTTAATGGTATTTACAGCAGCCGGTCAGCCGCTGATAATCCATTCCGCCTGCACACTGGGTGCAACCGGACCCATTACCGCAGCCGGCTCTTTAGTGATCTCCAATGCCACCACTCTGGCGGGAATATGCCTGTCCCAGTTGATCAATCCGGGAGCACCCGTGGTGTACGGCCTGGGCGGAAGCCCTATGGATATGCGCACGGGCGGATATGTGAATGCCTCGCCCGAAGATGCCAAGCATGTTGCCATCAGTTCGGCCATGGGAAGATATTATGACATGCCCAGCAGGGGACAAGGAGCGGTGACAGAATCGTTTTGCCTAGACTATCAGGCCGGAATGGAATCGGCAATGATGCTCACAGTGGCCGCTTTGAGCGGCGTCCATGTGGGAATTCACAATTGTGGCACCTATGGATCGATGCTGCTCATGAGCTTTGAAAAATTTATTGCTGACGAAGACCTTTGCGGCGCGGTGAAGAAACTGATGAAACCTGTCGAGTTGACGGAAAATGCGTTTGCCCTTGACTTGATCAAAGAATTGGGTACCGAAGGAAATTATCTGTTACAGGATCATACGCTAGCCCGGTGTCGAAACGAATTCTTTACCCCTGACCTAGGCATCCGCACACTCCATACCAATTGGCTTGAGATGGCACCTCGGGATATCACCGCAAGGGCCGGTCAATTGCTTGAAAATCGGCTGGCCCAATATGAAGAACCGCAGATGGGTGCGAAACTTAAAAACAGGCTGATTCAATTTGTCAAGGATCGAAAGCACAGCAGGTAATGATTCCGGGTAACGACTTCCACCAAGGGTTTTGGTGCGTTAGTTTATTCCAAGTTTCTGTAATTTTTCTTCAGTGGGTACCCCAGCATCGTTCCATTCCATGTTGTTATAAAACGCCTTTACCGTGGAGGCCAATTCCCGGACTCCTCGACCGCTGGCCGGGCTCTCTCCGATGGATTCATTGATAAATCTGTCAGGCAACGGTGGCAACCGGTCTTTTTCGTGACATAGTTTGCCAGGCGACGTCCGTATCTTGTCGAAGCGCAGCGAAGAACCAGTCATTCGGTGCTGCAGTGGTCTTCAAACCCGGTCGATCAAGATCTATTCAGCCGACCGCACCGGCTTTTTCCAATCCAACTCTCCGGGTTTTCAGAATAATTTTCAATTTGATTTGTCCTTGACAGCCCAAAAATGATTGTCTATGGTTGATTTGATTTAATTCCTAAAACCGAATAAAAAGCCGAAGGTTATTTTTTATTTATCCCAACCACACCATTTTTTAATTATCAAACGTATTATGAAGTTGTTTTGTCAGCTTTTTGTAATGGTTTCGTAAAAAGGTTTAAAATTACCAACTTTTAATTTGTTTACCCATTAATTTCAGATGTTTCCAAGGTTGATTTTTTAAATTTAGACTTTTTACGAGAGTATTTTTCTTAACAGCATAATATTTATTGGAGGAGGTAAAATTATGATTGATGAAAAAAAGAAGCAGACCACTCAGAGAGTCCACCCCGGCGTTGAGCAAATGCAAAAATCCCTCGCCGACGGCAAATGTTCACGACGTGAATTTCTGCGCACCGTCACCCTTCTGGGCGTATCTGCAACAGCTGCCTACAGCATGGCGGGGTTGCCGGATTTTATTTCAACCGCCCACGCCGCACAGAAAAAAGGCGGCGTCTTAAAATTCGGTCTTCAGGTCCAAGAAATGGCCGATCCGGCGACCTATTCATGGACCCAGAAGTCTATCATTGCCCGGCATATCATTGAATACCTGGTGGAGACCGGACCGGATAACATTACGCGGCCCTATCTGGCCGAGAGCTGGGAGGCCTCTGACGATCTGAAGACCTGGACCTTCCATCTGCGCAAGGGTATCAAGTGGTCAAACGGCGATGACTTCAATGCCGATGATGTGATGTTTACCTTCACCCGTTGGCTCGATCCCAAAACCGGATCGTCCAACCTGGGCCTGTTCAACGCCATGCTCGAAGAGACCGGCGAAAAAGATGCCAAAGGCAATGTGATCAAGCGCATGACTAAAAACGCGGTGCAGAAAGTGGACGCGCATACGGTCAGGCTCAACCTGAAATCGCCGGTGCTGTCGATTCCCGAAAACCTTTACAACTATCCCACCGGAATCGTTCACCGCAATTTTGAAAAAGAGGGCGGCGATTTATCCAAAAACCCGGTGGGTACCGGACCCTACACGCTTACCGAATTCAGGGTTGGTGAGCTGGCCGTATTGAAAAAACGCAAAGAACCCTATTGGGGCGGTGATGTCTTTCTGGACGAGATCCGCTTTATCGACCTGGGCGAGGACCCCGGCGCTTATCTGGCCGCCATTGCTTCAAAACAGGTGGATGCAATCTATATGCTTGATCTGACCACGCTGGAAGCGGCCAAGAATATTCCGGGAATCAAGGTGATCTCAATTCCGTCAACCCAAACCGGTGTGATTCGAATGAAGGTCAACAAGAAACCGTTCACCGATATCCGTGTGCGCAAGGCTGTCCAGAAATGCTGCGATGCCCAGAGACAGCTTGACATTGCCCACCGCGGTTTGGGGATCGTTGCGGAGCATCACCATGTCGCCAAGATCCACCCCGAATACTTTGCCCTGCCCCCGTTCAAGCAGGACATCGCAGGCGCCAAGAAACTGCTGGCCGAGGCCGGCTATCCCAATGGCATTGAATTGTCTTGTAACGTGGGTAATACCGACGGCGTTTGGGAGCAGGATTCCGTGGCCGTGCTCAAAGAAGATGCCGCCAAAGCCGGGATCAATATCAAAATAAACTTGATGCCGTCGGCGCAATATTGGGACAATTGGACAAAGGCGCCCTTTAGCCTCACTTCCTGGACCCACCGCCCCTTGGCCGTCATGGTACTGGGCCTCGCTTACCGGTCCGGGGTACCATGGAACGAATCCAGCTATGCCAATCCGGAGTGGGATGCCGCCCTGACCGAAGCGGAATCCGAACTGGATGTTGAAAGCCGCCGGGTCAAGATGGAGAAAGTGGAGAAAATTCTGCAGGATGACGCCGTCCTGATCCAGCCCTTCTTCCGTTCGGTCTTCACCGCGGTCCGTGAGGGCGTTGTCGGGTTTGAAATGCATCCGACACGTTACTACCGCTTTCACAAGGTCTCTCTATCCTAGTTGGAAATAGTGTATCTGTGGGTAAGGGGGGCGCTACGGCGCTCCCCGCCCTATCATCTCCCTCAAAACGATAAGTTACCTCAGGAGGCATCAAAATGGTCACCTTAGTGGTAAAGCGGTTCGGATTCATGATTTTTACCATGATTGTCGTATCGCTGATTCTTTTTCTGCTCCTGGAGACTGATCTCACGGGCGATCCGGCCGCCAGGGTGCTGGGTCAATTTTCAAACGAAGAACAACGCGAGATATGGCGGGAACAACACGGATATAACCGGCCCGTCATCGTGCGGTATCTGTCGTGGCTGGGCAATTTTGCGACCGGTGACCTGGGTGAATCCATTCGCTTCAAAGGCCCGGTAGCAGATGTAATGTGGCCCCGGCTTTGGAACACCGCCATCCTTGGATTTTGGACCTTTGCCATTATGATCCCGTTATCATTGATCCTCGGTGTTTTGTCAGGGATGAAGGAGGGTTCAAAGCTCGATCGCTCGATATCGGTTTTTGGTATTTTAACCACCTCCGTGCCGGAATTCGCCAGCGCGGTATTTTTCTCGGCCCTCTTTGTATTCACTTTGAAATGGCTGCCCGGCACCAGCAGCATGTCGGGCGGATTCGAATTCAAACAGTTGATGCTGCCGGCCATGGTGCTGATCGTCTATGATTTCGGTTATGTCGCCCGCATGACCCGGGCATCCATGGCGGAGGTGATGACCTCCCAGTACATTCGCACAGCCGTGTTAAAGGGCCTACCCTACAAATCGGTGATTATCAAGCATGCATTACGCAATGCCCTTATCGCACCTTTCACGGTAATCATGTTACAGATCAACTGGCTGTTGTCCGGGGTTATCGTGGTTGAGTTTTTCTTCGCCTATAAGGGGTTTGGGGCGCTGATCCTGGAAGCCTCTTTAAATAATGATATCGCTCTTCTGGAAGCGTGCGCCATGGTGGCGGTGTGTGTTGCGGTTGCCACGCAAACCATAGCCGATATCGGCTATACCTTCCTCAACCCGCGCATCCGTTTTAGCTAAGGAGACCGACGATGAATACAACTGAATCTATAACCCAAATGCCCACGGCCGGATACGGTGCGGCGTTATGGCGCGGAGTGAAATCTTTTGGACTGTTGCGGGAGAGCTGGGTCGGTATGGTGGGGGCTTTCCTCGTCTTATTTTGGGTGCTGACAGCAATTTCGACCCCCTGGCTGGCGCCATTTGATCCCAACTCGTCTATTCAGCCGTTCGCCAAACCGGGGGCTGAGGCGATCAAAGCCGGTGGCACATTCTGGCTCGGCACCGATCATATCGGGCGCGATATCCTGTCGCGTATTATGTGGGGATCGCGCACGGTGCTGATCTATGCGCCCCTGGCCACTCTTTCGGCATACACGGTGGGTATTCTGATGGGGCTTTTGGCCGGGTATCGCCGCGGTTGGGTGGATGACATTTTGTCTCGCCTCGCCGATATCATTCTCTCATTTCCGGTGCTGGTGCTGTATATTATCATCATCGCCACGATCGGCGCATCCGGCGTGAACATCATTATCGCCATCACCTTTGCATCCTCTCCCGGGATCATGCGTATTGTGCGCGGATTGGTGCTGGATCTTCGTAATCGTGACTATGTTGCCGCCGCCCAGACCCGGGGCGAATCAGACTGGAGAGTGATGCTGGTTGAGATTTTACCCAATGCACGCGGTCCGCTTATCGTCGATGCCTGCTTGCGTCTTGGTTACGTCATTATAACCATCGGCGTGCTCGGTTTTCTGGGCCTGGGTCTGCCGCCGCCGGATCCTGATTGGGGCGGCATGGTAAATGAAACACGGCAAATGGCGATGGCGTTTCCGCACATGACGCTCTTTCCCTGTATCGCGATATCTTCGCTGATCCTGGGATTTAATCTGCTGGCGGACGGTCTGCGCGAAATCTCTTTGCGCGACTAGGAGGTAACCAACCCATATGAATGCCAATCAAGAACCTATCCTTGTCTGCAAGGACCTCTGCATCTCTTACTATACCAGGGCGGGCGAAATTCCGGCGGTTGTGGATTTTTCGTTGACCGTAAAGCCCGGTGAGACTATCGGCATTGTGGGCGAGTCGGGCTGCGGCAAATCGACCGTGGCCATGGCGATCATGCAGTACATGGGCGCCAACGGCGGCGTCAAGAGCGGCAGCATCACCTTTAAGGGCCGTGATTTAAACCAGATGTCGGAGAATGAGTTGCGCCGTATTCGCGGGTCGGAGATTGCCATGATTTACCAGGAGCCGTTTGCTTCTCTGAACCCAAGCCTCAAAATCAGCACCCAGCTGATGGAGGTGCCGCTTGCGCATGAGGACATTACCAAAGCTGAAGCGCGGCAAAGGGCCATGCAGCTGCTGAAGGATGTCAAACTGCCTGACCCGGAACGGTTGATGGACGCCTATCCGCATCAGTTGTCGGGTGGGCAGCAGCAGCGGGCCGTAATCGCCATGGGACTGTTGTCCAAGCCCGCTCTACTGCTGCTGGACGAGCCTACCACCGCACTGGATGTTACCGTAGAGGCCGGCATCGTGAAGCTGGTGGCCGATATCAGCCAGAAGTTCGGCACTTCCCAGATCTATATTTCCCATAACCTGGGACTGATTCTGGAAACCTGCGACCGGGTATTTGTGATGTATTCCGGGGAAGTTGTAGAAGAGGGGACGATTGACTCGCTTTTTACCTGGCCCCGGCACCCTTACACCCACGGCCTTTTTGCCTGTATCCCCTTACCGACGGCCGACAAGAATGCGGCGCCGCTCAAACCGATTCGGGGTCAACTCCCGTTGCCGTTTGAACGGCCCCCGGGCTGCTATTACCACCCACGCTGTGATCATTTCAAACCGGGGTTATGTAACGTTGATCATTTCAAAATGGAGCATGTCGAAGGGAGTGCCGCAGATCATCGTGTGCGCTGTTTACGCTGGGGAGAGATCGACCATCGCAGAGAGGCGCCGGGAGGTGAAGCCAAAGAGCCGATGAAGCTCGGTAAACGGGTCCTCAACGTAGACGGTCTCAAGAAATATTACGAGGTTCGTGACAGCTCCTTGCGTGCTTTATTTACCGGTAAAAGAATTCGGCATGTCAAAGCCAATGAAGAGTTGAATTTTACGGCCAGAGAGGGGGAAACGGTCGCCATTGTGGGTGAATCCGGTTGTGGCAAATCAACCTTTGCCAAAGTGCTGATGGGTTTGGAAACCGGTACCGAAGGCGAAATACGTCATAAAGGCAAAGATCTTTCAGATACGGCCGTCCGGAACCGTAGTGCGAAACAGATTAGCTCGCTGCAGATGGTATTTCAAAATCCGTTTGATACCTTGAACCCAAGCCATAGTGTTGGCGGACAGATTTCACGCGTTATCAAGAAATTCGGCGTGGAGGCAGACAAAAAGAAGATATTTGGCCGTGTCATGAACCTGCTGGATACGGTCAAACTACCCAGGGATTTCTATTTCCGCAAACCCAGGCAGCTGTCGGGTGGACAGAAGCAGCGGGTCGGTATTGCCCGCGCATTTGCCGGAAACCCGAGTATGGTGATCGCCGATGAACCTGTCTCCGCGCTCGACGTCTCTGTCGCGGCGGCGGTGACAGAGCTCCTGATGGAGATTCAACGCGAGCATAAAACAACGCTGCTTTTCATCAGTCATGATCTCAGTGTGGTGCGCTATTTGTCGGATCGCATTGTGGTCATGTATCTCGGACATATTCTTGAGCGCGGGACGACGGAGCAGATCTTCGCACCGCCCTATCACCCATATACCGAGGCGTTGTTATCAGCCGTGCCGATTGCCGATCCCGAAGTGACCAAGCGCGAAATCGTGCTTGAAGGAAACCTGCCAAGCGCAATGAACCCACCCAAGGGCTGCCCGTTTTGTACCCGCTGCCAAAGCAGAATCGGCGAGATTTGTGATAATGAGATGCCGCCGGAACAGGTTGTGGTCGACCGGCACGTCATTAAATGCCACATACCGATCGAAGAGTTAAGCAAGGTGGAGCCGGTTATCCATGTGCCGGATGCTTCAGAGCGTCTCCAAAAGCCGGCGGTGGTCGGTCAATAAGTAGGTGCTGAAATTGATAAAAGTTTTTCAATATCGATTTTCAGTCCATTCATTTGACAGTAACCACCGGGCATGGCGCATTCAGGATGACATACTGAGCGGTGGAACCGAAGATTAATTTGCCAACTTTTGATCTTCTTCTAACTCCGATAATGATTTCATCAATAGCGTTATCTTTCGCGAATTGAACCAGATCTTCTCCTGGAGACAGATAATTAACGGATGCATGTGTCTCACATGAAATATCATCTAGGTTGAAGGATGTTCTTAGATATTCCAGCTTGCCTTCCGCTTTATCAATATCTTCTTTTTGCAACGTTTGGCTTTGTTCCAGTGAGGTTACAATAAAAATATATCCCTTAAATGCATTTGCATGTTTTTGGGCCATTTTCAGAGCGTCTTCGGCTACCTTAGAACCGTCATAACCCACCAGTATTTTCATTTTGTTATCCTTTCTGTATTAAAGTATGGAAATGATACGAATCTTTTATAAACAAAAGCCAGAGTATTTGACTGAAGGATGGTTGTCAAGATATCGTTGGAAGCGATGGGATGTAGAATCCGGAGCCTGCCTAACAAAGATCGGAGAGAAACAAAAAATAAGCCTTTACCTCCTCCGGGCTTATGCGGTAAAAAAAATCCCGATCTAGTTTTGATATCAACCACATAAGGAGAAAACATGATTCAGTCAGATTCAACTGAAAAAAGGTCTGTCACGTTCCGGGTGCTGGCAGACGACCAGGTTGCAGAAATCAAGCGGGCTGCTTTCGAAGTAATGTCAAAGGTGGGCTTTAAGGTTTATCATGAAGGCGCCCGTAAAATGCTCAACCAAGCGGGAGCGCTTGTTAGCAACGAGATTGTTAAAGTTCCTGAATATGTCGTGAACGGGTGTCTTAGAACGGCGCCCAAGGGCTGGACAGTTTATGATCGACAGGGAAAACGGGCCATGGAAGTAGAGGGTCGCAAGAGCTACTACGGCACTTCCACTGCCAGCCCGAACACCAAAGATGCATTGAGCGGTAAAATTCACCCGACCCGCGTGGCCGATATTGCCGTTGGGGCCAAAGTTGCCGACGCACTGATGAACATCGACTGGGTCATGCCGATGGGTTCTGTTCAGGATGTGCCTCCCACGGTCGCCGAATTGTACGAATTCGAAGCCGCGGTGACCCAAACAACCAAGCCGATTGTTTTTCTAGGATATACCGCCCGGGGTGTTGAGCTGGTTTATGAGATGGCGATCGAGGTGGCCGGTGGAATCGAAAACTTGCAGCAACGGCCTTTTCTCATTTTTTATCCAGAGCCGATATCACCGTTTGTCTTTCCGGCCGATGTGATCGATCGTTTGTTTATCTGCGCCGATTTGAATATGCCTCAAATACAAGGCCCGACCACTCAATTTGGCGCTACGGGCCCTGTCACTCTGGCCGGAGCCGTTGTTCAAGCCCTGGCCGAATCTCTGATGTGTCTGGTTCTGGCCCAGTTGCGCAAACCGGGGTGTCCCTGTGGCCTCGGATGCAATTTCAGTGTATTCGATATGACCACAGGCCTTCTGTCAATCGCCGCACCGGAAATGAGCCTCGCCCTTGCGGCTCAAGCCGAGGTGGCACAGTCCTTCGGGTTACCCTCATGGGGCCTGGCCGGGTCGACCGACGCTAAATTGATAGATGCTCAGGCCGGATCCGAATCTGCTTTCTCCATCCTGGCCCAGGGTTTGGCCGGCCTCAACCTGATCCACGACGTCGGATATATGGACAACGGTATGGTCTGTTCTGCCGAACAGTTAATTCTGGGTGACGAGAATATCGGTATGACAAAACGGTTTATACGAGGAATTGAGGTCAACAGTGAGACCCTGGCCCGCGAGGTGATTGAGAAGGTCGGACCCGGGGGACATTTTCTCAATGAAGATCACACATATGACCATTTCAAAAGCGAGCTCTGGACGCCCACCCTTATGGCAAGAGAGGCCTATGAGGATTGGCAAAGTCAAGGGGCTAAAGATATGGCCGGTCGGATTCAGGAAAAACTCCGGGTTATATTGAAAAACCATGAAGCACCCCCCCTTTCGCACAAAACATTGGCCGCTTTGAACCAAATTAAACAAAAGGGTGTGAGGGAACTGGTTAAAAAATGACCCGACTTTCACCTAAAATTTATGGTTTAAACCGATCGACCCTTTTTTGAATCTCCTGTTGCTTTTTTCCCCCAACCAAAGGTGGCTGGTGGTTTTTGAGTATTTCCAAAAGCCGCTGGTGTGCCCGTGTTAAAAGACTCGAACCACCCGATTTTTCCCAATCTTCAAATCCCATCCGATTGAGAAGCGCCGGACGCCATTGGGTTTTTCGGACATGTTTGAGTGTGTGTTCATGGGTCAGAAAATGACCTTTTGGGCCGGTTTCCCGAATCACATCGATGGCCATTTCTTCTCTATTCACCGGGATGCCGCGTTGCATTCTGCGGACCTGGTCGATGAGTTCATCTGAAATTACGATCATTTCTAGGCTCCCGGTTCGTCCGAAATCGAGGTATCCGAAGTCATGATTGAGGTTGGAGCCGGCAAAAGCAGCCAGAAAAGTAAGAAGCCCGGCTTCAAAACTGGCCTGTTCATCCGGAATCTGTGAGTCGCTCGTTCCGGCATATCCCCAGTTGGGCAGATGATAATAATGGCTCATTTCAGTCATGGCCATATATGCGAGGTAGTACTCCGGTGCGTTGTAAGAACACTCTCCGGTCACCATATCCAGCACGGCTGGGCCCATTCCCATCAGAAAAGGAGCGCCTTTTGCCTTTAACTGATGTATCACCAGTCCGCAAAAACACTCCGTCAAACCTTGAACCACATGACCGGCGAGGGTCATCGGCGCGGTGGAGCCGGCGATGGGGGCCGGAGAATATATCACCGGAATCGCTTTTTCAGCACAAAATAAAAGTTTATCGAGGCTGGGAAACGGATGCTTGAGGGGACTGATCGGTTCTGCATAATGAATAAAATAGGGCTTTACCCTCAGCGCTTCTTCGCTTTCTCTGATGATCTTGGCGATGTTCCACATTTCATAGAGGTCATCCCGACACTCTGCGGTGCAGACGATCGGTTTTATCGAGTTTTCGACCATGGCCTGAAAGCTCGCAAGGTACGCCCGCCCGGGAGGAATATCCGATGGATGCGCAAAAGACATGATAAAATCAATATTTCCCAAGGCATCACTGACCTTTGCGGCTGTTTTGACGTTTTTGAGGACACAGGGGTGGCGGACCATTTTTTGTGAATCGAATGAATAGATCAGATCTGACCCGGTACCGAAATAAGATCGACGATCCCCGAGATCCATTGCAAGACTGCCTTCCCGGTTCCAGATCTCAATATTTTCCGGCGCACTCTCTACCGCTTTTTCCACCAATGTCACGGGTATCCGAACTATTTGGTTCTCTGAGATCCGACAACCGGCCTTTTTTAGCAACTTCAAAGCTTCCCCATGAAGAATCTGCATCCCGGTCTCATTTAAAATCTCCAGGGCGCCTTGATGAATTTGGTCTTTATCCTCTGAAGATAAAAATGACAATTGTGGTTTAAAGCCGATATTCTCCAACGCCATGATCGTGGACTTCCTTAATTTAATTTTCGTGGTTCTTTTTCTATTCTCTCGAATCCCAATGATTCGACCGAATTTTTAGATGATGTTCCACTTTTGTGTTTAAAGATGGTGTTCGGCCGCTTTTTCAGGCAGCAGATTTCGCGGGGCAAGGTGAAGGGAAAAGACTCAGTTCTTCCAATTTTCCTCTGGTGGGGACTCCTTCCCCATTCCATCCCATGAGATGATAGAACTCCTGCTTCATCGGTTCCATCCATTCTCGGGGCTTTGAGGGTTTTCTTCCGGAATTATATTCTTTATCAAAAAACATGTCAGGGAGTCGATCGTCCTCGCTTCCGGCGCCCTGTCGAAGATTAAAAAGTCTTTCCAGATTGATGATCCTTTCGCCGATCCGAAAGAGTTCAGATCCGTTTATTGGTTGGCCGGTCAACGCCGAAACCAGCTCTGCTTCAGATTCAAGGTCAAACTTGCAGATAAGACATAGCGCCGGCACTTTGCATAGACCGAGGCTGTCCAGAACAACGCCAACAACCATCGCCCGTCTGACCAGAAGGGCTTTTCCCTTGATCGACTGCAGGTTTACCGCCTCAGGTGTGCCAAACTCTCTGTCCGCTTTTTCCGGTAGCCATTTGTATTCCAGGGTCGCATAAATGTCATTAAAATCAGCTCCCCGGCTGGCCACCGCATACCCGAGGGCGGTTCCCATGATGCTGTAGGGATGGTACCCCGACATTTCCAATCCTTTGACATGCGCTGCAAACCGTTCAGACCCTCTGCCGATGACCTTTGCGGCATTCCGGACGCCCTGTGAAAGAATTGCGCCGAATCCCTCACGGGAGCCTATCTGGCGAAT
>Ga0255052_10000209_pt1 | contig 45652 bp, 62 predicted proteins | sample JV7_2_21_MG_FD_188632 | JGI IMG/M metagenome (GOLD analysis project Ga0255052, IMG submission 188632) | Seawater microbial communities from Jervis Inlet, British Columbia, Canada - JV7_2_21 | ecosystem: Environmental > Aquatic > Marine > Inlet | place: Canada: British Columbia | collected...
AGTTTGCACCCCGCCTGTCTGTAAAGGCCGAAAGAACCTATACACCCCTACTATCACATACTTAGCATCGTAATATAAGTTATTAATCTGATTAATCTTTATTGATTTGTAATAAGCTAATGATACCACCCCTTTAGACAATGAGTGATTGCATGGTATGATATGTGTTAAGTAATTACTATTAATGTGTACTATATATACAATGATATACTGTGTTAATAGGTTGATATGTGGACATAATAGATGATTAATTACAGCAGGATAGGCAATTGCTTTTAAAGTGGGTGTAATAGATAGCATACTACAGCACCATATAGGCACCCCAAACAGATGATGTGTCATAGCTTCACCTTCTTCAGTTCTTCCTGTAGTGCTACAGTGAACACTGCCTGATGCTTATCCACTCCAGCTTTAATGACTGGTTCACTGACACTGTCCTTCTCCCACAGCTTACCCAAGCCCGACACACTATGCCTGATGATAGGAAGGTGGGTCTTGCGCTTCCACCCCTTCCTTCTGCCTGATACTTCCTTGGGGACTGCCTTAGAAGACCTTCTGAACACATGAAGTCTTGTCTTCTGAACACCCTTCCCAGCCTTGACCCTTGCTATGAATGCACCCTTCATATTTTTCGATCTTCCCTTGGAAAGCTTGACCTTCAGCTTTCTTCTTTCAGAAGGAAGTTTATTTTTCTGCTTATCCGGTCTTTTTGAACCCTGAACAAAGTGAATCATGCTGATAGGGCGTTTATCCACCTTCAGGACACCTTCAAGCTTTTCCAGCTTGCTTCCTTTGACCCTTGATTTTTCTGTGTATTTTTTCTTGAGAGTAGAAAGCTTCATTGCTCTGACTTTTTGAACTTCCTTCAGAAGTGTTCTGTGCATTTCAGTCAAGCCTTTGTTCATTGACTTCCTTGCTGCCCGAACAACTGCTTTTTCATTCTGCTTTGTCAACAGAACTGGGACTTTCTTCAAATCGGATTCAATTGACATAGTCATGGACATGCAACTTCCCCTTTCTTTGTGCAATAACATGGAGAATCAAGCAATACAAGGGGTTTCATAAATAAAGGACATGGGGACAGGCTTTTTTGAGTTAAATTATGTACTTAACCCCCTGGACACGGAATGGACACCAAATGACGCAGCATGTTGTCCACGATATCCCCAGTGAAAACACTCGTTTGCGCCATTCTGGACATGGAATCACGAAAAAAGGTGAAAAGTTTTCTGTGGGATTTTCCTTTATTGCCCCTCTCTATATATATTATTAATATACTATATTTTAAGTTATAGAGTTATTTTATGATTCTGTGTCCAGATGCTTCCAACCTGGTGGTTTTATTGGGGATTCACCGGACACGAAATTGAAAATTCCATGTCCATTCCTTGTCCATTCTGTGTCCATTGGTGAAAATGAGGTATATGACCATTATTTATGAATCAACAATGTAACGGCAATGTAACAATATGAGTGTATAGCATTTTATGCTTGACAAATGAGATATACCATGTTATAGTTAAAGGACAATAAGCAATGAACAAAGGGGAAATCAAATGAAAGCAATAAGAATGAATTTGAAACAGGTCATGAAAGACATTGGTGAAGACTACATGAAATTAATAAGGGAAGGTCAGGCACCCTCAGAAATAGCAAATTCAAGCATGTATTACAAATGTGATGTGTGTGGTGGATGGTTCTATACTGATGCAATTGAAGTCACCAGTGGTCAATGTGGGTCTGATGTCTGCATTAATTGTGTAAATGATGTTAAGAAGCAGAAAAATCAATCTGTAATGGATGCAATTGAATTTTTGAACCCTAAAGTAAAAGTAAGCAAATGGATTCTAACAGGTGTTGAGAAGTCCAGAAGGGAAAAGTGGGCATTGATCTTTAATACAGAGGCTGAAGCAATGCACAGAAGGCAGGAGATAGCAAAGGAAGAAGTCACTGAAGATGGTGTTGACTATGAAAATGCAGACAGATTTGCTGATAGGCTTGATGAAGTTGAAGGTGAAATGGACATCATAGAAACTGTAAATTATTAGACATATTGGGGGTTCTGATGCTTGAAGAAATGATGGAAAAAAAATTAAATCTTTGGTATGCAAACTCTACTGCAATCAGGGATATATTTGAACTTGATTTTGAAAGTGCAAATTCACTGCACCCTGTCCTTGAAACTAAGGAACTTTATGAAAAAGTTCATCAATTCATTATCCTGAACCCCTCAGTGCTTGAAAAATTCGAATGTGCTTATAATTAGACCTAGACAGAGCGAATTCTATAATGTATTCTAATCTAATTTGCTTTTTTTTATGGGAAAGGTGGTTTTTATGCAGGTTTACATCACCATGCCTAATGGGTTTACCGCAACCATCACAACTGCTGATGCTCTGAAGGTTTGTTTTGATCAGCAGACAAGAAAAAGAATCCCTGCAAGCGCAGCAGCTGAAATTTATCATTATGCCTGTAGTGTGAAAAGGAACAGGGAAAGGAAACCCCTGAAAAGATATCCTGTTCCCCACTTTGAATTCAGGTCTGTCCCAACACCTACTGCAATAGGTGGAAAACCTTTGTTACAAATATTCAATAATCAAGCATATAGATATTTTGAAATAGTTGAAATCAAAAAGACCAGAATCAGAATCGAAATGGACTTTCCTTCAGGAATTATTGGGACTTGGATTCCTGCAATCAATTATAATGGTGAAGATTATTTTCTTTCACCCTATATCAAATAGTGTATCCCAATCTAATTTGCTTTTTTATAGAAAGGGTGGTTTTATGCCTAAATTAAACACCGCACCAGACAACATTTTCACATGCTTCACTTGTAACAGGGAGTATGAAGGAATTCCCCACAACTGGACAAACAATTGGAAACCTGAACCCATGTGCAGCAACTGCATCTATGATGAATATTCGACTAAATACCCACCCCACCCTTATTCAATAAAGAACATCAAAACCTTCACTGGAATGGAAGGAACTGGGTTCAATGCTACTCTTTACCGTGAAAAGAAAAGGATTGCATTCCTGATTGATGATGCTTCAGGTGGTGATGTGCAGATTCAGTGGGTGGACACAGTCAAAAATAATTCAGAAGCTGTAGCACTAGAACAATTTATTGCAGGACTTCCAATGAGAATGTTTAATGAAACACCTTTGAACATTGACCCGCAATGGTTTGTTTCTGATCTTGTTAATGACTCTATAAATACAAAATGGCTGAAAAAACACTGCAAGACCAAAACAATATATAGGCTGAAAGGTGACAGTGCTGGTGAATTCAGAACAATCAAGGGAGTATTCACCCCTGATGTCAAAATATACATTCTAAGGAAGTATAATGAACAACTTGAAGAAATTGTGAATGAAAGGTGGATGTCATGAAATATCTAGTGTCATACGTTGATGTAAACTCTGGAAAGTCAACTGAACATATTTTTCCCACACAGCTATCAGCAAAGAAAAAGATTGTAGACATGAAAAAAATTAGCGGGTCATTTTACAATTTCAACATCAGGAAACTGTATGAAGGGGAACTGATGAACCCCGCAGTTGAAATGCACTGTCCTTGCTGTTGGCATGGTTTCTACATCCAAGCAACAGACCTGAAGAAGATCAATGACTGTGGGCATTGTGGTGCCCTGGTCAAGTGGAATGAAAAGGATAATAAAATCTAAAATTCCCCGTTGACAGAATGTTTTTTCTAGTGTATATCATTTTTTGATAATCAAACCTGTGGAAAAGGTGGTTTCAATGAATGTTCTAAGTCTGTTTGACGGGATTTCCTGTGGGATGCTTGCACTGAATCAAGTAGGGTTCCATTTTGACTACTATGCTGATAATTTTTACTATGCTTCTGAAATTGATAAATTTGCAGAACAGGTCAGCAGGAAAAATTTCAAACAAATCATCAGACTAGGCAATGTCAAGAATCACAAAGACTGGGATTTGAATAATATTGATTTGTTAATGGGTGGTTCACCATGTCAAGGCTTTTCCATTGCTGGGAAGGGACTGAACTTTGAAGACCCAAGGTCACAGCTGTTCTTTGACTTTCTCCATTGTTTGGAAGACAGGAAGCCCACCTGGTTCCTGTTCGAAAATGTCATGATGAAGAAAACTATTGAAGCAGAAATCACAAAATTGCTGGGTGTTGAACCTATTACAATAAATTCATCACTACTGACAGCGCAGCACCGAAAAAGACTGTACTGGACAAACATTCCAAATATTACACAGCCCGAAGATAAAAATATTTTGTTAGGTGACATCATCCTGCAAGATGGACTTCCTGTGACATACACCGAAAGAAGAACTGAAGAAGCAAAGCGAATCAGAAAGGAATATAAAAAACGTACAGGAAAGGATTTCTGTCCTAGACGAGCAAAGGAAATGATTCCCAGAACCGATGAAAAAACCGGATGCATCACAGCATCACTTTCAAAGGAACACCTGCTTCTTTCAGACAAAGCAATGAAATACATGGATAGATGCACAAAGGATGGAAGGAACCACTGGGACTTTCAGCATCATTCCGATGTGCTTGATGGAAAATCAAGGGCAATAGTTGCAAATTTCTTCAAAGGTGTCCCCTATAGTGTCCTGAAGGACTGGGACTGTATCAGATATTTCCACCCTGTTGAATGTGAAAGACTTCAGGGAATCCCTGACAATTACACTGAAGGCATCAGCAAAACACAAAGATATAAAGCGATAGGAAACGGTTGGACTGTCCCTGTCATTGCACACATACTTTCACACATTCCTTCAAAGGGGGGAAAATGAAGAAAGAAATTGTGAAATGTTTCCACTGTAAACACAAATATGATGTTCAGTATCACTATTGGAGATGTCCAACTTGTGGGACTTGTTACGGAGACAGTGAACCACCGAAAGGACTGTACTAATGAAAAGTTATACATTTACATACACCCTATCAGACGGCTTCCACACATGCGGTCCCTTTGAAATTAAAAAAGGGACTATTACTAAAAGTCATGGCTCTATGTTTTGGATTAGGGGTTCTTTGTGTGAATTACAGGCAATTCATAGAAATAACAGTGGGGAACAGTGGGAATTCACCTATTGAAAGGAATCCTGATGAACATCAAACAGGAAGCTAAAAAGTGGAAAGATGGAAAAACAATTGTGAAGAAGCAGTTCAACACTCGACTGTCCCCAGCTACAATTCAAGCTTTGAAGGAACTACAGCACCACTTGGGACTTAACCAAGCAGACACAGTTGAATTCTGTATTCAGAACAGTCTGCAACATGTCAAATCTGAAAAAGGGGAATCATGAAGAAACCAACCCACCCAATCAATCTACTGGACGCTGAAAAAATACTTGAAGCAGGTGCAGACTATGTGCAGACAATTCATGGTGAAAATCCACCACCAAAGATCAGGCATGACGTTGACCTGATGCATTTTCAAACTTTGATTTATAGGGAAAAAATCAATCAACTGATTGAAAAGAGCAACACTCAGACTGATGTGATTGTTAAACTGTTGGAAGCTTTACAACATAAAAGCATCACTTCTAATAATGAGAAAATCGCAATTGATGACATCATCGGAGACTTAACAGGCAGGGTGTCCAATTATTTTGAACCTGAAAAGGCAGACCCAAATCAAGGGGTTTTTTCTTTCGGCGCAGTCCCTGACAATAAACCCAATGAATTTGGATTGTACCAATGCCCTTATGACATAAAAAGGCACTGCTCTGAATTTGGGAAATGTGGTGTATGTGAGACAAAGAAAGGGAAAGACTGAAATCATGGGATATGTAAAAAGATTCTGTAAAAACAAACATTCTGACTGCAAAGCACTGCACCGCCTTGGAAAAAATAGATGGAAGTGTGATCTGGGATATATTATCACGCTGGGTGCTAAGTATGGAATTAGGACAGCCCCTATTTATTACCCAAAACCAGTTGTTCCTTGTCCAAAGCCCCTGACCTACAAAGATTATCTTTCTAAAAGTAAAGAGACACAGACCTGAACCCCATCCCCAGCTTTACAGACCCAATCTCAAGGCATAAAAAAAGGCTGAAGACTCATAATCTTCAACCTTTATATATTCCAAACCTAGTAATAATCCAATTAAGGATTTGTTACTGTGAAAGGTACTGTGATCAGAACATGCCCTTTATGTCTGTAAACAACTTCCTGGTAAGGGTCAGCAGCTTCATTCCCACACTGTGCTTTGTATTGTTTAGCGCTGAAACTTCCACCACCACCTGAAGAAGACATCAAGATTTTTCCAGTGGCATAATTTGTCGGACTGACTTTGTAAATTATCAGACTTTTATCAGCTTCAAAATAAAGCCCTTCTTCACCTTCAGTTGCAACAGGTCTTAAAACAATGGAAGCAACCCCTGTAAAACTTTGACCCGCGCCTGGGACTTGCTGAACAACATCAACAGAAAAACCAGCACTGTCTATCAGTTCAAGCTTCCAGTTTCCATTTCCGCTTCTGTTGGTGTATGTGGTGTCAGTTGTAGCACATGCCATGTCAAAAAGAGCATCAGACTGTGAAGACCTGATTTCTTTTGTCTCAAAAAGACCGAAATCTTCCTGAACCATCTGTGAACCCAAACTTGTGACTGTAGGTGCAGCACTGACTGTCACCGAAAACAGAACCATTGTCAAAAAAACCGAAATCATAAGAAAACTGAAACGCTTCATAGTGTACCCCCTGTTATTTGATAATTAGAATTAACTATTCAAGAACTAATCCATTTTCATGGAAGTGTCAAGACCATATTCAACCCTGTCACTGAATTCTGATTGCTTTCCTGCATTCCAGTTCCTGGTCGGTCTGTGGTATCCCACAACCCTTGAATATACGTCACATTTTGCCCCACATTTATTTCTTTTTGTATTCCCCCCTTGTCCCCCAAGGGTGATTGATTCTGTTCTTTTTTCTTCTTTTCCAACCATGTTTTCTTGAGACATACTCATTCTCACTTTCTGGTAGTACCTTGAATTTCATTCCACACCCACACTTGCAGGTTCTTTCAACCAAATTCCCCACAGCTTTTTCCAAATCCATGATTTCCTTCCCACCTTAACCCATGAAGGTGTTTATTTCAAATCGGAATTAGGAATAAATCTTGATTTTGGGCTTTGTGTCATGCCTTGTCTTCAAATAGATTTTTTCTCTCAGTAGTATTCCATACTTTCTGTTTATTGTGAAAATCCATTGATTTGGATTATTGGAACCCATCCACATTTTTGAACCTGAATTTCCCCCAACCCAGTTCCCATTGATGATTTTTTCCCCATTGTCACTTGGAAGAATGGCTTCTGTGTGGTGATGACCCATAACAAAGTATGTGAAATACTGGTTCAGCATTTCCATATATTTTGCCTTTGCTCTGTCAACCCCGTAGTAAGGAAGACCCATCCACCTTCCAACATCATCACCATGCAGGAAGCAGAAAATCCACCCGCAAGAATCCCAAAGCTGAAACCATGCATCAGACCACTGAAATTTCATGTTCCCACCGTTTTCAACTTTGAAGTTGTGGAGCTTCTCTTCAAGGAACAAATAAAACAAATAATCAAAGTTGCATGAAGTGGGTGCATCACCCTTTCTTCCAATTCTTCCATGATTCCCCATCACACCTGGGACATTAATTGAAAGCTGGGGAAAGGTTTCACTGATTTCACCTAGTACCTTTGCAAACTCCATTGCACCCTGAACCAGTTGATGAATCACATGAAGGTCAAGATGATATGCCTGACCCTTGAAAATGTCATGCCCTTGCACGATATCACCGATGAAAGGAATGACAATCTTCTGCACCTGCTGGGTCAGCAGCTGTGTGTCAATGAACCTTATGACTTCATTTTTCCAGATTTGCAATTCAATCTTAAAGATTTCAAAATTATATTCATTCAGCCCACCAACGTCTTTCCTTGTGACCTTTTCACCTATCTGACAATCGGAAACAAGAGCCATAATTTCAATGGCTTTATCACTGGGTTTCTTTATTCGATGTTTCCTGGGTGGTTTCAATTTTGGCAGTCTATAAATTTCAGCTTTGATCTGCTCTGCAACCAGTTCTGAAATTGCCTGTCCTTTTCTGAAAAGGGACAGTTCTTTTCTTTCGGCATTTTTTATCAAGTCATCTTTGGTTCTTTGAATTTCAGCTTTTCTGAATGACTCTGGGTCAAATTTCCCCAGCTCTATTTCTTCAAGATTTTGAAGATTCCCAAATTTATCTTTCCACTCTGTGACACATTTGGTTTTGCAGAAGAATTTTCCCCTTCCTTCATAGTATTCACCGCAATTCAGACAATTATTCCTGTAAGTCTTCCCCATAAAACCCCCCTATTGGACTGTTTCTGAAGCAAGAAATGCTGTAAATCTATTGAATTGTTTAGATATCCCATCAAGGAAAGGCTAAATGTCCGTTATTAGTAAAGTCAAGAAAAAAGCCCTGACAACTAGTGTCAAGGCTTTTCTGGGTTGCTTTGAATCCCTGTCAGAAGAATCAAGCTGATGACTTTAACAGGGAATCATTCAGTCTGTCAAGGTCTGAAAGAAAGTTTTTGTTCCCAATCTTGAAAATGTTGTTCCTAGTGTACTTGATACAGGTCAGGATGTGTTCCAGTTCCTGTGCTGATAATTCAACCAGCACTTTGTCTGATCGGTTTTCTGTTGACTGTGAATCCTCTTGAACGTCTGTGTTTTCTTCTTTGTTTGACACTGTGTTACCCCCTGAATTCTTTGGTTTGATACCACAGATAACAGCAGACAATGACAAGTATTGTCCATGAAATCAGTGCATCTTTCCAGTGTGTTTGAAAAAATTCCTTCATGTTATATCCCCCTATTTGACAAAGAATGCTGCAATCCCAGCACCCAAACCCATTCCCAACAGACACATTGTCACAGCTACACAAAACCATACTGTTTGGAATGTATGAAGTGGAATGACAACTTCTTTCCCCTGCGGTCTTTTTATTATTTTAGCTTTCATTTTCTTTTTCCCCTTTTCCTTCCCCAAATGCACCTTTCAGAACATCATCAAGAAAGTTTGAATCAGCATCACCTAGTGTGACCCTAGTAATTAGATTGATTATCGCCATTCGATCAGTTAGCTGATGGATGTCATTTGGGATAATCGCTGTTAAAGTTCTAATTTGTTCCAGTGGGCTTAAATGTGAAAATTCAACATAGGTCATGTCATTCCCCCATCAAACGTCCAATAAGTTTGTTAATGCCGTAGTAAGTATGGGCACCAGCAAACAAACCCCACCCGATAGCAAAGGCACCCCACCACAAATTCACAAACTTTGTGAACCTGGTCCCTAGTCCTGAAAAGGTTCCCTTGAAAAAATATTTGATGTATTGCCAACTGAATCTATTGATTTTTTTTCTCAGCATTTTTATTCCCCTTCATCATTATCTAGGATGTCCACAATTCCAGCTGCTTCTTCAAAGTAGTCATAATAATCATGCGTGGTCCCATCTTTCATTTTGATTGAAAAAAACCAGTTTGATGTGGTTTCTTTGAAAATGTACTCAGATATTTCACTGACCCTGATTCTTTTTTCTTTAATTCTAATGAACATACTACCACCCCATTATTTTTGAAGCTGTCCAGATTCCTGCATATAATCCAAATCCACCTGAAAAGCCATGAAGCAACCACTTCCCCTGAACAATGACATTTGCCAAAATTCGTCCAACAATTTCATTTTTATCCACAGTTTGACCTCTTTTCCCTTGAATATTTGTGTTTTTACATGTGTCTATTCAATCATTATGCCAAAACATCACTATTTCAGAACCCGTTTAATAATCCGCTGAACATCATCCAACTTTGCTTGAACAATCACGTCTTCACCCAGCGTGATGTCTTCCATGACCATATGAAGTTCTAGATCATTGCTCTTAATTATGTTTTCTAGCAACCAATGCAGTGTCCCCTTTTCCTTTTTCCTGACTTCCTCCATTGCTTTAACAAAGCCCATTATAAAAACAAATCGAAGTGTGTCATTGTCAGTTCTTTTTAGAATTTCATGGTTCTTTGGTGAATTGAATTTCAAGTTCATCATTGTTTTGTCAAACAATTCACTTGCTGCGTCAACCTCCTTCTGATTCTCCGGTGAAGATTGATCTTTGATTCCAATTGGTTCTGTTTGTTTTTCACTCATTTTCTTAATTCCTCTAGTAAAGGGGAAACAAGTTTGTTCAACCTGATCTTTTTCCCCTGTGGTTCAGTTCCTTCAATACCCTGTGCAATGGGAGATGTCTGAAAATACCAGTCCCATGCATATTGAAGGTCAATTTTTTTCAAAATCCATTTCATCAATGGGTTCCAAGGTGTTTTAAGTCTTTCACCTGCCTGATGGACAAGCAAAGTCAGGTTCAGCTTTGAACTGGTTTCATTCTTGTCCTGGTAGGTTGCAGCAGCACATGCAATCACTAGAAAAAAATCTGTGCAGAGTAGGACAGGATAGAACACCCACCAGCCCAAAGACCTGATAAACATTCCCCAGTGCTGGGGATGCAGAAAATCTGTGACATTAGGGCAGAACCCCAGCCTTTTGATGTGGTATCCAAGTGCATATCCAAGCATTTTCATGACAATGTGCCCATGATACCTGCTGTCCATAGCTAGAATCAAAGTCACTAGGTTGTCCCTTGATACAACTTCAGGAACTTCTTCCTTCTGTTGTTCATTAGGTTCAACACCAAACCAGCCCTTGACAGTACACCAGATTTTAGTCCAGCCCCAGTGGAACCTTGGATATTTTGCATCAGGGTGCCTAATGAATAAACATTCCCTGCTGAACACTGTTTCAAGTGCCTTCCTGAACAGTTCCCTGTCCTTGGATGTGCATTCCCCTGTGTGCTGGGTGATGTACTGAACACACCCAGTCCTTTGTGTTGCATCTCCTGGGTCACCCGCCCAAAAAAGACCATATTTGTCAGGTGGGCAAACCTCCATGAATTCATTTCTGGTCATTAGTACATCCCCCCATTTTCCCTACGGATAACCCTGACACAATTCTGACAGGATGGTTCTTCTTCAGCCTTCACAAGAATTCCTTTATTGTATTTTGTGACTCTGACACCGCACACTGTGAAACCCCTGAACCCCCACTTCCCCTGTGTATGCGTTTTTTCATTCTTCATGGTCTGTCCTTTCTAATCATCTGAAGGAATCCACACTTCTTCAGCAGGGTCAGGACGTTTTCTGAACCTACAATGTTCTGTGTTTTCCATCTGTGTTATCACCCTTAAATTTGATTTTCTACAGTCTAGGCTTTCACCGTTGATGTGGTCAACCACTTTGTTCCTAGGTGGTTTCATTATGAACCTGTGCATGTAAATTGATTTACGTTTTTTTCGTGTAGACCCTTTTACCCATGCCCTTGCATAACATTTCCCACCCTTTTCTTCAGGCCTGGTCCATGTAGCATACCAGTTCAATGTGGACAATTTTTCAAAGTCTTCAGCATCCACAAGTGCAACTTTCCCTTTTGTCAGTTGGATTTCCTTCATGATTCCCCTTAAAAGTTTTGAAGATTGTCAACCCTGACACCACACATCACAGCAGTCTTTTTTCCCTCAACAGGCTTCCTTTTATACCTGTCATGGATTTTGGGAATCAGCCTTTTTATTCTCTTCCCAAATGTGATCATGGTTTCAGGCTTTTCACCCCTTCTTTCAGTGAAAAATTTATAGTTTGAATATAGTGCCTGAACTGGTGTGAAAGCATCTTCATTGATTTTTTCATCAACATGCACCATGTCCAGAAACCAAGCCTGAACTGAATTTGTTGCAAGCTGGTATTTGCTTATTTCTTTGTCGATGCTTGAACTTTTTGTGAATCCCTTCTGTTCTTTCAGTCTCTTATACCCATCAAGAATAAGATTGAACACACCTGGAAGTTCTTCCAGTAGTTTTGCCTTCAGGAATGGGTCACACTTCTTCCCCTCAAATTCCTGAGTAAAGGGAACAATCAGAAGCCTTCTGAAAAATCCCTTTGTAGTGTCCCTTGACTTAGGAAGTTCATTGCAAGCAAACATCAGCTTGCACCTGTTCTGAATTGTGTAGGGTTGCTTATATAACTGTTTCACAAGTGTTTCACCACCTGTCACAAGGTTCTTGAATAATGATGATTCAGTCATTGAATAGTGCGGTGTTTCTTCTGCAAGGTTGAAAAGCTTTCCATCAAGCTGATACCTGTTGGTTTCTGTCTTCAGTTCCCCCAAAGTCAATGAAGAATAGTTGTCTCTTCCTGCTGCTGCCCTTAGTACGTTCATAAAGGTGCTTTTTCCATTTGCACCTTCACCTGTCATTATCATGGCTTTGTCAGTCCAGCATTCATCATTGCTGAAAAGATATCCCCCAAATTCCATCAAAACTTTTATAACATTTGCATCATCCCCAGTTACTTCCTGAAGAAATTTGATGAACTTAGGACACTGCGCTTCTGCATCATAGTCATATGGTAAAACGTATCTGAAACCGTATTTGATTGAATGTGGTTGAAGTTCCATTGTGTCTATGTCAAGCACACCATTTTGGAAATTCATTTTTCTTTCTACAGATTCCTGAAACCATTTGGTGCTTCTCAGGTTTGTTCTACACACAAGGCTTCTGAACTCCATGCACATTGCATTGTTTGCTGTGGGTTTGAAGTGTGCCTGACTGAAGCCTTCCAGTTCTACATCACTGAAAGATTCCCAGTGCTTTCCATTCCACACAAAACAAATCCTGCTTTCACCGTATGTCACATATGGATGCAATGATTCAAAGTATCTTCTCAAATCCTCATAACAAGGTTTCCCAACTCTTTTCCCTTTGTCTGTGTATTTGACAGAATGAAACCCTGTGTTCCTGGTTGCAATATAGTCTTCACCCCTGATCAGTATAGGTGATCTTACTTTTCCTTTTTCTGGACACTCTTCACACCCAGCCCACATTGCTTCAATGTTCTTACATGTTCTGGGTCCGGATGCATCAAGGGCATGATTCAGTTTTTCATCGGTTTCTTCTATTGTGTAGGATGGATGTTCACAGGAATAAGTATGTGCAAGCTTCCTTCCTTCCTTCATTCGTCCCAGTATTGAAAGAAGGGCATACCACATTGATTCATGCACTTCATCCTGGTCCCTCTTACAGTGCTTCAAGAACAGGCAACTTTCAAGAACAGATTTGTCATCACAATCAGGATATTTTTCAAACTGTTCAGGTGTTATATGCTCACCTTTCTTGATAATTGGAATCCTGCTGCATTCTGTCAGACTGAAATTTGATGGTTCAATATTTCCCTGCATCAATTCTGCTAGTCTTTCAGGCTTTCCTGGTTTGATATTCAATGTATTTGGAAGCCTTAAAAGCCTTGCAGGTGACCACACAGCAGGGTCTGCAACCCCTGTCAGGTCTGCTTTTTTCAGTGCTGCTGTAATTCTACTACACACCGCTTTATAATGTGGGCGGTATTCCTTAAAGTGGGTCAACTTTGTAAAGGGCTTTTTCAGCCCGACAATTATTTGAAGACCATTCCCTGAAAACACAACACCTGTCTTCTTCTCTTCAAGTTTCAAAACCGAAAGGACTATTGGAACGTATGCTTTTCTATTCTCAACATCAATCCCATCAATATCAAATGGGATGATCTGCTGTGACACAAATTTCCTGCCTGTTTCTTCCAGACAGATTGCTGCTGTGTAGTAAAGATTAAATTTTTCTTTTTCTGGGACTTTCTTCAATATAGCGTCGATGTTCTTAAAAAGGCTGGGGACAGAATCCGACCTCCAGCCTTTTTCAAAAAATGTTTCAAAAGACACATCCTGCTGTTTCTTCTCAGAATAGGTCTTTCTTAACCCCAATACTTGAATCATGGATTCCCCTTTTAACATGTCTTTATTCTGTTTGCCTTTTCCAAAGGAAGAATTCACCAATACCTTGAAAATTTATTTTTTTCAAGCTTGATTTTAATATTTTTCCAGTATAGTGTTCTTGAAAGCTTTCAGGCTTCCTGCCTGACTGCCTTTTCCACAAGTTGGGGAACTTGAACAAAGATTCAGGTTCCCCACTTTTTTATTGACAACAGGTCTTCACTGTGCTAGTTAACTGAACTTGTGGAAATGGTAGAAAGCAAACTTCAAAAAATTTAATTGTGGGGAATTCAAATGGACTTAATGGAAGCAGTCCCTGTGGTACCAGTCTTGAACAATGCTGTCAGGGGACTATGCCTGAAGCCATATCACGGACATAAAAAAGGTTGTCCAAATTATGGAAAAGCAGACAGGTGCCCACCTAATGCAAAATTACTGTGGGACATTATTGATAAGGATAAGCCTGTTCTGTGTGTTTATAATAAATTTCCTTTCGGTGAACATGTGGCCAAAATGAAAAAACTCCACCCTGAATGGAGTCAGAAGCAATGTGAATGCTGTCTTTATTGGCAAGGGACTGCTAGAAAACAATTAAAAGAAAAAATCAAACGTGCTGTTGATGGTCGGGGTCTGTTCGGGAACACTTTAGAAATTCTCACAACACCTGAAGCCTGTGGTGTTGATGTAACAGCGACAATGAAAAGAATAGGTATTGATCTTGAATGGCCGCCCAAAAAATTTACCTACCAAGTGGCAATTATTGGATATATGAAATGAAACAGAGCCTGATTGACAAATACAATGAAGCAGCAGGAATCAAGGTGGACACCAAACAGCTTGATGACCTTGTCAGGGACTTCAGGAAGACAAGGGAAGACTACGATGAAAAGAAAAAAATCAGCACTGAAGCATTTCATCTGGTGGAAAAGAAGGAAGCAAACCTTCTAAGGGTCTTGCAGAAAATGAGTATAGCAAAACACCGCTTGATAGGTGTTGGGACAGTGTCACTGAAGACTGAAACATCAGTCAAGATACCAAAGACCATCCCAGACAAAATCAAATTTTGGCAGTGGTTGAAAGGAAAAGGTGCAGGTGTCATGTGGGAAAACACAGGCATTGACTCAAAAAGTTTGAATAGCCTCTATAAACAAGAACATGAAAAAGCTGAAGCAGCTGGGAAATCAAAACCAATCATTCCTGGTCTTGAAGAACCTAAAGAAAAATTCTCTGTTCGGCTTAGAAAGGAAAAACAAAATGACAGAAAAGACTGAAGTTGTGGGTGCTGAAGGGGCAGCTATTGAAGTTGCACCTAATGCACTTGACCTTGGGAACTGGAACCTTCCAAAGATTCAATCAAGGGATATCTACATTCCCAGAATCTTTGTGATGCAGGGACAGTCACCGCTTGTGGGACTAGGAAAAGCAATTGTGGGGGAACTCAGAAGCTTTCCTGATGGACTGCTTGTGGGTGGAATTGATGACCCGCTGGAACTTGTCCCAGTTTATTACAACCATTTTTTCAGGGAATTTCACCTTCTACCACAGGAGTCAACCACCGAGAAAAGAGAAAGAAGATTCATCAGAAAAATCCCGCTGACCGATGAAACTTCTAATCTTGAATGGAGAGAAGAACTTCCAGACGGAATAACTCTCCAGCGTGACAGGTGCATGGACTTGTTTTGTCTGCTCCCTTCAGAAATTGAGAAAAAGGAAGCTGTCCCCTATATAATTTCATTCAGCAGAACTTCTTTCCCTGCTGCAAAGAACTTTGGGACAATCATGACTAAGCTTGCAATGAAAAACCTTCCACCACCATGTGCTGTTCTTGAATTGAGTATTGAAAGACAGACAAAGGAAGATAACACATATATGGTCATGTGTTTGAAACAGAAAAGAGAAGGGACACCTGAAGAAATCAATGAAGCTTTCAAGTGGGTCCAGCCTATTTCACAGGGGACTGTGAAAATTACTGAAGACCCTGAAGAACTTGACACACAGGAATCAGGGGCTTCTGTTGGGGATGTTCTGAAAGATGATGATATTAATTTCTAATTGAAGGTGGATATGTTTATTGAATCAAAGCTGATGGATGGAAAAATAATTTTTATCAACCTGAATAAAGTTCAGGAAATTGTGGAAACATCAAATGAAGCACTGACTTCTGATATCCACTACTATGGACACAAAAATTCTTTCACCGTCGATGAATCCATTGAAAGTATTGCAAAATCAGTGGGCATCACACAGAGGAAATTCCATGCTTGTCACAAAGGAAAACTTCAAGACCACAGTTGAACTTCTGTCCATGACAGGTCAGTATGGTCTGGACACAGAAACAACAGGATTGAAACACACAGACAGGCTTTTTTCCATCATCATTGCTGATTCTAATGGAGCATACTACTTCAATTTTTTAGACTATGGGGATGGAGATTCCAGCGTTAATCTTCCAAGGTCGTTAATAAAGGAACTCCACCCCATTTTTTCAAATCCTGACAGCACATTCTTCATCCACAATGCACCATTTGACCTGATGAAACTTTCACTTGAAGGTCTGACCGTCGATGGAAAAGTGCAGTGTTCATTAGTGGGTGAAAGGATTCTGAAAAACAACTTCATGTCTTACAAATTAGCATTCCTTGCAAGAATCCACCTGAAGCAGAAAAAAGATGATGCTGTTGAGGCATGGATAAAAGAAAACAAAGCCTATACAATCGAAATCCAACCTGGGAAGAGTAAGAAAAACAAACTGAAACATTATGACAAAGTTCCACTTCCAATTATCCACCCCTATGGTGAGCAGGACACACACCTTCATTTGAAACTTGGGAAACACCAGCTTAGAAGACTTCAAAAAGATGAAGAACTGCTTCCAGTGTGGGAGAATGAACAAAGACTTGTTAGAACCTGCACAAAAATGATGCAAGCAGGAATTCAAATTGATATTGAGTACACAGAAAAAGCCCTTCTTCATGAACTTGAATTAATTCAACAGCTGAAAGATGACTTTGAAGCAAGAACAGGAAGAGAATTCAAGGACAGTTCCAAGGAATTCAGGGAAATATGGGATGAAACAGGGGCACCCTACAAATTGACCGACAAGGGAAACCCCAGCTTTAACAAGGAAGCCCTGGAAGCTTCAACACACCCACTTGCTGAACTGATTCTGGATATCAGGGGAAAAGAAAAAAGAGCAAATACATACTACTCCAGTTTTTTATATTACAAAACAGGGGAAACCCTGCATTCAAATATCAGACAGTCTGGAACTGAAACAGGCAGAATGTCAATGTCATCACCGTCCCTGCACAATGTCCCAAAGGAAGGGGAAGATGAAGACAAGAAAAAACCATTTAATGTCAGGAAATGTTTTGTCCCAAGGAAAGGGAAATTATTTGTGATGCTCGACTATGACCAGCAAGAATTCAGAATGCTGCTGGACTATGCAGGGGAACACGCACTGATCAAGAAAGTGAATGAAGGACATGATGTCCATCAAGCAGCAGCAGACCTGACTGGGATGCAAAGACAACCAGCAAAGCACCTGCAATTCGGGATTCTTTATGGACTGGGGACAAAAAAACTTGCAATCAAATTAAAGAAAACATTTGAACAGGCTTTCAGTTTGAAGATGGTTTATTTCAATAAGCTTCCCAGAGTGGAAAAGCTGATGAAACAAATCAAAAGGGTGTCTGTTCAGAGGGGATGGATTCGGAATTGGTTTGGAAGAAAGCTGCAACTGAAAGACCCGAACAAATCATATATAATGATCAATCACCTGATTCAAGGTGGGTGTGCCGATGTAATAAAAGTTGCAATGAACAGAATTGATGACTATATGATTGACAATAAATTGAAATCAAAGATGCTGCTTCAAGTCCATGATGAACTTGTTTTTGAAATGGAACCTGATGAACTGCACCACATTGAAAACTTCAAGACCATCATGGAAAATGTTTACAAGCCCCTGAATGGAATGCTTCTGACCTGTTCAATTGAACACAGTTTTGTTTCATGGGGAAGTGTTGACAGGGTTTCAGGACTGCCAACTGATCAAGACTTAGATGACTACAGGGAATGAGAAGGGGAAATGATTATGACAGATACAGGAAAAGCATGGATGACTATTCTTGCAGCAGGTGCATTTTATTTTTTATTCCTTCAGATTTATTACCGCAATAAATAGCTTGAAAAGGCTTCTTCAAAGGGCACATTTGGGTCAAATAGGTAGGGTTATTTGATGGAATAGGGGGTTGAAATGAGGTATAGCAAATATTCAACTGTGACGCACCTTCTGAAAGTTGCAGCAGATCAAACAGCGATTAGATTCCTTTCCCCTGTCTATCTAGTTGGAAGCTTTATAAGTAATAAAAAACATGCGCTAGACATTGACATTGTTCTAGTTCTAACAGAAGACAGATTTCACAGGCTATTTAATAGGGATGGACGCATACTGAATGACAGAGTCTTCAACTTCAGGAAAAAACAGAAGCTGTATTTTGAAAAAATAATTAAATACTATGATATTGATTTCAAAGTGCAGCGAATATGGGAATTTGAAGAAATAAAGAAAAAGAAATTGAAACTAGACAGTATTATGAAATTCCCTATCTGAAAGACCTTGCTGCAAGTCCCCCAGCGACAACACCCAGAACAACATAAATCACAATAGCAGTATTGCTTCTGAACATGGACTGATCAGGACAGACCATGGTTGCTGCACAGCACTTTCTGTCAGTCTTGCACAGTTCAGCCCTTTCCCGTGACAGTAGGAAGCCTGTAAAGGGTGCAGGTGTCCCCAGCTTTAAGGAAATGGCGTGGGTGCCTTCAGCAGAAACTGTTGCTGAAAAACTAAATGTCAGAATCAAGATCAGAAGCAAGTTCTTCATCAGTCATTTTCCCCACTGTGTGCTTGTATTCAAGCAGTTCCTTGTCCTGTTCCAGCTTCCTGGTCCGGACCTTTTCATTTTTCCATAGACGGTAAAAAAGATATGCTGCACCCATCAATAAGGCAGGTGCAGCATATAGGAGATAATTCAACCACTTCACTTCATTCATCGTATCACCCAAAGTGAAAATTTATTTTTGTCTGTTGGGAACCTTCAGGAAGTCCATTGCTTTCTTCACAACACTTCCAGCTTTCTTGACACCTTCACCCATTCTTTCAATGAATGCATCATCTTTTTCAGTCTTTGTCATCCTGGTGATGACTTCAGCGACTCCCAGCAGTCCAATCAATGCACCTACAAGCATTTCACATGCCTGAAGAAGACCTGCACCATTCTGCATGACCCATCCAATGGTCCCTTGAATCCATGCCATGAAACCGCCCGAAGTCTGTGCAGCAACTTCTTCACCAAACACAGTCTGTGTGACAAGCATGACAGACATCAGCATCACTGCAAGCATCAATTTCTTCATTTCAAACCCCCTTCAAAGGTTAGTATTAGACCCATTAAGATTGCAAGCACAGCAAGCAGTCTAAATAAGGTCTTTGAATTTCGATTCAATAACATTGTAACTGTCAGGGATGTCAATAATTTCCCGTTTGTCTTCAGGATTAGCACCGAAATCAACCACCACAAAAAGGGTCTGTCTCAGGTCGATTTTCAGAAGTTTTGTGTCAGCTTTCAGAAGTTTGACTTTGAACTTCCCAAGTGTTGCTGAAACAACCTCAACTTCAAGGACACCTTCAGTCTTCTTTTTGGTGATAAAGGCACCATTTTGCTGTGTGAACAGACATGTGATTTCAGTTGCTAGTGTCAAATCCAAAGGGTCTTTGGTTTGATCATTATGCAACGTCACATCAAGTTCTTTACTTTCACCTTGATTGATGTCTGGAAGTTTCAAGTCTGTCATACTGAACACCCCACTGTTCCTGTAATTTCACTGAAATCATTATTTTGATGAATTATATGCTCAAAATCCTCTACTTGTCCAACAATCTTTTCATCCCCCACAAAGCCTATCAAGGTTTGCCCATCCCTTACAAATCCCACAAGTTTTGGAACTTCCTGAACAAATCCCAGAATATTTGTCCCAATTCCTGGGATGTCAACCGTGACCACATATATCTGAAAAACTTCAACTTTTCTATCATAGTCTGTTTCAATCAAATGACCTGAATCTGAAAAAACAATGTGCTGTGCTTTGAAATGTGTGCTTCCCGATGGAACAACCAAGCCGCTGTCACTGTAAAGACCCTTTGCAATATGGGTCAAATCAACAGGGGAACCAGCTATTTCAGAAGCCGCATCATCATAAATGTGAACCCTTGGAAAAAGGTCAATTTCACCTTCCCCCAGCTGAAGATTCAGGTCTAGTTTTTCACCAACTTTGACAAGCATTAGTCTGCATCCCCTGTGTCAATTCTGTTCTTCAAAGCAGTCTTCAACTGTGAAAGTGTCCTATTTGGAAGACTGTGATATGACCTTAAAGTGTTCAGTTCATCAATCAGCAATAGAACTAAAGCCCTTAAAACAACAGAGTCTTTCCCACCAGCATCCACCACATCCTTTGCACACTGTCTTGCTGTCTGCTCTGTGACCTGTGTTGACATTATACCCCCACCAATTCAGTTCCACTTGCTACCACATAAAATTCAGATATTTCCTGAACAACTGTTTTTCCAGCAGGTGAATTCCCGTATTCCCCTGAAGTCTTTTCAAATGCAAGAATTTCCAAGTCACCTGATGTGTCATCCCTTGCAACACTGATTTTCACATACTTTGTCAAGCTTTCATCAGGTGTGACATCGTATGTGTCATCAATAATTGCAGTCCCAACATTCGAAGTAATTTGCAGCAAGTTTGCTGATGCTGTTGGGACACAGTTTGATATTTCTTCAATGACAAAGTCCCTGACAGTTGCCTGTGTATGTGTCGGACATGTGACTGAATCATCAAGCACATCTGTCTGAATAACCCTGTGGTAATGTTCAGCAGCATATTCACAACACACCCTGACTGAATAATCTTTAATCATTTTGTCACCATTGAAGCTGCTGAAGCAAGCTTTCCTGTTGTTCCAGCGTCAATCTTCACTTGAACTTCCACAATAATATCTGATGTAGGTGCTGTATATGTTGATTGCTTTTTTGTCAGGTCAGTTTCTGTGAACACCAATCCCACAAGCTGGACACCATTAGTAACATCATAAAGCCTGATATACACATTCCCTGAACCAGTGTTTCTTTTAGCAACTACTTCAAAATTATACGTGCTTCCTGGTGGATACAATGTGTCAGCGTCTACACTGTTGACCGTCACAACCTCATAATTCTGTTGGTTGATAACTCTCCCAACAGCATCACCAAAGAAAAAACTGTGATGATCAACCATTTTTTCAAGCTTAGAAGCTGCAATTTCATCAATTGCTGCTTGAATATCTGTTGCTGTCAATCCTGAAGCTGTGTTGTCATATTCAGTGTCAAGTCCCCTGACATGTGCCTCTGTTGCTTGATGCTGTTCAACACCAGCTTCATCTTCTAGCATTGAAAATTTTCTTTTTCCAGCCATGGGTCACCAGCAAAATAAAAAGGGTTCCCAAGGTTATACTTGGGAACCCTGATTTTAGTCAGAATTATGCATTTTTCTTAACAAGTTCAATGTGTGTTCTTCCATCAGTTGAATTTTTAGCAACACAACCAACCCAAACATAAGCACCTGAAGTTGCAGGGACTGTTTCCTGCCAACCAGTTCCATTCCAGAACTGTTTCTTACCAGCTGTTGCACCAGTCAGAATCCCTGTGATGTCATTCCCACTGTGCCCTATACCTATGAACTGACCTGCTGTCCCTCCAGCAATCGCAATCCCTATTGCATAAAAGCCTGAAGAAATCGGATATTTTCCAAGTTTGTCTGCTGATTTGAAATAAACCATGTCACCCTTGACAATGGTTTCACCTGTGTCAATTTCGTAAACTTCAAGACCAGCAGCGTCCAACTGCTGATATATTTCCTGAAGTGCTGCTTCAACATCAGTTGCTGAAGTGTACCCACCAACGTCTTCAATTCCTATGATGGAAGCACCTTTTCCATTCACAACTGAATTCAGATCAGAAGCCTTGACTGCTTTGCTGTCATTGAATGCCGTACTCCAATCTATTGCTAGATTGTCAGCACCATCATCCACAAGACCTTCACCCGCAAAATCATTTGGTTCAATTGCAAGACCAGTGCTGTCTTTCAGACCACCTGAAGCAAGCAACTGAACAGCTGAACCTGAAACCTTGTTTGCTGCTGTGATTGTATTCAATTTGGAATCATCAATTGACCCTGCAAGCATCCCGTTTGTGATTCCAAGTGCTTTCACTTGAAGGGAATCAGCAGAAATTTCAATGGAAGAATCATCAACATTCACAGAAAGATCATCAGTATTTGCAGTCAGTCCTGCACCACCACCAACATTCAGGGTGTTGCCTGTCTTTGACATACCGTCCCCAGCGTTAATGGTTCCAGCACCTGTCCAAAGAATCCACATCCCTGAAGGAACTGTTCCTTCATAAACATAGCCCTGGTTGTCATATATGGAAACATGCCCACTGTCCTGAACCAGAACAGCTGCTTTGTCAACAGCGTCCCCTGTGTCAACACCTGTCAGCGATGTCCCATCAAACTGAATAATTTTGTCATTGTCAGTTGTGTCTGTGTACGGTGCCTGAATGGTTCCTTCAGAAAGAATTGCCCTGACACCATCAGCCACAAACCCACCTGCACCTGACTCAAGCTTCACCCAACCTGTTCCAGACTGGTATTCTATCAGGTCACCCGCAACCACAGCAAGCCCACCATCAGTCAGGGTTCCTGCACTGGAACACACATACTGATCACCATGTGAAGGTGCCCCTGCTTCCAAGTTAGCATAAGTTTCATTTCCAATAAGGTTGTAAGCATTGACAGGGTCTTTCCAGAACTGTCCTGAAATAGCATTCTGAAGCTGTGAAAAGTTTATTGCATCATTTGGGTCAGAACCATCAGAAAGGGAAGTGATCTTGTTTGAACCCATCGACTGATCACCCGTGAAAGGTCGGGTTCCATCAAGCAATGGAAACAAAGTGTGTCCTGTGGAAGTGGACATTCCAGCAGTGGAATCATGTGAAATATCCCCATCATTGATCATGGAGTCATCAACATGCCCACCCGCATCTAGTTTTATCGGCTTCCCAGCATCCCCTGCACCCGCTGATGCACTTATGAAATCAGTTAATTCATAGGCACCTGGTGAATTTTCATAATCACCATCGGCATTGACATATAAAAATTCCTTTGACATTTCACTTCCCCCCTTTTATTTTTCAGGAAGCTTGATTTCCCCTGAATCTGGGTGATAACCCCAGCCTTCTTCAAGCCCCAAAGATTTTCCTAGTTTTTTTCTAAACTCACTCCCATTCTTTGATGAAACTGCATGAACAGATTTTGACTGCTTCAATGATGTCTGCTGTTCCTTCAGCCTGTACCCTAACATTTCAACCCTTGTCTGTGCAAGCTGCAATTGATCTTTAGTCCTTAGACATATTGCAGCATGTTTATCCACTTGGAACAAAGCCCCTTCTTCCCTCAGATCACAGATTAAAATGTCCTGAAGCTGTGATTTTGTCAGCATCCTGGGTGCTGTAGGTAGTGAATTCAAGCTTCCCTTTGGTTTTCCTTTTCCCTTGTCCTTTTCCATGTTTTTCAACTCCTGATGATGATCTGTGACCTTCTGATGATCAATCTAGTGTCAGTCAGTGGGTCACCTATCTTGATTAAAATAAATCCTGACCCAGTTGGAACAGGAACTGTTGTCAATTTTCCTGGTAGTGTGTGACTCAAGAAATACTTCTTTGACGCATCAAGTCCAGAAAATATTTCATCAGTGACACCATCACAAAGAAGGTCACAAAGAACTGAAGTGTGCTTTTTTACGACTATCCCAACCACAAGGGCATTCAGCTTGCTGTCTGCAAGTGCTTGAACAAGGACAGCACCATTCTTTCGGACTGCATCAGCAAGTTCAACTGAAGCTTCACATGCAACCCTTCTGATTAGTCCTGTTTTCTGTCTGGTGGTGTTTGCCATATTCAGAAGCCTTAACCCTTTTTAAGTTGTTCAGAACTTTATCAACATAGTGTTGATTTCTATAGTTTCCATTTGCTTTTTTCCTAGGTTTCCCCTGATTGTAAGCTGAAATGAAATCATAGGAATTTGGATAAGTCCTTTTCAGGTGTGCAAGATATTTGCAACCATAATAAATCCCCATTTCAGGGTCACACAACACTGGGAAATAATCATTGAATCCAAACTCCTGTGCAACTGAACCCATTATTTGCATCAGTCCCCATGAAATTTTTTCACCTATTTCTTCAGTCTTGCTTGACATCCCAAAGAACCTGACAGACTTAACAAACCACTTCCAGTGATCTTCATACCGGATAGCATTTGTTTCACCATTGCTTTCAGTGACAATTATTGCAGCAATCAGCATTGGGTCAAAGCCCCAAAGTCTAGCTTGTTTTTCAATACAGCACCAGAAAGGAAAATCTTTGATTTCCATCATGCACCACCCTTGACAATGTATGTAACTGAGACAATAACAATTGCACCCAGAATTAAGAAAATCAACCTTCTATTCAGGTCTGCTTTTTCTTCAATCTTATCCTGTTTGCACTGTGGAAGATTATCCAACTTTGAATGGATAGACTTGAACCCCTCTGAAACAGTTCCTTCAAGGGTTCCAAGTGATCTTTCAATAGATTTTTTCCAAGGTGTTCTGAACATTTGGTTTCCCTTATTTTGCACCAACACAGAAGATATTGAAAGCCTGGTCAGCAGCAGCATCATGCAATGCTGAAGTGTCCAGACTATACGTGACCACATCAACAGAAGAACTTGAAGGTGCAGTTTGTATAGTTGCAATTTTTTGGACAGTGCTTCCTGAAAAAGCTTCAACAATTTTTGGAAAACAAATAGGTGCTAAAGAAAAAGTTCCTGCTGTGAAATTGATTGTCACATCACCTGTCCCATTGTCATCTACTGTTGAAATCCAAGAACCATCCTGTTTCTGTATTGTGGGGACACCCGCTGGAAAAGTAATTTCAGCTGAAGCAATCCTGACGCCGTTAACATCAGGACTGACAACCTGATTATTCTCTTTCAGAATGGTTTGCTGGTGAATATTTGTCAGTGGGAACACAGTGAATGATGTAGGATTCATGTAAACATCAGAAGCTGTCATTGTGCCTGATACCTGCTGTTTCCCGTAAACCCTGATAGTCTTTTCCCCAGCTGAAGAAAAAGAGAAAATCCCACAAAGTGTGAAAGGCTGGTCATGCTGTGCATTGAAGGAACCTGCATTGCTGTTCTGCCTTGCTTTGTCTGCAAGCACCATCCCACCATCTTGAAGTTCTGTGTCAGTGTCATCATTAGCAGTTTCAACCATCTTGAACTGCGCTGTCAGATCACCACCACCTGTGGATGTTGTGTCAATTGAATGTGTGAAACCACTGCAAGCTTGATATTTCCCAGCCCTTGGAACCGTGAAAGATATACCAAAGTTTTCACTACCTGAACAGGTAGTTCCTGAAGAAGCTTCACCATCAGGACAAGCAATCCCCACAGTGTGGGAACCTGATCTTTGTGTCAAAGTCAGTGCTGAAGCATTCAATGGGGAATAACTTGCAATTGTAGAAGTCCCCATTGCTGGTCCGGTCCCTGAAATTTCAGCATCTACATGCCAACCAGATTGACTGACTGACACAGCGTCCTGTCCTTCTGTTGGGTAGTAGTAAACATGAATTTTCATGTCTTCTTTCCCACCAGACTGATTATGAAGTAAAATTGTTTCTGACCCATCAGAAGTAAAAGCCCTTAATCTGAACCTGACATTTGACTGTGATGCAGCATAGGTGAAATTTCCTACTAGCAAGTTCTTACTTTCTACATTAGACACATTATCCCTGCTGACTGTCACATGACCTTCTTCAGTTGCACCATCATATATATGACCATACCCGACAACACCTGTTGAAACACCCGACAATTCAAGCTTTACCCCTGAAACCATAACCTTGTATGTGCCTACTGGAAGATATGCAAATTGAATTTCAGGAATTTTAGTTCCTGGCGCATTTGCTTTGCCTGAAGCAGTTGGTGTGTTGCAATCACTATCAACAGGAAACTCATCAACAACATTTCCCGTGATGCTCCATGCACAGCTAGATGATGCACCATTCCAGTCTAAACTTCCATAAAGTGTTGACTGTGAAATTTTGATTTGATTTGTCTCAGAACCTAGATGCAGATCATCAAGTGTTATTTCAGCAGCATTAGTTGTTGACTCTAATCTAAACTGAAGTGTGCTTGCACCTTCTGCACAGGTGAAAGTCATGAAATCTTCAGTCCATTCAGTTACAGGATTGATTTCCTTTTCCACAAGAACATCAGTCCCATCATACACCTGAAATTTGATGTCCCCCAGTACACCTGAAGCCCAAAGATATTTCATCCTGACCTGACAGGTTTTTCCCTGAAGTCCTACAGGGACACTGACAGCTGGTGTGTTCTGGAAATATTCAGTTGTCAGTGCTGCGTCCCACTTTGCAGACTTTGCACCAAATGCAGGGGATGTTGTCTCTTCAGCAAGTGTCCCTGCTCCGGTTGCCTCATACCCAGAAACACCTGATTCAAAGTCAAAGTTTTCAAGCAGATTCACACCACCTGCACCACCTGAACCTGAACCCATGTTTGAAAAGTTTGTTCCCCCATCATTGGAAAACTGCATCTTGCTTGATGCTTCATCACCTTTTATCTGGAAATTGTCACCAAACTTGATGACCTTATCAGATGCTGAACCTGGCTTTCCAATTTTGAATTCATCATCAGCAACCCTTGCACCCATTAGTGCTATAGACATTAAAAAAACTAGAGCTATGTGAAAAAACTTCTTCATGGTGTCCCCCTGTTAATTGTCTTCATTGCATTATGCAATTGACTTCAAAATCATGCAACCTGTTTGATCTGTTTTATGTCTGTTACCCGCATTTTTCCCAGATAACCTGTCCCATTCATATTTGATGAACTATATTCCAGTTGTCCTGCTGCTGTAATAGTGAATGTCAGACCTGAATCATTTCCCTTTGAATCAAAGGAAACTTCCCATGTATCACTGACTGCGTCATGCCATATATAAATCTCACCTGCCTCATTCAAACTTGCAGCAGGTGCATCAGTTTTCCTGTTGACTTGGAAGAACATTCTGACAGCTTTAACGGTTGCTTTACTGAACAGAAGACCTGTCAAGTCAGTTACACCAGCATTGTCAGCTATAGTGAAATCAAGCTGATTCCCAAAACCAAGCAGGTTTTCAAGTGCCTGTCTAAGCTGTGTCTTGTTTGCACCTGTCTGATCAAGTGTGATTCCCCTGCTTTCAATAAATGTTGCAAGTTCTTCCTGTAGAGCATTCAACCAATCAGACTTGACATCAGTTGCAGGGACTGAAGGTGGTGTTCCCTCTGTGAACAAATTTCCAACATGTCCTGGTCCGTCTATTCTTTTCATTGCTTCCCCCTTTTATTCAAATTTGAAAATGACTGATGCATTAGCTGGTTTCAATTTCAGAATTGTCAATTCAACTGTATTATTTCCGAAAGTCCTTAAAGGTTCCCCTGCTTTTCCCTCACCCGCTTTGAAAGTCTGAATCAATGTTGCTGGTCCCTCAACTAGAAACCAATGGTCCCAAAGATCATTTGTTAATGGGTCACCTGCTCTACTGCGTCCTGCCTGAAATCTTTTATAACTTGAAACTTGAATTGTAAATCCAAATGCTTCAGCAATCCTTTCAAAAAAGAATCTGTCCTGTCCACCGCCCAAAGTAAGCTTCTGATTCACATGACTTCTACGCTGTTGGAATGTTGGGTCAACACCTGTTGTTTCATCAGGAAGTGCTGTGACACGTTCCCACTCAGGCAATAATTCAGAAGTGGTCCTGGGGTCAACCTCATCAAATAAGTTTTTCCCCCTTTGTTCCACCCTGTCAAATTCTAATGCACAGGCTTGAAGAAGTTTCCACAAGGTGCTTCCATCAATCTGTGCTGCAATCCAAGCTTTCCCCCTTGGAAGAAGCTTCTGAAGCAAAATTTTATATTTTGGCTCTGTTCCCATTGTTTACACATCACCCCAAGTAAATGTCCCCAGCTTGACAAGATCACCTGATGTGGTGGGTGTGAAGTCAGCTGTGGGGGAAACCATTGCATGGTCTGTTTCACCCGCTGCAATTGACACAGCTTCCCTGATTCGACTTATTAAAATTGTACCTGTGTAGACTTCAGTTGGACTTTTCCAAGCACCCTTTGGTTTTGCGTCCCTGAAAATAAGATCACTCAGTGATGCTTCAATTGCATCCTGAACAGCTGTGTTGTTAGGTGCAATATTTATTTCCATATCAAGTGCAATAGGATTTGGTGCAAACACAGTTGGGTCTGCTGTGACAGGTGCACCAATAGTCTCACCAGTGACAGGGTCTTGATGTTCTTCAATATAAGCCTGAACTTCAGCAATTTTTGGTGCTGAAGGAATAATATCAATTTCCCCATCTTCCACAAATGTGACACCTACAGTGTTTGTGCCTGGTCCGGTCCATTGTGGATATGTCCAAGCCCTTGTGACACCCGCAACTTCCAAGCACCATTGAATATAGTCATTAACATCACCACCAGCAGGGGGTTTCTGAATTCTTGCAAGCAGTCTGGAACGTAACGAATCATCATCTTCTTCAATCTCACCCTCAAAATTAACACTTGAAACTAACAATGAAGAATCCACATCAGCAATCGGTGATGTGAAAATCAATTCATCACCTGTTTCCATATTTGAATCAAGTTCAGTGGTATTTGGTGAAGATGCTGTCACTATACCAGTAGCAGTCCCGCCTGAAATGGTCACTTCTGCATCAAGTGTGTATAATGCACCATCAGACCTTTGAAACTCTGTCCCAATAACAACAGGTCTTCCATCAAGACCAGTAAAGTCAACATTCAATTTTGCAAATGTTGCAGGAACCCTTGTCACACCCCTGAAAGAAGCCTGTCTTTCCAAAATAGCCTGTTCAGAAGTGTCTGGAAAAACCTGTTCCACTATCCAAGCAAGATGACCATGAAGAACATGGGAAACACCTGCAATTGCCCTTGCAAATGCCTTCAAAAAAGACCTTCTTAAAATTGTAACAATACCTAACACAGACCTGAAGTCACCTTCAACCCGTGAAATCAACTGTGTCAATGTGGGTCTTTCATATGGCATTTTATCCCCTTTTCAATTCTTGACCGTCCCAAATAAAAGAAAAAGATTCCTTCCCCCCATCCGGTCGGGTTATTTCAACCACATTGACAAGGTGTCCCCTGTCATTGTAGGAAGAAACCACTGAAACAGACTGTGCAATACCATCTTCTATCATCCACTGCAAGCAGTTCTTCAATCCTGTTTCATATGACTTCCTAACTTTTTCAGTTCTTTTTTCCCTTTCAAGTGTCCAAAGGTTTGAACCATGCTTGTCCTGGTCAGCTTCAGAAAACAGATCACCCCACCAACCCCTTCTGCTGGACTGCTCTGCTGGAAGTTCTTCTTCAGGCACCCGCATATCAGAAAATACTGAAATCAACACAGAAGTTTCAAGACCTTCTTCACCAACAATATCACCATTAAGCAGTGACAAGTCCATGAATCCTTCACCCTGTATTATTGCAGCATCGTTCATCCTAAGTCCTTTACACTATCGGGTCACCACCAGCAGAACCATTGTTTTTCAAATTGTCCTGAATTTCCTTCACAATTGCAGTCCACAAAGCAAGAATATCATCAGGGTCTTCAGATTCCATTGCAGTCTTTATTGCAGCAGCTGTTGCAGCAGCTGATGCGTCATTCAAAGCCATTCGGTCAACCTTTCATTGAATCAAGTTTTGACTTCGCTGTGGTAAATGGTCCAGCTGGAAGCAGTGGTTGTGGTCCATTCAGTGTGTTAGTTCTTGCGTCCAATACCCCCTGCACCAAATCTGACAGTATTGATACCAGTTCTTCTGTACCATTAGATATAATCACTTTTCCACCATTTTTCAAGTGGATAAAGCTTCCCTCACTGTTGTAAAGGGCTGATTCCCCTTCAGCAAGACCCTTTTTCCTTGAAGCCCTGTGATTTTCAGCAACTACAACACCATGTTCCCTGTCACCGGAGACAAAAACAACCACTGCTTCACTTCCAGCAGGGGGATTTGAAGTGAACCCATATCTTTGAAATCTTTCAACACCATCTTTAACTTCATCAGCCATTAAAGAAAGCTTGACAACCTGCATCCCACCTGAATCAGTGACAGACTTCACCACTGCCCGTGAAATTGACAGAAGAATCCTTCTTTTCAAAGGTTCCACAACTTTCTGAATTGTGTGAATTAAATTCACCTACCACCCCATGTCATTTGTAGGATCTTTTTCCTTCTTCAGATTCTTCTGCAAATCAAATGCATCAGGTCTGACAAGTCCAAATGTTGTTAAAGTCCCACCTGCGGATTTGGAAAAATTCAAAGATTCCACAAGCATCTTCTGTCTTTTCAATCCAATATTTCCATCAGTAACCCTTATCAACTGATTCAATTGCCATAATGAACCATTTCCCTGTCTCCAACCCTGCACAGTGACAGAAGCCTTAACTGCTTCAGCTGCTCTGAAGGTTGCTTCCCAATTAGCCCTTTTTTGGGCACTTGCTTGTGTCATCCCACCTTCACCGATTATTATTGTGGGACGGTATCTGGAAATTCCTTCATCAGTTGATTCAGCTTTTATAGCTGTTGCAGATTCGCTATTGAAACTTTCACTTCCTTTGCTCTGACCTTTAACAATATATTTGCTGAACCTTTCTGTGAAATCATAAGATGCAGAACTTGACTTGATATTTTCACCACTAACAAGGTCACTTGAAGCAGTTGTTTGACCCTTTTTAAGTATAATCAAATTCCCAAAACCATCAGTTGTGATCAATACACCCCTAAGTTTTGCACCACGCCCCAAAGCTTCAAAAACTGTTTCCCCCTGCTTGACAGCAAATGTTGAAAATTTCTCAGTGTCACCCGAATAATTGAAAACCTTCAACCTTCCATTAAAGAAGGGTTTGACAAACTCCACTGCAAGCTGTTCCAGACTCAAATTTTTATATTCACCTGTAGCACTAATGATTGAACAATCTACAAGGTCACCTGTTCTGTCCCTCCCAGAAATAGCAATTGTCCTGCTCCCTGCACTACTTGCAGCGTCAAGAGAATCAATGAACCCTGTCATTATTTGATCTTTTCCGAAATGAATGTGTATTTCTTGTCCTGGTTTGACAATCCAAGGTTTCTGGTCAGGCTTCCACCTATCAACCAAGGACATTTGAAAAGCACCTGAAAGTGCTGTCAGACTTTTATCAATTGAAAGATTTTCCCACCCACTATAAGTCCTACCATTAAGGAACATTGTCACTGGGTCATCCACAGGTTTTCCAGCCTGTTTTATTCTGGTACCCTTAGACATCAACCACTTCCAGACTGGTGTTTGCAGGAATAAATCCTGGGTGCTTGATTGAATTCCTGTCAATCAAGTCCTGTTCACCATCAAGACTTTCAAAAAGATCATACGCAAGGACTATGGAAGAAATATTTCCTTCTGTAGTGACTGTCTGAATACCTGCTAAATCTAAATCAGGGTCAGGGACAGATCTCACCATTGCTGCTTTAACATCCTGAAGAACTTGAAAAATCAAATCATTTCCTGTGTCTGTCAGTTGAATGTCCAGCTGGTCTGTAAATGATTCCCTAACTTCAACAGCTTCATTGCTGCTTGTATATTCAGCATCAATGGACTGCTCGCACCCGTTTAATATTGCACCCCGCTGAACCAGCTTTTCAACAGCACTAATGTTCTGTGCTTCCTGTGTTCTAGTAGGTGTCACAACTGAAACAGGGGAAAAACTAGGTGGAACAAACACCATAACAGACTGGAAAGCCTTGACTGCTTCCCCTGAAGAGAATGAAACACTTGTCAACAGTCCAAGTGAATCCATCAACCTGTCAGCAAGTTTGCTGGGTGCATTCATTAACTCGGTTATTTCAGATTTAAGACTTCTAAGTGAAAAAGCAAGTTCCGCTGCTTCATCAGCAAGTGTCACAATGTCTTTAGTTGCATCATCAAATGCATCAAGCGCATCACTGACAGACAATCTTGCTGACTCAACTGCAAAGCCTGGTAACTGTGCAACACTGAATTTTTCCACAAAATCTGCCTTTGCTTGAACAAAACTTTCAGCAGTGAAAGCAATAAGTGTGGATTCTTTATCTTCCTGTGAAGATGGAAATCTGTTGTCCCCAGCTTCAAAGAAAGTCAGGGTGAACTTTGCAATTCTCCCATCCTTAGAAAGTGTTTCCTTAACTGAAACAGGTCCACACTGAACCAACTTTTCACCGTAAAAAGGATGTATGAGTTTTCCAGAACCTTCAGTTTGAAATGCTTCAATCAGTGCATCCCTTTTCTGCATGTAGTCATCACCCAGAACAAAGGCTTCCAAATTGTAACCATCAGAAAGCTTCCCAGTGTCTTCAGCATAAGGAAATTTCCTGTCAGGAAACTGATGGTTTGCAACCCTTCTTCCAGTGGTGAATTCAGAACTGTCCACTTCAAAGGGAACTTCCCTGAAACTTGCAGGAACTAAATTGTCTATCCATCCCATTTATAATGCCCCTAAACCTGAAAAGCCCATGTTCACATTCTTGACAGCTGGTCCCCATACATCAGCCCTGGTCCCCTTTGGTGTATTTGCAAAATTGACATTGACATCAGTGGTTGAAGTTTCCCTTCTCTCTTGAATATTCTTTTGAATCTGGTTCACTTTGGATGAGTCTTCCCCACCAACTTTTTCAAAAAGGAAATCAGGTGCTATGTCTTTCAGTTTTTCATTGACAAAATCAAAACCTTTACCCAGAAAACTATTCTTTACAAGGTCAATCAAATATTGAACATCATTAGTGAACCTTTCCACATCATCACTGATGAAATCAAATATGTCCTTGAAAAACTGTTTTATAGGTTCCCAGTGTTTCATGATCTTCTGAACAACCAGAATAATTCCACCAATCCCAGTCAGGAAAAGTGCAAGTCTAACAAGTGGTGTGTTCCACATTTTAATGAAGAAATTTTTGATGGTTGTCCAGTGCTTTATGACTAAAAAACCAATAGCAATCAAAGCTGCAACTGCTGCGACTATAGCAAGAATTGTTCCTGTGATCGGAAGTGATGCAGCAGACAGCAGCGCAAAACCCGCCGAAAGTGCAGGAAGCATTGCAATCACAACACCGATGATTGTCACAAGTGGTCCAATTACAGCAAGCACCAACCCAAATATGAAACCCATCTTCAAAATGAATGGGTTTGTCTTTGCAAGACCTCTTGTGAACCCCGCAACTTTATTGACAAGTTTTGTGAATCCCTTCAGAACCCCGCTATCACCGATTGCAAGTTTTAGCCCCTCAAATGCAGACTTCATGGATTTTATTCCACCCTGTGCCCCTGACATTTTCTTCCCTGCAATTTCTGCTGCACCAGCAACACTTCTTCCATCTTTATTGGTTCCACCCAATGCTTTCTGAAGTTCTGTGATTCCTTTCACACCATCTTTCAGAAATGGTAGAAGTTTTGGACCCATCCTTTTTCCAAAAATTTGAACCATATCAGCAGCTGATGCACCTGACTTCTGAAGCAGGTCAAGAACTTTTTTGAATGAAGTTATTTTTCCAGCACTGTTGACAATATCTGATTTTTTTATTTTCAGCCTTGACAATGCTTCCTTTGCCTGTCCTGATGGAAGGAGTAATGAAGAAATACTATTTCTTAAAGCTGTTCCCGCCTCACCACTCTTAAAACCTGCATTTGCCATTTCTCCGAGAATAGCAACCATTTCTTTGAACTCAATATTCATGGATGCGCCCATTGGACCCGCAACCTTCAAAGACTCGGAAAGTTCTTCAAGATTAAAGTTTGCTGAATTAATACCCCTTACAAGAATATCATTCACCGCTGCAAGTTCCGAAGTCTCCTTTCCGTATCCCTTCAGGACATTGGAAACAATATCAGCAGACCTTCCCAAGTCCATGTTTGCAGCTGCTGCAAGTTGAAGAGTAGGTTCCAAACTTTCCATTATTTGCTTAACATTGAAACCAGCCTGTGCAAGAAAAGTCTCTGCTTCTGCTGCCTCTGATGCTGAAAACTGGGTGGTTATCCCCAGCCTTTTTGCTTCATCAGACATTTTCTTGAATTCTTCTGTGGTTGCTGAAGTCTTTGCACCAACATCAATCATTGCTGCTTCAAATGAAGCACCTGCCTTGATTGTTGCTGCTGCAAATAGCCCAATGGGTGCAGTCAGTCCGATTGTCATCTGTGTCCCCACAGACTTCATGGATGCACCAGCAGACTTCATTGACCTTCTGAATGACCTTGTTTGTTTCTGAAGTATTTTGAAATTGTTTGCAGTTTTCTTGACGTTCCTGTTCAGCTTAGGAAAATTCCCAGAAATCTTCCTGACAATACTACTGACACCGTCTAAAGCTTTGAAATGAATTGTGGTGGTGTTCCCCATTGTCACCCTTCACTGGTTGTTGGTGAATTCTTCAGCCCTATCCAACCAGAAAATTAGTTCAATATCATCCAATTCATACAGAACAGCAGGGGGAAAATGAAAAACACCAGCAATACTTCCTATTGCTTGTTTCCAATTCCTGGGATACTTTCCAAAAAATCACCCACCACCTTTGAAATTCTAAGGGCATCTGCACCGTCAACTTCATCCATGACCTTTTCTTCATACCCTGAAACTTTTCCAGCGATGTACAGTAACATTTGGATATCGAAACCTTCACCAACACCCTTCAGGTGCTTGACTTTGACCCTTTTCATTGTGATTGATTCAACCACATTTTTTTCAAGGTCTTGAATTGGGTAATAAAGAGGAACAGTCATGCTTCCATCACCATTCTTTTTTATCTCCATTGACCTTTCAGATTTCTTTTCTGTGGTGCCTTCTGCTGCAACTTCCTTTTCCATGATACTTCCTGCCTTTCCAAGTAAAATTAAAAACTAGCTTCCTGGTGAATATTATACCTCGTCTGAATCCATTCCATGAAATGAAACTGGAATTTCACCTTCTTCTGTTGTCTTCTCATTTTCCCCTGTCCAGAATCCATTTCTTAGAAGGAAAATTTTGCCGTTTGCCTGTTGAACTCTGATTGTTGCATCATCTGTTGCAATCAATGCATCCCAATCAAGCCCCTTATCATCGGTGATGGTTCCTTCAATTTTCGGTGCCATTGGTAGTTCCTTGAACCCATGAACCCTATCATGCCCAACAACAACTTCACGCTTCACCTTTCCATGTACCAGTGTGAAGCTTCCCTTTGCTTGAAATAGTTCACCGTCAACCGTGAAAGAAATTGTTCCACCCACTCTTTTTGAAGCCATATTTTCCCCCTGTCAAAGTTCAATTCTTTTAGAAAAAGTACGCCCATCCAATGGGCGAAAATACATCCATGCAGATATTAAAGCAAGAACCCAATCTGGGTTCCAACAACCCTTAACTGATTCGCAAGGTCCGGAGGTAGAAGAAAATCAAGCCTGTTCGCATTTGTAGTTGACCGGATAACAACTAAATCACGTATGAACTGGTCAACATTTTCAACCAGAACTGCTTCTTCCCATTCCCTAAATTTTGCAATTGCTTCTGCTTTTCCGATTGAAGGTGTGATCACCGACTGCCCAAATGCAGGTTTCACACTGTCCCCTACCAGCTTATGTCTGGGGAATTTTCTTTTCATGGTGTTGTTCCAATCCCACCTTAGAAAAGACAGAGTCAACATTGTGTTCAGATACTTGTAAGAGGTATCATCAGCTGCTGCGTCATTTCGCTTGTATGTGGAAATCAAAGCTTCAATTCTAACTTTAGAACTGTCACTTGTCCAAGTTGCAATCCCATTTGTCTTCAGAAAAATATCTCTTTCAATCCATGAATATTTGTCAGAAGAAACAGGTTCCTTGATTCCAACCAGTTCCAGAGTCTGGAAGGGTCGGGCCTGGTCAAGTTCCCCAGCCTTTGCAGCTGCTGCAACTGTTGCTGCTGCCCACTCATAAGGCATTGATGGACCCTTTGAAGGCATGATCAAAGTGAATTTGCTGTTTCTGCTGTCTCCCAAAGTCCCCATATTTGAAAAGCTGTCCTGCTTTGCGCCGATTGCATACCCATCATTCTGTCTGATTGCTGCAAATCTGTCACCTAATTCAGATTCAAGTTTTGTCAAGTTTGCAGCATCAAGCCACGGGTTTATATACAGGTCAAACTGATCTTCAGGAAGAACAGCAATGATGTCTGCAATGTCAGGATTTCCTGCACCACTTGCCATTGGTGTTATGGTTTCAGTCAGACCTGTTGGAAGTTCTTCATTCTCATTGTAATTGAACCTAAGATCAATTGAATTTCCTTCTTCACCTTTGTTCAGTGCTGTGAAATCTACCTGTTCAGCAGTACCGCCATTAACAGCAGCAGAAATTGGAAGATCAGAAGCAGCTGTGATTGCTGCAACCAGTGCTGTTGCAATCGCTGAAGGTGCATCCCCTGAAGAGACAGAAACATTCACAACCTCACCACCGATATAGAAATAAAGAATTCCATCAGCAGTGGGTGCCCCAGCAAAAAGAACATTTCCTGTTGCAAGCACACCAGCAAGCAGGTCATCAATTGCAATTGCCTTCAAAGTTGTGACCTTGTTCCCCTGAAGATATTTCCGACACATCAAATGAAGCATAGAACCTTCACCAAACAAAGTCTTTGCTTGACTTTCACTTGTGATAGTTGCCATTTCAAGTTCTGCCTTACTTCCAGACGCAACCTTCTGACCCATTGCAAGAATGGTATATGCTTTCACAGCACTTCCCTGTTCAGCCTTGGAATTGTCAAATTCTGTGTAAGTAAAAGGCACCAAAGTATTTGGGACACTATTAAAACTGATTCCACTCATTTTTACACCCCCATGAAAATATTATTCGAATTATTTTTCAACACCCGTTAAAATTATTCTCCGGTTGACCCTGAATCAGTGTCTGAATCAGTGTCTGAATCAGTGTCTGAATCAGTGTCTGAATCAGTGTCTGAATCAGTGTCTGAATCAGTGTCTGAATCAGCGTCTGGTTTTCCAAGGATAATGATATCAAGAACACCCTCAGATTTTTTTCTGTACCAATAGGAATTATATGGAACCTCAAGACCGTCTTCAGGAACAGAAGAACCGTCCTGAAATGGATTCATAACTTCTTGACCTGATTTTGGTATAACTTTAATTTTGCTCACTTCAAACCCCCATGAAAATATCATTCAAATTGTTAAAATTATTCTTTCAGTTTTCCTTTTCTTTTCTTAGTCCTGGGAACAGAAAGTTCTTCAGCAGGAAGTTCTTCAGGTGTTGATTTGGGTTTGTCATCCGATTCCCCAAGTTCAACAATGTCAAGAACACCTTCAGATTTCCTTCTATACCAATAAGCATTGAAAGGAACTTCAATCCCAGCATCAGGAATAAAAAAACCACCCTGAAATGGATTCCTGACCCTTTTACCTGCCTTTGGTGTTATCTTGATTCGCAACATTTCAAACCCCCTTCAATATGTATAATACATCAATCATGAAATATCAATGGAATCTTCTGCATCAATTGTTTCACCACCCGATTCAGGAGAATCAACAGGAGACTTCCCATGGTGCCCAATCTGCCATTTATTGTCAAACCCATCAAAATCAGTTGCTGATGGTTCCTGTTCCAAGTCCCTAGGTGAATCAGTCAAATATTGTGCTGTGTAAAGAATCTTTGCAGCACCTATTGGGGCAGACCCACCACCTTCATAAGTCAAATCAGTTGCAGCAAGCCATTGATCACTGACAAGGTCACCCCAATAAGCATCAATGGAAAGTGTATCTTCAACTTGTTTGCACAATGCGTCTAAATTATCCTGACATTCAGTCTGGTCTTCTCCGGTGACAGTCACTTCAATCAGAACATTCAGACTTTTTTTCAATGTCCTGGGTGAATCACTCTGCTTTTCACTGCCTTCAGAAAGACAATAAATCCTAATTTCAGGAAGGTTGTCCTGGTCGAAGTCTTCTGAAGCATTCATCAAAACCTTGTCCCCAGCTTCAGTTCTGGTTTTTAACCTCTCCTGAACATATTCCCTGATCTGTTGTCTTTCATGTTTCATTTTTTCACTTTATGCAAATACAAAGTTGCCCCACCTTGTCCATCTTCCCTAGGGTCAGTCACTTTGTATGTTTGACCATCTTCAGTCACAAGCTTATCCCCTTTTTCTGGTGGTGAGGAAAGATCAGAAAGCCTGATTCCTATTCTGGGGATATTCGAAGAAACAAGTTGTTCAGTCTCAGGGTCCACTGATTCATACTCATTATCAAAAACAGCGTTAATGATAATAGAACCCCCAGCCTTGGGTCTGTACTGCACTTTTTCACCCAAGGTGGGGATAACTGTTCCAAGTAAATTTTGAACTTTATTTTTGAAACTCATTTTTTAGAACTGCGGGGAAAGCTTGACTCTTCCAACAGTAGCAGCAGCAAGGGCATCTTCTGAAGCAAATCCTGCAACAGTGTCAGACCCTGCGTCTGTGGTCGAAAGCTGTCCTGCATTCCAATAAAGCTTTTCACCAAATGCAAATGCTTCAGTGTTGTTCTTTGGAAGTTCAACAACACCTTCAGTCAAAACAGACCCAGTGTCACCTGAAGCAATGTCAGTGGTTGCAACAACCAGCGAAGTTCCAAGGTCGATTGCATCACCTGAAGCAATGGCACCCCCTGCATTTGGATATTCAAGACTGGTACCCTTCTGTATAAAATTTTTCATTTTCCAATTCCCCCTTCAAAGGTTATTTCAACTTGCAACTTTCAATTCTCAATTACTCAGATCATGCGCCTGGGTTCTTATAGAATCCTCTCCAGTCGATGGCCTTTGCTGCCCTGTCAACTCTGCACTTGATCTTCAGACCGTCAACATCAAAGCTTTCTCTGGTTTCAATGACAGGTGCTTCTTCACCCACAAGCCCTGCAAGTTCAATTGTGTCAATCTGTGCAGGTGATGCGACACCGTACCAAGACAGTGCTGAATCTTTGTCAAGTCTTGCTTCAGAAAGGACACCCTGTCCAACAAAAGGATTGACTTCACCGGAAACAACCGGACTGATTTGGGAAGTCAGCTGCTGCGCCTTAGTTCGAAGTGTTGCAGGTACAAGCAAGGACATCATTTCCAACTGAACCTCTTCATCATCAATCCCTGTTTGTGTCTGCATAGCAAGTCTTGCTTTGCTGATGGAATCAATAGAAAGAATTGAACCCGCAGCTGCAAGGTTACCATGGTCTGCATGGAAAAGTGTTTTTCCATCACCCATCACTGGGTTTCCAGTGATAATGTTATAGACCAGTGTTGATTCAAGATCACGTACACGACGCCCAAAAAGTTCCACCACTCGACTGAAAGCCTGAAGGTCATCATTGACCAGCATCTTTCTGGTGAAGGCAATGATTTTGCCATATGTACCAAGGGCATAAAATTCCTTTGCTTCAGACAGGGTAGAATATTTGTATTCCCCATGTTCTTTGACCTGTTCAAGTTCTGACAATGCGCCCAACTGAACCCTGTTGACAGGTTTGAAATCATTCAGGGACACCCTTCTGACAAAAGTTTCAAATGTCTGCATCACAGCAGCATAAGCATCACGCAAGGTTTTGTTTGCAACATCAGCAAGAATTATTGGAAAATCACTGGAACTGTTCATTGCCCTAGATGCAATTTCCATCCTACCAAGTCCACGGGTTCTTTGACCCGCAACTTCCAAACATTCCCTTGCAATTTCCATCATGGTCATTCCACGGTATTCCTTGCCGATGTCTTCAAGTTTGTAGAAGGAGGAATTCACCCTGTGAAGAAGTGAATTTTCAATTCCCTGTTTCCTGGTTGTCTGATCTTTCACCACAGCACCCCCTGCAAAATTTGAAGTTCTGGTTTTAGCATCTTCAGAAGCATCATTTTCAATTGCTTCCTTCCTTGCTTCATCAACAGGTGTCCCTGCTGTTATCATTTCAGAAGCCCTTGCACCCGTGATTTTCCCAAGTCTGGAAAGATCATTGATGACAAGAACACGTTCCCTTTCAGCCACAAGTTCAGAACCCTGAACAGGTTCCTTTGCAGGTTCAGGAACAGGTTCTGCTGTCCTTGCTGCGTCCTGAACAGGTTCAGGAGTAGGTTCAGGAGTAGGTTCAGGAGCAGGTTTTGCTGCTTCTTTCCTTACTTCATCAACAGTTGTCCCTGCTGTTATCATTTCAGAAGCCCTTTCAACAGTAATTTTTCCAGACTTGGAAAGATCATTGATGACAAGAACTCTTTCTCTTTCGGCTTTGATTGCTTTATTTTCCGGCATTGTGACATTCCCCCTTGTAATTATTTCACATTCATATTCCAAATTACTTGTTTCATTTCTAACCATTGATTTATCATCTGCACCCATAGTCACTATGGAATTTTCAAAGGGTTCCCAATCAACAGCACGTAAAGTCCTTAGACCACCTTCTTTTTTCGGTGCTATTTCTTCAAACTTATGAACCCTGTACCCAACAGAAGTATGCTGAATTATTCCATCCCTGACATCATCCCTCAACCACTGAAGGTCTTCCCTTGCAGAAAATTGCCCCTTTGCAGTTCCTTTTTTTCCATCAGTTTCAGCAGACCTGATCACACCAACCTGATCTTTCAAGGCTTCAATACCTGAACGACCTCCCCGGCTGTGCATTGCTAGAATTGGGGCACCATTCTGAAATCTTTTCAGTCTGACATGTTTTGGGTCAAGTGAAAGTTCTTCAATGAATGGTTCATCAAACCAAGGAACTCTTAAAACCTTTGCACCCGTACTGAAGACCATGTCAATTTCACGGGTTTCAGAATTATATGACTTCGATTCAAAGGAAGCCTTTCTTGATAAGTTGCAAATTTTTGCTTTCAAAATATTTCCCCTTTGTTTGGACTCTTAAACAAGTAACACCAGAACAAATCAAATTCAAGCATCATTTTCAGATTCTTCAGACTTTTCTGGTTCTGATTGAAATAGCCCTACCTGAGACACTTTTCTGGGGTCAATGTCTAGTATTATACCTAACTTATCTAATTCGGCATTAGAGTCAGCAATTTCCTTCAGTTGGTGTGTGAAGTCAAAACCAAATGACCTGACAGCTTCAGGAAGGGAAATCAAGCCTGATCTGATCGCCTTCATGATTGCTGGAATTTCTTTGGTTGGGTCAACCATTTCCCTTCTAGGTGTTGTATGAACAGAACTGACACCCCTGACATTTGCCCCAGCAAGTTCAATTCCTTCAAGGAACCAATTAAAAACTGGTTTAATGAAAGAAGGAATCATCATCATCCACTGCCATTGCACAATGCTTTTTCCAAATTCAATATGTGACATTCTACCACTGGAAAAATTTACCTGTGAATAGTCCCCAGTCATCGAAGAATAGGGAACACCTACACCAATAGAAATCCCTTGAAGAAGTTTTGTGGTGTATTCAGCATAGCCTTCCACTTCAGGTGGTTTTCCAAATTCCACAGACTTTCCTGGTGGAAGAAATTCAATCATTCCTGGTTCAACCTTTTCACCCATTTCAATTTTTTTGGTTTCAGTAGAAAGGTCATTCAGTTCCATGTCCCTGATAAAAACAGAATAGCAAGCAGCAATTTTTTGTCTGACAAGCTGTGCATCCTCATATTCATCAAAGTCCCTTAGTCTAATAATAGCAGGTGCCAACCAAGGAACACCCATCACCTGTGAAGGTCTGTCCATTCTGTAAATGTGAAGGATATCTTCAGCAGGAATTCTGTTTGATCTGAAAGAACCAGTTGTGAAAATACCACCACCAGTCCCCCCTGGGTGCTGCTCAAAAATATGATAGGCAACTTTTACGCCTGTGTCTTTGTCAAATTCAATCCCCATGATAATCGGATTTTTTGTGGATGAGTCAACAGACAATCTTGAATCAAGAAAGTCAGGTTCCAATACCTGCACCTTGAAAGGAACCAACAGATTGTTTGTCCTTATACGCCTGACAAGGGCACCGCCTGATTCAGCAATTGTTCTGATGACAAGCCTTTGAAGCCCCATAAAATCATGAACACCATCAGCATCACACAAACCATCTTCAGTCCACATCCCCCACAAGTCTGTGACCCTTGAAAGATTGCCTTTGCTGGTGGACTTCACCTGTGTCATTATCCCGCTGCCCACTACATTAGAAGCAAGAACTTCAATTGCTCTAGTTGCATAAGGATTGTTTCTGACTAAATCCCTGCTTCTTTCCCTTAGAATTTTAATACTTGCTTTTATCTCAACATTTGCAGAAGTCCCTGCTGTCACCCAGCCTTCAGTCCTTCTACCTCTTGAAGCACCTTCATATTTCCTGCTAGCAAGCCTATGTGACATCATGTCAAGATAAACTTTATGTTGGAACCTGCGTGTTTTTTCTGCTGGTGAAAATATTCCAATGAAATCATCCAACAATGATGTTCTGATAATCTTCTGTTTTTCCATTATTAAAGCCCCTTTGAAAAACTTGCATGAAGTCTTGCAGTCTTTGGAACCAGTCCAAGGTCTTTACGCATCATATCCCTGATGCTTTGCATCTGTTCCAATGATCTGTATTCAATTTTTTTGTCACTGTACTGGACAATCAATGCACCTTCAGCAATTGCAGCTTCCAGTGCTTCAAGTTGTTTTGCTGTCCAAGCCATATTTCCCCCAAAATAAAAATTATAAAAAAGTTGATTTTCGTCTGGTCACTGTAGTCTGTCCTTTAATCTGCTTTTTCGGTGCTGCTGTTTCCTTATCTCCAACAGGTTGCAATGTTCCAAGTTGTTCTTCAAGCTGTTTCCAATTGGGTTCTTTGAATCTTGAGATACCAACCATTTCTGCTGCTGCTCTTGCATACACCCTACAATCAAGAACTTCATTCCTTCTACTGCTTTGAATTTTAATCCATTCCTTAACATCAAAACCCTTTTTATTTTTAGTTGTCACAAGTTCTTCAGAAGTCAACTGAAGAAAAAAATCTTCCCCATACATTGGGAAGTGACAAAATCCAAATTTGTCAGGGTCTGATTCCAAGCCTTCAGCAAGTCTTAAAAACCCATATAATTCAGACTTGACCAAGCTAACACCCACACCCCAGACTTTCAACCCAAATTTTGAAGCCTTTCCCCTGCTAGTGAAATCAGTCTTCTTTGGTGTACTTATCACAGACATCAAGCTGTCACTTCCCTTGATTGCTGCAACCCTATTGAAAGGAAACCCCCTGACCCATGAATAAACATTTACTGTGTTATATCCACTGTCAACACACATCATGCGAAGTGGAAGACTGACACCTGATTCATGTTCCCATGATTCATGAAGAACTGCTTCCAGTTCCTTCCAGACTTCAGGTGATGATGTATCACCATACATCACCCTATAATCAACAGACCATGTGACCTTGTCCCTTCCCCAGCCTACAATTTCACATTCCAGCCTGTCTTTCTGAACATCAACACCTGCTGTGACAAATAGGACACCCTGTGGAAGTGTGTTCATAGGGTAGGATTCTCTTCTTCTATAAAGATTTTTCCAGTCAGGTGCATCCCCTGATTCCTTCCAAGTCTCACCAAGCACCGTATTGATGAACCCTTTCAATTCTGCTGTTTTATCCTGTGCATCCCACCAGTCCTGTGCTGCTTCTTCCCATGAAAACCAGCCTAATGGAGAATACAAAGCAGACAAATGAAACCCCGCAAGCTTTTTATTTTTAACATCAGGATTTTCTGCCCGCCATTCACCAGCAGCAAGCATTTCAGTTTTGTGATGCTCTGCAATAAGTTCATCACAGTGCAGACATTGAAACCTAACTGTACTAAGCATTGGTGAACCATCTTCATATTTTTCCCAGACAATCCTTTTCCATTCAATAGTCTGCATCCCCCCACAATGTGGACAAGGGACATAATATTTCCTTTGATCTGATTGCTTGTATGATTTTGCAATTCTGGAAGTGCCTTCAATGGTAGGTGTAGAACACTTGAAGATTTTTTTCCTTGGAAAAGTTGAAGTTCTTTTCTCAGCAAGTGCAATTGGGCACCCTTCACCGTCAACATCCTGTGGATATCTTTCAATTTCATCCATGAAAACTACCCTGATAGGTAGTGAACACAGACCACTTGCACTGTTTGCACCAGTGATGACTAGGGTTCCACCTGGGAAATCTTTCATGAAAGCAGTGTCTGCTGTTTCTTTTGTCTTATGTTCCTTCACCTTCGCAAATAATCTGGGACTTTCATTGATCAGTGGTGTGATGCGCTGTCTGCTGTTCTTCCTTGCAGTGTCAACAGTGGGCATAACATAGAGCATCGGGCCTGGACAAGCATCAATGACATAACCCATCAAATTATTTCCCACCTCTGTAGCACCAACCTGACTTCCCTTCATGAAAACTACTTCTGAATATGGGGAATTGTCTGAAAGACAGTCCATGATTTCTTTCAGATAAGGTGTTCTGTCAGTTCTCCATTGTCCTGCTTCTGCTGAAGCCTTCGACGATAGAACCCTGTGCTTGTCAGCCCACTGGGAGACAGTCAGAATGGGGTCAGGTTTAATCCCTGATTGATATCCCTTTATGAATGGATTATTTTCCTGCACTACTCACACCACCTGCAAACAATTAGGAACCAAGTTTGGCAACAGATCACCAAACAAATCTTTTTTAACTTCAATTACTGATTTATGTTCCAGTGAAAAAAACCATGCAGACCTGTTCATTTCAGAATAGAATAGAAAACGCATAGGACTGAAAGTCTTTCCGCTTGCTTCATCACTGCCAACCAATGTCCAATATTTATATTTTTTGAAATGTTCAACCATTGTCTTTGTCATCTTCAGTCCCTTCCCACCCAGAAAGTTCTTCCAGTGCCTGTTGAATTTCCCTTTGAAGCAATATTTTAATTTTCAATGGGTCTGATTCAGCTGCAACTTCAGAACAAAGCCTGTCTGGAATCAGCAGCATCCTGTCCCTAATTTTTCTTGCTGCTGCAAAGGCTTCCCTTTCAACCATTGCTGCATCAATCAAGCTTCCTTTTTTCTCTTCAAGTTCAAGTTTTTTTATTTCAGCCTGAACCGACTCCCGTTTTGCCCTTGCAGAATTCAAAGAATCCGATTCAGCACCATACTGGTCTGGTGATGTACCCTGCTGATCTGGTTTGATTCTAACATTGTTAGCTTTTCTCACATCCCTATTTTTTAACCAGTCTGCATCAGCTTCTTCCTGATTGATCATTCTCCGGTTGCCTTTCAGGTGCCCCTTGATGTGTCCTTTCTGCAATGCGTCTTGAACATTGGAAAGGGTGGTTCCCCTGTGCCTTCCGTACTGGTTCAGACCCATCCAATTTGCTGAAGGTTTTGGGCCTGGTTTTTTTCTATCTTTTTTTTCTTTGGTTCCACCAACCCTATTTTCAAATTCTGCTGTAGTTTCCATACACCCCACCCAAATAATTCAGATCATTTTTCCAAAAAAGATATCAATTTCTGATATCATATATGTCCAGCGCAATTTGCTAACCTATCAGAAAAAGGGTCATTTTTTAGCGAAAACCCGCAAGTTTGCACCCA
>Ga0255052_10000211_pt1 | contig 45258 bp, 36 predicted proteins | sample JV7_2_21_MG_FD_188632 | JGI IMG/M metagenome (GOLD analysis project Ga0255052, IMG submission 188632) | Seawater microbial communities from Jervis Inlet, British Columbia, Canada - JV7_2_21 | ecosystem: Environmental > Aquatic > Marine > Inlet | place: Canada: British Columbia | collected...
AATCGATGTCCACACACACATTCTTCCCGAGAACTGGCCGGACCTGAAAGAGCGCTATGGCTATGGCGGCTTCATCCAGTTGGAGCATCACGGTCCCGGCTGTGCTCGGATGATGCTGGACGACAAGATTTTTCGTGACATCGAATCTGACTGCTGGGACCCTGGCGTGCGCCTTGCGGACTGCGATCGCTGCCACGTCAATGTCCAGGTGTTGTCGACTGTGCCCGTCATGTTCAACTACTGGGCAAAACCCGAGCACACGGCGGACCTGGCAAGAATCCTCAACGATCACATCGCCGGACTGGTAAATGAATACCCGAAACGATTTGTCGGTCTCGGCACATTGCCGATGCAGGATGCCGACCTTTCGGTAGTCGAACTCGAACGCTGCGTCAGTTCACTGGGCCTCGCCGGTGTGCAGATTGGCTCGCACGTCAACGGCTGGAACCTGGACGATGCGCGTATATTCCCGGTCCTTGAAGCCGCGTCAGACCTGGGCGCAGCCGTATTCGTCCATCCCTGGCAAATGCTTGGAAAAGAGCGCATGGGCCTCTACTGGATGCCCTGGCTGGTTGGCATGCCGGCAGAAACGGCACTATCGATTTGCACGATGATCTTCGGTGGCGTCTTCGAAAGGCTGCCAAAACTAAGAGTTGCTTTCGCCCATGGTGGCGGTGCATTTCCCGGTATCATCGGTCGCCTCGAACACGGCTTTAATGTACGACCAGATATCGTCGCAACGGCGAACGATCGAAATCCACGCGATTATGTTGGGCAATTTTATGTGGACTCACTCGTACACGAGCCGGCAATGTTGCACTACATGATCGATCTATTCGGTTCGAACCGGATTGCGCTTGGCAGTGACTACCCTTTTCCGCTGGGTGAGCATCACCCCGGAAAAATGATCGAAAACATGGCACTCGGGCGGAAAATCCGTAACGATATACTTGCCGACTCGGCGCTGGAATGGCTCGATTTGCGACGCAAGGACTTCGCATGACCAATTTTGAAACTTCGCTTGAGTACGCACGGTCGCTGGACCAGGCGGACAAGCTAAGTCACTTCCGCGACCAGTTCAGCATTCCTGAGGACAGGGATGGACGCAGGAATATCTACATGTGCGGCAATTCATTGGGATTGCGGCCGCAGTCCGCAGTATCCCTGGTCAATGAAGTGCTCGAGGACTGGGCCCGGCTTGGCGTGGAAGGCCATTTCAAGGCCACAAAACCTTGGCTTCAATATCACCGCCTTGCGACGAGTGGTTTTGCGATGCTGACCGGTGCGAAAGAGAACGAAGTCGTCGCAATGAACACACTCACCGTCAATCTGCATTTGATGATGGCGAGTTTCTATCGGCCGGATGCCACGCGAAACAAGATCATTATAGAGTCAACTGCATTTCCCTCTGATTACTTCGCGGTGACATCCCAGATTCGCTTGCATGGTTATGATCCGGATGCATGCCTGGTCGAATGGGTACCGCGGGATGATGAGCTGCTCTACAGTGAAGATCTTGAAGAACTGCTCGAGCAACACGCGGGAGAAGTGGCACTTCTTTTGCTACCCGGTGTGCAGTACTACACCGGGCAGGTGCTCGACATGGAAGCGCATTGCCGGCTTGCAAGAGACGCTGGCTGCAAAATCGGTCTGGACCTGGCACACGCAGTTGGCAATGTTCCGATGGAGCTGCACGACTGGGCGCCGGATTTCGCAGCCTGGTGCAGTTATAAATATCTCAACAGTGGCCCGGGTGCGGTGGGCGGCGCGTTCGTTCAATCGCGGCACCTTGACGGCGATGGTTCTGATCAACTGATGGGATGGTGGGGACATGAAGAGTCCACCCGGTTCAGGATGGCGCGGACGTTCCGGCCCGCTGAAGGCGCCGAGCGCTGGCAGCTGAGCAATCCGCCGGTTCTCGCACTCGCCCCCATCATCGCTTCCATGGGATTGTTCGAAGAGGTTGGAATTGGTGCCTTGAGAGAAAAATCCCAGCTGCAGACTGAATACCTGAAATTCCTTCTTGATCAACACTTTACAGATAGGGTTGACACAATCACACCGATGGATGCACGCGGTTGCCAGCTGTCTTTGGTCATTACGGATTCCAACCTGGATGCGAGAGCGGTATTCAAGGACCTGGAGGCAATGCACGTCATCGGCGACTGGCGTGAACCAAATGTAATTCGGGTCGCTCCGGTACCGCTGTACAACAGTTTCGAAGACATCCACGAACTCATCGAGAGAATGAAGACAGCCATAGGCGCAAATGAAAAAGGATAAGGCCACGATTCTTGGCGGCGGGCTTTGTGGCAGCCTGCTGTCAATCGTGCTCGCCCGGCGGGGCATGAAAGTGACCCTTCTCGAGCGCCAGTCTGACCCGAGAAAAGATGGTGCCATTAGCGGTCGCTCAATCAATCTGGCGATGTCTTCGCGCGGTATTCGTGCCCTGAAGCACGCAGGTGTGTTCGAACAGATCGAACCACTCCTGATGCCGATGGCGGGTCGCCTTATTCACGATGAGGATGGCACAACCGAACTCCACCCATACGGGCAGAATGAATCGGAGGTTATTTATTCTGTATCGAGGGCCGAGTTGAACCGCATGCTTATTGATTGCGCGGAAACCGTACACAACGTCTCGATCAGGTTTCAACACGAAGCAGTTTCGTACTATCCCGAAGAGGCAATTCTCAGAGTCAGGGACCACGTCAAGGACAGCGATTACGACGTACGCGCGAAACCGCTGATAGCGGCAGACGGTGCAGGCTCAATTGTGAGGCGTGCATTTAATGATGTCGACAACCTGTCTGGCACAGAAGATCTGCTTCGGCACAGCTATAAGGAACTCGCGATTCCGGGTGGCCCGGAGGGAGAGTATCAACTGGAGCCCGGGGCATTACACATCTGGCCACGTGGCGGATTTATGCTGATTGCCCTGCCCAACCGGGGCGGCGACTTTACACTGACTTTGTTTCTGCCAAGCGACGGCGAAGTCAGCTTCGCATCGCTCGACACCGACAAGAAAGTGACTGAATTCTTCAATGAGCATTTCGCAGATGCGGTGCCATTAATCGAAGATCTGACGAACACGTGGAATCAGAATCCTGTCGGCATCCTCGGTACGGTTCGCTGTGAACACTGGCACGACGGTGGCGAAATGCTGTTGGTCGGTGACGCGGCACACGCGGTCGTGCCATTTCACGGACAGGGTATGAATCTCGCATTTGAAGATTGCGTCGTCCTGGACCTCGTACTCGACAACCCGGACATTGACTGGGCTACGGTGTTCACTGTTTTCGAAAAAGAGCAAATCGCCAATGCGAATGCGATCGCGGATATGGCTCTGGAAAACTATATCGAAATGCGCGATACGGTGAGAAACCCGAAATACCTGTTGCGCAAGGAATTGTCATTCGAACTGGAACGGCGACTGCCGAGCCGCTTCATTCCCCGGTATTCGATGATCATGTTCCACGATGAAATTCCCTACGCGATCGCCCAGGAGCGCGGGATAGTACAGCAGCGCCTGTTGGAAGAATTAACGGAAGATATTGATTCTATTGATGAAATAGATATTGATACAGCAGTGAGAACCGTCGAGTCGCGCCTGCCACCGGTGCACTAGGAGCGATATCGCTCCCAAATCTCAAAAACGAACGCGTACTTCCGCTCGCCACTCGCTGGATAACTGTCTGACTCGACCATCCGCCATTCGTCCGCATCAAGGGCCGGAAACGAAGTGTCGCCATCTACGTGCGCAGCAATGCGAGTGAGATAGATACAGTCCGCCATCGGCAGGAACTGCTCGTAGATTTTTCCGCCGCCAATTACCATCACTTCTTCGGCGTCACCCGCAACCTCAAGTGCATCAGCAGGTGATGACACGACATCGCAGCCCCCCGCTTCAAAACCCGCCTGACGTGACAGCACAATACTTCGCCGTCCTGGCAATGCCCGGCCGATCGATTCGAAGGTCGCACGACCCATGATCATCGGCTTGCCCATGGTGATCGCTTTGAATCTTTTGAGGTCTTCCGCCAATCGCCACGGTAGGTCGCCCTCTGCGCCAATGATGTTGTTCGCTGACGCGGCAACGATGAGGGAAATCTTCAACAGGTTTCCTAAATGGCTACGGCAGCTTTTATATGTGGGTGGGATTCATAGTTCAAAATCTCGAAATCCTCGAATTTGTAATCGAAGATGCTATCCGGCCGGCGTTTGATGGCAAGTCTCGGCAGTGTCAGCGGCTCACGCGCAAGCTGCTCTTCCATTTGCTCCATGTGATTTGAGTAAAGATGACAATCGCCACCCGTCCAGATGAAGTCACCCACCTTCAGGTCCGCTTGCTGCGCCATCATGTGTGTCAACAACGCATAGGACGCGATGTTGAACGGTACACCGAGGAAGACATCGGCACTGCGCTGGTAAAGCTGGCAGGAGAGCTTGCCGTCGGCGACGTAGAACTGGAACAGGCAATGACAGGGCGGCAACGCCATGCCGGGAATTTCGCCGACATTCCAGGCACTGACAATGATTCGCCGCGAATCCGGATCGTCTTTGAGGCGGGTGACGACATCCTGAATCTGGTCAATCGATTCACCGACCTCATTTTTCCAGTTCCGCCATTGAACACCGTAAACCGGTCCGAGTTCGCCGTTCTCGTCAGCCCACTCGTTCCAGATCGAGACCCCGTTTTCCTGCAGGTAACGAATGTTGGAGTCGCCACTCAGGAACCACAGAAGCTCATGAATAATAGATTTGAGATGTAGTTTCTTTGTCGTCACCAGCGGGAATCCATCGCTGAGATTGAAGCGCATCTGGTGGCCAAAGACGCTCAACGTTCCAGTACCAGTACGATCTTCCTTGCGTGCGCCGTTGTCACGGATATGACGCATCATCGACAGATATTGTTGCATGTCAGGCGGCGACCTCTTCTGCTTTGTTGTTTCGGTATGCCATAAATACTAGTACAGCGCCGACGACAATCATCGGTGCCGTGAGAATCTGTCCCTGCGTAACCCAGCCGAACAGCATGTAACCCTTGCCAACGTCCGGCACACGATAGAATTCAATGAAGAAACGAAATACGCCGTAGATAGACAGGAACATGCCGGACAGGGCCATTGTCGGCCGCTGGCGGGCCGAAAATACCCAGAGGAGGATGAAGAGCACCAGGCCTTCCAGCAGTGCCTCGTAGAGCTGCGACGGATGCACTGCCACGCCGTTGATATTAAAACTCCACGGAACCGTGGTTTCCTTGCCCCACAGCTCGCCGTTGATGAAGTTGCCAATGCGGCCGGTGCCCAGCCCGATTGGCGTCAAAGGCGCAGCAAAATCAGTCATTTGCCACATACCATTGCCGATGCTGCGACCATACAGCCACATCGCTGTCATGACGCCGACCAGCCCGCCATGGAAAGACATGCCGCCTTGGGTGATCTTGAACAGGTAAAGCGGGTCCTGGAGCCAGAGCTCCCAACCATAGACGATGCAATAGCCGAGGCGACCCCCGACGATGACACCAATCATCGCGTAGAAAATCAGGTCGTCTACCTGGTTGGGCTTGATGACAGACCAGCTTTGTTTCGCACGCTTGCTGGCAAGCACCCAGGCCGCAACGAAACCCAGCACGTACATCAGCCCGTACCAGCGAATTGCCAGTGGGCCAATGGAGAAAATGATCGGATCGAACTCGGGGTAGGTCAGCATTTTGCTAAGTTTACACGATTCGGGGCAGAGCCCAATCGATGCGTTATAGTGCCGATTGACTGTCCCTGGGTACCCGAATGAACGCTTCAAACCGGCTTGCCAGCGAGACGAGCCCCTACCTGCTTCAGCATGCCGACAACCCCGTCGACTGGTATCCGTGGGGACCCGAGGCGCTTGAACTGGCCCGGCGGGAGGGCAAGCCGATTCTGCTCTCGGTTGGCTATTCAGCCTGTCACTGGTGCCATGTCATGGCACACGAGTCGTTCGAGGACGACGCGACAGCTGAGCTGATGAACAAGCTCTTCATCAACATCAAAGTCGATCGCGAGGAGCGGCCCGACATCGACCGAATTTATCAGACTGCCCATCAACTGCTGACACAGCGACCTGGCGGGTGGCCGCTGACGATGTTTATCGACCCGGATGATCAGCGGCCCTTTTTTGGCGGCACTTATTTTCCGAATGGGGCGCGGCATGGTCTGCCATCCTTTCAGGAACTCCTGACGCGAGTCGCCCAGTTCTTCGACGAAAAGCAAGTGGAGGTGAAGAGCCAGGGAGAGCAGCTGGCCAACATATTCAGACAACTCGAGCCCGGGACAACATCCAGCGTGACGCTCGGCGATTCGCCCCTGGATAAGGCACGGCAGAAAATCACCGAGAGCATCGATCGGGAATATGGCGGCATCGGCGACGCCCCCAAGTTTCCCCATCCGACAACGCTGGATCGGCTATTGCGCCACTGGCGCGCAGGAGCACACTCCCCGGAACCGGACGTCGAAGCGCTGTTTATGGTCTCGCTTACCCTTGCTCGCATGGCCGAAGGCGGAATTTACGATCACCTGGGTGGCGGATTCAGCCGCTATTCCGTCGATCGGTACTGGCAAATCCCGCATTTCGAAAAAATGCTGTACGACAACGGTCCGTTGCTCGCTCTCTACGCCGAGGCCGGCCTAGCGACCAACGAAGCACTGTTTATCAGGACGGCAAATGAAACCGCTGACTGGATGCTGGCCGATATGCAGACACCCAATGGAGGCTTCTATTCCACGCGTGACGCCGATTCCGAGGGCGAGGAAGGCAAGTTCTACGTATGGACGCCCGACGAGGTGCGAAGCCTGCTGCCTGCCGAGGAATTTGACGTGGTAGAGCGCTACTTCGGCCTGAACGCCGAGGCCAATTTCGAAGGAAAATGGCACCTGACGGTTCATGCTACGACGAAATCCATCGCTGACGAGATTGGCAAGTCGGAGGCCGACGTTGTTGAGTTGATCAACAAAGCGCGGTCGACACTTTTCGACGCGCGAGCGAAACGCATTGCCCCCGGTCGCGACGAGAAACAGCTCACTTCCTGGAACGCACTCGCGATAAGAGGATTTGCAATCGCTGGACGGGCTCTGGAGCGACAAGACTTGATAAAAGCTGCCGAGGAAGCGGTTGATTTTATCGAAGCCAACCTGATGGTCGATGGCCGGCTGCTGGCTAGTTTCAAGGATAACCAGGTCAAGTTCCCGGCGTATCTCGATGATCACGCATTCATGCTTGATGCGTTGCTACGGTTATTGCAGGCGAAGTGGAACAGCCAACACCTGCAATTTGCGATCACACTCGCTGACTTGTTGCTCGAGCATTTCTACGATGAAGAAAATGGCGGCTTCTACTTCACAGCCGATGATCACGAAGCCTTGATGCACCGGCCCAAGTCTCTGGCAGACGATGCCACGCCATCGGGAAACGGAGTCGCTGCTTTCGCGCTGCAACGACTCGGTTTTCTGCTCGGCGAAACACGCTTTCTTGACGCCGCAGAAAAGACTTTACAGAACGCATGGCAGGCCATGGATGAATATCCGCATGGCCATGTATCCCTGATAACCGCACTGGAAGAATACGTTCATCACCCCGAAACAATTATTATCCGTGGCGAAGACGCCGAGATCTCACACTGGCTATCAAGCGCAGCAAAACTCTATGCGCCAAGGCGCATGGTATTCGCGATTCCGTCCGATGCGGCTGATCTGCCAGGTGCGCTGGCAGATCGGAAACCCGATAAAGATCAGACCATCGCATATAAGTGCATCGGCACGCAGTGCTCCCTCCCGGTGACGAGCTGGGAAGCGCTGGCGGCTGACCTCAGCGAGGCCTGATTTCTTCTGAAAAATTGATCAACGGCCAAACACCGCCGACAAGCGGCCTTTTTCCGACGAACGGTAGGAGTTTCCCGACGAATAACTGAATTATTGGCTCTATTCTGGTTCAAAATACATCAAGACAATCAATATAGAGTCAGGAAGATGAATTCACATAATACGAAACCGGATTTCTCGTGTTACAAGACACCGGTTGCCGATGATGCAGCGGCGGAAGAGGCCAAGGTTATCAGCACGAAGTTGATTAGCGACACGGAATTGACAATCAATGGCGATGCAGACTATGGATGCGATCCGTACAACGCGACCGGGCAGCACGTGATACTGAAGCAGAAGAAATCACTGAAAGAGTGATTACTCCTAAGGCGTCCAGGCGTAACCGAACTTCATAAAAAAGGTCCTGTCTGTCGCCGTCAGAGTATCAAGATCATCGTCATCGATATGGCGGTCCGAATATCCCAGGAAGAAAACCGTCTGCGGATTCAATTTGTAGGAATACAGCAGCTGTCGACCGATGTCTTGTGAATTCGCGTCGACCTCGTCTAAGTGCATCGCCTGGTTCCTCTCTACTTCCTGATGTTGCACGGTCATCCGAACAAAACTTCGATTGCTGAATTGCCAGGTCAACCGCATATCATGAACCTGCGCATCGAAGATATTTGGTCCTTCCTTGCTATCCAGTCTGACGAATGAACTTTGTACTCGCGCCAGCAGGTGTTCGTTAATGTTCCACTCAATCCGCGGCGCTACACGTATCTCATCACCGAGCCGTGTGTTATCGAAATCGACCTGATCGCCCATTTGGGCCCAAACACCTAAAAACAGTCCGCCGCGAGGCTGAATCTGGGTATACATGTTGATCTTGTTTTCCTTGAACTGTGATCCGTCAAAGAAGACATCCCGTGTTATGCCACCAACGTGTGCATACCACTGCTTCGGGCCGTTGATCGAAAAATAGCTCTCAACCTGCCGCTCCAGCACGCGCCCGTCCATATCATGTGCGATATCGTAATTAGTGTGGAACTGCATGCGTGTCCACCACTTGCTTTCATCACCATGCCAGCGCCTGCCACCACCGATCGACTGCTGGTCGTAGTCAACCCGGGTGACGAATCCGGAATCCGCACGAAAGCCGGCATCACGCAATTCATAGCGCGCAAAGCCGAACCAGTTACGCGAGTCGTAATTGTATTCTGCTTGTGCGGCATCGCCGCTGAAGGCGCCCAGCGGCTGCTCAAATTCTGTTGCAACCTCGTCTGGATATTCAGTATCAGACCGAAGAATTTGTGCTCTGAGAGTATGCTGGTCGTTAATCTTCCAGCGGGCATCGAAGCCACCGACAGTGTTGTGGTAGCCATCGCCATCACGCGCTGTCAGCAATGCGCCAACCGACGATGCATTACCAAGGCTCCTGCTGTAACGACCGACAATTGCAGTGTTCGTAAATTCGAACGAGTCACTGTCAGATCCGGTCGAACCAGGAAACATCAGGTTTGTGATTTCATCTTCCGCGGTATAGAAACCGAACGTATTGTTGCCGCGCTTACCAGTGATCTTTGCGCCAACTGATGGGTCGGCGACCGTACGCGTGAAGACTGCCTGAATCGGCGTGCGAAAATAGTCACTGCCCTCCAGGAAGAACGGCCGTTTCTCCGGAAAGAACAACGCAAACTGATTGTTCACATCCAGCTGAGCGACATCCGCCTCAACCTGTGAGAAATCCGGGTTAATTGCAAGATTAGCAGTCAGGTCCGGCGTGATGCCCCAGCGCACGCTCACACCCGCCTCGCTTTCGACATCCCCATTGATCATCGGGTCTGTAACCGGATCGTCACGAAGATCAGTTCTATTCGCTGTAATCGTCGGCACAATTTCGAGGTCCCGTCCAGGATCTACGTTTTCGAGACCCTGGAATTTGCCAAACTGGCACAGATAGCAGTTGATCTCCCGGTCAAGCGCATTGCTGCCGATTCGAAATCGCTGATCCCGAGGATACATGCGCAGTACATCGATGCCCCAGGTTTGCTTGCCATTCATTCTCTGGAATCGGAGTTGATTGAGGGGAATTTCCATCTCCACGATATAGCCTGCTTCGGTAATGGTCCCCGCCGCATCCCAGATTGCGTCCCAGGAATCATCTTCCTGATGGTTGACGTCATCATTCGTCAGGTCCATTTGCGACCCGAGTGGATTCGAGAAAAACTCGAATGCACGCCGTTCATCGTTGTAGGAATCGATAACGACACCTACGAAATCATCGTTGTAAGCGGAGTCCCGATCACGAAGATATGCCCTGATCTTGCTCGGGTCCGGATCCCGCGCGTCGAATGCAATGTACAAATTGACACCGTCTTCCATGAGATAGGCGATGGTTTTGACTTTGGCCGGAATGTTCTCGCCCGGATGCGTTTCCGTGTCGAGGTCGATTTGCAGCGCATGGAGCCATGCATCGTCGTCGAGATTGCCATCAATACTGACCGGCTTCAACACCCGGGGAAGATCAGAGATGCCTGCTGTAACGGCCCACACGGGAGCGGCGGCTAACATCAACAGGATGATTGAGAAGACCAGAGTGCGGCGGAAAGCCATGTCGGAGACTCTTTTCGGTTGCTGCTGAGAATGGTTGTTAGATGCGCAATGCACCAATTTGGTTTATAACCATTCGTCATATCTGCGCAAATTGCGAATCACGTCACGCCTCCCTGCAATTGGATCAATCTATGAAAAAGCTGCTCCTCGCCTTCAGCCTCATCGCATTTGCTCATACGGTATCGGCTGAAAGCCCCGAGCCTGGCCAGGGGTTTATCGACGTTCCAGGCGGCCCTGTCTGGTACAAGATCACCGGCAGTGGTTCCGGGTTGCCTCTGCTCACGCTGCACGGTGGACCTGGCGGCACATCGTGCAGCAACAGCCTGCTGGAACCACTTGGCAAAGAGCGACCGGTCATCCGTTATGACCAGCTGGGCACTGGCCGCTCCGGCAGGCCTGACGACCTGTCGTTATGGGAGGTTGATCGCTTCGTCGAGGAGTTGCATGTAATCCGACAGGAACTCGGACTCGACAGATTTCATTTGCTCGGACATTCCTGGGGCGGCTCCCTCGCTGCAGCGTACGTCCTCGAAAAAGGAACAGATGGTATCGCGTCCGTAATTCTTTCAAGCCCATTGCTGAGCACGCCACTGTGGGTCGCCGATGCAAACTATCTCCGCAGCCAGTTGCCGGAGGATGTGCAGGCAACGCTTACCGAGCACGAGGAAGCCGGCACTACGGATTCGGAGGAATACAAAGCCGCGTCCGACGTGTTCTACGATCGCCATGTCCGCGGCGGCGAGGCAGTTGAAGAATCGACCAACTGCGATGGAATCACCTGGAATCCCGTGATCTACAACTACATGTGGGGGCCGACGGAATTTTACGCGACAGGGACACTTGTCGACTTTGATGTAACGGACAGACTCCACGAGATCGACGTCCCGGTCCTGTTCATGGCTGGCGAGTTCGACGAGGCACGTCCGGAGCGTATCGCCGAATTCCAGCAGCTGATCCCTGGATCGCAATTTGTCGTCATCAAAGGCGGTGCGCATGCGTCGATGAGCAGAAAGCCGGTTGTTTATCGGCAGGCACTCGAGAAATTCCTCAACTCGGTCGAAGGCGAGTGAGTTGACAAAGGGCCCGGCGACAAAGGATGGCGCATCTGTCAGGATTCCTCCGCCGGTCAGCGGAATCCTGACGATCGTTGCCGGCTACGTGATTGGTCGTTTTGTGCCACTTCTGACTGCATACGAACTCGGCACACCGGGGCGTTACTGGATTGGCGCGATCATTATTCTGTCGGCCAACGTCTTGCTCGGTATCTGGCCTCTCAGGCAATTTAAGAGAATCGAGCAAGACCCCACACCGTGGACAGCGACACCCGAGATAATTGTTCACGGTCCCTACAAATTTTCCCGAAACCCGATGTACCTGATGATGCTCATCATTTGTGTCGGTTTCGCCGTCATCTTCTCCGAGGTCTGGATAGTGATTCTTATACCCGTGCTTGCCATCGTGCTTTATCACACGGCGATAAAGCACGAGGAGGCCTATCTCGAAGAAAAATTCGGCGAGTCTTATCTCGCATATAAGAATACCGTCCGACGCTGGATCTGAATCACCCGGTCGTCAGCGGGCCCGTGAATACATCCGCGCCATTCGGTTGCATTGCTTTCTCTGATTCGAAAGGTGTCGACACATCGATATTCAGAATGATGTGGTCTCCGATGATTCTTCCATTAGCCTCGGGCATCGTATGGAAAGCCGACGGAAACAATAGTCCCCCGACCTCTTCGTAGTGTGTTATCACTCGCCACATCGGGCCGAAAACACTTCCCTTCGCCATACCCATCATCGCAGTCAGCGGTTCATAGCCGCTGCCATACTGGTAACTGACCAGCCGATGGCTGTCCGGGTCGATATAGAGCACGAAAAAGTCTTTGCCGGACTTGCCGACAGACGGCGCACCGTCAAACGTCATTCGGACTTTGTATAACTCTCCGTCAATACCTGCCCATTCCGATTTTTCGACGTCGGATAAGATGACGCCATCATCCTGAGTCAACCACGGCAGGTTCACGAAATAGTAAAAGAAGTGCACCATCATCGCGGTGGGATTGCCCTGTTGCCAGTTTTCGGACCAGACATTCTCGCCATCAAAGCCGATACGCGAATTTTCCATCGGCCAGTCCTGCCAGACCTGCCGCGTTTTCTGATCGATGACTTCGTGAGCAACCCACCAGCCGAACTGGCCCTTTTCATGAGTTTCCATGTGCATCAGATCGTTAAAACGAATCGATGGTGCTGCGCGCCAGCGTTCGATGCCGCCGTGAGCATCAACCATCGCCTCTATAACGCTGCGGGTTTCGTCGCTGGCATATTGCGGCCCGGCGCAAGCTGGCGATTCAATGATCAGGGTAAATGCGATAGCTACTACTCCGCCCAGGTTCGATAATTTCATTACTTGTCTCCCGTAATTTGTTCGGACACCGGATCGATTACTACTGCCGATGCCATTGGTTCGCGTTTGTTCGACCGCCACCAATCCATCGAGACAGCGTCTATTACGGCTCCGTCCGGCGCATTAAGTTTTGATTCATCGAACGGCTCATCCAGCCTTACATTCCAGGCAAAGTGATAGGCATTGCTGGCACCGCCATTTGCGCTGCCGGTGCCGTAGGACATGTAAGACGTTGGCAGGATGAGGCCGTCGAATTGCCTATATTCGGCAAAAACGTGAAAATTGGGCCCGAGTGGCTGACTTGGGTTCGCGACCATTCCGGGATGATTGATGTCGAACCGGATACCCTTCATCAGGCTCGTCTCGGGATCGACATAGATGTCGTAAAAGGTGCCAGGGATCGACGGGCTGCGGTCGTCAAAGGTCACCCTGAGAATGTCATAGACCGTTTCGTCTTCCGGCAGCAAGCCAGTGCGGACAGGACCGACATTGGCTGAGTTCGCATGGATCTGCCACGGCAGCGTCATGAAGCTGGTCGTCAGCCGGATGAAAAATCCTGCCGGCATTGGCATCGGCCATTGATGTGACCACAACTCGCCATCTTTCCAGGCCACTCTGGACTCCCAGAACGGCCACTCGATATAGGCGTTGCCATTTTCGAGATCCACGGCCTCGTAGGAATAGAACGGCATTGGTCCGCCGATCATCTTGGTGAAGAAGTTGAATTGCAGGCTCTCGGCCTCTGACATCGGCTGCATACCGCCATGGGCTGCCAATAGTCCGGCCGCCAGCTGACGGCTTGCCTCGTCTGCGTAGTCCGGGCTGCCATCGAACCAGGGGCCCGCGTGAGCGGCGCCCGAGGCCAGCAGTAGCAGTAGTAATGCGCGTAACATGTCTGTCTCCTTGCCGAATCCGGGTTGATGGGGACAAAATGGCCTTCCGGGCCACTAAAGTCCTGAAAGAAAGTTGCGAAAAACCTTCCATTTATGACCGAGAGACACGAAAAACCCGACTTGCGGACGGCAAGGACCCGCCGCGGCGCCACTCACATTGGCGAGTGGGTTCTGCACCCTGATCTCGGCTTGTTGCGCAGTTTGTCGGCCGAAGTTCGCCTGAACCCCAAGTCGCTGCACGTACTGCTGGTGCTTCTCGATGCCGGCGACAAGGGCGTCTCCCGGGACGACCTGCTCGATCGGGTCTGGGGGCAGAACTATCCAAGTGATGCCGTCATTTCGAGAGCCATGGCCGATCTACGCTCTGCGTTTGGCGAAAAAGCCGGAGAACAGAAATACATCCGCACGCTGCCGAAATACGGATACCAGTTCGTATCTGAACACCACGAGGTTGGCACCGAAGGCCCTGGTCAATCGTTGCGCAAATCGGACAGCCACCTTGAACGATTCAAGCATCACTACCTGCTGGGCGTGGTCGCGTTGCTCGCATTGATTCTCCTGCCGCAGCTGCTCCGGATGCCGGAAGCACCGGAATCAACAGTGATCGTAATGAGTGGCGCCAGGCCGTTAACGTCAGCGCCCGGCCTCGAACATCAGCCACGGATCATCCCTGGCAGTGACTGGGTCGTCCATGCGGTCATGCGCCGGGATCGCGGCGACTGGGACTTGTTTCGTGTATCGCTGGACGATGGAACGCTTCAGCCGGTTGCGGTAACGCCAAACGTGCACGAACACGGCCCGGCGATTTCGCCGTTCGGTGATGAGCTTGCGTATGTACGAATGTCGGCGGGAAGCTGCGATGTCGTCGTGCAATCGATCACACTTGGCGTGCCGGAAATCATCACACAGTGCACACAGAAATTCCCGACACTGGTCGATTGGTCACCGACAGAAAATCAGCTCGCCTATACCACTTCTCAGCAAGACGATTCTGATTCGCTGCGCCGTATTTATCTCGTGGGCCGGTCCAGTGGCGAAGCGCGCCGTCTCACGGACGCCGTTTCCCCGACGGGAACAGACTTCTATCCGCGCTTCTCTCCGTCCGGAAACAAAGTCGCATTCCTGCGCGGTGAGCCACAGCCGGATCACCGCACCACACTCTGGTTCGTCAACGTTGAATCTGGCGCCGAAGTTCGTTTGACAGAAGTCCCTGCCCAACTCGGTGGCATGGCGTGGTTAGATGATCAGCGCCTTATCTACAGCGTATCCGAAGCCGGTCGTATGCGCGGGTGGCTCCTGGATATCGAATCGGGAAAAGAATATCCGATCGAGTCGCCCGAGTTTGTACACCCTGAATACGATATTGAGAACAACCTGCTCGTAGCCGCGGAGCTACGAAGCGATCAGGACCTCGTATTACTGGACAGTGATGGCACGACGAGAAATGTCGGACAATCAACGAGTGCAGATCATCACGGCAGCTTGTCGCCGGACGAAAACTGGGTCGCATTAATTTCCCGTCGCAGCGGATTCGATGAACTTTGGATCGCTGCAACGGAAGGCGATGCTGTTCGTCGTCTGACACGATTTGAAGGAGCAACGGTACGCTATCCCGACTGGCATCCGGACGGCAGTAAAGTTCTCATCACCGTGCAGACGGATGCGGGTGAGCGCCTCTATACGGTCGATATCGTGAGCGGTAACGCGACAGAGATCGTGACAACATTTGAAGACATCACAACGCCACGCTGGATATCAGGGGGCTGGATTGGTGGCTGCCGCGACGACAGCGGCTGGGGCATTTGCGTGGGTGATGGCACTGACGTAACCAGATTAGTCGATGGTTATTACCGGCCGAATCCGACGGAATCGGGAGACATTTACGTCGTAAATGACGCAGGCACCTTATTCCGCCTGGCGCTAGGCGATGGAAGGACAACAAAGATAATGGACGGAATGCCAGGCAATGGCCGTTACGGATGGGAAGTCGAAAACAACACGCTGATTTTTTTGGCCGGCGGCGACACCGGTAACACCGGCATGTTGTTAACAGTCGATATCGACGGTGGTCAACCAGAAGCACTTTTCGCCGGCAGCATGCCGGTCGCCGACGTGACGTTAAGCATCGGCCGGCAAACCGGCGCGATACTATTTACGCAGTTCCAGAACTCAAGTGATGACCTGGTCGTCTACGAAGACGTAAGGTTAGATTAGTTTCAATTCGCCCGCTGGGGCGGGCGATTTATTCATGACCAGCGACTTACTCGCCGTAACCCTCCGGCAAACGCATGTCGAGGTTGCGCACCAGGAACGCCCAGCGATCGGCATAGTCTTCGATGACCTTTTCCGTGGGCACGCCAGCGCCATGGCCCGCCCGTGTTTCGATTCGGATCAGAACCGGCGCATCACCTGATTGCGCTTCCTGAATCGCCGCCGCATATTTGAAACTGTGGCCAGGGACCACACGATCATCAGTGTCGGCGGTAGTCACCAGGATTGCCGGATATTCAGTGCCTTTCCTGACGTTGTGATAAGGCGAATAGGCTCGCAGTGCTTCAAATTCTTCCGGGTTATCAGAGGAGCCGTAATCGTCCGTCCAAAATCGCCCCGCAGTGAATTTGTGAAAGCGCAGCATATCCATCACGCCGACTGCCGGAAGTGCCGCGCCGAACAATTCTGGTCTCTGGTTGGTAACCGCGCCAACAAGCAAACCACCGTTACTTCCACCGAAGATCGACAGTTTTGCTGAATTCGTATATTCCTCGTTGATCAGATACTCACCAGCCGCAATGAAGTCGTCGAAGACGTTTTGCTTTTCCAGTTTTGTGCCAGCCTTGTGCCACTCTTCACCATACTCGCCGCCGCCGCGCAGATTTGCTACGGCGTAGACACCACCCATCTCCATCCAGGCGAGACGCGTTGTTGAAAATGATGGCTGAATCGAAATATTGAAACCGCCGTAGGCGTACAACATCGTCGGCCGATTGCCGTCCGGCACGACACTTTTCAGATGCGAGATGAACATCGGCACTCGTGTGCCGTCCTTCGAATTGTAGAAAACCTGCTCTACGACGTAGTCGTCCGGGTTAAAAGCGATATCGGGCTTTTTGAAAATTTCTACTTCACCAGTACTTACATCCAGCCGGCTGATTATGGCCGGCGTATTGAAACTTGAATAGGCAAAAAATGTTTCCGGATCGTCTGCTTTGCCACCGAATCCGAACGCTGTACCGATACCCGGAAGATCGACTGCACCAACTTCGGTGCCATCGAGGTCAAAAATCTTTACAACCGACCATGCATCCTGCATGTACTCGGCGACCAGCCTGCCGCCGACGAGGTCGACGTCATCCAGCACATCTTCCGCTTCGGCAATGATCTCTCGCCAGCCTTCCGGCGCCGGATTTGTCGGATCGATCACGATGACCCGATTTCTGGGCGAGCCGTCATTCGTACGGAAGTACAAATCGTTGCCGATGTTCCCGATCAACGAATAGTCGTAGTCAAAGCCCTCGATGATCATGACCGGCTCAGCATCCGGATTGGTAAGGTCTTTATGCGCAATCGTGAAACGCGCGTCCGTACCCACGGAAATCGTGATGACCAGATGCTCGCCGTCGTCAGTCACTTGCGCGCGCGGTCCCCACTCCGGATGGTCCGGGCGGGCGTAAATGACCTCGTCCTCATCCTGGGATGTTCCCAACGCATGGAAATAGATTGTCATGTTCGTGTTTAACGACTGGAATTTATCCTCCGCGGAGGTCGCGGGGTAACGACTGTAGTAAAAGCCAGACCCATCACCTGCCCATGACAGCCCGGTGAATTTGAGCCACTCCAGATGGTCATCCAGAACTTCACCGGAATCGACGTTTAATACCTTCGCTTCGCGCCAGTCGGAACCACCGTCCTGAACCAGGTAGGCAAGATGACTACCATCAGGGCTGGGTGCATAACTAGCGAGCGCCACAGTTCCATCATCAGACCACGTATTCGGATCGATAAGCAGCTCAGGCTCGGCATCAAGGCTGGTTTGCGTATGGATCACACTCTGATTCTGCAGACCATCGTTATAGCTATAGAAATACCGACCGCCCTGCTTCCTTGGCAAAGAGTGACGCTCAAAATCCCATAGTTCTTTCATACGCTTCCCGATGATCTCGCGTTCGGGAATAGTCGCCAGATAAGCAAAAGTAACTTCGTTTTGTGCGGCAACCCAACCACTTACCTCTGCATCTTCGCGAACGTCGTTCTCGAGCCAGCGATATGGATCAGCGATCTCGGTTCCATGGTAGTTGTCGACATGTTCAACAGTGGCAGTTTCGGGATAGTTGATGCCGACAGTTTCAGTCGCAGGTTCCTGACTGCAGGCAACCAGGAGAGATGACGCGAGAATGATGAGAAACAGGTTCTTCATAGCTGGGTTCCTGAATTACGTTATTGCAATTACAATGTCGGATGATCAGTTATCGGCGATTTGTGGCGCCAATGTGAGCGTCCTAAATTAAAGGTTGTGACCGGCGTCGAGACTAGTCGACAGGCTCCTGCAGCCAATCGCGAGGATCATCGTTCCAGGTTAGCAAACGGATGCGCCAGTCATTGCCCTGGCGCACGGCGATCATTACGTAATTTCCATCCGGGATGGTCGTGCGCGTACTCTCATATTCCCAGACAAGGCGCGCCCTGCCCCGAACAACGCCCATGTCGCCCGAGACGAAGATCTCGGCCGGTTCCCTATGCCATTCCGGGATGACTGTTGGTGCGTAGTCCGGATTGAACCAGAAATCCCGAATGGCCTCATGACCTTTGATGGGCGCGTCGCCATGATGCGGCACGAGCGTGGCATCTTCAGTGAAGAGCGCCATGACGCCATCGGCGTCGCCCTCAATCCACTCGGCCGCGTAGGCTTGATCCAACGCTCGCAGCGCCACAATATCTTTCTTTTCGTCCGCGAACGCGGGCAGACAAACGGCCAAAGCTGCGAATAAGAGGGCAGTTATGATGTATCTCATTCGAAAACCTCTCAGTTGACTAAACCCTTGAGCCACTTTCGGCCATAAGCGGGCGGTCTGAGTTGAATAATCAATCCCTGAGCGCGTTCGTCAACGCGGCATAAAGTGCGTCTTGCAGATCCCAGTCGGAATCCTTGCTCGCGTCGGCTCTTGCGCTGTGCAGTGCAATGACAACATCTTCTTCCCGATTGACATAAATTCCCTGACCAAAAATTCCGATTCCCTGAAAGACATCTTCTCCGTCAAGCCACCAGAAGTATCCATAGCCGTCATAACCCATTGATGGCGACGTCGACTCCTCCATCCAGCCTGCCGGCAAGACTTGGGTACCGTCAACAAGCCGACCGTCGTTCAACGCGAACAAACCAATCCGACCGTAATCTCTCAAGGTAGCGCTTATACAGCAACCACCGAATTCGCCACCGCCGACCTCTGTCAGCGTCCAGTACCCATCTGTTTCCATGCCAAACGGCCGCCAGATTTTTTCGGATAGATAAGTCGAAAGGTTATTACCGATCGCAGCACGCAGCAAAGTGCCAACAAGGTTCGTTTCCGCGGTGTTGTAATTGAAAATCTCCCCCGGCACGGAGCTACGAGGCTTGTTTCGGAGGTACTCGTACAAGTCGACAGTTTTCCATGCAGCACTGTTAACGTCGGAATCGGGGTCCGCATAATTCTCGTTCCATTGCACGCCCGACGACATTTGCAAAACGTTTTCGATCGTCGCCTGATCGTAGGAGGAACCTTTCAAACGCGGCAGATAATCGGTTATTTTTTCATCAACACTCTTGATATAGCCATCGTTGATTGCAGCTCCAACGAGCATCGACACGACCGACTTTGCGACAGAATACGAAACCCACTTGCTCTCTTCCGTGTTTCCAAGGCCGTAGCGTTCGTAGACAATCTTTCCGTCCTTGATCACGAGCAAACCGGCAACATTTTGCTTCTTAAAGTACTCGTCGGTTGTAAGCACGCCATTTTCGTGCTGAATCTGAACGCCGCTCAAATCGACTTTGGCATAGGGCAGCGGGTCTGAAGAATCGCCAACATCTATTCTTCGTGTTGGAAATATCTTCGCCATGTTGCGGTACCCGGCAACCTGTTGTTCCGGCGTCCAAAACAGCGAGTTTTCCGGTGATCCGAGGTGGTCGTCATCGCTGGCGGGATCGATATAAGGCGCTTCGCCATGAACGGTTGTCACCCCGCTTAGCAACACGACTGCGAGAAATGACGCTCGATGGCAAAAAAGGTCCGTTACGAAATTCACGTGGCCAATTCCTTTTAATGTCCGGCAGATTCAAGTCGGTAGGCGGAACTTACTCCTTTCGATACTTCGCGAACCAGGCAAGAATGTTGTCGACCTTGGCGATTTGATTCGACGGTCGCGAAGCAATTCCATGCGATGACTCGGGCACGCGTACAAGCGCGCTGTCAATCTTCCGAAGTTTCAATGCCTGGTAATACTGCTCGGATTCAGGAATCGGTGTGCGGTGATCATTCTCACCTGCCATCAACATCGTCGGTGTCGATACATTGCCAACCAGTGACAGTGGCGAACGTCGCCAGTACTCGACCGGATCTTCCCAGGGCAGTTTTTCGAACCAGTACCCCGGAACCATCGTAGAGATATCGCTGTAGAGCGCCTCACTTACCCAGTTGATAACCGGTTTGGCGACAACCGCTGCGGCGAAGCGATCGGTTTTGCCAACGATCCATGCGCTTAACACACCGCCACCAGAACCACCGGTTACGAAGAGTTGCTCTTCATCGATGTAACCCCGCGCGACTACGGCGTCGACGCCGGACATCAGGTCGTCGTAATCCTGGCCAGGATAATCGTGATGAATCTCGTTCGCGAAATCGTAGCCATAGCTGGTCGATCCGCGCGGGTTCGTGTAAAGCACAACGTAGCCGGCCGCCGCATACAATTGCGCTTCAACGCTGAAGTGCGGTCCATATGCCGCGAATGGTCCACCGTGAATTTCGAGAACAAGCGGATAGTCCTTTTCCGCATCGAAATCCGGTGGCGTAACTATCCAGCCCTGCACCTCGTGGTCGCCAACTGACGAGGTCCACGTTATTTCCTCAACGTTGCCGAGTGCCTTGTGTGCCAGCAGATCATCGTTGAGATTGGTCAGTTTCGAAGGAGCGCCGCCACGACGACCGGCAGCTACATCGGCTGGCCGATTCGGCGTGCCGGCCGTGTAGGCATATGCGCCATTGTCAGCAACAGAAAAACCGCCGGTAGCGTAAGGACGACTGACGCCGACACCGCCTATATCATCAACAATCGAATCGACATTGCCATTCATTGAAAGTGTCGCGAGGTGTCGCTTGCCGTGATCGTCATATTGAATGTACAGCCGACTGGAACTACCCGCCCACGCCGCGTCACCAACTGATCGATCAAAATCTGTCGTGAGCTCATCGATCGAACGGTCGCTGACGTTCATCACATACACGTTTGCATTGTGATAACCCATCTTCTTGTCGTCGTAACCGATATACGCGATCTTTGAACCATCGGGCGAATAGGTCGCCGCCGCATCCGGGCCAAACCGCTCCGTCAGTTGCGTCATCTCACCGTCTGCAACATTAACAGACCACAATTCGGTATTGCGCCTGTTGAATTCCCAGTCATCTTCACGATTACTTGATAGAACGATTGACTGCCCGTCCGGCGCCCATGCCAACGAACCACCATGATTGAATTCGCCTGAAGTGACCTGGCGCGGCGTTCCGCCATCTGCTGGAATGACGAAAAGGTGCGTATAGCCTGGCTCCAGGTAACCGCGCCCGTCGGCCCGGTAGTAGAGCTTGTCGATGACGATGACTGGCGGCGCCCACTCGGCACCCTCTGGTTTGGCAGGTGGTTTGGCGAGTGTCACACCCTCACCTTTAACAAGGGCCGTGAAGGCAATCTGCGATCCGTCCGACGACCACGAAATGGCGCCCGGCGACGTTGGCAGATTGCTGAGAAGCGCGGTCTGCCCGGTATCCATCCAGCGAACGTACAGCTCAGGCCCACGTCCCTCGACACTGGATATATAAGCGAGCCTGTCACCGGCCGGCGACCAACGCGGGCTGCTATAGGAGTCCGTGCCTGACAGCAATGGCCGGTGCCCTCGCCCGTTTGTGCCAACGATCCAGATATTGGACCGGGTTCTGTCGGTCATGATGTCGTTAGATCGCCTGGCATAGGCGACTTGCGAACCATCGGGAGAGATCTGCGGATCGCCCGCGATCTCGAGCTGGAATACATCGGTATTCAGGAAATGATTTTTGTTGGGCTCATCGTCGGCTTCGGCGCCAACGAAAGCAGTGCCAACTACAACGGTCAGAGCCGTGATCAATATGCGCATGGGGGATTCCTTTTCGGAGATTCTTATGCTTGGTTTGTGTATCTCTGACGAAAAGATACCACGCCGGATCGATATTTGTTACGCGACAGCCCTGCTGTCAGGCCACAAATAGGTATACTTTAGCGATGAGTCCATTCGGTCGATCATGTTCCCTGTCGGTCCTTGGTTGCATAGCCCTGGTGGCCCCGTCATGTGTATATGCTGCGCCCGAGCCGCAAGAAGAGCCGGTGTCCACCGAGCGCCAGGTCCAGAAGAAATTCATTGTCAAACTCGAGCCGCCCCAGCAAAGGCAATACTGCTCCGCGAGCAGCACGATCGAATATCTCCAGAACGATGATATCGCGACCGTAAGCGGAGAAATCACGAACAAACAATGTGGAGCTTCGAGCGGCACGTATACAATGAACATTCGGTATCGGGATCAGGACGGTGACTTACACGAACTCGACTTCGAAGAATCCTGGCAACGTGAAGACGATCAATCTGTTAAATTCAAGAGAGAATATGCGATCGGTGAAAATGTTGACCTGATCAGAATCAGAACCAGACGAATGCGATGCGTCTGTGCCGAAATTGAGAGCAAAGGCGAGACCGAAATCCAAGAATAGACAACAGCAGTATTTCCCCGGGGGAGTAGCACATGGGTAGTTTGACAAGACGACAGATTTTGCTTGGTGGAACTGCGATTGCAGCAGCAGGTTTGATTCCTGCAATTCCAAAGACGCCGCTGACACCTTCAATGAAGCTGATGCAAAGTGCGCTCGCCGCAGATATCCCGCGTCCTGACTATATGGTTCGTTTGAGTGCCAATGAGAATCCTTACGGCCCGTCACGAGTAGCGCTCAAGGCGATCTCGGCAAACCTGCACCTCGCGAATCGTTATAGCGGCGATCCCTGTGAATTGATTCAGGTCGTTGCCGGAATCAACGGGGTTTCGCCGAATAACGTCGTGGTCGGCACCGGATCCAGTGAGATTCTGAACGTAGCCGGCATGCTCGCGAGTACAAACAAGGGTTCAGTTGTTTGCGCGGACCCAACCTACCAGTCACTGCTCAGGTACGCTGAGAATTCCGGCGCTGAAATAATCCGGGTACCGGTTAACGAAAGTTTGAATGCTGATCTGGATGCCATGCGCGGTGCCGTGCGCGATGACACTGACATGGTCTACCTCGTCAACCCGAATAATCCGATACCGTCCGTACTCGACAAGAGCGCCATGCGTAACTTCGTTCTGGAAATGTCGAAGGATCGCCTGGTATTTATTGACGAGGCATATCACGAATATGTAGATAACCCGGATTACGAGTCCATGATCGGACTCATCGCCGCAGGTCACAAAAACATTATCGTTTCGAGAACTGCCTCGAAAATTCACGGGCTTGCGGGAATGCGTATCGGATTCGGTTTTGCGCATCCCGACCTCGCCGCCAGGATGGATGGGATTAAGACCGGCCAGATCAACGTGCTGGCAATAGAAGCTGCACTTGCAAGCTACCTCGATCCGGAATTTCCGAAATTTGCGCTTCGTAAGAACAAGGAATCACGCAAGATTGTTGAGGATATGTGCGAAGAGCTCGGGCTGCGCTACATCAAATCGAATGCAAATTTTACGTTCATTCGAACCGGGATGGAGAACAGCGTGGTCCAGGAAAAATTGCGGGAGTATGGCATCCTGACCGGGCGGGATTTTCCGCCTTACCACACATCGTGGACAAGGGTCAGCATGTCAAAACCTGAGGAGATGAAATACTTCGTTCAGGTTTACAAACAACTGTTTGCATAACCACAAAGAAAAGCGAGTGCCACCGAGTCGAAACCACTCAACTCGATGACACCCGCTTGACGATGCACGGTTGTCGAGCCGACTATCCTTCGTGGATTGCAGTTACAGCAGCGCTGTCAACCTTTGCCACTGACTCGTCGAGCGTTTCGCGATAGCAGCGTTTAGCCTGAGCAAACACATTGAGTGACCCTGCAACCTTCAGAGACTCCACGCCGCATACCCGCTTTGAAGCTTGCTGCAACCTGCGATACAGCGTCTGAGCACCAGCTTCTTTGTCAATGTTAAGATCTGAAAAAGTTACTTTTTCAGCTCTTCCCTGCAGCTCTTCGCCAGCATCAGCAGATGCGATGGCAGGCATGCTGAATGCAACTACCGCAACGGTAGCAACAACACCTTTAACAAATTTCGACTCTTTCATGACTTCCTCACTTTAAGTTTTAGACACCAGTTTCATTTCGACAGTTGATGAGATGCCAACCTTCTCATCCGGAATTGAACATCCAAGCATTTCAAAAGTTCGATTCCGTTTGTTACTTATATGCATTGAATACAAAAAAAGTTACAAAAATTTTTCAATACATAACTGATATGACCTAAGATACCTGTGCTTTATTTCAAATCAGTTTGATATATTGATGTCTGCAACGGCGAAATGGTTGCATTCGATTTGAGAAACTTTTTGTTATATCGATATAAGAAAAACTATTTTTCTTTTGAATTCACCGCATTGAACATGCGATGGGAACTTAGTGAGCAGGACGCTGTCCTTAAGTTAGTTCAGTAGGCGAGCAAAATATTTCCAGTCTCTGGTACGATTGCCGCCATATTGGAGCCCTCGAACAGGATGGGCACTGAAACCAGGCGCATGCCACGGTTCACCAATACGACAAAATGCAGGTGGGGGCCGGTGGAAAAGCCCGTGTTGCCCGAATCAGCGATGTATTGACCCCGTTCCACCCGGTCGCCGGGTCGCACCCGAATCGAATTCCAGTTCAGATGTGCATAAACGGCATGAGAGCCGTCGTCGTGCATGATCCGTACGATATTGGCTGATGCCGCATCCTGCTCCGGATCAACACCACCACGGAAGTTGGTGCTGGCCACCTCAAAAACCGTACCTGCCCGCGCCGCGTAAATATTGGTGCCAATCGGCATGGCAATGTCCACAGCGTAGTAGCTGTCTGGCGTCAGATGCGTAATGCCGATGGGGAAGGTCTGCGAAATCGGGTAATCGTTGGCCACGGCAAACGGGGCTCGATACAACTGATTGTCATCCTGCTGCGCCTCGGGATCACCCGGCAGCCAGAGGAAGCGGAAAATCGCCTCCGGGGCGACGTTGTCGTCGACAGCGTCGAGCTGGAACAACTGGAGGTCACTACGAGGCCCGACAACCCAACGCATTGTCTGGTCCGGACGGGGCAACTCGAGATTTCGTAACTCGTCGAGCGCGAGCACCACCTCGACAGGCACAGCGTAGTCGTTGCGAGCGTTGAAACTGATCTGCCGGCCTGTAAGACTCGTCGTCACCGTTACCGTGGGTGCCACCAGACCCGTTGGCAGATCACGAATTTCTACGAATTGGTCTTCCTGTGGTGGCCGGTCGGTGTATATCCACTCACCATTTTCGCCCTGGTATTTGTACATCTCCTGCGCATTGCCGCTACCGCCGGAAGAAAGCAGTAGTGCCAGGGCACAGATAAGAGATCGTCTATCCAATGGGCGCTCTTCGCCAGCCCTCTTCGGTAAGGCGTATTTCATAAGCTGGCCAGTACTGATTGTCCAGCTTCAGCGTTATGACCTGGACTGCCCCATTCCAGGAGACTGTTTTAACCCTGACTGACGCCTGGTCATCCTTGCCACTCACGACGTCTACGAACGACTGCAAATCCGGGGTATCCGTATCATCGACCGCAACAATCCGGCGACCGGCCCAGAGGCCGTAACGGGTTGCCGGCGAACCGTAACTGAAGAATGCGATATAAACGCCTGTCGGTTCGATGCCGCGTTGTGCCGCCATTGCCCGGTGCGGGTCATGCAACAACGCACCAGCCCAGGACACCGCACGTACTACCCCTTCGCCGTCAAGCGGGACCGTCGCAGTGTCTATGTCGATCGCCCCTCCAGCGCGCCAGACCGTCAGTACAACGCTCTCTTTCTGCACTGCTCGTTCCAGTTCACGAAACGTAGTCACCAGGTTTCCGTCGACCGCAAGAATCATGTCACCATTGATCAACAAATCAGCAGCCGGCGTTCCTGCAACCAGCCGGGAGACGCTGAGCGCGCGCCTGCCGCTCGGATTGTGCGACTCGAGTTTGTCGAGCCATTCTTCATCCAGGCCAAGTTTTCGTGCGGCGAAGAGCGGCGTATATCCCAGCTCTACTTCAATTGAATATACGGGTTCACCGGAACGCACTACGTCGACGAACTCGCTGACCATCTCGGACGACAACCCCCGATTGATCTGTCCTGACTCACCGCCCGCCTGGTAAGCGAAGCTCACCCACTTCGCAACTACCGCACCACGTTTGTCCACAATCACGCCATCAATATCACCGGGCGCATTGACCAGAGAAATCCCTTCGAGATTGGTGTCACGGAAACGCATTGTGCGCGATAACGGCAACGTCATCGGATCCACAGAGGCTACAGTGCTCGCCTGGTGCACGATCTGGTGATCTCCCTTGAGGCCAATCACCCAAACCTCGTCACCAGGCTCGAGCTCCTCGTCGGAAAACTTCGCGTTCCGGACAGGCGTGTCCCCGATCAATTCCGGATCATAGGCGACAACCGCCAGGTTATGCAGCGGGTGCACGTATTCGACGCGGCCGTTGATCTGTAATGAACCGGCAAACGTGATGCTGACATCGCCCATCGCAACCTGAACGGTATTGCGATCAACAACGACAAGTCCGCGATCTTTGTCGACGATCAATCCTGTGCCGTAGTAGTGCCGATCAGCCACACCCGAAACCGTATACGGCAAGTCGAATGTCACCATTACCAGCGACGGCGCAATGGCGTTGACTCGCGAATCACCGTTCTTCGTGAATCGGGTGCTTCCTGATTCCGGTGCCGACGGCGCCGGCCCTGCTGCAAGCTCCTCACACGGCCAAACACCGGTTACGTCATTACGTCTGCAGTGCTGCGCAGGGAACCAAACGCGGTCCATCTCAACCGATCGAACAATGCTATTACGAGGATCATCAATGGTGTTGTAGCGAAAAGTCGTACGATCGCCATCAGCCAGCGTCGCGAGTTTTATTTTCAGGTCTTCGATATTGCTGATGAGTTCACCACCAACTTCGGAGATGACTGCACCGCGGGGTATAGCTGATTTCGCGAACATATATCCCGGATTCGCGACGTAAACTCCTTCCACCTCCCGGTTGTAATGGCGTGCCTGTTGATAAGACAGGTCATGAACGACGGCGTCCCCAAACTCCAGGTATTCGTCTGGCGACACTGCGTGCAGGTCATTTACCTCAACTTCCTCCAGCAGCGACTCACCACCGCGTTCGATTTCGATCAACACTGTCTTGCCGACTTTGTTGTCGAAGATTGCAGCGAGAGGAACAAATTCACTAATGAGTACATCGTCGATTCGTACGAGAATGTCACCAGGCTCGAGCTTGCCGTCGGCCGGCGAACCCGGAATAACCTGGGACACAGTGAGCATCCCGGTCTGATCCGGAAAATCAGAGCGAACCTGTTTTTCTGTTTGTTGAGTCAGTCCAAGACGACGCAGTTCGTCGTATGGCTTGCTCTCGAATTCGGTCAACAGGGTGCCGCGGCTGACCGGTTCGCCGTTCCTGATCAGGGTCAATGCCCGGTAGATTCGATCAAGCGGCAGGAAGAAGCTACTCGCTGCACTGCTGGCACCGCCGGCATTCAATGCGACCACTTCGCCGTCGATATTGATTACCGGCGAGCCGGACGATCCGCCGGACGTACTGGACGCCGCCTGAAAATAGAAGGTATTGAAATCGTTGTACTTGCCACGGCCATAGTCGGGCGCCTTGCGATCGAGACGAGCGATGGTTCCGGCCAGGATGGACAGCTGTTCGCCGGCATCATTGCCGACAACGCGAATTTCACTCCCAATGCCTGCTGCGCCAGGCACCAATGGCAACTCAGCGGGCTCGATGTAGACAAGATCCTTCGGGTCATAACGGTAGAAACCGAAATCATGAACCGGGTCCCGGTATATCGGCGTAAGACGGACTTCCTCGTTATTCAGGAAAATAGCCTCTGCGACGACCGGACCCGGCGTCACCACATGGCGATTCGTCAGGATCAGGCCACGTTCCGCATCAACGACGAAACCTGTCGCCTGGCTGGATAGATTCCATTCAGTATCGAACGCACGGGTGCTATCGACACGAATCGAGACGACACCAGTTGAGATGCGTTCCAGGGTTCCGGCCCATTCGGGCTCCTCCGCCTGTGCCTGGAATCCGACCATTAATCCCGCGAGCAACATGAGGCAAGTTTTCTTCTGCATTGAATATTTCCGTGCGTTTATGTTCGGCGCATTATTGCGTCATCCGAGACACCAAGTGACGATTGGTCCGACTGACAATCCGCGTCGCGGTTCCCTGCCCCGCGCAGACATAGGGCAGAACAGGGGATTATGCCGGAATTCCCAAGAATTGCGGTGAGTCAGCCCGCACTTCGCGGTTTCCACGCGAGGTCCAATTGTCGGGCAGCTTTGACATCATCCAGCCGGCGCACCGGCGTAGTGTACGGAGCTCCCTTAACCTTGTCCGCGTCCACTTTCGCTTCTTCCCGAATTTCGACCAGCGCCTCGACGAAGCGATCGACCGATTCCTTGGTTTCCGTCTCGGTAGGCTCGATCAGCAGGCACTCCGGCACCAGCAACGGAAAATATGTCGTCGGCGCATGAAAACCTTTGTCCAGGAGCGCCTTGGCAAAATCCATTGCATTGACATGCAGGGTTCTGGCCTCGTTTTTCAGTGTGACGATGAATTCATGGCTGGCACGGCGGGCCGGAAAGGCCAGTTCGAATCCGGCTTCTTTCAGGCGGACTTCGAGATAGTTCGCGTTCAGCGTGGCAAATTCAGCAATGCGCTTCATGCCGTCTTTACCGATCATTCGCATGTAAACATAGGCGCGTAGCAAAACGCCGGCGTTTCCCATGAAACCGGACAAATACCCGATGCTCTGCGGTAAATCGTCCTCGGTTAACCAGTCGTAGAACGCTGTGCCGTCCTTTTCAGTTTTGCCGACGACCGGTATGGGCATGAACGGCTTCAGCCGCTCACCAACACCGACGGCACCGGATCCTGGTCCACCACCGCCATGCGGGGTTGAGAATGTCTTGTGCAGATTCAGGTGAATGACGTCGAAGCCCATGTCACCGGGTCGGACCTTGCCAAGAATGGCATTCAGATTGGCGCCATCGTAATAAAGCAAACCTCCGGCGTCGTGCACCATCTCTGCAATCTCTGCAATCCTTCGTTCGAATACACCGAGCGTCGACGGGTTGGTCAGCATAATGCCTGCCGTTTTCGGGCCGAGCGCTTCCTTCAATGCGGCGAGATCGACGTCTCCGTCCGCATCCGTCGGGATCTCGCGCACCGTGCAACCACACATCGTGGCTGTCGCCGGATTCGTGCCGTGGGCAGCATCCGGAACAATGATCTCGTCGCGTTCATCATGGCCATTCGCCAGGTGGTAGGCACGGATCATCGCAACACCGGCCAACTCACCCTGCGCGCCAGCCATCGGTGTCAGCGATACGGCCTTCATGCCCGTAACAGACTCAAGCATTTCCTGGAGCTCGTACATGCACTCCATAAAACCCTGGCCATGACTGGCCGGACCCAGCGGGTGGCGGCCGGCGAATCCCGGTAGCAGGGCCAGCGAATTACAGGCGCGCGGATTGTATTTCATCGTGCACGAGCCGAGCGGGTAGAAATGCGTGTCGATGGAGAAGTTCTGCTGGGATAATCTCGTGTAGTGGCGTACGACCTGCAGTTCGGACACCTGCGGCAAGTTTGGCGCGTCGTCCCGCTTGAACTCAGACGGGATACCGCCTTCGACGCCAACAAGCGGCGCCTGAGCGTATGCGCGGCGACCGGGTCGGGATCTCTCGAAAATCAGTTGTTCACCCATTCTTTACTTCCTGCCTCAGATTTCCAGCTCAAGTGGATCAATGTCTATGCCGAGCGCTTTGTACGCCGCGATGTAATTTGGCTCGTTACCAATATCGGCAATCTGCTCGCGGTAGACAACCGTATTGTTTTCATCAAGGACAACGACGGCCCGGGAAAACATTCCGGCCAATGGACCCTCTACAATCTGCACACCATAGTTTTCGCCAAATCCAGCATGGCGAATTGCGGAAAGACCGACGACGTTGTCCAGGGAGTGTTCCTGATGAAATCGTGCATGGGCGAACGGCAGGTCGTAAGAAACCATCAGCGTGGCAACATCGCTGTTCGCCTGTGCCAACTTATTGAAGACGATCACGGACTTTGCACAGACCGGAGTGTCGATGCTCGGAAAGATGTTGAACACTTTGCGCATGCCCATAAAGTTGGCGAGCGAAACATCCTGCAGCCTGGTATTGACGAGCGATACATCTGGCGCCCGGCTTCCGATCGCCGGCAACTTGCCATGCGTTCTGTAACTCGTTCCGTTGTAGATAATTTCCTGCATCGATCAGTGAGTCCTTGTTACGCCGTGGCGCTCATCGTGTCCCGAAGCGCTGCTGCGTATGCCTCAAGATCATCGTCAATTTTAGTTTCCGTCGCACAAATCAGCAGCGCGTTGCCGAGCTCTGGATAAGCTTTCGATAAGTCAAAGCCACCGAGAATATCCTGCGCCGCCAGCGACTCCAGAACCGGGCCAACCGGACGATCAAGACGAACTACTGCTTCGTGAAAATGTGGTGCCGAAAAGACTCTTTCAACGCCATCAATGGCCGTCAACAGCCCGAGCAATTTCTCCGTTTGTTGCTGTGACGTGTGCGCTACCCGACTCAAGCCTTCGTAGCCGAGCAAGGACATGTAAATCGTTGCCGCAGTGACCATAAGCCCTTGATTTGTACAAATATTTGACGTCGCCTTCGAGCGGCGGATATGTTGCTCCCGCGCCTGTAACGTAAGCGTAAAACCCGGGTTGCCGTCGAGATCTGTGGTTCGCCCCACGATTCGTCCGGGCATCTGCCGAACGATTTTTTCCTTGCAGGTCATGATGCCAAAATACGGCCCGCCCGATGACAATGGCACGCCCAGCGGCTGCCCTTCACCACATGCGATATCGGCGCCAGCTTCACCCCATTTGCCCGGTGCTTTTAGCACCGCGAGAGAAGTTGGGTTAACAATCGCGATCACCAGTGCACCGTTTGCATGCGCCCAGTCGGTGATGGCATCGACCTGCTCGTAGACGCCGAGAAATGATGGTTGCTGAATGACCACTGCGACCGGCGGTTCATCCTGATCGTTCAGTGCATCGAGATTCGAACCACCGGTTTCAACGTCGAGCGGTAACCGCTCAAAGGTAAGCCCCTGCGACCCGGCGATCGCCGTGGCGACCTTTTGATAAAGCTGATTGACGCCGGCCGCCAGAAGTATTCGTCGTGACTTCGATTTTCGATTAGCTCTGACAGCCATCAGCGCTGCTTCGGCCAGAGCGGAGGCGCCGTCATAAAGTGAGGCGTTGCTGACGTCGAGTCCGGTGAGGCTTGTTACCATCGTCTGAAACTCATAGATGGTTTGTAACGTTCCCTGGCTCGCCTCGGCCTGGTATGGCGTATAAGCACTGTAAAACTCGCCGCGCGTAGTGATGTCCCAGACTACGGCAGGTATGTGGTGCTCATAAGCACCAGCGCCGATGAAACATCGTGCGCCGCGATCCCGCGCTGCCCGGGTTCGCATCATCCGGGTAACTTCCTGCTCGCTCAGTGCATCTGGCACTCCATCGAGATCCTTGATGAGAAGTTCGCGTGGAATCTCATCGAAAAGATCGTCGATTTTTTTCGCGCCGATCGCGCCGAGCATAGCCTCGACTTCGTCGTCGGTATGGGGAATGAATGGCATTTGTATTTACTGCATCTTAAGTAAAAGATTATTCTTCGAGTTCGTCGAGGAATACCTGGTAGGCGTCCGGGTCCATCGTTTCGCTGTCGTCGCCAGATGGCTTCATGCGCACGATCCACCCATCGCCATATGCATCGGCGTTGATCTTCTCCGGGTCATCCGCCAGCGCCTCATTCACGGCGACGACTTCGCCCGATATCGGCCCGTAAACGTCGGATGCTGCTTTCACCGACTCGACGACAGCCATCTCACCGCCACTCTCGACTTCCTGCCCAACCTCGGGCAGCTCTACATAGACGAGGTCTCCAAGAGCACTCTGAGCATGATCAGTTATGCCAATCGTGACAGTGCCGTCTTCTTCCTGACGCAGCCACTCATGTTCATTTGTGTATCTCAAATCACCTGGCAATTCGCTCATTAGTATGTCTCCCCTTTCTTAATCTGCTTACAGCTCTATTTGTATATTTCCGTTGCGAACAAACGGCATCTTCACCACTCGTACATCCAGCAGGCGGCCACGCACATCCACCTGAGCACGTTCATAATCGCCGGCCGGCAACCTGGCCATCGCAACAGAACGTTCCAGCGTCGGTGAGAAACCGCCACTTGTAATTTCACCATCCGCAAGCCCGTCGACAACGACCCGCATATGATCGCGCAGTACGCCCTTGCCTTCCAGCAACAAGCCCGCGAATTTCTGTCGCGATTTATTTGCACGCACATCCGTCAACGGGCCTCTACCCGTGAAATCCCGGTCTTCCGGCTCCCACGCGATGGTCCAGCCGAGCCCTGCCTCGAGCGGCGAATGTGTCTCGTCCATGTCGGAGCCATAGAGATTCATGCCGGCTTCGAGTCTCAGCGTGTCTCTTGCACCGAGGCCGCATGGCCGGATCCCAACATCGACACATTGCTGCCAGAATCCGGCTGCCATCGCCTCGGGCAACATGATTTCCCAGCCGTCCTCGCCGGTGTAGCCGGTCCGCGCGATAAACAGGTCGCCCGCCGCAAGTCCACAGAACGGTTTCAGTGCCAACGCGGCTTCGCGCCATTCGTCATTGATGACGGTCGCGGCGAGTTTGCGGGCGTCGGGCCCCTGCACGGCGATCATCGCCAGCCCCGATCGCTCGTTGACCTCTGCATCAAAGGGCGCAACCGCATCGTTGATCCACGCCATGTCTTTGTCACGTGTTGCTGCGTTAACAACCACGCGATAGCGGTTTGGGCCAAGGTAATAGGTGATCAAATCATCGACGACGCCGCCTTGATCGTTCAGCATGCAGCTATAGAGCGCTTTGCCTTCATACTTGAGCCTGGCGACGTCGTTGGCAAGCAACTTTTGCAGAAAAGCGGTCGACTCGCTTCCGGTCACATCAACAACGGTCATATGCGACACATCAAATGCGCCCGCCCGATTGCGCACGACATGGTGCTCTTCGAGCTGCGATCCGTAATGCAGCGGCATATCCCAGCCACCGAAGTCGACGATTTTGGCGCCAGCGTCGATGTGGCTTTGATAAAGCGGTGTTCGTTTCCCCATTTCAAGCTCCGGACGAAATTTCGGTCAGCAACAAATAAAGGACGACCGGCTGAGCCTGTACCAAAGCTCACCCGATCGCCCCTCTGTCCTGAAACCTGAGAGATCGCGAACTGACGGCCTTACGTTCGTCAGTGGCATACCCCTTCGGTGGGCCTTACAGCCTCTCTCCAGAGATAATCAGCGTTAACAGTCCGTGTGCCTGAGCGTTTCCGAGCGTGTTGCGCCTTCGGCGCCTCTTTAAAGAGGTCTCTTCTGCCAACCCTATTGATTACTGGCCGCAATGATAGCCAAGTCACCAGATGGTTGCCAGCGGGCTGTCTTCCCGCAACAATGCGCTGACCCAAGAAGGAGAGGCTCCATGCGCAATATCCAGCTCGCAGTTATTTTCTATTTTGTTTTCAGTAGCTTACACGCCACTGCCGGGCCCGCCGAAGATTTTCAGGCGTTGCTCGACGAAACCTGGGAATGGCAACTGAACGAAAATCCCATGCGCGCCTCCCGACTTGGCGACCGGCGCTTCAATGACCGCTGGACCGATATGAGCCTCGAGGCCATCGAGCGACGTTTCGAGCAACAAGAGGATTTCCTGCGGCGCCTGCGCATGATCGACTCATCCCTCCTCTCCGACGCCGATGCGCTCAACTACGATCTGTTCCGTCGCCAACTCGAGAACTCGATCGATGGCAACCAGTTCAGGACCTACCTTATGCCCATGAGTCAGCGCGGCGGCGTCCAGTCGCTCGATTCAGCGGCAGAATCTCTCCGTCTTTCGAGTGTGCAGGACTACGAAGACTGGCTGGCCCGGATGACCAAGATTGAAACCGTTATCGAACAAACGACCAGGCTGATGGAGGAAGGCAGGAAAGAGGGTTATATGCCGCCGAAGATCCTGATGGAGCGCATTCCTAACCAGATTTCGCAGCAGCTGGTCGAAGATCCGGAGATGAGCCCGTTCTTCAAAGCATTTGGCAACATGCCTGATTCGATCGGCAACGAAGACAAGGCGCGCATTCAGCAACTGGCGAAAGACGTCATTGATGAATCCATTGTTCCAGCCTACCGCGAGTTCAGTAACTACTTCAACGAAACATACCTGCCCGCCAGTCGCAACAGCATTGGCGCAAGTTCGCTGCCGAACGGCGAAGCGTTTTATGAATTTCGCACGCGTACTTTCACGACCACGCAGATGACGCCGGATGAAGTTCATCGTCTTGGACTGAATGAAGTGAAGCGAATTCGCGATGAAATGCAGCTGGTCATCGATGAGCTGGAATTCGAAGGAAGTTTTGCAGACTTCCTGCATTTCCTGCGAACCGATCCGCAATTCTATTACGACACGCCGGAAGAGCTATTCGAGGGCTACCTTGCCGTGTCCAAACGCATCGACCCGGAACTCGTCAGACTGTTTGGCAAACTGCCGCGCACACCCTACGGATTGCGTCCGATACCGGAAAATATTGCACCTGACACAACGACAGCGTATTACAGCCGACCCGCAGCGGATGGCAGCCGACCGGGTTATTACTACGTGAATCTGTACCGCCCGGAAGTGCGGCCAAAATACGAGATGGAAGTGCTGTCCATTCACGAAGCGGTCCCCGGCCACCATTTGCAGATCGCTCTGCAGATGGAAATGGAAGATCAGCCAAATTTCAGGAAATACTCAGGCTTCACAGCGTTCTCCGAGGGCTGGGGACTTTACAGCGAAAGCCTCGGCTACGAGATGGGCTTCTACAAAGACCCTTACTCCAAGTTTGGTGCGCTGACCTACGACATGTGGCGTGCAGTCCGACTGGTGGTCGACACGGGCATGCATTACAAAGGCTGGACGCGACAACAAGCCATTGAGTTCTTTAAAGACAATGCGGCAAAAAAAGAAGCTGACATCATCAATGAAATCGATCGCTACATCTCCTGGCCGGGCCAGGCACTGGCTTACAAGATTGGCCAATTGAAGATGCTGGAGCTGCGAAAAAAAGCGGAACAGGCTTTGGGCGATGACTTCGACATCAAGGTGTTTCACGATGAGTTGCTCGGTGGTGGTGCCGTGCCGATGGAGATTCTGGAGACACGGATGAACCGCTGGCTGACTACGGAATTACGCAAGAAAGCAAACGCGTCGTAGGAGCGCGGACCACTCATCTTCACCAAGCCGGCCTCTTTGATGTTGGAGGTAAGCACTCTCCATATTCCGCCACAGAGTCCTTATCATGCTCGAGAACTGTCGCTGCTCGATTTCACTAAGCTCGATGCATCGGCCTCACCGCGCACCACGATAGAGACTAGCTCAGCGTCAGTTGCCAAAGCCATCAAGTACGTGTCCGACGCATTGACGACTTCCTATTATTATTTGGCGCAGTATACCGGGAAGTGTTTGTTACTCCGATTGCTCGTTTGCACGACTCACGACATAAGCGCGGATCTTCTCTGCCTCTTCCTCGTTGATTCTGTGAGCGAACGAGATCATTCCTTTCTCCACGAGCGCTCCTTCGATCACCACGCCTCGCCAGGATTCTTCGCTTGCTGTGTAAGCGGAAAAACGCAGATCAGGTATCAGATTGTTGCCCAGTGCGTCGCCACCATGACAGCCGCTGCAGTTCTGATTGAAAAGTATCTTGCCTTCCACCACCTGGGATTCGGTTCCAAATTCCGTAGTCGCCGGTTGCTGTAGCGACGATATTTCCGGCATGTCCGGCAAAGCCAGACTTCCGCCGAGTTTGAATGCCAGCACACGACTGATATTGCGCCTGGTGCCGTCGGGGTTCAGTTCGTCGCTGGCCCACAATGCCGCTGACGATCCATAACCCACGACAACGCCAACGTATTGTTCGCCATCTATTGCATAGGAAACCGGCGGCGCCAGCATGGCGGTCTGGGTGTTCATCGACCAAAGGGGCTCGCCGGTTGCGGCATTGTATGCAGCGATGTACTCGTCAATATTTCCCTGGAAAACCAGGTTGCCCGCAGTGGATAACACACCGCCGTTATGGAATGTCGAGTGCGTCGCGCGCCAGACTTCTTTCTGCGTGACGGGATTCCAGGCCAGCAAGTAACCCTGAAACTCCTCACCAAACTCCGGTGGCAATTCGCTCACCTCGCCCAGCGGAGTCCAAAAATCCACGCCAAAATTGATGCCTTGCCTTTCCGAACTGAATGACTTGTCGAGCCGATAGATGGCGGGTTCCTGCTTGGCGGGAAGGTAAACCAGTCCCGTGTCCGGGCTGAAGGACATTGGCTGCCAGTTATGTGCGCCGCCGGGGCCCGGCGAGATCTTCTTCGTAATGCCAACTTCATCGTAGCGCGCACCTTCAGCTTCCACCGGACGACCTGTTTCCGGATCAATGTGCGTTGCCCAGTTGACGGGCATGATGTTCTCTGCGGACAGGAATTCGCCGGTTTCGCGGTCGAGCACGTAAAAGAAACCGTTCTTCGGCGCCTGCATGATGACCTTTCGTTCCCGGCCGTCGATTTCGATATCCGCCAGGATCATGTGCTGCACCGATGTGTAGTCCCAGGTATCGCCCGGAACCGTCTGGTAGTGCCAGACGTATTCGCCGGTGTCTGCATTCACCGCAACTATCGAACAGAGAAACAGGTTGTCACCTCCGCCCGGGCTTCGCAGTGTGCGCGGCCATGGTGATCCGTTGCCTGTACCAATATAGAAAAGATTAAGCTCGGGATCGTAAGCAAACGAATCCCATGCCGTGCCCCCGCCGCCATCGATCCACCATTCTCCGGTCCAGGTTTCGGCGGCCATTTCCATAGCGTCGTTTTCGAAACCATCCGCAGGATTTCCGGGCACGGCCCAGAACCGCCAGATCTGTTCGCCTGTTTCTGTGTTGTAGGCGGTAACGTAACCACGAACACCATATTCAGCGCCGCCATTGCCGATGATGACGAGATCGTTCGCCACGCGCGGTGCGCCGGTGATGGAGTAGTTGTCCGACCGATCCGTTGTCTGGACTTCCCATTCCAGTTCACCCGTATCCGCATCAAGCGCGACTAACCGTCCATCAATGGTGCCTACGTAAACACGGCCTTTCCAAACGGCGGCGCCACGGTTTTGCACTCCGCAACAGGATTTTGCGTCCCATTCTTTCGGAACTTCAGGATCATATTGCCATTTGAGCTGGCCGGTCTTTGCGTCGAGCGCCTGCACTTTGCTCCAGGCGCTGGTGGTGTACATCATTCCATCGACGACAATCGGTGAAGCCTGCTGACCACGGCTGGTGTCCAGATCGGAGAACCACGCCAATCCGAGATCACCGACGTTTGAATCGTTAATTTGATCGAGCGGGCTGTAGCGTTGCTCGGAACTTGTTCGGCCATGCGCGAGCCAGTTTTCTGGTTCAGCATCTGCATTCGCAAGGCGCTCGGCATCGACCCAGGCAGTGCGGTTTTCTTCCGGTGATGTCTCGGGTTGAGCTTCTTCCGTCACTGCGGGCTCATCACGCTGGCATCCGGAAATTGTGATCGCGAGAAATACAAAAGTCAGAGCCGATACGGCTCCGGTGCGTTGCGTAATCATAAAACCCCCCTACCTTATTGTTTTTGGTCACGCCCGGATTCTATCCCAAGGCGTATCACTTCAATCTAGTCGCCGATCAGGCTCGCCGCAAGGTTAATCAGGCCAAAACCACATATTCGAATCTCATCATCTATACTGGTCTAAATATGAATCAAGAATGGAGATACCGATGACGTCACGCTTGGGAGTTTCCTTATTGCTTGCTTTTTCTTTAATTGCAGCACTCAGCTGGCCTCACGATAGCTTCGCACATCACTCCTTTGCCGCTGTGTTTGACGCGGAGAAGCCTGTCGAGAAGTCCGGCACTGTTACGGAGGTGGAGTGGATGAATCCGCACGCCTGGATCTACATCGACGTCGAGGATGAAGACGGCGCTGTCGTCAACTGGGCTTTCGAGCTTGGCAGTCCAAATGGCTTGATTCGCCGTGGCTGGTCCCGCAAGTCTGTCCAGGTTGGCGATGAAATCAGTGTTACCGGCTACCGTGCACGTGACGGATCCGACCGTGGCAATATCAAGACAATCACTCTTGCAGATGGCAAAGAACTGACGGGCAACTCCAGCCGGAAATACTAGTTTTCTGAAGAAGCGTCTGCCCACTTGTTATTTTCGCAGACATACTCGATCAACTCTTCCTGCGGGGCGAGGTGTAATGGAGCATTTTCCTTCCATGGAGACTTGTAGACTGTTGGATCTTCATAAGTAATCTCGAGATCCATGCGGCCATACTCCGACCGTGTATATCGTTCGACCATGTGAAGGTCTTCGGTGCGCGGATAAAGTGCTATCCAACCTCGATCATTGAAGCCGACCGAATCAACGACAAGAGTGTCGCCATCCCAGTGACCGATTGAATGGCCCATCCAGCTGGGATTCGGGTCTTCCGGATGTTCACGTCCGTCCATGAACACCTGGCGAAATCCCGGATAGTCTTCAAACAAGATAACCAGCAGGTCCGGCTTTTGCACAAACTTGGCCATGAACGGAGCAGCACCACCGCCAATCGGTGGATTGCCGGGCAGGCAGCGCAAGTGGGGATGATCTATTCCCTCATTTTCTGCTCGTTCATCAAAGAGTTCCTCTGCCCAGGGATGAGCCTCTACCTCTTCCGGAAAAGGGTCCGCGCCGACAAGCCACATTCCAGACAGGTCAGGCTTACCGTCTGCTATGCGAGGCGGTGGTTCGTCAGGAATGATAGCCTCGCTGCGAATGGTTGCAGCGATATTTCCGGGGTCGTCACCGACTGTATTAAATGATCCACCCTCTTCCAGGTGAATTTCGAAATCCTTTGTCTCGCCGGCTGCAACTTTTACCGCGCCGCTTTCGTAATTCAGGTACGCACAGCAAGGAGTAGTAATTGTGAGCGTATATGAACCAGCTGCAAGCCCAGTTACCTCGTACTGCCCTTCAGTTGTGCTTTCGGCGCGTTCGAATTCACCGGACTCAGCTTCTGTCGCCTGGATCGGCATATATGGAACGACCTCACCTTGCGGGCCATAGATCGTGCCACGAATAGCGCCAGCGTCGTCTTGAGCGAAAGCCGCAAGTGGCATGAACAGAAATACAGCAACAACTCTTGTGAACACGTTCATTGGTATCCCCGGTCTCTTCTGTAATTCAAAGGATAGTAGAAATCTCTGAAGCCGCACGTGAATGTTCGGGCCGCCTCATGCGTTGACTCCTGCCCTGCCGTGTTTCCGCGGAAACGTCATAATAGAGCGTTTGCGATGCCGGCTACAATGTGTGGCGCGCCGCCCATCATCGCCTGGTTCCAGTCACGACGGGAATCCGTGTTCTCGCTATAGCTGCACCTTTGTGAGCTCAGCGTCCTGCTTGATCTGGTAGGCCACCAGGAACAGACCGATAACAACCCCAATATTCGCACCAAGGGCGAGCCACTTGTTTAAATTGTCTGCGTTCACGACGTACCCCTTATTCTTGACCCAGCTCTGCGTCCAGCAAGTCGAGGATAATTCGGATATCTTCCTGCAAACCAACAATCGACTCGCGTGCCATTGTCGAGTGGACCCTCCGGACAGTTGCATAGTCGATTATTTCAGGCGTCACCGTCACGACGGTTTCTCCCCGGGATCGGCTCGTATCACCCAGATCTGCCGGTGTCGATCGTGACGAATACGCCGCAGCAATTACACCTTGCCCGGCAAGCCCCGCGGTAACGATATTTTCCACGAAGTCCCGCGCGAGGTTTTCGTCTTCCTGTGCATCGAGGACCTTTGATGGCCAGGACGCAAGCGCTTTACGAATCTCTGCATTATCTATGTCGCCCAGTTTGCCGGACGCCAGCAAGGCGTCGAGACTGCCCATCGAAATGTCGGCGGTTCTCCAGCTAATGAGCGAAACCAGTATCGCGTTAGGAATTTTTGCCGATTCACCGGTGGGAGTCTCGCCCATTAACGACAACATCGATTCCATGTTGCGCACATTATTATTGTGTGCGCTCACGATTTCATCGAGTGACGCCAGGTTCTCCGCCATATCGACGCTGAGAGTTACAAGCTGGGAGACTTCCCACTGTCGCAATTGCCGTTCTTCCCACATCGCATCAAGTGCAAACGCGAGCAGAATGGAGACAACGATCGCTGCACCCTCGATTAGCAGGCGTCGTAACGATTTCGTATCTGTGTCACTCATCTGTCGGCTGCCTGGCGTAATATTGTAGACTCAACCAGCATAACCGCATTCAACCGGGAGACCAAAATGACGCCACCAGATAACGCGACCAATTTTTTTCATGCCTGTGAGTCCGTTAAAGGATGGGAAGAATGCAGCCAGTATGTCGAACCCGGTGCTTCCTTCACTGCCCAGTCTGAACCACTGGTTGATTTCAAGACTGTCGAAGAATACGTAAACTGGATGACCGATTTCTGCAACAACATCGCTCCGGGCAGCAGTTACGAATTACATTCATCAGCCTACGACGACGTTTCGAAAGCCGCTGTTTTTTTTGCAACCTACACGCTTAAGCATACGGGCGAAGGCGGACCGGTTCCTCCGACGCATAAGGAAACAAACTCACACTACGTCTACGTTCTCACAATGAGTGACGAGGGCAAGATCCGTGGCATGCAAAAAGTCTGGAACGCGCCTTGGGCGATGCGGGAGCTAGGCTGGATGTAGCAGTCTCAAAACTGGTCTAGCTCACCGCTTCAACCAATGGCTCATCGGCACGGATGAAGAGCCAAAGAAGCGCACCAACAATCGCGAAAACAGAGCCGCTCGTAATGGCCGCAGGCCAACCCAGCCAGTTCGCGATCACCGGCACCATCAGCCCACCGAGAACGCCAGGCAAATTGCCGCCCGTATTCAGCACACCGGTTGCCGCCTGCGAGTGACGCCCGGCAACGCCCATCGTGGCAACCCAAAATGGTGCCTCTGTCAGTTGATTGAAGCCAAAGCTGCAACAAAGCAAAACCACCGTCACGATGACATTATCTGACATCGCGCCAATGTAAAGGAATACGCCGCAAAGAATGAGTGCAGTCATCGTCTGGTATCGGGTGCCACGCCGGATGCCCAATTTGCGCACGAGCATGTCGCAGCTGAAACCGCCGACCGTTGCACCGACCGACCCGAGAATCCATTGTGCCGCGACAAACATGCCTGCATCGCTCGCTGAGAATTTCCTGACTTCGACCAGGTAAAAGAAAAACCAGCTAAAAAACAGGTAGAACACATAGGTCATGCAGAAATAGCTGATCGTAACCAGCAACACGTTGCGGTCTTTCAGCACGAGCTTCCAGCTGCCTTTCTCAAGCGGGACATCCGCTGGCGGACGATCCGAGCGTATGAATTCCAGTTCCTCAGCAGTAATACGCGGGTGAGTTTCCGGGTCGTCAGTCACGAACCAGTAGTATGCCAATGCGGCCAGCAGTCCCGCAGGTGCCGTAATCAACAACGCGCCACGCCAACCATAGCCTTCCATTAGCCAGACAACGAGCGGTGCGGTGGCCGCCGCGCCCAAAGTCAGCCCGGTACTCGACAAGCCGTTCGGCAGCCCCCATTGCTTCACCGGAAACCATCGTTCGATGGTCCCGCCGATCGTGACCGGAAAAAATGGTGCATGTGCAGCCCCAACAAGGAAGCGCATGATTACAAGCGCTATCACAATCGTCCCGACCGACCAGACGTCCGTGCCGGGAATCATTGCGGTCAGAGCAGCCAACAGGGACCAAACGACGGCGATCGCTGTAATCGTAAATCTCGGACCAAGTTTGTCGCCTAATAATCCGCCGGGGAACTGAAACAATGCGTACCCAAGTAAAAACGTAGAGAATACGGTGCCGAGCTGATATTCATTCATGCCCAGATCGTGAATCATTGTCACGCTGACGATATTGAAGTTCGTGCGTAAAACATACGCGATGAAACTTGCAGCTACGATAACTGCAAGGACGATCCATCGAGTGCCTTTCATCGCCTTATCTCCATTATTGTTGTTGTCGTCGAATGTGATCTGACAAACACAAAGTCAGCGCAATGCTGGTGCCGGCCGCTCCGGCACCGACGATGGCGATGTCGCCTTCAATTACGGATCCGATTTCCAGTTCACTTGTGTCGATAGGTACTAGCCGACCGCCGACGACAGCATCGAGAACAAAGCGCAATGTCGCGCCTCGGTACGCGAAAGTACCCATCCGTCGATCGTGACAACGTTTCCGCCTTCAAAGTCCTGTTTGATGGCTGCTGCGGCATGCGACGAATCATCCACCGGAACAGCAAGATTCCACAAAACATCGATATCCTTCTCGCCGCGGTTAACAAAAAGGTATTTGTCCCCGAGCTGTCGAATCTGCGATTCGTCGCCGAAGAGTTTCTGCAGTTCCCCAGGAGGCGTGGCAACGGTCGAACGCGCCGCGAGTAAAGAAGCGCCAGGGAAAGCGAGCGCTCCGCTGGCAACAGAAGATTGCAGGAATTGCCGTCGTTTCATTGTCCGCCTCGATTGCTTAGCACAAATTCAAAAAAACACATTTTTTGCCAGGAATTGCCGCTCCTGGCCTGGTGCCTGAACAAGGAAATGCGGTTCATTGTGGCTCCTTTTCTTACGTGAAGCTTCGACGCTGATTATAGTGCTTTTCGGCCAAGGCGACCGGGAAGAACATATTGTGGTTACATTGGGCCCTACATCTTTTGCCGAAGACCAGATCGGAGCCTCTTCATGACTGAAGGAGAGTCGCCAACCGCGCTGGATAGTGCTTCTGCGCGAATTCAGCAATTTCCTGATTCCTGTCTATACTCATCTGTTGGGAATAACTCAAAGAGGTAGGAAATAATGGACAAGAAGACAATCATCTCCCTGGTTGCAGGGATTGCACTAATGTTCGGGCTGACCGCCGCCAACGCCGAATCTGAGCTGGAGGGGGCCTGGATCGTCGCGAGTTGGGAAGATCTTAACGGCGAAGCAGTCGAAGATGCGCAACCAGGAATGTATATCTTTACCGGCACGCATTACGCCATCATGTATGCAAGTACCGCGGATGCCCGGCCAGAATATGACGCCGAAGCAGGCCGGACTGACGAGGAAACTCTTGCGGCATATGCGTCACTGACTGCGAACGCTGGTGGTCTTGAGATTGATGGCAATACGTTCACGACATATGCCTACATCGCCAAAGACAACAACTATATGGCTGGCTTTCCGGAAAATGGCGTTGAGCATGAATTCGAGCGTAACGGTGACTCGATGACGGTAACGAGAACGGGTGATTTCGCATCCAAAGCTGTTCTTACTCGTGTAGAAGGCGGCGAGAACGCCCCCTGGAAGACCCAATAATTAGCTGATAATCCCCCGGCATCCGCCGGGGGAGCGGTACAATGCACTGCATTGCTCACCGGAGGGATGCCATGCGTAAGTTTATTGGTTTCGTTGTAGTCATGTTCCTTTCTGCCTGTGCACCGGAACAGGCTGACGAAGGAATCGCGGAGCAATCAGCAGTTGCTGACTTTGGCCCGGTCTATTCGAATGGCATGGTGTCTTCCGCGCACCCGGTAGCGAGCGAAGCGGGACTCACAATTCTACGTGCTGGTGGCAATGCGTTCGATGCTGCAGTAGCGGTTGCATCAACCCTGAATGTCGTCGAGCCAATGATGTCAGGCATGGGTGGGTACGGCACGATCATGGTGTATTCGGCAGAAGCAGGCGAGCCATTCTTCCTCGATGCCAGCGGCAAGATTCCGGTCGGCGTCAATCCGGCTGCCTATCGCGCACCAACTCCCAACTACATGGATAACCGCGTCGGCGCCAAAGCTGTTTCAACACCGGGCGCCACACATGCGTGGGAGGCCATGCACGAGCGGTATGGCACGCTGGCGTGGGCCGATCTGCTGCAACCGGCGATCCAGGCCGCGGAAGATGGTTACGTCCTCGACGAGCGCATCGCACGATACATTGGCATTTCATTTGAGCAATTCTCTGACTACTCGCAGGCTATCTACGGCAATGACGGAGCGCCGCTGGGTGCGGGAGACAGCCTGGTGCAAGAGGACCTCGCGAACACGCTGCGAATTCTTGCGGACGAGGGGCCTGCTGCAATTTATGGTGGCGCTCTCGGCGAGGCCATTGATACGGCGATGCGATCGGCCGGCGGGTTCCTGGCTATGGTCGATCTCGAAAATCACGAGGCGGAGTTCTGGACGCCACTGCATCTGGAATATCGCGGGCACGATATCTACACGCCGTCTGCACCGGCAGGTGCATTTCCTATGCTTGAGCGTCTCGGCATGATGAATGTGATCAATAGCCGCGACATGGGCCACAACTCTCTCGAGTACCTGCACAACTTCGCGGAGATTACAAAAATGGCCTACTGGGACCGCCTTGCGTACTCCGGCGATCCGGATGTGAAACCACCTCCCTACGACAAGCTGTTATCGACGGAGTACTGGCAAAGCCGCGCGGACACGATTGACCCGGCAGCAGCCAGGAATTTTGATTACAGCGGAATCGTCACGGCAAGCAGCCAGAACACGACGCACTACGTTGTCGCGGACAAGGACGGCAACGTTGTCTCCGCACAGGTCACGCTTGGCGGGCTTTTTGGCAGCAAGATCATGCCGGAGGGTACGGGCTTCTGGCTCAATAACTCGTTGCGCTACTGCACCTTCGAGCCCGCGGGCAATCCGATGGATGCACATCCGGGACGCCGCAAACTTTCCAGCGATGCACCGTCAATCATATTCAAAGACGGCCGACCGGTCGTTGCTATCGGCACACCC
>Ga0255052_10000212_pt1 | contig 45256 bp, 37 predicted proteins | sample JV7_2_21_MG_FD_188632 | JGI IMG/M metagenome (GOLD analysis project Ga0255052, IMG submission 188632) | Seawater microbial communities from Jervis Inlet, British Columbia, Canada - JV7_2_21 | ecosystem: Environmental > Aquatic > Marine > Inlet | place: Canada: British Columbia | collected...
CCCTGGCTGGCCCTGCTTGGGGCCCTGGCGTCCATACTGCTGGTGTTTGGCCTGGCCCGCGGCACCGGTCCGTGGAGTGGCACACGGCTATTATTGACTGGTGTGGTAACCGCTTCCGGTTGGGCGGCATTGATCAGCCTGGTACTTTCGTTGAGTCCCGACAGCAGCCTGCGGGGTATGTTGTTCTGGCTGATGGGTGACCTGAGCTATGCGACCCTGCCCACCTGGACTTTGCTGGTCCTGGCAGGCAGTTTCATTCTGACCCTGGGTCTGGCGCGCAGCCTGAATGTGCTGGCCATGGGTGAAACCACCGCAAGACTTCTGGGTGAACCAACCCGCCATTTGCTTTGGCTGGTTTACCTGCTGGCCTCGGTATTGACCGCAACGGCGGTCTCGATCGCCGGCAGCATCGGTTTTGTAGGCTTGATTGTTCCCCACCTGATGCGGCTGTTGGTTGGTTCCGATCACCGCATCCTGATCCCGGCGGCAACACTGTTTGGCGGGCTGTTCCTGGTTCTTTCAGATACCCTGGCACGTGTTGTGCTCAGTCCCCAGCAATTGCCTGTCGGTGTTATCACGGCCCTGCTCGGCGTGCCGCTCTTTCTTTTGCTGCTGAACCGCGCCAGGCTGAAAGGCGTATGACAACTTTGGCTTGCCAATCTCTGGATGTCAGTATTGCCGGCATCTGCATCACTGCAAAGCTGGACCAGGAGTTCACGCCGGGACAATTCTGGGGTCTGATGGGTTCGAACGGCATTGGTAAGACCACACTGCTCAAATGCCTGGCAGGCTTGTCCCCGGCCGATGCCGGTACCGTTCTACTCGAAGGCCAGGCGGTCGAAAAACTACCGCGCCGCGCCGTTGCCCGGCTTCTGGGTATGCTGCAGCAACACACGGTTTACGTTTTTGACGCGAGTGTGCTGGAGACCGCGTTGACCGGTCGGCACCCGCATCTTGGCCATTGGGAGCGTGAGGGTGCAAAAGACCGGCAAAAGGCGCTGGATGCAATCGCTGCAGTGGACCTTGAAGGCTTTGAGCGACGCAGCGTGACAGGGCTGTCAGGTGGCGAAGCACGACGCCTGGCATTTGCTTCGCTAATCGTACAGGAACCCGCTATCCTGCTCCTGGACGAGCCCACCAACCACCTGGACATGCGGCATCAAATCCGCATCATGGATCAGGTAGAAAAGCAGGTGAGCAACCAGCAGCGCTGTGCCATCACCGCTTTGCACGATGTCAACCTCGCTGCCCGTTATTGCAGTCATATCCTGATGTTGTACGGTGACGGGCAATGGCAGGCTGGCCCGGCGGCTGAATTGTTGAACCGGGACACGCTTGAAAAGCTCTACAAGTGTCCGGTGGAATCAGTGCAAACCTCAAGCGGCCAGCGGTTTTTGCCCGGCGGTTGAATCCAGCCGGGTTTTCAGCCCCGTATAGGCCTTGCCAATATGCCAGGCCGCCACGGCCCAGATACCCAGCACCGGAATATATGCCCAGGCGATCTGGCTGATTGAAAGGCCTGCCGTCATCATGCCTTTGAAAATCCAACTGGCGGTGACGTCGCTTCCACGGTAGACCACCGTATCAATAAAATTCTTGCTCTTGTACTTGGTCTCACGGTCAACCACGGTGAACAGCATTTCCTTGACTGGGCCCAGCAAGCCGTAATTAAGTGCCCTCTGCGCCACCTGGACGGCAGCAAACAACACCAGCCCCAGGGAACTGCCCAGCAGGGTAAATCCCACCGCCAGCAAAACAGGCGGCAGGATAGCCGTACGCGGCATACCCAGGTAAATAACCAGCCGTGAGGTGATCAGAAACTGAAACAGGAACGCCAATACCTGTACCACCAGGTCGACGTAACTAAAGAACCGGGTGCGCTCGGCGAAGCCCACGATGTTCTGATCGACCAGCACCGCGAGACCGTTGTACAAAAACGTAGAGGTCAGGTTATGGGTCAACATCAGCAGGCAGATAAGCAACAAATACCTTGACTTGAAGACCTGCACTGCGCCTTCCCAGATACTGCCCCCAATGACCTTTCCGGGCCTGTCCTGTCTTCGCCGGCGTTCATACCTGCCCAGCACGATGGCAAAAGCGGTCGCGACCAGCAGAAACATAGTGGCAAGGGCCATGACGCCGCTGGCCCCGATCTCCCCAATCCCGCTTGCGGTTAACAAAGGTCCGCTGATCGCACCCAGGCTGCCGCCGGCCATGATACTGCCAAACAGGCGCTGGGCCTGACCGGGGTGGAATATGTCAGCCATAAAACTCCAGAAAATCGACACCACGAACAGGTTGAACACGCTGAGCCAGACATAGAAACCGAATTGGGTCCAGTCACCGGTCACATCACCTTTAAAGGCGACCGCAAAAAATACCAGGTTCGAAATGAAAAACAGGTAAATCCCGGGAATAAAACGGCCACGCCGGAATCTTGAAACCAGCCAACCAAATACCGGAACAAGCAGCAGCATGGAGACAAACGTCCCCGTATACAGCCAGTGCAGGGATTCTGCATGGTTGGACGCGACCGTGCCGCGGATCGGGCGCAGCATGAAATAACCGGCCAACAGAAAAAAGAAGTAACTGAAAGCGAGTAGGAACCGCCGCCATTCACCCGGCTGGACGTTTATCAGGTTCAAGAGTTGTCCTGCAGGACGGAAACGGTCTGTCCAGCCCGCAAACGTTCATTCCCCCGTATAACAACCCTGTCGCCATCACCCAGGCCACCGAAGACCTCTATCCGGTCATCCGCGCCAATCCCGGTCGTGACCATGACCTGCTTTGCCTTGTCTTCATCATCGATGATAAACACTGAAATGCCCTCTGGTCTCAGAACCAGCGCATCACGTGGCACCACCAGCGCCTTCCTGGCATCGGAGGTCGGTACCGAAACCCGAAGTGTTTGTCCGACCGGAAATCGGTTGCTTTCGATATCCAGCCTGATTTCAAACTGGTGTGTATTTTCAGAACCCACGGCCACCACCGTCCTGACCGTGCCGGTAGCCATCGAATTGCCCGTTCTCAATTCAAGCTGCTGGCCCGGCCTGGCGTAGGCATAATATTCCAACGGCACCCTGGCAATGACTTCGAGATGCTGCTGATCCACCAGGCGTACAACATCACTACCGGTATCGACACGTTCGCCCGGCATCATCAGGCGCTCAACGACGATACCGGCGAAAGGGGCGGCAACCCTGGTGCGGGCCAACTGATCCTCAATTTGCGCCAGGCGTGAACGGGCCACCTGCAAATCACCACGGGAAACATCACGATCAGAGCGTGTTTCTTCAAGCTGGGTTGCCGCCGCCAGGTTGGATTCGGCCAACTGCATAAACCTGCGTTCTTCGTTTTCAAGAAATCTCAGCCTGGCCCGGGCCCTCTGAACTTCCGCTTCCTGTTCATCCTTTTTGAGTTTCAAAAGCGTGTCTTCGATCATGGCGACCATATCACCACTGGCGACCACGGTGCCGACGTCAGCCACTTGCAGCAGGCGACCGGTGACTTCCGCTGCAAGCTTTGCATCGTTGCGGCTGACCACCGTACCGGGAACCACCGTCACCGGTGTTACAGAATCTACCGATACCTTTGCGATACGTACGAATACCGCGGGCACACCGCCCTGTGCCAGGGCAACGGACTGAACCAAAACCTGGATCGCGAACACCCAAAGCAACGCCATCAATTTCTTCATTTTGCCAAATTCTTCATGTTAGTGGACCCGTATTCAAATATCTCATGCAATCGCTGGCGCGGCTCCGGGATATGCATCTTCATTGGCCCGTAAAAGACTGGGCAGCAAGATAAGCGTAAACAGGGCACTGACCAGCATCCCGCCGACGATGACGGTCGCCATGCCACGGTAGAGTTCGGTGCCTGAACCCGGCATCAACATCAAGGGCAGCATGCCGAATACACTGGTCATGGTGCTCATCAAAATGGGTCTCAGGCGTAACCTTACGGCACTCTCAACCGCATCTTTACGGGCCATACCTTCACGTTCCGCATCACGTGCACGGTACACCAGCAGGATGGCATTATTGACGACCAGGCCAAGCAGTATAACGAAGCCAATCATGGTCAATAAGTCCATCTGCTGCCCACCGCTTGCGAATAACGCCAGATCCATCAGACGCAACGAGATGATGCCACCGACCGTGGCCATCGGGATGGTCATGATGACCAGCAAGGAATCCTTGAATGAGCGGAATAATGCAGAAATCAGCAAGTACAGTATTACGATCGCCAATGAAAAACTGCCCGCCATACTTTTCAGCGCCTGCTCAAGCGCCTCTGCCGTACCCCGCATCTGGATGGATCCATCCCCCGGCAGTTGCTCCATAATCACCGGCACCACCTGCTCATCTATTGCCGCTATGGCGTCTTCCAACGCCATCGCCGCCGGCGGTGTAACCTGCAACGTCAAGGTGCGCTTGCGATCAACCCTGCGTATCTGTGAAGGTCCGGCAGTACGTGTGACCGTTACCAACTCCCCAATGGTCTGGATTTCGCCGCTGGCAGTGGCAACCGGTAAAGCAGCCAATTCTTCGGGCGCGTACCAGTTCTCAGCACGCATGATGACGTTATAGCGCCGGGTGCCATCGAAGTATTCCCCCATAAACGCACCGTCACCCATGGCACGGATTACGGTCGCCATGCGGGCCCGGTTCCACCCGACTTCAGCAATACGCCGGTCATCCGGTACCAGCCTTAACTCGGGTTCAGCCTGCTCGAGCCCTGGCAAAGGACGGATATTGGCACCCGGCAGGGCTTTTTGGATCTCCATAAAACCGCTCTGGCCCGCCTTGATCAGAGACTCAAAAGATTCTGCCTGCAAATCTACATTGATTTGCCGGCCACCTCGTGAACCTCCAAAAATAGCACGCCGGCCTGCAAATGCTATCGTATCCGGAAATCCCCTGAGAATTTCGGATTGGAATATATCAATCAATTCATCGACGTCAGCCGGATCCTTTGCACGCCCGCCGATGAAAGAACCGAAACCCCGTGAAGAACCAACAAAGTAATTATCCAGTTGTAAACGGTGTTCGCCGTTGATAAACGGCGCCAGGCGTTGGTCGATCACGCCCATAAGTTCTTTTTTTGAGGTCTCAATACCCAGGCCCGGCGGTGCCACCATAAAGCCAAAGATGAAATTACGCTTGCCTTCGGGCAGGTAATCAGCCGAAGGTTTGAGCAGCAAGACCAGGATCACGGGCACGATGATCAGGCCGCTCACCCACGACCGGCGGCGACCACGTGTGTCCGTCCAGCGCATGATATGGTCGGTAATCCAGCGCCACCAATGCCGGTGGATGTCTTCGATGGCACTGCCTTTTACCCAATTGGATGCAGCAGATGGCAGTACGGTCACGGCCACTATCAACGACGCTGTGACGGCAGCCGAAATCGTCACGGCCAGGTCACTGAACAACTGGCCCGCTTCATCCTGCAAAAATACCACGGGCATGAAAATGGCGACCGTGGTCGCGGTTGATGCCAGCAAGGCACCCCACACCTGCATGGTCCCGCGTTCAGAGGCCTCGTTACCGTCACGCCCGACTTCACGTTGTCGGAAGATGTTTTCCAACACCACGATGGCTGCGTCCAGCACCATGCCGGTCGCAAACGCCAGACCCGCCAGGGAGATGATATTCAGTGTCCTGCCGGTCATGTTCAACACCATGAAGGCCGCGAACAGGCACAGGGGAATCGACAGTGCCACCATTAACGTGGCGCGGAATTTCCGCAGGAACCACCACAAAACGACCACTGCGAGTGACATGCCCAGCAACAGGTTATTACGTACCATCCGAATGGAATCTTTTACGTAAATGGACTCATCGTAATTCTGCTCCATCGTCAGCCCGGCGCGCTCAAGTTCATTGGCGGAAAGTGCAGCAACGGTCTCTTTGATGGCATCCATGACCTCGAGAACGTTCACCCCCGACTCGGGAATGACATTGATACCGATCGAAGGCCCGCCATTTTGGTGGAGTATCGTGGATGGATCGACCATGGTCATATTGACACGGGCAATGTCTTTCAGACGGATCGGCTTGCCCTCACGCCATTCAAGCACCAGGTCACCCAGTGACTCGACCTCGTACTTGCCGCTGAAACGCACCGTGTATTGCCGTCGCCCGACCTCGGTGCTGCCTGCTGAAATATTTGCGTTTGCACCCAACTCACCCGAGATCGAAGTCAGGTCCAGACCGATATTTGCCGCCTTGTAGGGGTCGAATGTTATTCTTACCTCGTGCCTGCGACCTCCAAATGCACCGGTCCTTGAGACACCAGGCACCCTTTCCAGCCTGGTGATGACCGTGTCCTCGATAAAATCCTGGTAGGACTCTACAGCCTGGTCATTGCCGGGCTTTGTCTGTACTGAAAACCACGCAATGACTTTTTCAAACCGGTTTCCGCCAACGCTGATGACCGGTTCATTGGCATCCACGGGGTATCTTGGCACCTGGTTAAGCCGGTTCATGACCTCGATCAGTGCACGGTTCATGTCCGTGCCGATGGCGAACTCCAGTTGCACAGACCCGCTGCCAAAACTCGCGGTCGATGTCATCCTGAGCAAACCGGGCACGCTGCGCAGCACATCTTCCTGCGGTTCGACGATTTCTGATTCAACCTCGTTGGGCGCGGACGCGCGCCAGGGTGTCCTAATGGAAATTTCAGGCCGTTCGATCTCCGGCGTCATCTGGATCGGCAGACGCACCAGGCTCAGGGTTCCAAAAATCACCACCATGATACAGGCGACAATAACCGCCACCGGGTTACCCAATGCCAGTCGTGTTAAGGTCAAGTTGTGAATCCCTTTTCCATTGCCAGCCAACTATACCCGATTTGAGCCTGTGCCAGCATCCCAATTATCGCTGCAAAAAAACGTGTATTTTATGCGCCAACTGGTGAAAAACAGTTCCTGATTTACATACCATTGGGTATCATGCGCTTACAGAATTCTCTGGCTAATTCTTGCGGAATAATATGATGGATTACGATTACATTATTGTCGGCGCGGGGTCGGCCGGCTGTGTCATGGCCAACCGTCTGAGTGATAACGAAACCAACCGCGTACTGCTTCTGGAAGCGGGTGGGCCCGACAATAACCCGTTTATCCATATCCCTGCCGGTCTATGGCAGTTGCGTAACAATACCGACATCAACTGGGCCTACAAGACCGAACCTCAGCACGGTTTGAACCAGCGGCGGCTTTACTGGCCCCGCGGCAGAATTCTGGGCGGTTCCAGTTCCATCAACGCGATGGTCTATATACGCGGCCAGCAGGAGGACTACGACGATTGGGCCAGCCAGGGTAATCCGGGTTGGGATTATGACAGTGTCCTGCCTTACTTTCTCAAATCTCAGGACCAGCAGCGCGGCGCTTCCCCGTTTCACGCGACCGGCGGTCCGATGGCGGTCGGAGACCTCCGCTATACCAACCCGTTGAGCAGGGTATTCGTACGGGCTGGCGAACAGGCGGGGCACGTACGCAATGATGATTTCAATGGCCGGCAACAGACCGGCATTGGAATCTACCAGGTAACCCAGCGGAACGGGCAACGATGCAGTTCAGCGACCGCATTCCTTAAACCAGCGCACCGGCGCTCCAACCTGACCGTGTTAACACGCGCGCTGACCCGGAGGGTACTGCTCGAAAATGGCTATGCAAAAGGTGTCGAGGTCACCCACAAAGGCCAGCTTCAACAATTTTTTGGCGCTGAAGCCATACTCTGTGGCGGTGCAGTCAACACACCGCAACTATTGATGCTATCCGGAATAGGGCCGGCCGATCACTTGCAGGCCACTGGAATCGAAGTACAACATGAACTCGCCGGTGTAGGCCAGAACCTGCAGGACCACCTCGATATATGCACGCTGGTTTCAAGTTCCAGCCACGCTACCTATGACAAGCTCAACCACGCACTAGCAGGCCTCAAATATTTGTTCGGGAAAAGAGGCCCGGCAACATCAAACCTGGCCGAAGGCGGTGGTTTTGTCAGCAGCAGCCTGGCAACGGACCAGCGACCGGATGTGCAGTTTCATTTTGTGCCCGCCATGTTGGATGACCATGGCCGTAATCGCCTGCCCGGTCGCGGCATGACCATCCATGCCTGCCCGCTGCGGCCGCAAAGCCGGGGTGAAATCCGTCTGAAATCCGGTGACCCAACCAAAGCGCCGGCGATTCTGCCCAATTACCTTCAAGTCGATTACGATCTTGAGATGATGCTTGAATGTGTCGGTCTGGCGAAGGAAATCTTCAGCCAGGACGCGTTCAAACCCCACCGCGACGGATTTATTTTCCCGGAGGAATCGGTACGTTCAAAGGATCAGATGATCGATTTTATCCGGCGCAAAGCCGAAACCGTTTATCATCCTGTGGGCACCTGCAAAATGGGCAATGACCCAATGGCGGTCGTCGATTCTGAGCTCAGAGTCCACGGCATTGATAAACTGCGTGTCGTCGATGCATCCATCATGCCGACATTGATCTCGGGCAATACCAATGCACCGGTTATCATGATCGCGGAAAAGTGTGCGGATTCGATGATTCGAAACGGGGGGTGACGTTTGAGAATGAATGGTGGACATGAATGTCCACCCTACGTGCTGGACTTGGATGAGCGGTGGACATGAATGTCCACCCTACGTGCTGGACTTGGATGAGCGGTGGACATGAATGTCCACCCTACGTGCTGGACTTGGATGAGCGGTGGACATGAATGTCCACCCTACGTGGTGATGATTGGCAGGGGGACATGGATCAGGGCGCAGACGACGCGTAATAACTCCATTTCTGTGACCGCGATTCGCTGGTCTGCCATGACCGTGGCGATCAGTGCTTTCACCAGCTTTTCCTTATCGGCGGGCTTGAGCTGATCCAGTTTCGGCAACGCGTCGTCCAGGGCTCTGGTCCAGTCATCGACCGGTGGCATTGAAACCGCAGCATTGGCTTCCAGCACGCTCACACCGGTGTTAAACGCCTTCTCGACAGCAGCAGCGTCCTCGTTTCCGTGTCCGGCCAGTACTGCGATAACTTCCAATGCCTTGTCCAGAACCGGTTTGAGTGATTTTTTACCCGATATACGAACCTGCTGTGGATTCATGGACTCCCACAGGTGCTGGGAAATGATCTTTGCCAGCAGGTACTCAAACACGTCGATCCGGCCATCCGCCTGTATCAGTGCCTGAACCGTGGCCAGTACTTCGCTGACCTGTTCCGGCGGTCTGCGTTTGAGTTCCGGAAAGGTAATTTCAAGTAACGGCAGGCGTTGCCCGCTCGCCAATTCAGGGGCTGCGCTCAACAAACCACGTACGCGGGTCTCGCTATCGCTGCCCATATGTCTGGAGATTTCGAGTAACTGCCGTTCCCGAATTTCACTGTCGGTATCCATCAGGCAATAAAAAAGTACCTCTGGGGCCCATTCGCCGGAATGTGCCGCCTTATTGAGTTGTTCTGGAATGGAAGCTGCCAGCGCCCCGGCCATCAGTATTCTGGAAAATTCAGGATTTCCTATCTGTTCGACGAGATTACCAGCGTCAAACAGGCCAGCCTTGCGTTGTGTTGCGTTTTCCTGTTCTTCGGCGGCGCGTGCCGCCTGGCTACGCTGCTCCCGTTGTAAACGTTTTGAGAGCTGCTCCAGATCCTTTGGCTGGAATGACTTATCAATTCGCTGGATTCGTTCATCCAGGGGCGGATGGGTCGAAAACATGCTCATTTTTTGGCCGTCACCAAATAACATGTGACTGACTTCCTCACTTTCGGCGTTCAAATAAGAAGCATCGCTGTAGACGGCAATCTTTTTCAGAGCACCTGCAATCCCATCCGGGTCGCGGGTGAATTGAACCGCTGATGCATCCGCGAGGTATTCACGCTGGCGGGATACCGCTGATTTGATCCAACGGCCAAAAAACAACCCGATGTAGCCCACCAGCATGACCGCAACCGCGGCCAGCATGATGGCTCCACCGTTACTGTTTTTTGAACGGCCCATGTAATAGGAACCGTGCAACACGCGGCGGCCGATCAGGGATAGCATCAGGATGCCGAACAGGGCACCCATCAGGCGAACATTGAGACGCATGTCACCGTTGAAGATATGGCTGAATTCATGCGCGATAACACCCTGCAATTCACTGCGGTTGAGTTTCTCCAGTGCGCCACGGGTCACGGCAACTGCCGCGTCTGCCGGGGTAAACCCGGCAGCAAATGCATTGATGCCTGATTCCTGTTCGAGTATGTATATTTCGGGCACCGGTATGCCGGAAGCCAGTGAGATTTCTTCAACCACGTTATACAGGCGCCGACGCAAAGGGTCCCGGACATCGGCTTCGACCAGGGTTCCGCCCAGATCGCGCGCGACTTTGCCGCCTCCAGCGCTCAGGGTCGCGGTTTTGAACAGGCTGGCCAAAGTGATCACGCCAGCCGTCGCCAGCGCGCCGCCCAACAATGTCGGGGCGTTGTATTTCAACGATTGCAAACTGAACAAAGCCTGTTGTTGTTCAGCATCCATCACACCGAATGCAACCAGCATGGCAAAATCGATCACCACGATAATCGTGATGACAGCGAGGATGAATAAAAAGACCAGCCAGCGGCTCTGGCGCCGTGCCTGGTCCTGGTATTCAAAGAAATTCACGTCAAGTCATCCACGGGTCTACCCACTGCCCCGCCCGGGCAGTAAAATCGCGACGGTTGTTTTCAGAACGAAACCTGGGGTACCTCGCGCTTTGCTTCGTCCTCGATTTCCAGTAACTCGGCTTGCTGGAAGCTGAACCAGGTGACAAAAAAGTTATTCGGGAACGACTCACACAGGATGTTGTACTGCATGACCGAATCATTGTATGCCTGGCGCGCAAAGGCAACTTTGTTCTCGGTCGTAGTCAATTCCTCGGAAAGTTGCATCATGTTCTGGTTGGCTTTCAGGTCCGGGTAAGACTCGGACAGTGCAAACAACCTGCCCAACGCACCGGAGAGTCCCTGTTCCGCCTGTGCCAGTTGTTTCATTGCTTCGGGATCAGATGGATCACGCACGGCATTTTTGAGACCCGCGACCGCTGTATTGCGTGCGGTGATGACAGCTTCCAGGGTTTCGCGTTCATGCGCCATGTAGCCCTTGGCGGTTTCAACCAGGTTGGGTATCAGGTCATGACGTCTTGTCAGTTGCACGTCAATCTGTGCGAAAGCATTCTTGAAACGGTTTCTGCCCGAGACAAGGCGGTTGTAGATCGAGATGGCGAGAAAAATAACGCCAACGACAATAGCAAGGAAAATCCAACCCATCATAAGCTCCGTAATCAGCCCCGTTAAGCAGCAAGTCTAGCAAATAAATATGGCAACTGACTGTGCCTCAAGTCACCTGTTCATTTTCGCCCAGGAGTCCCGCAATGATACGGTCCGGTTCAAAATCGGTTGCACAGCGCCGGAGCTGTCCTGATCGATCGTAAAATAGCCCACACGCTCAAACTGGAAGAAATCACCGGGCTTGCCCCGGGTAACCTCCGGTTCGACCACGGCGCTGCTTATAAGCTGCAAAGATTCAGGGTTGAGAAATTCGAGGTAGTCCCTGTCTTTATCACCCAAAGGGTTGGCAACATTAAACAGGCGGTCGTACAGGCGGAGCTCAGCAGCCACCCCATGCGCGGCCGAAACCCAGTGTATGGTTCCCTTGACCTTGCGCGCGGCCCCCGGCAAGCCACTCCTGCTTTCGGGATCATATTCGCACTGGATCTCGGTGACGTTGCCTTCGTCGTCTTTGACAACCTCCGTGCAGCGGACAATAAATGCGTTCCGCAAACGCACTTCACCACCTGGGCGCAACCTGAAAAATTTCCGTGGTGGATTTTCCATGAAATCACCCCGTTCAATCCAGATCTCACGACCCAATGGAACGGACCGGTAACCCATTTCCGGTTTTTGTGGGTGCGACGGTGCCTGCAACCACTCGGTTTTCCCTTTCGGGTAGTTGGTCAATACCACCTTGACGGGATCCAGTACTGCCATGACGCGGGGCGCGTGCTCGTTCATATCATTACGGATGGCGTTTTCCAACACACCCATCGGAATAATACTCACGGCCTTTGATATGCCGGCCTCCTTCCAGAACGTGCGAATGGCCCTCGCTGTGTATCCCCGACGGCGCAAGCCGGCGATGGTCAACATCCGCGGATCATCCCAGCCCGAGACATGCCCCTCCTCTACCAATTGCCTCAGCTTGCGTTTGCTCATGACGGTAAAATCCAGGTTGCCACGGGCGAATTCGATCTGTTGCGGATGACAGGGCACCGGTATGTTTTCCAGGAACCAGTCGTACAACGGCCGGTGGTCTTCAAATTCCAGCGTACACAGGGAATGGCTAACGCCCTCGATGGCATCGGAAATCCCATGTGCCCAGTCATACATCGGGTAGATATTCCACGCGTCCCCGGTACGGTGGTGTGGCACCTTGCGGATGCGATAAATGACCGGGTCGCGCATATTCATATTGGGTGAGGCCATGTCTATGAGGGCGCGTAGGACATGCGACCCGTTCTCAAAGTCGCCATTTTTCATGGCTTCAAACATTTCCAGATTTTGGCCGATCGGGCGATCACGGTAGGGGCTGTTGCGGCCAGGTTCGGTCAGGGTGCCGCGGTTTGAGCGGATGTCCTCTGCCGGCTGGCTGTCGACATATGCCTTGCCATTGCGGACCAGGTGGACTGCGTAGTCATACAACTGTTGGAAGTAGTCCGACGCATGCCGCAACTCCGACCATTCAAACCCCAGCCAACGGACATCGTCCATGATCGCAAGCGCAAAATCCTCGCTTTCCTTTAATGGGTTGGTATCATCAAAGCGTAAATTGGTACTACCACCGAACTCGGCCGCGATACCGAAATTCAGGCAAATCGATTTGGCATGTCCAATATGCAAATGCCCGTTGGGCTCCGGCGGAAACCGGGTGATAATTTTCCCGTGCTTTCCCGATTCAAGGTCTTGTATGACAATATTGCGAATAAAATTGCTGACGGGCTGATTCTGGTCGTTATTCACTGGTTTGGCCTTTAGACTATTCTGGAGTCAGTACTCATAACAACGGTGGATTCTATCGCATAACGGTCAACAGCTACCACGTTTGCTAATAAGTTTGGTACAAAACCCACACACACATAACTCAATCACAGGAAAACTTGATGACATCTGTAAACAAGCTCAGTCTCAGTATGAAAATCTTTATTGCCATGATCGCCGGAGCCGTGGTCGGGTTGATCCTTAATTTTGCCGGTAACCCGGAATGGTCGCAGATTTGGCTGACCGAAGGCTTGTTCAAGGTGGTCGGACAGGTATTTATCAGTCTGCTCAAGATGCTGGTTGTGCCGTTGGTATTTGTTTCACTCGTATGCGGCTCCAGTTCACTTTCAGATCCCAGAATGCTGGGGCGCGTCGGCGGAAAAACCATCGGTTTATACCTGGTAACCACGGCGATTGCTGTCACCCTGGCCTTGACCGCAGCGGTTATTTTCAAACCCGGTATTGGCGCCCACCCGGTCGCGGTCTCCGCTGCTGAGATAGCCGAGGCGACCCCGTTTACCCAGGTCATTATCGACATGGTCCCCACCAACCCGGTCGCGGCGATGGCGGACGGACAAATGCTGCCGATCATTTTTTTCGCGGTTTTGCTGGGAATATCCATCACGCTCAGCAGGGAAACTGGTGTGCGCGTGGCAAGTTGGTTCAATGATATGAATACCGTCATCATGAAACTGGTGACGCTGGTGATGCGATTCGCGCCCTATGGGGTTTTTTCACTGATTGCGATCCTCGCAGCGACCAGCAGCGGGGCTGATTTCATGGCCGTGGGGAAATACGTGGCGCTGGTATTTGTCGTGTTATTTGTACACGCTCTGTTGGTCTACCCGACGGTGCTGGCATTGGTGGGCCGCCTGAGCCCGCTGATGTTTCTTTCCAAATTGCGCCCAGCCATGCTGTTTGCATTTACCACCGCGTCCAGCAACGCGACCATCCCCGTAACGCTGGAAACGGTTGAAAAGAAAGTCGGGGTCAGCAACAAGATCGCCTCGTTCACGATACCGTTGGGCGCGACCATCAACATGGACGGCACCGCCATCATGCAGGGTATTGCGACCGGGTTTATTGCCCAGTTCTACGGTATTGACCTGTCACTTGGCCAATACCTGATGGTCGTGGTCATGGTGATCCTGGCATCCATTGGCACGGCAGGGGTACCCAGTGTAGGGCTGGTGGTGCTGGCGGGTGTTTTGGACCAGGTCGGCTTACCGGCAGAAGGTATTGCCCTGATACTGGGTGTGGATCGTTTACTTGACATGACCCGGACCGTGGTCAATATCACCGGTGACTCAATGATCACGACCGTGGTGGCCAAGAGCGAAGGTGAACTGGATATTGACGTCTTTAACGACCCGGATGCCGGTCTGGAGTTTGAGAGAACGTAACCCGGACATTTCACCAAGGCGGACCGTAATGAGGCGCAAAAAAAACCCCAGCCAAAAAGGCCGGGGTTGGAATTGGTGTATCGCAATAGGCATAGAAGTGTGGGGACTGCCTGTCATGAGACGCGACACACCAGGCACAGTCAACTTACGCTTACAGCATACCTGCGCACAGGTTAAAAGAATGTAAAGCTATCGTTTTTTATTTGTGATTGTGTTAAAAAACGGACTAAAAATTCAGAGCAATGATCAGGCAACCTGACGGCCATTACCTTTGCGTTTCAAAAAGACCAGTAACAGTGAGATGGCAGCCGGTGTCATTCCGGGAATTCTCGAAGCCTGGCCTATGGTTTCCGGACGGGCAGACTGTAATTTTTCCCGAAGTTCGGTAGAAAGACCCTGCACCAGGCCATAGTCAAATACGTCGGGGACCAGGGTACGTTCATTGCGGAGGTTTCTTTCAACCTCCCCGGCCTGGCGGGTCACGTAACCTGCATACCGTACCTGCACGTCTACCTGTTCCGCGACCCTGATATCATCACTTCCGGGTCCCAGTCCGGCAACATTCATCAAATCCGGGTAACTGATTTCAGGCCGCTTGAGCAAATCCAGTGCCTTGACTTCCTTGCTGAGGGCCACGCCCAGGGTTTTCTGAAGCGATTTGCCAATTTCATTGTGCGGCGTAAGCCAGATTGAAGCCAGTCGTTGCTGTTCGGCTTCAATGGCTGTTCTCTTATGCTCAAACGCCTGCCAGCGTTCGTCATCGACCAACCCAAGCCCACGGCCGTACTCCGTCAACCGCAGGTCCGCATTGTCTTCACGCAACTGCAGGCGGTATTCGGCACGACTGGTAAACATGCGGTAGGGTTCACGGGTTCCCTGGGTGACCAGGTCATCGATCAATACACCGATGTAGGCCTGATCCCTGCGTGGTGTCCATGCTTTTTTACCGCCGACACTGCGCGCGGCATTGATTCCCGCGATCAAACCCTGGGCGGCGGCTTCTTCATAACCCGTGGTGCCGTTAATCTGGCCGGCAAAAAACAGTCCCTCCACGGTCTTCGTTTCGAGACTGGACTTCAGCCCCTGCGGATCAAAAAAATCATATTCAATAGCGTACCCCGGTCGCGTGATGTGGGCATTTTCAAAACCGGGTATGCTGCGGACAAACGCCACCTGTACGTCATAGGGTAAGCTGGTAGATATGCCATTCGGATATAGCTCACGGGTATTCAGGCCTTCGGGTTCAATAAATATCTGGTGACTGCCACGATCAGCGAAACGTACGATTTTGTCTTCAATTGACGGGCAGTAACGCGGTCCCACGCCATCGATGGTACCCGAATACATCGGTGACCGGTGCAGGGCAGAACGGATAATTTCGTGGGTTTCTTCCGAGGTGTGCGTAATCCAGCAATTGACCTGCTCGGGCTGATCTGCGGCCGAGCCCATGAAAGAGAATACCGGTCGTGGCACATCGCCGGGTTGCTCTTGCAGGTGAGTAAAATCAACGGTCTTGCCATCTATTCGGGGTGGTGTACCGGTTTTCAGCCGGCCAACCCCAAACGGCAGTTCACGCAAACGCCGGGCCAGCGTTATCGATGGCGGGTCACCGGCGCGTCCACCGGCGCTGTGGCTCTCACCCATGTGGATCTTTCCGCCCAGAAAAGTACCGGTGGTCAGGACGATCGCGTCTGCATGGAACACCTGTCCCATGCTGGTGCGGCATCCAATAACCCTGTCGTGTTCAAGCAACAGGTCATCCACGGCCTGCTGGAACACGCTCAGCCCGGCCTGGTTTTCAACCACCTTGCGAATGTGTGCCCGGTAAAGGTTGCGGTCACACTGCGCGCGGGTGGCACGAACGGCCGGGCCCTTGCTTAAATTCAGGGTACGCAACTGGATCCCGGCCGCGTCAGCGGCGCTGGCCATAACACCACCCAGGGCGTCGATTTCCTTGACCAGGTGACCTTTACCGATACCACCGATCGCAGGGTTGCAACTCATCTGGCCGATGGTCTCAATACTGTGCGTCAGCAATAATGTACGCGCACCGCTGCGGGCTGCGGCCAGCGCGGCTTCGGTACCGGCGTGCCCTCCGCCGATGACAATGACATCGAATGTATTGTGTTGCTTCACTGGTACTCGAATTCCCAACCGATCACGAACCGCGTATTGTACTGAGAATCAAGAGAAATTGGTAAGGCGGTGCGTTTACGGTGAATTCCAGCAACGTTGTTTACACATTGCCTATTTTACTTACCAAAGCGCCGGTACGAAGCAAGGCGTCATCCCCGCGAAAGCGGGGACCTCCGTGCGTTTTCGTAATCTCAAAAGAGTGACCGTTTCAGCATTACGAGAGCGTTTGGAGGTCCCCGCTTACGCGGGGAGAAGGTGAGACCGGGAACCGGTCGAGAGGCTGGCCTGGGCCATGACGGTGCCTCTTGCGCGGGGAGCCCGCATATTGCCACTGTATCCGGGATACTGCCCACGTCTTCAGGTTAAAGCCTCGACCAGAGTGTCAGTGCATGTTAACGCCTGTCGCGCCCCCTGCTATCGCCGGAAAAGCCGCGTTTAGACGCCACGCGGGTGGAATTGGATGATGAGGCATGTTTGCGCGCACTCCGGTTGGAGGATGTCCGCACACCTGATGAAGATGGCCCACGGGAGACGGACCTCGACGATGGCCGCCCTGATGGTTCACGGGTGGACCTCACCGGCGCCGGCCGGCTGTTTCGACCGCTGTTACCCTGGTAAACCACTGGCTGGGACGGTGCCCCGGTTACGGGTGTACGCCCTGATGCCGGGTTGTATTCGCCCGTTCCGCCACGTGAGAGTTGTTGCCCGGCGTCTGACCGATAGCGGACTGCCCCGCTACCCCGCTCCCTGCTTACCCATCTCGAACGTTTATCCGATAATGCCCGTCCATCTACTGACGGCGGAACACTGACGGATTGCAGGCGGCTTGAATATACTGGTTGCGGGCGCTGTCTGCCGATATTTTTGGCCTGTGGATTTTTCGCCTGCCTGTTCAGTTGTACCGGGACGCCAGGTTGAGGTGTGGACGCAGAACGGTACATTTTTGAGATGTCGACTTGTTGGTTGTTGACCCTTGAAGAGCGATCGCCGTTTGCCTGGCGGTTGACAGCGCCGCGATCGCCGGAATTACGGTTGCGGATCCTGTCGTCACGGTTGCGGTTTTTTCCGCTACCCCGGTTGCTGCCCGCATAGCGGTCATGCTTGCCACTTTGATGGCTCTTTTTCTTATGCTTTTTCTTGTGCTTTTTCTTGTTATACCGGTGGGAAGAATAACGATGGTTGGAATAGTAATGGTGCCCATGGTTGTAATAAGGACGCCAACCTGGATGGTAAGCGTAGCCGTAATGAGAACCATACCAGGGCGTGGAATAACCATAATAGGGATACCAGGGTGAATAGCCGTAGGAAAGTCCTATTGAGAACCCGCCATATCCGTATGGGCCATTACCATAACCAACATAAGGGCTGTAGCCCAGGTAAAAATAATCCAGCGAATGCCACGGATAATAAGATGCACCGGCATAGCTGTAGGTGTAATTGTCATAGGCCGGATCGTCTTCGGCGTAATAGACGCCATCTTCCAATGCAGTCTGCGGGTAGTAATACGATACGCAAGCTGTCAGCAGTAATATCAATGGGGAAATCAGCAGCTTCTTCATACGTCCTCCACGATCTGATAAACCTGTGAATTGGCTTATCGGCTACCAGCCTAACACCAAACAGGTGAATTTTCGCTGAACGGGCTGTTGAATCGGCCGATCGGGCTATTGGGCGGCTTGCTGCACAATAACTGCTCCGGCAGAACCGGGAGCCGCAATCACGACACTGACCAGCGCGGGTCTGTCTATATCAACATCGTCAGGGGTCTGTACCGCAAACTCGCCGGTTGAGTAAATTTGACCGGCCTGGCTCCAGGTTATTTCCACCGGGTTACCCGTATAGCTGGCCTCGGGAAACGTGGTCCAGCACTTGTCCCCAGGTCCGATGTTGCCGCACGAAACAAAATTTCCGGTGGCCGGCACCAATAACCTGACGGCTGATATCCGCATCCGGGTCTGATTTTCGATGACCAGCCCTTCTATTTGCAAGCCGTTATGGATTTCCACAGCCTGGAGAGCGCAGGCCAGCAGCAGGAAAACACATAAACCAGCAGCTACATTTCTAACCAGGGTAAACACCAGGCTATCCTGACCGACGGACAAGTTTTAAGGGATAATAGCAGTGCCGGTGCATTTCAGGACTCAGTCGTTGGGGAAGTATTCCAAACGCAGGTCGGCTGCCATGTACTCGTATAAATCTACCAGCAACTGCTTGTTGATTTCGAAGAAACTCATGACGGGCCGGTCGAGATCAGTAATCAGTATGATAACGGCGGAGAATGCACACGCCAGGGTGATGGTTGCGACCGGGCTGCGTCTGTCGGTCAGACCGGCCTGGTAACCCATGATAATCATGGCCAGCGCTGCCATCAGGTAAAGGGTCATCCATATAGTGAGCGGAATACGGTTCATGATCGCGGAGTGCACCCGGGTGTAATGAACGTCGCTCAGGGCGAGCACCGAAACCATGAACAGGTCATGTTGTTCAATCTGGCTGGCATCCAGTGTCGATTGTCCGTCACTCCCGGCAGCCAAAGACCAAAGTTGACGATGGATATTCTCAGACATTCGTATCAATTCAGCCACCTGCTCAGCCACATTATCACCCGATATCTCTTTGAGTTCGGCGCGTAATTCGACGTAGTCTTTCAGTAGCTGTCTTGCCTGGGTTCTGCCAGGCTCCCGTAACAGGTCGGCTTGCATGAACGCATTCCTGGCAATGCGGGCCTCCTCTGCGAGACTTTGAACCCTCACCTCGAAATGCGATTGGGCCGTGGCGAAAGTGAACGCCAGCATAAAAGCCAGCAGACCCAGCCCCGCGCCCATAATGGCCCTGACCTGGGAAGTCTGGGCTTTCTTGGCATGAGCCTGGGCCCTTTTTCCCAACCTGAAGCCATATTCAATAAAAACAATCATGATCAGGATGGTGCCGATCAACAGCAGCCAGATAGGAATCAGATCGAAAAAATGTGAAACCAGCATAGATTTATACCTGAATAAGATTAACTATTGACAAACTCCGCGTTCCGGAACTTTGGTTTAACGCAAAGCACTGTTAACGATTTCCACCACATCCGGTGACAGATCACCGATCGCCGCAATGCGTTGCAACTCTGTTTTCATCAGAGCTTTTCTGCCGTCATCATAGCGTTTCCAACGGTTGAACGCTGCAGCCATCCGGGCAGCCATCTGTGGATTCAAACCGTCCAGTTCGATCACCCGATCGGCATGGAATACATATCCCGAACCGTCGGCCGCATGGAAGCCGGTCGGGTTCAACATCGAAAACACCCCTATCAGTGCACGCACCTTGTTCGGGTTGCGGATGCTAAAGGCCTCGTGGTCCATCAGCTTCCGAACCGTGTTGACCGTTTCTGGACCCGGCTTGATCGCCTGCATGATAAACCACTTGTCCATCACCAGTGCATCCTGTTTCCAGTTGGTTTCAAATTCAGCCAGTGCGGTTTCGGCCAGTGGGGAATCATTCAGGACCAGGCTACGGGTGGCCGCCAACGTATCGGTCATATTATCGCTCGTATCAAGTTGGACCGCTGCCAGAGATTCACCAATTTGGGTTTCCAGCAGGTAAGACAGGCAAACGTTTTTAAGGCTGCGACGGGCCATTGAATCGGAAGATTTTCGGTATGGCTCGCCATCATTCATCCCGGCATAGCGCCCGGCAAAAAGTGTTTCCAATTCGCCGGCCAGACCTCTATGGACAAATTTTCTTGCCGCGTGTATGCCATCGACGTCTACCACTTCCATCTGATCCGCCAGGTAATCCTCATCCGGCAGCGTTATGGCCTCGGCCAGTAAGGCCGGATCTGCCTGGTGGTCTGACAGTAAGCCTCTGAACGCCTTGACCAGCGCAGTATCCAAGTGCATTTCAAGGCCTTCGGCGTGGTGCTGGCATTGTTCCAGTATGGCATTTTCCGCCATCCGCTGTGCTGCATCCCAGCGCACGAAAGCATCGCTATCGTGCTCGATCAGCGTGGCCAGTTGATCCGGTGTATAGTCGTAGAAAATCTTGACCGGCGCCGAGAAATCCCTGAACAGGGACGGAACCGGTGCGTCGGGAACATTGATAAAGGTGTATTCCTGTTTTGATTTTTCCACGACCAGCAAGCGGGTCCCGGTCGTGCCTTCGGCTTCGTCTTGCAATTGAAGTTGCAATTCTAATCCGCGTGTATCCAGCAAGCCCAGCGCAAATGGCAACACCAGGGGTTGTTTTTCCTGCTGGTCACTGGTCACGGGCGTCCGCTGCTCCAGTGTGAGGGTGTACTTTTGGTTTGTGGCATCGTAACGGTCTGAGACATACACCAATGGCGTGCCGGACTGGCTGTACCAGCGGCTGAATCGTTGCAGGTCGGCCCCGTTGGCGTCCGCCATCGCTGCCAGGAAGTCATCACAGCTCACTGCCTGGCCATCGTGCCGCTCAAAATAAAGTTTCATGCCCTTTTGGAAACCGCTTTCCCCCAACAGCGTGTGATACATGCGGATGATGGTCGCGCCTTTCTGATAAACGGTCGCAGTGTAAAAATTGTTGATTTCAAAATACTGGTCGGGCCGTATGGGATGTGACATCGGACCGTCGTCTTCCGGAAACTGGCGGGCGCGCAGGTCGCGGACGACCCTGATCCGTTTTACAGCCCGTGATTGCATGTCAGCCGAAAACTCCTCGTCCCGGAACACGGTCAGGCCCTCCTTGAGGGTCAGCTGAAACCAGTCCTGGCAGGTCACGCGGTTACCGGTCCAGTTATGGAAATACTCATGGCCGATCACCCCTTCTATGCCCTGGTAATCGGCGTCGGTCGCGGTATCCGGTCGTGCCAGAACATATTTCGAGTTGAATATATTCAGCGACTTGTTTTCCATCGCGCCCATGTTGAAATCATTGGTCGCAACAATGTGATAGACGTCGAGGTCATACTCCAGGTCAAACCTGCTCTCATCCCAGTGCATCGCATTGATCAGTGACTCCATCGCATGTCCACAACGGTCAACGTTTTCCGCTTCGACATAGATTTTCAATGCGACATCCCGTCCACTGCGGGTGGTAAAGTGGTCTTCAACCAATGCCAGTTCGCCCGCCACCAGGGCAAACAGGTAGGACGGCTTTGGAAAGGGATCTTCCCAACAAACCCGGTGACGGCCATTCGGTAAATCGGTTGCGTCCGAACTGTTGCCATTTGACAGCAATACCGGAAACCTGGATTTATCGGCTTCAAGCGTAACCCGGTAGGTGGTCATGACATCCGGACGGTCCGGAAACCAGGTGATTTTCCGGAACCCCTGGGCCTCGCATTGGGTCAGCAGGAACCCCCCTGAAAGGTATAGCCCTTCAAGTGCCGTATTGCTGGCTGGATGGATACGGACCTCCGTTTTCAAGACGCTGTATCCCGGTGCATCCGGAATGGTCAGCGTCTCGCCATCAATGTTATAGTCGCGCGGTGTAAGTGGCTGCTCATTGAGGGTCATCGAGACCAATTGCAGATCACTGCCGTTGAGGACGATACTCCGCGGGCCAGTGGATTCATCCTTTATCTCAAATACCATCTCCGCCCGTACTACCGTGGTGTCGGCTCCGATTTCAAACTGCAGGTTCAAATGTTTGACGTTCCATGGGTAGGCCTTGTAATCTCTGCGATAAATGGCCTTTCCAGCTGAACCTTCTTTCATAAATCTATCCTTGGAATTTCGCTATTGATGTAAATAAGAGGGCGATGAAGTGCATCGTAATTAGTATTATATGCCGATGAACCATGACACTGCAGAACAATTGCCGGAATTGGCGGACATTCTCGCCGCAAAGCAGCGTATCCGCGCGGTGGTCCGCACAACACCGGTGTTGTCAGACCCTGTTTTTAACGAGATTATCGGTTGTGAGCTGTGGCTCAAGTGCGAAAACCTCCAGCGCACAGGTGCGTTCAAATTCCGTGGCGCGAGCAATGCGGTCGCACGTCTGGACGAGATCGGTCAACACGGAGACGTCGCAACCCATTCATCCGGTAATCATGGGGCGGCACTGGCACTGGCAGCAAGCGGCCACAAGCGGCGTTCGTGGGTAGTCATGCCCGAAGATTCGGTAAAAACCAAGGTGGAGGCCGTCCGCCGGAATGGTGGTGAAATCATATTCTGTCCACCGACCCACAAAGGTCGGGAAAAAGGCCTTGCCGCACTCGTCAGCAAAGGCTGTATTCCAATCCATCCTTACGACCATGTTGACATCATTTGCGGCCAGGGCACTGCCACCGTTGAATTGGCTGACCAATGCCCCGGGTTGGATATTGTGCTGACACCGATCGGCGGCGGCGGCTTGATCAGCGGTTCAGCTATCGCGGCCAAAGCGCTGATCGATGGCGTTGCTGTTTTGGGTGCCGAACCTGAAGGTGCCGCTGACACTGCGTTGAGCCTGAACCGCGGCGAACGGGTGGTCCAGTACGAGGTTGATACCATTGCAGATGGTTTGAGGGCAATCGTCGGCGTTTTGAACTTTGAAATTATCCGCAACCAGGTGGATAAGGTCATCACGGTCAGTGAGGCAGGTATCGTTGAGGCTATGGCACTGGTATGGCGGTACTTTCGTTTACTGATTGAGCCCTCTTCCGCGACGGTCATTGCCGCGATCATGTCGCAACCCGGTGAGTTTGCCGGACGGCGAGTCGGTGCCATTATCAGCGGTGGCAATGTCGACCTGGAACAGCTGCCGTTCACGCCATGAAACCCGGGTCTGCAAAAAATACTCAACACAGGTGTGCCTGGCCAGGTGATCACCCGCTGAATATCCGTTATCACGATCATGAATGGGGTGTGCCCCAACATGATGAACAAAGACTGTTTGAGATGCTAACGCTTGAAGGCGCCCAGGCCGGCCTCAGTTGGCAGACCATCCTGAACAAACGTGAAGGATACCGCCGTCTGTTTGCCGGGTTCGATGTCCAGCAGGTCGCAGCTTTTGACGACAAAAAAGTCGATGAAATGCTGGCTGATGCCAGCATCGTAAGACACCGCGGAAAAATCGAGTCAACCATAAACAATGCCCGCCGTATCCTGGCGCTGTGGGATAAAGGCACAACGCTGGATGTCATTATCTGGGACTGTGTAGACGGCGAGCCCATCGTCAATCAATGGAAAAGCCTCAAAGAAATCCCAGCCAGCACGTCAGAATCTTCCCAGCTTGGCAAACGATTGAAGAAACTCGGATTCCGCTTCGTCGGAGAAACCACCTGTTATGCCTTGATGCAGGCCGCCGGACTGGTTAATGACCATGAAGTCGCTTGCTTTCGCCACCGGCAATGCCAGCAAACCGAGACAACAAACACGGAACTATAGGTACACGATGACTCACCAATTGTATTTACTGCGTCATGCCAAAACCGAACCCTGGAGTCCCCTGGGCAATGATTTTTCCAGAACCTTGAGAACCATCGGTATACGCCATGCGCAGGCCGTAGCCGACTGGGCACTCAGGACAATACCTATACCCGATACGGTCTTGTGTTCACCCGCAAAACGCACGCGGGAAACCCTCGCTCCGATGCTCGCTCAATGGCCGCAACTTTTGTCGACCACCGATTATGTTGATTCCATGTACGGCGCGTCACTTCATATGCTGCTGACACTGACCGAAGATGCATTCAGCTATAGCAGTCGATTACTGATGATCGGACACAATCCCGGCTTTGAAGACATGTTGATCAACATACTGCAGCCAAAACAGGCTGCAAAGATTAACAAAATAGCGACCGGAACCCTCGCGATAATCGAATTTCCGGATGGCTTCAGACGGGATGCCAGGTCAGGAAACCTGTTGCACCTGGTGCGGCGGAAAGATCTGTCAGTCAATGGATGACAGGTAGAGCCTGGCCAGCGTTTCAAGACCCGCTTCATCTTCCTGACTGAAGCAGCCCAACTGCTCACTGTCAACGTCAAACACACCGATCAACTCACCTTTTTGAACAGTGGAACGACCACTTCCGAGCGTGCTGCGGCATCACAGGCGATATGACCGTCAAAGGTATCAACATCATAGACCCTCAGGGTTTCACCTGACACCGCCGCCGTGCCGCACACCCCGTTTCCCAGCTCAATGCTGACACAGGCCGGGTTGCCCTGGAACGGGCCTGGTGTACTGTCAACCCCATAAACCAGGGCACTGAGGTTGGCAGCATTCGAGATTCGGTTTGAACAGAAACCGACCAGGCCCTCGGCCTGTTGGATCAATCGCTGCCAGGTTTTGTCTGCCGGGAACTTCATTTCTCGGCCCACTTTCTGATAAGCAGTACAAAGTTATTGGCCGGCATGGCAATTTTCTTTTCCAGGTCCATTTGAAATTGATTGGCCAGCGATTCAACGGCGGCCATATCCCGGATGCCCCTTTTTGGATTATCAAGCCGCAAACCGGCATCGAAACGGGCGTTGCTATCCGAAGTAAAACGGCCGTCGATATTGAATGGTCCGTACAGACAAAACGGTGCTCCGGCCTTCAATTGGGACGTGACACCGGCAAACATGGATCCCACCTCACGCCAGGACATAATGTGGGCTGTATTGGCTGAATAGGCTGCATCAAAGCCACCCCCGGGCCAGGTGTCGCTGTTCACGTCCAGATTCAGCGGAGCATGGATACGCGGGTTGCCCTCAGCATGGAAGCATGCTTCCAACCCGGGCAAATTTTCGTCCCGGTCGCTGGGTTGCCACTTGATATCCTTTAAGTACCGGCAGAAATAAACAGCATGCTGGCCGGTACCGGAACCGATCTCCAGCACCGTCCCCCGCGCCGGCAGCAATGAACGCAATTGCTCAAGGATAGGCTCGCGGTTTCGCTCAGCGGCACTTGAGTAAGGTAAATTTTTCATTATGTATGCAATCCTGTCCTTACCTCTTAAATCCTACTGCAGCTTGTCCGGGCCGTTGTCTGTCATGCAGGTCTTTGCAGATCGATCAAAAGCTGCTTTCAGCCTGTTGCTGAATCGCCTCGCAAATTTCCTTGGATTCAGCAAGCAGTTCGCCCAGTTTCTCTTTCATTTTGTGAACAAAAGCGTCGTCCTTTGTATGTGGGAGGTTGATGCGCAGGTTGTGTACAGCGCCCTGAACACCGGCGTAAGCCATCAGGGCACCCACGCCCGCGTCGCTCATCACTGCCTTGTTGCCGATGTCGGCAGCTGCCTGGCACAAATCCAAAACCTCCCTGCACAGCTGCGCGGTTCGCAATGGAACTTCGGCTGCCAATTTGTAACCTGCTTGAATGGCTTTCGCGCGAAGCGCAATTTGCGCGGTTGTATCCTTGGCCATGCGCATTCCGGCGATGACCTCGTTGAATGCTTCAGTGTCCGCGTCGACAGCCCGGATGAGTTCGTCCTTGACCATTTGTGCTTGCTCAGCCAGTTGGCACAATTCGTCGTAACGGGGATCAAACTCGCCCTTTCCGATTGAAAGATTGACGACCATCGAGGCCAGGGCCGAACCCAGGGCACCTGCCAGCGCCGCGATCGAGCCGCCTCCCGGTGCCGGTGTGTCGCGTGAAACTTCATCGACAAAATCGGCGACTTTCATGTTGACCAGCGGGCTGTCATGTCGCGGCATCCCGATAACTTTCTTGTCAATATCAAAATCAGCAACATCATTGAGCCCCATCGCCTGGACTGCCGTGGTTACTATATCGCGCGCCGGAATGCCGGTGGATTTCTGCATCCGCCGCAGATAAAACCGGCCGGCTTGTTTCATCGCATCGAAGGGCACGACCCCGACGACTTCCGAGCCGGTGATGACGATTCCACGTTTCACGGCCAGTGCGCGGGCCGCCTCCAGGACGTCCTGGGGAGGCGTTATTTTGAAGTTGGTCAGGTTTAGGGAAATCTGGGCGCAGTGGTAATCGTCCACGACCCAGCCGATTCCTTTGAGGTGGGTGAACATGCCGTCTTTATAGACCGGTCGTCCGATAAGATCCCTGGGATCAAGTCCGATGCTTTGATAACGTTTGTACAGGTCGGCAGCGTAATTTTTTTTGTAAAATTCGGCCAGATCATCGAATGAACCCGCCACGAAATCAGAATTTCCATCCGCGTACATGTCTTCTTCGAAATAGACAACATCGCCCTTATAGTAAAACGGCTCGATATTGCCGACCCGCGCCCAGCGGCCACGTTCACGCATCTCGTAGGCGATTTCATTGGCGTAACGCCGGTCGGTGGTATTGAGATTAATATTGTAGGCAATCAGAAATTCGCGGGCGCCTACGGCCGTGGCCCCGGATCTTTCATTGAACTCATCCGGGCCAAAGTCCGGTTTCCATTCCGGATTTGCCAGTTTTTCGCGCAGACCTTCATATTCACCTGCGCGCACGTCGGCCAGGTTTCGCCGTTCGCTTTTGCTGGCGGCGTGTTCGTACAGATAGACGGGAATGTTCAGTTCGGTACCGACGCGTTGTCCCACCTCCCGGGCAATTTCGGCACAGTCCTCCATCGTTGCACCGGCAACCGGGACAAAGGGGCACACATCCGTGGCGCCAAAGCGGGCGTGTTCGCCCGTGTGTTTTGACATGTCGATAAGTTCAGCCGCTTTTTGCACCGCGCGAAAAGCGGCTTCCTTGACCGGTTTGGGCTCGCCAATAAAAGTCACCACAGTGCGGTTGGTGCTTTCTCCGGGATCCACATCCAGCAAACGGATGCCTTGTACACTTTCAATCACATCGGTTATTTGTTTGATGACTGCCAGATCACGGCCTTCGGAAAAATTCGGTACACATTCAATTACTTTTTTCACTGTTTTGCGCCCACGGGATTCATTGAAATAAATGCAGGTTTACGAATATACACGTGTGGTGAAAAAATTAAAAAACATTCAGCGACACTAGCCCGCATATTGCACCAGTGTCGCGGAAGCTGGCGCCGGACAGGTGCGAGAAGGTGAGACCAGGAACTGGTCGAGAAGCTGGCCTGGGCCATTGGGCGCCGGGCTGGACTGAAACCAATAGCCATAGCTATTGGTTGAGGGAAGCTCAAGTCCAGTCGTGCATGGACAAGCCAAGGCCGGGATAGGACTCGGGCCGGTGACAAACTGTACTTTTGGGTTGGTGGACAAATATGCCACATTGTTCCGTAATTCAGTTAATTGGATGGCGGCCCGAGGCCGACTGGTGCAATATGCGGGCTAGTGTACTGTCAACCCTATAAAGCAGGATTCATATTGGCCGGTTTAAATAAAAAATGCCCGGGTACTACCCGGGCATTCAGAATTACGCCAGGAACGCTGATCAATTCACGACAGGACGATCTTCCACAATGGTCGGCGTCACAAAAATCAAGAGCTCACGTTTCTGGGTTTCATTTGACCTTCGGCGGAACAGGTTGCCGATACCCGGAATACTGCTCAGGTACGGCACTCTTTCCTCGGCACGTTTGCGTTCGTTCTGGAAGATACCACCCAGCACGACCGTTTCACCATTGTTCACCAGCACGGATGTGCTCAGCTCACGGGTGTCGATCGAAGGAACCGAACCACCCCTGCCGGTCTGGAAAATCTCACCGACCGTATCCTGTTTGATCCCCAGATCAAGCTGTACACGGTTGTCCGGGGTAATCAAAGGTACCACGCGGAGTTCCAGCACAGCTTCTTTGAACTGCACGGCTGTCGCACCGGAGGAGGCCGCCTGTTCATAGGGTATTTCCACACCCTGTTGTATAAACGCCTCGGACTGGTTGGCCGTGACGATCCTCGGCGTGGAGATGACCTCGCCGTCACCTTCCGCCTCCAGCGCTGAGAGTTCAAGATCAAGCAGCACATTGCCGGACAGGAAAGACAATCCAATCGTGGCGGCTCTTTCGTTGGCAGCCGGCAGGTTAACATTATAGCGCTGCGGGAAGCCGGGTAATTCGATCCCGCCAAGGAGCAAGGGATCAATCCCCGGGTTGACCGTGTCTGCGCCGGGGCCGTCACCTGCGATCGCTGCATAATTGCTGCCCCTATGCCACGCGGTGACACCGAAGCGTACACCCAGGTCACGGGCGAAGTCGCTGCTGGCGACCACGATACGGGACTCGATCTGCACCTGTCTGACCGGCCGGTCAAGTGCCAGCACAAGCTCTTGTATGGCTTCAATCCGATCGGGGGTGTCCGTCACCATCAGTGTATTGGTCCTGGTATCGATGGTCACCGAGCCCCGCGCTGACAACAGACCGGCTTCGGACTCCAGACCAGCGGCCGACTCCTGGATCAGGGTTTGTAACTCTTCGGCTGACGCGTAACTGACGCTGATCAGGGCGGTCTGCAGCGGTTCCAGTTCCTTGCGGTTCTGCAAAGCCGTCAATAGTTGCTGTTCACGGGCCGCAATATCGGCGGTGGGGGCGATCCAGATTACGTTTCCGTTTTCCCGCATATCGAGATTGCGAGCGTCCAGCACGATATCCAGCGCCTGGTCCCAGGGTACGTTGGTCAGTCTCAGGGTCAGGTTGCCGGCGACATTATCCGCGACCACGACATTGAGGTCTGACACATCGGCAATCAGCTGCAGCACCGAACGCACCGGGATATCCTGAAAATTGAAGGTCACCCTGCTACCGGTGTATTCCTTTTCCTCGTAAAACTGAACGACGTCCTGGTCGGCGCTTACGGCAGAACTGGAAAGCCTGGAAACCTCCACGATCCAGTCTCTCCCCGACTGGTAAGCCATATGCTCATAAAGGCCTGCAATTTCCAACTCAAGACGCACGCCGCTGTGCATCTTGCCAGTATTGATAAATTGCACTGGCGTCGCGAAGTCAACCACGTCCAGACGCTGGCTCAGTGCTTCGGGCAGGCTGGTGTCAAAAATATCAACGGATAAACCGCCCTCACGCGAATTCACGGACAGGTTTGCACCTTCGCTATCCATACTTATGATGATGCGGCTCTGTCCTTCGTCACCGCGACGGAAATCAACATTGTTTACGGTGTATTTCGCGCCGCCACCATAACTCGGTGTCATTGACTGCGTACCGCTGCCGGCGATCGACAGTACCACCTGGCCGTTATGGGTCTGATAGTCATAATCGGTTGGTTTTGAGAGCTCCACCATCACCCGGGTTCTGCCACCGGCTGCCAAAGTTGTAAATCTCTGCACTGATCCGACACCTACGGACACAGGATCGGTACTGACCTGGCTGTTGGTATCTGCCAGATCCAGAATAATTCTTGCCGGGTTTTCCGTGGCGAATACACTGACCTTGGGATCATCACCACGGGTCGACAGGGAAATTGTCACGCCACCTCCTGCGCTGCTACTGTGGTCTATGGCGGTTACCTCGCTTTTTCCCCAGGCAGATAACGCCGGCAATAGCAACAATGCCAACCCGAGCCCCAGACGTATTCCAGTTTTCTGACTATCCATAAACTGTCCCCAACGGCTGATCAAAATCCGTTTCAATTTAATAGCTGCTCTTCTGTACATGGATGTACCCTCAAAGTTGCGCCTGTATCTGCGCTACCGGACTATCCTTCTCCCAAGGCGATGGAGGCTTCCCTGACCAGCCAGCCACCCGTGCCATCCGAAATCAATTCACTCATAGTTACCCTTGTATCGGCAATTCCGACAACATTCCCATGGTTCTTACCCAAAAAGTTGCCAACCGCAACACGGTGCACAACGCCTTCAGGATCCCGTATCAATACCCAAAAAGATTCCTGTTTTCTGAAGGTCCCGACCATCGACAGGGTGTCAAGCTCGTAACGCTCCAGGTACTCTCTGGATCGCTCAAAATCGGGTCGTGGGCCACTGCGATTGGTAGGTTTCTGATCCTGGGCCACTTCGCTGATTGACGAACGAAATGGATCACGCTCGGTCAGTCCTTCGTATTCATAGACCGAATATGTTTTCACCGATGGTACCGGTGGGATTGGATCAGCCGGCCGGTCCTTGACGGACTGGATATAAGACTCCAGATCGTCCATGTTTGCGCCACAGGCTGCCAATGCGGCAACCGTCAGCAGCATGCTGGCTATCTGCCATGGCTGTTGTTTGCCAATTCGATTCATAGTGCCTGCTCCGCTAACCTCTTGGCCAACTCATCTTCATCGACGTAGCGATAGGTCTTGACCTGGCCTTCCAGGATCAGTCGGCCTTCTGAATTACCAAAGCGGCTCTGGTTCGCCGCTGCACGTTTCAGAGAGATGTCATGCATCGTCAATATGACCACTCTTGGCAATGCCGCGACGCCACTGACAAATTGGCCGAATTCGTGATAGTCCCCCAACATGCGGATGTTGATAGGCCGTTCCGCGTAAAAATCGCGGGAATCTTCAGCCTGGGGTTCAAATAACTGGACATCGATGCCGGCGGCCAGGGCCGTTTGTGAAACATCGACTAACAATTTGTCCATTTCGGTCTTACTGGGTAACTGCTGAAACATGGTTTGCAGCAATTCTTTCATTTCCGCCAGTTGCTGTTCATACGCTTCCAGGTTTACGGCCTTTTGCTGTTTAACTTCAAAGTCAGCCATCAAAGACTGCTCCTGACGCTGGGCCTGCTCAATCTCATTCCGCTTGTCGTCGATAAGCAGGAAATAACCCGCAACCAATATCAGGGTCAGCACAACTAAAAGCACTGAGTTTCGAACTGAAGCCGAGGCGCTCCCTATATCTGAAAAATCAGCATTTCTGAGGTCGTCAAGTATCATCCCGTACCCCCCTGATCTCCTGGTCCATCAAGATCCGGTTCTGTGTCATCTGCCCCGGGTGCACGCAATTTGACCTTGATACTGAACTGGTATGGTTCAATGCTCGCAGACGGAATGTTTGATGACCGGACAAATTCAAGTTGGGGATCGATAAACAGATCGTTGCCTTCCAGTTCCTGTAAATAGGCCGAAACCCTGGCGTTGGATTGACTATTGCCAGTGATCGCCAGATTCATTCCCTGCTGCCCTACGGTACCCAGCGTTACACCAGCGGGGACCGATTTTGCAAGTTTATCCAGTAATTCCACGGTCATGAATCGACTGGCCTGGAGTTGCTCAATAATTTGTTTACGCGTGACCAGACGGGCCCGGGTGCGTTCAAGTTCGTCGATTCTCCTTATCCGCGTATCCAGTCTTCGGATTTCCCCACGAACCAGTTCGTTCCTCATCTCCTGATGCCTGACTTTCTGGTCGTAAACAGCACCGCCGATAAACACCAGGACCACACCGACAATGGCAGCCACCACCAACGACATCATGAACTGGCGTTGCCGTTCCTGTCGCCGTTCCTCACGCCAGGGAAGTAAGTTAATTCTGGCCATCAGTCAAACCCCCTCAATGCCAAACCTGTGGCGATCATAAGGTTGGAGGCATTCCGCTTCATCTGGGGCACAGCGACATTTTGAGCAATATCCATCCCCGTCAACGGGTCAGCTACCCGGGTAGTCATACCGAGTTCCTGCTGAACCATGGCGGCCAGGCCCTTTAAAGATGCCACACCTCCGGAAAGATAAATTGTCCCGATATTCGAGTATTCATTACTGGAAGCAAAAAACTGTAGTGCGCGGCTGAGTTGATGAACAATGTTCAGTTGGAAGGGTTCCAGCACCTTTTCTTCAAAATCTGCCGGCGCTTCTTCATTGCGTTCAAAAAAACTGGCCTGCTCTGCCGTCATATCGTAACGGCGCATGACTTCTTCCAGTAACTGATGACCACCAAAAGGATGATCGCGAGTATAGATGATCCGCCCGCCCTTGATCACCATCAAAGTCGTCAGGTCATAACCGATATCAAAAAAACCAACCGCGTCGCTGCGATTTATGCCATCGCGTTTCCGGATCAATTCAAATGCGTTTGCAATTGCAAATGCTTCGACATCCACAACTTTTGCCGTAAGTCCAGCAGTGTCAATTGCATCCTGCCGGCTCTCAACATTTTCACTTTTGCTGGCTGCCAGCAGGATGTCGATCAAATCGGAGTTTCGTGCGGACGGACCAAGCACTTCAAAGTCCAGGCTTACCTCATTCAGTGGGTAAGGGATGTACTGATTTGCTTCAATCTGTACCTGGCTTTCAATATCAGCATCTGCCAGGTCCGCAGGCAAACTAATGGTCTTGGTGAAAACCGCGGAACCGGATACCGCAATTGCACAGGTTTTGGCCCGTGTGCCGGAAGTTCTGACCGCCCTGGAAATTGCTTCCGAGATGGCTTCCACATCCTGGACGACTTTATCGACCACGACGCCACCGCCAAGAGGTTCAATAGCAAAATGTTCGATCCGGTACGCGGATCCATGACTGGACAGTTGCAACAAACGTACGCTCGTCGAGCCAATATCCAGCCCAATAACTGAATTCGTCTTTTTACCAAACAGTTTCAATTTACGGCATTCCTTTTCCGCGCCAATGGCTTAGTGAAACTTCTTATAGTTGTTTTTAACAGAAATTCCTCCAATACACAATCGCCGATTTGACATCGACATACACAAAAGACCTCCGTATTAACGGTTGTCCGCGCAAAAAAACAGGGGAATTACCTGTAAAGGGTGTGGTCTACACTCGTCATTACCGGCTAATCCCTGTCCGATACGGTGTATCTCGTCTATGTACCACCTACCACTATCCGGAGGCAGATTTATCTAATAAAATTCAATTTCCTATGCGAAAGCATAGCAGGATAATGATATGAAAAAAGTATTTCGTCTGATTTTTCGCATTCTGCTGGTCTCATTTCTGCTTGGTTTGGCTACCATAGCAGTCACCTATCTCGTTGTTTCGAAAGATCTTCCGGATGTTGATACCCTGCGCGACGTTCAGTTGCAAGTACCCCTTCGGGTTTATACAGATGATGGCAAATTGATCAGTGTTTTTGGGGAAAAAAGACGTATTCCGGTTCAGGTAGAAGATATGCCGGTTTACCTGACAAATGCCTTTATTGCCGGTGAAGACGCGCGCTTCCGTATCCATCCGGGGGTTGATTACCAGGGGATCACGCGTGCTGTCTGGACGCTGATCACGACCGGCGAAAAATCGATTGGCGGCAGCACCATCACCCAGCAACTGGCACGAAATTTTTTTCTGACCCTGGAAAAAACCTTTACCCGCAAAATCAAGGAAATATTCCTGGCGCTTAAAATTGAACGTGAATTGTCCAAAGATGAAATTCTTGAACTTTACCTTAATAAAATTCTGCTCGGACACCGGGCCTACGGTGTGGGTGCTGCAGCGGATGTGTATTACGGCAAACCGGTTGAGCAATTGAGCCTCGCCCAGTGCGCCATGCTCGCCGCACTTCCAAAGGCACCGTCCAGGATCAATCCAATTACGTCACCGGACAGGGCCATGGACCGCCGGGATTACGTGCTGGGCCGCATGCTGGAGCTTGGATACATCAGCGATGATGACTACCAGGTTGCCATTAGCGAAAGAAATACCGCTTTTTATCACGGTGCGACGACAGAAATTTCCGCACCCTACCTGGCCGAAATGGTTCGCAAGGAGATGTTGGCGCAATTTGGCGAAGCGGCCTATACCGGTGGTTACCAGGTCTATACCACCATCAACTCACGCTTTCAGACGGCCGCCAACCAGGCTGTTACCGATGGCCTGGAGGAATACGATCGAAGACACGGATACCGCGGCGCAGAGGCACATATCAACCTGGAAGCAAACCGGACGACCGACAGTTGGGATGAAATACTGCGGCCCTACAAGCCTATCGCCGGACTGGCGCCGGGTCTGGTAACCGAGGTCGATGATGATATCGCGCTGGTTTACCAGTCCGATGGCCAAACCATCGCGCTACCGCTTGTTAAAATGAAATGGGCCAGAAAATACCTGAGCCGTGAACGGGTAGGCAATGAACCCGGCAGTGTCATGGAGATCATGCAGCCGGGTGACATCATCCGTACGCGTCTTCATGATGATGGTCAAAGGCAATTGGCCCAACTGCCTGAAACGGAAGCTTTGCTGGTGTCTCTTAGCCCACGCGACGGCAGCATCAAGGCACTGGTCGGTGGATATGACTATACTCGAAGTAAATTTAACCGTGTCGTGCAAAGCAGACGGCAACCGGGGTCGGGGTTTAAACCATTTATCTATTCATCCGCACTGGCAAACGGTAAGACAACAGCGAGCATTGTCAATGATGCCCCCATCGTGTTCAGTGATGCAGAACTGGAAAGGGATTGGAAGCCGCAGAATTTCAGCGAAAAGTTTTTTGGCCCAACACGACTGCGTGAAGCCATGGTCAATTCCCGTAACCTGGTGTCCATCAGGTTATTGAGGGATATCGGAATCCCGTACGCACGGGACTACATCAGTTCGTTCGGTTTCGATCCGGCTGAATTGCCGGCTAATTTGTCCATGGCGCTGGGTAGCGCCTCATTGGTGCCTATAAGTATCGTCCGGGGGTATGCGGTGTTCGCAAACGGCGGCTACCTTATCGACCCCTACTTCATCGGGCGAATCCTGAATGCACGTGGCACGGTGCTGTTTGCAGCCAGTCCGAAAGTGGCCTGTGATGACTGCGTACCCAAAGAGGGGCAGGAAGGCAGTCTGCGACAGGCCACGCGAAAAACAGAACCCAGTTTCAGACCATTGCAACTCGACGGTCAAGAAAGTGATCTCCGGATCGTTGAACATGATGTAATGGAAGTCAGGGACGCCGTCGTGCGGGCGACACCCGCACCCAGGGTCATAAGTGAGCAGAACGCCTACCTGGTGCGATCCATGATGATGGATGTTGTGAGCCGGGGCACCGGTAAGAAGGCCATGGCCCTCGGCCGTCACGACCTGGCTGGTAAAACCGGTACAACCAACGAACAACGCGACGCATGGTTCTCAGGCTACAACAACAAAATTGTTACCTCGGTCTGGGTAGGATTCGACAGCCACGAACCCCTTGGCCGCAATGAAGTTGGGGGCAAAGCAGCCTTGCCAATCTGGATAAATTACATGCGCGTGGCATTGAAGGACGTTCCGGATGAGGTTCCGGAAATACCCGAAGGTATCACCCAGGCCCGTATTGATCCGGCAACGGGTTTGTTGGCCAGACTTGAAAACCCTGAGGCAATTATGGAAGTATTCAGTACGGGAAGTCTTCCGCCGATGGAAGATGCACAAGGAGGAGATCATTCTGATGCCGTCACGGAAGAAGATCCATACGACAGTTTCTGACCGACTGATTTCCCGCAGTAATAAAAAGTTCAGCCAGGCACGCCGACAAATTGCCGCAGAAGCGGCACGGATCATGGCCACACAAGCACAGTGCAATTTCCGTATCGCCAAACAAAAAGCAGCACAGCGACTGGGTATCAGGTCGAGCCTGGCTTTACCCAGTAACGTTGAAATCGAAGACGCCTTGCGTGCCTACCAGGGATTCTACGGTGGCCAGCAACACATCCACCAGGTTCAGCGATTGAGAGAGATCGCCCTGCGGGTGATGCGGTCGCTTGATTCATTTTCACCGCGACTGGTCGGACCGGTGCTCGAAGGCACCGCCGATAAGCACGCCAGGGTTTCACTGCATGTGTTCAATGACCCACCCGATGCTGTTGCAATGCATTTGCTGGACAAGGGTTTGACATTCCGTAACGAGCAGCGAAAAATTCGCTGGCATGACGGCAGCTATCGCCAGGTGCCTTTACTGGTCACCGATGCTGAAGGTGTAACCGTGGAACTGACACTATTCAGTCATCTGGACTTACGCCAGGCCCCGCCCAATCCAGTGGACGGGCGCCCGCAAAAACGGGCACCCCTGGCGGAAGTGGAAGACCTGTTAAGCCGCCCTCAACGAGATTCAACCGCTACGTAATCGCGTTCTTCAGGTCCGTTATAAACCTGTCTCGGACGACCGATGGGTGTTGGTGTTTCTGCCTGTTCCAGCCATTGGGATACCCAACCGACCGTTCTGGCAATGGCAAACATGACGGTGAACATGCTTCTGGGGATACCCAACGCCTTGTAGATAATGCCGGAATAAAAATCGACATTGGGATACAATTTTTTAGCTACGAAGTAATCGTCTTCCAGCGCAATTCGCTCCAGTTCCATGGCCAGTTCCATCAATGGATCAGTGGTGCCAAGGTCCTGGAGAACATCGTGTGCGGCCAGCCGTATGATGGATGCACGGGGGTCATAATTCTTGTAAACCCTGTGACCGAAACCCATCAAGCGGAATGGATCATCTCTGTCCTTGGCGCGAGCGACAAATTTACCTACCCTGGAAACATCCCCGATTTCGTCGAGCATTTTCAGTACGGATTCATTTGCACCGCCGTGTGCCGGCCCCCAGAGGGCAGATATACCTGCTGCTACACAGGCATAGGGGTTGGCACCGGTCGAGCCCACCAGTCTTACGGTTGAAGTGCTGGCGTTCTGTTCGTGATCCGCGTGCAGTATGAAAAGCAGATCCAGGGCCTTGGCGGCAACCGGGTTGATATCGTAGGTTTCAGATGGCACCGAGAACATCATGTGCAGGAAGCGTTCGGTAAAGTTGAGTGAATTCTTCGGGTACGCAATTGGCCAGCCCATGTGGTTCCGGAAACAGGCCGCGGCGATGGTTGGCATCTTGGCAATCATACGTTTTGCCGCCAGCATCCGGTGCTCGCTGTCGTCCATGTCCATTCTGTCGTGGTAGAACGCAGCCAGTGAGCCAACGACGCCCGCCATCATCGCCATCGGGTGTGCGTCATATTGAAAACCGGAAATAAAAGTATTCAGTTTTTCATGCACCATCGTGTGGTAGGTGATGTCATGGTTAAAGGATTCCAGTTCAGCGCTGTTTGGCAACTCGCCGTTCAGCAAAAGATAGGCAACTTCAAGAAAATCACTTTTCGCCGCCAGTTGCTCAATCGGGTATCCGCAATAGCGTAAAATTCCCTTGTTCCCATCGATAAAGGTGATGGTACTGGTACAACTGGCAGTGGCGGTAAAACCGGGATCGTAGGTAAAGTAACCAAGCGTCGAAGGTAAGGCTTTAATATACAGCGTCGGCTCACCTTCGGTGCCCCGGATGACTGGCAATTCAAGACTTTGGCCGCTGTTTTCATCTTTGATGATGACGGGATGGTCAGACAAGGGAATCTCCTTAAAATGTGACTGCTTTTGAACCCGTGATTATCTCATATTGTGCCCCTCTTATTCCACCTCGCGCACAGCAAAAAGCCCGGCTCGGCATGACCGAACCGGGCTTGGTAAATTGACCCGGAATTACTTGTTGTAACGGCGTTTGAAGCGGTCTACCCGACCACCCGTATCCATCAGTTTGTGTTTGCCGGTATAAAACGGGTGCGACGCACTGGAGACCTCCACTTTGATCAGTGGGTACTCGTTGCCATCTTCCCATTTAATGGTTTCTTTGCTTTTTACCGTCGAGCGGGTCAGGAATGAGAAATCAGAAGAAAGATCCTGAAAAACCACTTCGCGATATTCTGGGTGAATGCCAGCTTTCATGACAGTTTCCGGTGTTCGTTAAGCCTAAAGAGCCGGGTAGTTTAATTGCGCCAGGCATGCGATGCAAGGATTATCACCTGGTCTATTTCCGGAATCAATCCGGCAGGAACATCTGCTGGATGTCGTTCACGAATTTCCACCCCAACCGGGTGGTTTTTACACGCCTGTCATGGATCTCAAGCAGACCTTTATCAACTGCCTGTCGTACGCGGGTTTCAACCACCTTCCAGTCAAGGCCGGTACGGGGGCTAAAATCGTCAATATACACACCATCCTTGAGCCTTAATTGGTTGAGAAAGAATTCAAAGACACGTGCCTCATTGTCAGCCTCATGTTCTTCAACCACCCAACCCGAGGTTTCCAGACCCTGCAAATAGCGTTTTGGATGCCGGTGTTTGACATAACGCTTAATGATGCCATCCGCGGGAGAGGTGAGCTTTCCATGCGCACCGGCGCCGATGGCCAGGAAATCACCATATCTCCAGTAGTTGATATTGTGCTGACTGTGCATTCCGGACCGGGCGAAGGCGGATATTTCGTACTGTTTGTAGCCTGCTTTTTCGAGCAAATCCACCCCAGTCTGTTGCATTTCCCATGCAACATCATCCGCAGGAAGCACCGGAGGCCTTGCTGCGAATGGGGTGTTCGGCTCGATGGTTAGCTGGTAAAAGGAAATGTGCGTGGGCTGAGCGTCTATCGCTTGCTCAATATCGCACCGTGATTGCGCAAGACTTTGGCCAGGCAATGCGTACATCAGGTCGAGGTTATAATTTACGATGCCAGCCTGGTCCAGTGCTTGCAGGGCCTGATCGACCTCCTGGCGGCCGTGAATACGGCCGATAACGTTTAACAAACCATCGTCAAAACTCTGTACGCCAAGCGATACCCGATTGATGCCGGCATCTGCATAAGCTGAAAAATGATCATGTTCAATGGTCCCGGGATTTGCTTCCAGCGTGATTTCCGCCGCCGGGCTCAAGTCCAGTCGGGCCCTGGCCGCCGACAGGAACACAGCCAGGTGTCTGGCTGCGAATAAACTGGGTGTGCCCCCTCCAAAGTAGATGCTTCCCACCGGCCGACCCCAGGCCATTGGCAAATCCTGTTCAAGGTCGGCGATCAATGCCTGCACGTAGGCCTCAGCAGGAATACTTTGATCCATCGTATGTGAATTGAAATCGCAATACGGGCATTTGCGGACACACCAGGGCATGTGTACATAAAGACTCAGGGGAGGATAGTTCAGCAACGGCTATCCCGTTCGCGCAATTGCCTGACCAGTTCCCTCAAAGCCTGGCCACGATGGCTGACACGGCTCTTTTCTGGCGCAGCCAGTTCCGCCGCCGAACGGGGCCGGCCCGCTGCTCCCAGGCCGTGCACCTTGAATACCGGATCATAACCAAACCCGCCATCGCCCTGTGGTGACAACAGGATCTCCCCGTGCCAATGGGCCGTGGCTATTAATGGCGCCGGATCATCGGCCGTAACCAGCAACACCATGGCACAGTAAAAACAGGCCCTTCTGTCCGACCCGGACATATATTTTAGTTTGACCAGCAGTCGGTCCATATTTGATTGGTCGTTCGCGTCCTCGCCGGCATAACGCGATGAGAAAATTCCCGGTTCACCACCAAGGGACGGGACCACCAGCCCGGAGTCGTCCGCGATGGCAGGCAACTTTGTATGGCGGGTCGCATTGCGCGCTTTAAGCAACGCGTTTTCAACAAATGTCGAGGCGACTTCTTCTGCTTCCGGCACCTGCCAGTCACCTTGTGGACGTACGACGATGCCCTCCGGCTCAAGCATACCCGCAATTTCCCGCAATTTACCCCTATTACCGCTGGCCAGAACATATTCCTGCACCATGATTGGTTCAGTTTGCCAACGCTATCGATTGTGCTTCGATCAGCGAGCGGATCCCTTTGTCTGCAAGCAGCAGCAATTGATCAAGTTCATCTTTACGGAATGCATGGCCCTCTGCTGTGCCCTGCAGTTCGATAAACGCTCCGCCGTCGTTCATGACCACATTCATATCCGTTTCGGCGCGGGAATCTTCCGGATAATCAAGGTCGAGAACAGGTGTACTGTTGAAAATCCCCACCGAGACCGCAGCGACGTGGCCATGAACCGGGTTACTACTGATTTTATTGTTTTCCAGCAGCCAACGGCAGGCATCGACCAACGCCACATAGGCACCGGTAATGGAAGCAGTACGAGTCCCGCCATCGGCCTGTATGACATCACAATCCAGCGTAATCGTATGCTCGCCCAGTGCCGTACGATCCACCACCGCTCGCAATGAACGGCCAATCAGGCGCTGGATTTCCTGTGTTCGTCCACCCTGTTTACCTGCAGATGCTTCACGCCGCATACGTGAACCGGTAGATCTCGGCAACATGCCATACTCGGCAGTTACCCAACCCTCACCAGAGCCGCGCAGGAATGCGGGTATGCGGGCCTCGACGGAAGCCGTGCACAAAACCCTGGTGTTGCCGCAAGCAATCAATACGGATCCTTCTGCGTGGCAGGTGAAATTGCGGGTAATGGTAACGGGGCGTAATTCATTTGCTTGTCTGCCGCTGGGTCTCATGGACTGATCCTGTTTGCTCTGGATAATTAATGTTGCCGCCGGTATTTTAGTCTTGCCGGCTAACCGTTAACATTGTGCCACTGCCCGCAACGTGGAAAAAGCAATGATTCGGAGTATGACCGGTTTCGCCCGTGTAGAGTCGCAGCACGAATTTGGTCGTTTAAGTTGGGAGATGCGCTCGGTCAATCACCGCTATCTCGAGTTTGGGCTGCGTTTACCGGAAGAGTTTCGTCCGCTGGAACCCGCTATTCGGCGGTGCCTGGGCCAGTATCTGAGCCGTGGAAAAATCGATGCCACATTGCGTTTTGCTGAAGCACCTGACGCGACCGGCACCGGCCTGGAACTCAACCAGGCGCTGGCCAGGGACCTGTTAGGTGTTTACGCTGAGTTATCAGCCCTGGCATCGGTTGACCAGCAAGTGGACCTCAACCATATGCTCAGATGGCCGGGCATGGTTGAAGAAACCCGGCCGGACCCTGCCCCGCTGCAGACGGCGGCAATGGAACTGTTGGCACAGGCCGCGCTGGAATTGCAGGCTGGGCGTGGCCGTGAAGGTGAGCAGATGGCGAAAGCCATACGCGAACGACTTGTGGGCATCTCCAGAATCACGGCCCAGGTAAAGTCATGGCTCCCTGAAATACGGTCGGCCCTGAAACAACGTATGCAGGATCGCATTGCAGATCTGAAGCAACCGCTCGAACCTGGCCGGATGGAACAGGAAGTCGCAATACTGGCGCAGAAAATGGATGTCGACGAAGAACTTGACAGGTTGGATGCCCACGTTGAGGAGGCTTACCGGGCGCTTGAACTGACAGAGCCCGTTGGCCGCCGCCTGGATTTCCTGATGCAGGAATTCAACCGTGAATCAAATACGCTGAGTTCAAAATCGGCCGATCAACGCACCACGCAGGCCGCGGTAGACTTAAAAGTACTGATCGAGCAGATGCGCGAGCAGGTCCAGAATGTCGAATAAACTGACAGGCCCGTGTATCGCAGCTGGACAAATCAGGGCCGGGATACTGGTGGGTTATGCGGGCTAATCGCGGAACGCTGTTCATCATCGCCGCGCCCTCCTGTGGGGGGAAAACAAGCTTGGTCAAAGGCTTGTTGGCACGCGATCCCCGGTTGGTGCTGTCCATCTCGCACACGACACGTCAACCCCGACCAGGTGAGACAGACGGGCATCATTACCATTTCATATCCGAAACAGAGTTTCTGCAAATGATAGACAACGGCGATTTCATGGAATACGCCAGGGTGTTTGATCACCTGTACGGGACCAACCGGGATTCCGTCGCGCGACAGCTTGAAAAAGACCATGATGTCCTGCTCGAAATCGACTGGCAGGGGGCACGGCAGGTACGGGCGGCATTCCCGGGCTGTTGCTCCATTTTCGTTCTTCCGCCTTCACTGGATATACTGCGAAAAAGATTGACCGGACGCGGGCAGGACTCCACTGAAGTGGTACAACGAAGAATGCGTGATGCACAGGCAGAAATCTCTCACTGGGCTGAATTTGATCAGTTGCTGGTCAATGACAATTTCGATATAACACTTGAAGAACTGATCGCGATACTCAATGATCATCGTGTGCAACGACCGCATCGGAAAAATAAGGAATATCAACGTCTGGCACAGCAGCTCGGAAAAAGCTAAAATAAGCGGTTCCGCCTAACACCTTACAGGATAAAACATGGCACGCATTACCGTAGAAGATTGTCTTGAAAATATTGATAACAGATTTGAACTTGTATTGACCGCAACCAAGCGCGCCCGCCAACTCAGTCACGGCGCCGAACCGCTGGTTGAGGAGGAAAACGACAAGTCCACCGTCATCGCATTGCGCGAAATCGCCGAAGGCCTTATTGATTCAGAAAGCATAGACGTTTTACAGGCTGAAATCGAAGCGGCCGAGGTGTTTGACATGCATCCTGGGGAGGATGATCTTAAAGCCTGACGGATTATTATGCTGGCGACCGCTACGACTTTACCGGAGCCGGTTCTTGATCTGAGGGACCTGCTCAACACCTACCTGGAGCCGGAAAAGGTCGCCATTATTCTCCGTGCTTTTGAAACCGGCGCGCAGGCACACGAAGGCCAGACCCGCAGAACCGGTGAGCCTTACATACTGCACCCCGTTGCGGTGGCACGCATACTGGCCAACATGCGCATGGACTTCGCAAGTGTGGCCGCCGCCATACTGCACGACACCATCGAAGACACGCCGCTAACCAAGCAGGAGATAGAAGCCCGTTTCGGGGTCGAGATCGCCGGCCTGGTGGACGGGGTGACCAAGCTGGACCAGATGAAGTTCCGCAACCGGCACGAAGCGGATGCCGAAAGTTTCCGTAAACTGATGCTGGCAATGTCGCAGGACCTGAGGGTGATTTTTATCAAGCTCGCCGACCGTCTGCACAATATGCGTACGCTGGGTTCGATGAATCACGACTCACGCCGCAGGATCGCGCGTGAAACACTGGATATTTACGCACCCATCGCTGACCGGTTGGGTATGAACAGCATCAAGTCCGAGTTACAGGACCTGGGTTTTGCCAACCTTTTTCCGTGGCGGCACCGCACCATTGCAGAACACATCAGCTCCGTAACCGGAGACCGGCGTGAAATAATCGCCGATATATTCAAAGCGCTGAAAAAGAAAATGAGTCTGGCCGGCGTCCCCTGTGATATCAAGGGCAGGGAAAAAACCCCTTACAGCATCTACAAAAAAATGCTTTCCAGGGACCTGTCCTTTTCCGAGGTAATGGACGTGTACGCGTTCCGCATCATCACCCACTCCGAACCTCATTGTTACCTGGCTCTCGGCGCAGTCCACGCGCTTTACCGGCCCAAACCCGGTCGTTTCAAAGACCATATCGCCTTACCCAAGGCCAACGGTTACCAGTCTCTTCACACCATCCTCAACAGCCCTTTCGGACTGCCCGTAGAGATCCAGATTCGTACCGGGGAAATGGACGTCATGGCCGAGAAAGGCGCGGCAGCCCATTGGCAGTACAAGAGTGGTGAAACCAGTACCGGTTCCGCCCAGGTACGCGCCCGTGAGTGGTTGATGCAACTGGTTGAGGTACAAAAGCACAGTAGCGACTCAATGGAGTTTCTCGACGGCGCCAAGTCAGACCTGTTCCCGGACCAGATTTTTGTATTTACACCCAAGGGCAAAATCATTGATCTTCGCCGTAGTGCGACTGCGCTTGATTTTGCTTACTCGATCCACACCGGTGTCGGCAACCACACCAGGGGTATCCTGGTTGATAAAATCGAGGTGCCATTATCAACCCGGCTCGCCAACGGGCAGACCGTTAAAGTCCTGACCGATGATGCCGCACACCCGATACCCGAGTGGCTGGGGTTTGTAACCACGGCCAGGGCCAGGACGGCCATACGTCATTACATCAAGAGCCTTGAACAAGCCGATACTGTGGCCCTGGGTCTGCAGTTACTGGAGACCGCTTTGAATGCGCGCGGCTCAAACGTTGATGCGGTACCGCAAAAACGCATGGATCAATACCTGAAAGACAATCATCTGAACCGCCAGGAAGATTTGCTTAAAGACCTTGCACTCGGCAACCTTCTGTCAAATATCGTGGCGGCCAAACTGGCGCCGGAAGTTAGTACCCGCAACGGCGGCGATGAAGCCGAGGCGCTATCCATAGCAGGGTCCGAAGGCAGCGCGGTGGCGTTTGCCAACTGTTGCCACCCGGTGCCGGGTGACACCATCATGGGATATGTCTCGGCAGGCAAAGGCGTGGTCGTACACCGTAACAAGTGCCGCAACGCGCGGGAGTTCCGCAAACATCCGGATCGTTGCCTGGAAGTAACCTGGGCACCCATCCGGCGCGGCATGTTTGAAGTGGCCTTGCGGATATTGACCAAGAACACACCCGGTGTGCTGGCAAATATTTCAGCCAGTATTGGAGAAGCCGGCAGCAATATCGAAAAAATCGAACAACCCGAGGCCAATCCTGAAACTGCCACCCTATTATTCACCATCAGTGTAAAGGACCGTGACCACATGGCCAGGGTCATGCGGCGGCTGAGGCGAAACCGCAACGTGATCCGCGTCAGCCGGATCATAGCCTGATGCCATCCGGTTGCACTTGAACACCCGGTCAGGAGAAAGCAATATGAGCAAAAAAATCATCCATACCGACCACGCACCCCAGGCGATCGGCACCTATTCACAGGCGATCAACCACAACGGTTTGGTATTTATTTCCGGACAGATACCCCTAGAGCCTGCGAGCATGGAAATGGTTACCGGCGGTATTGAACCCCAGATTCGGCGGGTATTTGAAAATCTTTCCGCCATTTGCACCGCCGCCGGTGGAACACTTGATGATATTATCAAGTTGACGGTCTACCTGACCGACATGGACAATTTTCCGCATGTCAATGCAATCATGGGGCAGTATTTTTCGGCACCGTACCCCGCAAGAGCCGCGGTCGGCGCAGCGGCGTTGCCCAAGGGTGCCGAGATTGAAATGGACGCTATACTGACCGTTTGACGGAGCACCGGCGTTGGCAAAAACCCTAGCCCGAACATTGCACCAGTCGGCCTCGGGCCTGCGTGTAATTAACTGAATTATCGGAATAATATGGGATGTATGTTCACTAACTCTGAAGTACAGTTTGTCACCGGCCTGATGCCTATCCCGGCCCTGGCTT
>Ga0255052_10000213_pt1 | contig 45228 bp, 40 predicted proteins | sample JV7_2_21_MG_FD_188632 | JGI IMG/M metagenome (GOLD analysis project Ga0255052, IMG submission 188632) | Seawater microbial communities from Jervis Inlet, British Columbia, Canada - JV7_2_21 | ecosystem: Environmental > Aquatic > Marine > Inlet | place: Canada: British Columbia | collected...
CTGTCCTGTGCGCACCGGCTTGCCATGCTCGGACACGACGTCAAGGTTTTCAGTCGTGACGCCAAACGTGGCGGCCTGAACGAATACGGTATCGCCGCTTACAAGACCGTGGATGATTTCGCCCAGCGGGAAGTCGAGTACATCCTGTCCATAGGCGGTATCGACGTCCGGGACAATATTGAACTCGGCAGAGACTTCACGCTCTCTGAAATTCACGATGATTATGACGCCGTATTCCTCGGCATCGGCCTGTCCTCGGCTAATGATCTCGGCCTCGACAACGAAGACTTGCCCGGTGTCGAAAATGCGATCGACTACATTGCGGAGCTGCGCCAGGCCGAGGACAAATCGACATTGCCGGTGGGCCGAAATGTGGTCGTCATCGGCGGCGGCATGACCGCGATCGACATTGCCGTGCAATCGAAGCGCCTCGGCGCCGAGAAGGTCGACATTGTCTATCGCCGCGGGCCCGACGACATGAGTGCCTCCGAGTTCGAACAGCAACTGGCACAAACCAATGGCGTGTCCGTTCACCACTGGCTGCACCCAAAGGCGCTACATGGTGAGGATCACGTCGAAACTATCGAGTTCGACAAGATAGGTGGGGGCGTCACAATGCAGGCCGATATCGTTTTCAAAGCCATTGGCCAACGGCTCGCCGATGAGCAGCTCGCGACTGAATTGCAGGGAATCGACCTGGAGAATGGCCGAATCGTTGTCGATGACAGCCAGGCAACCTCACTGGACGGCGTTTGGGCTGGTGGCGACTGTGTCGCCGGTGGCGACGACCTGACCGTGAGCGCGGTACAGCACGGCAAGATCGCAGCAATCGCAATCGACCGCTACCTGGGAGGCGATCATGGCTGACCTGACATCCGAATTTCTCGGCATTTCGTCGCCCAATCCGTTCTGGCTCGCATCCGCGCCGCCAACCGACAAGGCCTATAACGTCAATCGCGCATTTGAAGCGGGCTGGGGTGGCGCCGTGTGGAAGACGCTGGGGGAAGATCCGCCGATCGTTAATGTCAGCGGGCCGCGCTATAGCGCGATCCATAGCAATGATAGACGCGTCATCGGCTTTAACAACATCGAGCTCATCACCGACCGACCGCTGCAAACAAACCTCGACGAGATGCGCCAGATCAAACATGACTGGCCAGATCGGGCGCTCGTAGCGTCGGTCATGTTGCCGATGAACGAGGAAGCCTGGGAGAAGTACGTGCCCATGATCGAAGACACGGGCGTTGACGCGTTCGAACTCAATTTCGGCTGCCCGCACGGCATGTCTGAACGTGGCATGGGCGCTGCGGTCGGGCAGGTACCTGAGTACATCCAGATGGCTGCCGAGTGGTGCAAGAAAGCCGCGAGTATTCCGGTCATCGTCAAGCTAACGCCCAATGTCACCAATATTGTGCCACCAGCCAAGGCCGCTAAAGATGGCGGCGCGGATGCGGTATCGCTGATCAACACAGTCAACTCAATCATGCGCGTCAACTACGACACGCTGACGATGTATCCCACTACTGACAGTATGGGCACACACGGTGGGTATTGTGGCGAGGCCGTCAAACCGATTGCACTCAACATGGTTGCCGAGATTGCCCGCGGCAAAGACACCGGCGACATCCCCATTTCGGGCATCGGCGGCATCAGTAACTGGCGCGATGCGGTCGACTTTTTCGCACTCGGCGCCAGCAACGTGCAGGTTTGCACAGCGGCGATGGTCTATGGCTTCAAGATTATCGATGACCTGACCGACGGGCTCAGTTCCTTCCTCGATGACAAAGGTATGACAACCGTTGCCGATCTCGTTGGCAAGGCCGTACCCAGCGTCACCGACTGGCAGTACCTGAACCTGAACTATGTCGAGAAGGCGGTTATCGACCAGGATCTGTGCATCAAGTGCGGCCGCTGCCACATTGTCTGTGAAGACACTTCACACCAGGCGATCACCAATGCAGTTAATGGCGAACGCCGCTTCGAAGTGATCGACGAGGAATGCGTTGGCTGTAATCTCTGCGTGTGTGTGTGCCCGGTCGACAGTTGCATTACGATGCGGCAAATTCCGAATGATGAGGCACCGCGTTCCTGGACTGAGCACCCGAATAATCCGATGAGAACAACAAAATGACCGACGAAGAACTACTGGACGCAGCACGCATCGTCCGCGAAAGGGCCTATTGCCCGTATTCAAATTTCCATGTCGGTGCGGCCCTGATTGACGAGAATGGCAATGTGCACGTCGGTTGTAATGTAGAGAACGCTGCCTACCCTCAGGGCAATTGCGCCGAGGCCGGCGCGATCGGCGCCATGATCGCGGCAGGTGGCACACGCATCCTCACGATTGCTGTCGCAGGCGGTGGCGAGAGCAAAACCCGCGCGTGCACGCCCTGCGGCGGCTGCCGGCAGCGCATTCGCGAGTTCTCCGACGAGAACACACGCATCATCGTCAAGGACGATGACGACACCTGGCACAGCTACACGATGGCGGAGCTACTGCCATCGTCATTTCATTTGTAGGAGCCTACTCGGGAAAGTTCATTCGCCGCACCAGGTCCTGGAAGCGCGGGTCGTCCCGCAACGGATCCCACCACGGATCAGACTTGAGATATACCAGCCTATAATGCCGCTGCTCATAGGCCTGCTCCAGCACCGCCACCGCCAGGCCCGTCTCGCCCAGCAGTGCGTAAATGGTGGCAGCGGCAATCGGCGAGTCACGCTGGGCAGCCTCCGTCAGCTTTTCCATCCACGCCAGTGCCTGGTCCTTGTCGCCCGCCCTGGCGTAGAATCTGGCAAAGAATAAGGGCGAGACTTCTTCAGTGGCCGCGGTTTCCGCCAGGTGGTCAGCACGCTTGCGCCAATAGCTTCGTATTCCGCCTGCATTATATGAATCCCGAAGTGCCTGCAATCGATCCGGGCCATCTCCGCCCAGGCTTCCGGCCTGCAGGTAGGCCTCCAGCGCTTCGTCGGATCTCCCGAGGTCCTCAAAGACTCTTCCAAGACCGTAATAGTTTCCGGCATCCTGGGGTTCCATCTCGATCATCTTGCGATACTGCTCGATCGCCCGATAGTACCGATGCGATTCGAGGAACGTATCGACCAGGGATCTGTTGAGTTGAAGCGAATACGGATCGAGCCGGAGCGCACGCTCCAGAATGTCGATGGCCTCATCAAATCGAACAAACGCCCGCAAACAATATGAATAATGCGCAACGACTTCTTCTGAGCCGGGATCCGATTCGTAGGCGCGCCGGAAACCGGCAGCACCTGCCGCCAAGTCCCATTCCGCATAGAAAAGGTTGTCTGCAAAATTGACCTCCACTTCGGCGAGACCGGGTGCCAGCTCGGCGGCTTTGAGAGTGTAATCCCAATGCTTCTGTATACCTTCTTCGGGGGACATGCCTGCGAAAAGCACCCCCATGACATGGGCGTGCCCGAGGGCGGCGTAAGGGAGGGCGTAATCAGGGTCTATCCTTATCGCCTCCTGGTAGTATTCGCCTGCTTTCGCATAGCGACCCCTGGTTGCGTGATAGCGCCCCTTGAGATACTCATCATAGGCTTCGGCGTTGACCGGTCGGGTCCTCGGCAGCCGCGCCTGCTCCGCCGGCATGAACTCCAGTGCCAGTGTGAGGGTAACGCGCTGGGCGATCTCGCTCTGAAGGGTAAAGATGTCCTTGAATTCGCGCTCGAAGGTCTCGGCCCAGAGGGGGGCCTGGTCGCTGACCTGGATAAGCTGAGCCGTAACCCGGACGCGGTCTTCGGCGCGCCGTACGCTGCCTTCCAGCACATAGTCCACGCCCAGTTCGCGACCGATTTCATCGATCCGTTTGTTCTTGCCCTTGTAATACATCGACGAAGTGCGAGCGATGACGCCCAGGCGGTCGCGCGGCAGGTATCCGAGCTGAGTAATCATCTCCTCGGTCAGGCCGTCGCTGAAGTACTCCTGCTCGGGGTCGCCGGAGAGGTTTTCGAGGGGCAGCACGGCCAGCATTACCCTACCGTCGGTCGAAACTGCATCCTGGCTGAATTCTTCGATAGTGTCCGAAGGCGAATCATCGAGAACATAGTTGTCAAGAATCAGGTAGGCGATGCCCACAGCCATCAATCCAATGATGGCAAAATCGAGCTTGCGCCCGGCACGATGAGTTATGGGCTCAGACCGGACTGCGTCATCGTCCAGCTTGATTCCCTCGGGGCTGAGTTCAAAGGCCCAAGCAAGGATCAATGCCACGGGAAACCCGATCAGCAGCAGCACGGTGACAAAGGTTGCGGTCCACTCCGGCAGCCTGAGCATCGGAAAAGTGGTGGTGGAAATTTCAATCAACAGCCACGCCGTGATTGCATAGGCAATCGCAACCCTGATGACGTTGCGGCGCTTGAGTTCTTTGAATAACGACATGGCGCGCCCGGTCGTGCTTTGGCCGAGTCCTTTCAAGTCAGTACCCAAAGCATGGCCCCATCGGGACCAAATTTCTAGTTTCCGACCGGTTTTTTTGGTCAATTATGCACGGACACCACTGGGCTGGACGGGGCAGTGTGCGTCCGCTCCTGGCCGTTGGCGGAAGTCAAAAAACAGCGGATTTCGAGCAATCTGAACGGCCGCTTTTGATGAAAGCAGACATTCGACGTTTCCGCTGAAAGGAGATTACTTCGCTACGCTCGCAATGACGTCGCGGGTCGGCAAGCTTGGCTGGGCGCCGAGCTTCGTGCACGCTGCAGCGCCCGCCGCGCAGGCAAATTCCAGCGCCTGCTGCGGTTCCTGACCCTCGATCAATGCGACGGTTAGCGCAGCAGTAAACGTGTCACCCGCGGCCGTTGTGTCGACGGCTTCGATGCGAGGCGGTTTTGCGCGGGCAATATCCTCACCGTTCTTGCTGAGTACAGCGCCGGCCGCCCCGAATGTCGTCGCGATCATGCCGCCCGCGGCTGACAGGCTGTCGCCATACCACATTGATTCGACTTCATTAACAATGATCAGGTCGGCGCGTTGCAACACTGACACATCGACATGCATCGCAGGTGCCAGGTTGACGCAAATGAAGCCCGGGAATTCCTCTGCAGCTTTCGCGACTGTGTCGACCGGCACTTCGAGCTGGCAGATCAGTGCATCCGCCTGTGGCACTTCAAGTGTATCCGGCAACAGACTCCGATTGGCACCAGGCGCGACGACGATGTGGTTCTCACCTGATGGCGCGACAGCGATCAGGGCTGTGCCTGTCGGCGCATCCGCTTCAACCTTCACGGCTGACAGGTCAACCCCACCATCACGCAACAGCGCCAGCGCTTCGTCAGCCGCCGCGTCTGCACCGACGCAGGCAATCAACTGAACATCAGCGCCCAGCCGCTGAGCAGCCAGCGCCTGGTTGGCACCTTTGCCACCCGGAAATCGGCTGAGTTCAGCATCGGTCACTGTCTCGCCCGGACTGGGCAAACGTGCAACAGTTGCAACGAGATCGAGATTGACTGACCCGATAACAGCTATCGAACTCACGAGTTGTCACCAAACCGGCCAAGACGTTCCGTCAGTAGTTCGTAGAAGCCATCGCTATCGACCTCATATACCCAGTGCACATTTCTGGGGTGATCAGTCACGTGCCAGAAGTCAATGGCAGTGTGCCCAAGCGTCAGCTCGGATTGTGTTTCTATCGCAACGTTGCAGTCCTTACCCGTGAAAAGCTCCGGTTTGATGAGCCACGCGATCGTGCACGGATCATGCAAGGGCGCGCCGGGCGCTGAGTACTTGCTCATATCGTAGCGTTCGAAAAAACTGATCATACCGGCAGTGGCGATGGCAACCGGGTTGCCGAGAGCACGAATGCGTTCGACGCGCTCTTTCGTCGACAAAACCTGGTGCGTCACATCCAGCCCCATTTGTGTGATCGGGCGTCCACAACGAAACAGGATATCAGCAGCTTCGGGGTCGACGAGGATATTGAATTCCGCAGACGGCGTTCGATTGCCACCCTCTCGCATCGCACCTCCCATCAATACGATGCGCTCGATCTTCGCCAGAATCGCTGGCTCACGATCAATCGCTGAGCCGATGTTGGTCAATGGTCCGGTCGGCACGAGTGTTACTGATTCATCAGCTTCTGCAAGCAATGTCTCGATGATGAAATCAACGCCGTGTTGTTGCTGCAATGGAGTAACCGGTTCGATGATATCGATTCCGTTGATGCCCGTCTCGCCGTGAATCATCTCCGCGGTCCTGAGCGGTCGTTGCATCGGCCGGTCGCAGCCTGCATGTACCGGCACATCAGTCTGGCCCGCGATGTCACACATCTGTCTCGCGTTACGCTGCGTCAGCTCAAGCGGTACATTGCCGCCGACTGTTGTCACACCCAACACATCAAGTTCCGGCGACGCAAACGCCAGGAACAGGGCGACGGCGTCGTCCTGCCCGGGGTCGCAGTCGATAATGATCTTTCGGGTCACGATCTCAGAACGTCAGCATCAATCCTGCGAGCGCCGCGCTCATCAGGTTGGACAGCGATGCAGCGAGCACCGCCTTGATGCCGAGCTGCCCGATCAAATCGCGTTTCTCGGGAACGAGTACACCGAGCCCGCCCAGCAGAATCGCGATCGACGACAGGTTGGCAAAACCACACAGCGAAAAAGTAGCAATTGCGATCGTGCGCGGACTCATGCCGGCGAGGTAGTCATTGAGATGCGAGAACGCGACGAACTCATTGAGTATCAGCTTCTCGCCGAACAATGCGCCAGCCGCCTGTGCTTCTTCCCATGGCACGCTCAGAAGGAACATCAGCGGCTGAAAGATCTTGCCGAGTATCAGTTGCAGTGTGACGCCTTCGATACCAACCAGACCGAATAACCAGCCCACAAGCCCATTGAACAGGGCGATCAGGGCAACGAATGCAACGAGCATCGCCCCAATGTTCACGGCCAGTCGCAAGCCATCGGTGGTGCCGTTCGCCGCCGCAAGAATGACATTCTTGTGCTGGCTCGGTTCCATTTGGAATTTTTCATGTGCACTGGCCGGCACGACATCGTCATCAGGCATGATGATCTTGGCCATCAGGAGCCCGCCAGGGGCAGCCATAAACGCCGCCGCCAGCAGGTACTTGAGCTCCGCACCCATCAATGTATAGCCAGCCAGGACCGTGCCCGCAATCGAGGCGAGACCCGACACCATGACAGCGAACATCTGCGGCTCGGTCAAACCCCGAAGGTACGGTTTGACGACGAGCGGTGCTTCGGTCTGGCCTACGAATATATTGGCTGCCGCATTCATCGATTCGATAGCGCCTGTGCCAATAATCTTGTGCAATGCGCCGCCCACAATTCGTACCACCCATTCCATGATGCGCAGGTGATACATGACCGACATCAGCGCAGCGAAGAAAATGATAATAGGCAACACGTTAATGGCGAAACTGAAACCAACGATATTCGCGTCGGCGAGCGGTCCGAAAACCATGTCGATACCGGCATTGGCGAACCCGATGATCGCAAGCACCCCTCCGCTCAACGCGTCAATTGCCGCCCTGCCTTGATCCCAAAAAAGTACGATCGACGCAATGACCACCTGCAGCGCAAACGCCGCGCCGACAATGCGCAGGTTGATAGCCTTGCGGTTACTCGAGAACGCAACCGCGATACCGAGTATCACTATGATGCCAACAATGCCGATGTAATTGCCCACGAGCGTACCCCCCACATTTTTTTGTCATTGCGCTGCGGCCCTAGCATACCGCAAAGATCAGCGGTCTCCCGTCAATTTCTCCTGAACAACGGGGCGATCGGGCGCTGGCTCGTCGGCGGTCGTGCATGCATCCAGCAATAGCTGCTCGACCAGCGCCGCATCGTCATCGCACGACGCATGAATGACCGCAAGCGGGGTGTCGTTATCAATCATCGTGCCGATACGGGCGACATCGCTTAGCCCGACCGACAGATCGAGCGACTCACCGACTTTCCTGCGGCCGCCGCCAAGTTCGATGATCGCTTTGCCGACGCCTCGCACATCAACCTCGGTCAGGAAACCACTCGTGTAGACGGGCCTGGTGACCGGTGCAGTCGGCAGGTGCTTCGCGCTGTTGGTAATGAAATCCGTGGGCCCACCCAGCGCGGCACACATCTCCCCAAAAGTCTCGGCAGCGCGGCCACTCGTCACAGCCGCATCGCAGCGCTCCAGCGCCTTGTCATGGTCTTCCTCCAGTCCCGTCGCAATCAACATCTCCGCACATAGCGCCATGACGACATCATCCAGGCGTGATTCCCGATAATCGTTGCGCAGGTAGGCCATTGATTCCTCGATCTCAAGTGCATTGCCCGCGGTTCGGCCGAGCACTTCATTCATGTCGGTAATCAACGCGCTGGTCTTCAGGCCTGCTGTTGCGGCTGTTTTGATGATGCTCTTTGACAGTTCGACCGCTCGTTCGTGGGACGGCATGAATGCGCCGCTGCCAGTCTTCACATCCATGACCAGTGCATCCAGTCCGGCGGCGATCTTTTTGGACAAGATTGACGCTGTAATCAGCGGAATCGACTCGACCGTCGCTGTCACATCACGGATTGCGTAGAGGCGCCTGTCGGCCGGTGCGAGATCTTCGGTCTGGCCAATGACGGCACATCCCACAGTCTTGACGATATTCTTGAAAGTTTCGAAATCCGGCGCCGTGTTATAGCCGGGAATCGATTCGGCCTTGTCTGTGGTGCCGCCGGTATGCCCAAGGCCGCGACCCGAGATCATGGGCACGAAACATCCGCAGGCAGCTGCGATGGGCGCGAGCAAAAAACTGACCTTGTCACCGACACCGCCGGTCGAATGCTTGTCGACAACAGGACCATCGAGGCCCATATCGCTCCAGTCAAGCACAGTGCCCGAGGAGGACATGGCCAGCGTTAGTTGTGCAGTCTCATCAAACGATGCCGAGTTGAGGCAGATGGCCATGGCCAGCGCCGCGACCTGTTCCCTGGGGAGTGACCCGTCGGCAAGCCCGTTGACGAAGAAATCGATTTGCTCGGCGGTTAACTCACCGCCATCGCGCTTGCTACGAATAACATCGGCGAACAGCATCAGCCATCGAATCCACGCAACGGCAAATCATCGCTACGTTGCAGCCAGTTATCCTCGGGATAGTGGCAAGCCTGATCGATAACATGCAGCGTATACGCGTGACGCGACTTGCCCGACAGGTTCGGCCCGCTGAGATGTGGCGCCCGCCCGTCGAAGATCACCAGCGTACCGGCAGACGCCTCTGCCGCGACCGTGAGATCCTCGGGCCATGGCGAGTCATCAAGTTTTTCAAATTTGAGTTTGCCGTCAGACCCGCGAAGATGCCGCTCCTTTAACCCCATTTTGTGCCCGCCAGGTATAAACTGCATACAGCCGTTATCTACCGTCGCGTCTTCAAGCGCAAACCAGAAGCCGACGCAGGATTCGGGCTCGGTGTAGATAAAGGTCGAGTCCTGATGACAATAGACTTCCCCGCCAATGCGCGGCGGCTTGAATATGTACATCGACTGGATTATCGCGGGATCCGAGAAACCGATTCGGCGGCTTGCCTCGGCAAGCTCCGGAGTGCGGGAAAAGTCGCTGAATACAGGGTCGAGATCGTGCATCGCGTGGCCGATCTTGTTCAGACTGTGTTGCCTGGCCTGCTTCAGCTTGCCCATTTCATCAAATGCATCATGCTCGAAGAATAACCGGATCTTGTCGCCGGACTCCTCGAAATAGCGATCACCGATTTGCGTCTGCTCCATGGCCGAAAAGATGTGTACATATTCGGTTTCATCAAACGCATCAATCAATTTCAAAGTATGTTCGCGCAATTCCCGGCATCGTTCGGCGGCGGCGAAGTTCTCGAGAATAAGCACGCCGGCATCACGATAATCGGCCAGCATCCGTGCCGTGATTTCGCCGTTTTTCGGCGCCAAATAGGTGGGCAATCTATCCATGCGAGCGATCATCTTATCTGCTTAAAAACATTTTCGTAATAAGTGGAGATACATCTGTGACCTGCCCCAAGCTGAGCTATACTTTCGCTACCAACAATAAAGAAAATCATGGGGAAGATCATGAAAAATCTACTATCTTTCAGACACCTATCCGTATTCTGCGCAATATTCACCGCGGCGGCACTGGTCTCTTTCGGCACAGCATCAGCGCAAAATACGACGTCGTCGATTCGTGTCGATGTTACCAATACCGATGGCACCGCCGCAGGAGGCGTGGCAGTCAGTATCACACATGTGCCAACCGGACGTTCGCAAATACTGACTTCGAGTGGTGATGGAATTGTAACCGCTCGTGGGCTGGCCATTGGTGGTCCATATGAAGTCCGGGTGGCCAGCGATTCCTACGCCGCTGACGTCATTCAGAACATTTACATCGAACTCGATCAGACTGAACTGTTAGATCTCGTCGTCCGACCATCGATTGAAGAGGTGATTGTGACCGCCGAAGCTATAACAGAGGAAGTTGTCATCGGTGTGGGACGATCATTCGATCGGGCAACTATCGATGCAACACCATCGATTTCACGGGATTTCGTGAGCACATTGGCGAGAGATTCCAAGATCCTGGTCGACAATAGCGTTGCGCGCGGCCCAGCAGTGTCACTGGCGGGGCAGAATTTTCGCTTCAACAGTGTGACGATTGACGGTGTTCCGCAGAACGACAACTTTGGATTGTCGAAGAACGCATCAGCAACACAGCGCTCGCCGATCTCGATCGATGCGATTGAGGCAATCACGGTCAATATGGCGCCTTACGATGTGACCTATGGGAATTTCATCGGCGGCAACATCAATATTGTAACGAAGTCAGGTACCAACGATTTCACCGGCAGCGCCTATTACTTCTCGACCGACGATAGCAATACGGGAAGCAAAACTGACGGTGTGCGCATAAGCGATCTGGACTTTTCTGAAGACACTTACGGTTTCACGTTTGGCGGTCCGATCATTAGGGACAAATTGTTCTTCTTCACGAGTTACGAGAAGTTCGAAACAACACGACCGGCAAATGCCCTGCCCATAGGGCAGATCGCCGGTGTCACGCAGCAAGATGTCGATGATGTCAGACAAGTCATGCAGGCGGAATATGGTTTCGATCCGGGCCCGTTTGCTGCCACAGACGATGACGAAGATGAAAAGATCCTCGTCAAACTCGACTGGTATATTAACGACGATCACAGGGCCGTAGCGACCTATCAGACTGCGGAAGGGGACGTGATCTTTGATGATTTTCCGACCGTAGCGGCTCTGCACTCCAATCGATACAACATCAATGAGGACATGGAAGCTACCTCGTTGCATTTCTTCTCGAACTGGACCGACACATTCTCGACCGAGGTCAAATTCGGCCGTAAGGATGTAACCAATCGGCAAGTTAGTGTTGATTCATCAACGAATGAGTTCTGGATTACCACACCCGGCGGCGGCACGATTTTCGCTGGTGGTGACCGCTTCCGTCACTCAAATGAACTCGACAACGAGTCGGACGTATTCCGCATCAAGGCAGACTGGGCCCTAGGCGACCATGTACTCACTGGCGGCTGGGAGCGCGAGTCGAAAACCGTTCGCAATCGCTTCTTGCCTTTCTCCCGCGGAGCTTTCGTATTCGCTTCGATCGCAGACCTGCAGTCTCGTACGCTTGACTTCCTCCTTTTCGGCGGTTCGAATACGGGCGTGCCATCCGATGCGGAAGCAAATTTCACACTCGATGTTGACAGCTTCTACATTCAGGACGAATGGACGCCAACGAGCGACCTGATTATGACATTCGGCCTGCGCTACGACTCGTTGTCGAACAGCGACGCGATCACGGATAACCCGAGCTTCCTCGCCAGGCGTGGCTTCGACAACGGCGAGAATCTTGATGGCAAGGATCTCCTGCAGCCGCGGTTCGGCTTCTCCTGGGACGCCAATGATCGCCTTAGGATTCGTGGCGGCGCCGGTCTGTTCGGTGGCGGCTCGCCGCTAATCATTCTGTCGAACAGTTACGCGGGCGATGGCATCAGCCGGACATTTGCCGGCTTCTTCGCCGGTTTCTTCGGCCCGCCGATCAGCGACGATCTGGATGCGGCCGTCGCAGCGTTGCCGAGCCCGACAGCGGCATTCGACAACATGCAGCAATACCTGGGCGTCGATCCGGATGGGCAAACGGATGCCATTATTCCTAGCTACAACATTATGAGCACCTGGAAATACAGTCTGGGTGCCGAATATACGGCTGACCTCGGTTTTCTTGGTGATGAGTGGCTGCTGTCTGCTGATGTTATATGGTCAACCGTTGAGGACGGCTATGACATCTTCGAGGCGCGACGCTCTGTCGTCGGGACAGCACCTGACGGACGACCGATATACGATGCGCCAACGAATGCCGATTACATTACGAGGAACACGGGCAAGGGCAGTGGCACGGTCATTTCATTAAGTGCAGCCAAGAGCTGGGATTCCGACGCCGGATTATTTGACTTCGATGTGGGCTATACCAACCAGGATATCGATGAATGGCGTTCGTACAATCGCTTCGTGACGTTTGAAACCCTTACATTTGATCCGTCGAGCGACGTCAATAATCCTGGCATGTCACCATCTCGTTACGAAGTCGAGCACCGTTATACGAGCAATCTCACTTGGCGAAAAGAGCTTTTCGGTCAGAACATGACGACGATTGGCCTCAACTACCAAGGCCGTTCAGGCCGCCACTATAGCTATGTATTCGGCAGCAACAACGGGCCAGTGTTCGGCGGCCATCTGTTTGCCGATTTCGGAAGCGAAGGCGATACGCCGGGCACACAGTTGTTCTATGTTCCAACAGGCGTGAGCGATCCCATTGTCACGGGCGATCCAGGCTTTTTGGCTGATCTTGACGAGTACATCGATAACACGGGTTGCCTGAAGAAGAGTCGTGGCTCGATTGTTGGCCGAAATGCATGCAAGACAGGCTGGGTCAACATCATCAACCTGCGTTTGATGCAGGAAATCAATATTGGTCGTACGAGCTTTGACATCATGCTGGACATCGAGAACCTCGGCAATCTGATCAATAGTGATTGGGGACGTGTCGAGAGCTATACCGCACCATCAAATGTGGCTCCGGCCATCGTTGATATCAATGGAGCGGGAACGCAATACATCTTGACGCCAGCTGCCTCATATGTTGCGGGTGATTCATCGACAATAGCGCCCGACCCGGAAATCGCTCTGCTTCCTTCGGTTTACCGGATCCAGCTCGGCGTAAGGTTCCGCTTCTAGGCACCTGAGCGCAACCACTATAAAGGGGCAGCTCGGCTGCCCCTTTTTTTGTGTCAGAATACGCCGATGAACCACAGCGTCCGAAATTGCCTGCTCACAGCCGCTTTCCTCAGCATCATTGGCTGTTCCGAGAGCACCGAAGATCGCATCGATCTGATTATCGAAGGTGACTACGTGGTCACTATGGATGAGGCGGGCACCGTCATCTCAGATGGTGCCGTGGCTGTCGATGACGGCATGATTCTCGCTGTCGGGGCCGCTGCCGGCATCCATTCGAGTTTCACCGCCATTGACACACTCGAAGGCAGTAATCGAATCGTCATGCCCGGGCTCGTCAACGGCCACTCGCACGCGGCGATGACGCTGCTGCGTGGTGTCGCAGACGACCTCGCGCTCATGGACTGGCTCAACAACTACATCTTCCCGGCCGAAGTCGAATTCGTCGATGCAGAGTTTGTGCGCATCGGCACCGAACTCGCTTGCTGGGAGATGATTCGCGGTGGCACGACGACATTTGTCGATATGTATTACTACCCGGACGTCATTGCCGAAGTCGTCGACAGCTGCGGCATGCGAGCATTGATCTCGGCGACCGTTATCGACCAGCGCAGCCCCGATGCTGAAGACGCAACGGATTCGATCAACAAGGGCAGCAACTTCATCGAGCGCTGGCAGGGTGAGAACAGCCGCATAACGCCGATCTTCGGGCCACACGCGAATTACACGCTCAACGCAGAACAATTACAGGCGACGCGTGCCGCTGCGATGAAGTACGGCGTCCCCATCAGTATTCACATGGCAGAGTCGCCGTTCGAATTCCAGTATTCGCAGGACACGTTTGGCAAAACCAGTATCGAGTTCTTTGAGTCGATCGGGTTTTTCGAGGGACCCACGATCGCGGCACATGTCGTCTGGCCGACCGAGGCCGAAATTCCGATACTCGCCGAGCGCAAGGTCGGCGTTATTCATAACCCGACATCGAACATGAAAATAGCGTCAGGTATTTCACCCGTAACCGACATGCTTGCAGCTGGCGTGCGTGTCGGGCTCGGTACTGACGGCGCCGCGAGTAACAACGATCTCGACATGTGGGAAGAGATGCGCCTGGCATCTTTCCTGCAGAAAGTCGAGCAAATGAATCCTGAAGTTCTGTCCGCCGAGACTGTGCTGCGTATGGCCACGAGTGGTGGCGCTACGGCAATTGGTCTTGGAGACAAGACAGGTTCACTCGAGGCCGGCAAGCGCGCAGACCTGATTCAGGTAGCCTTTGACGATGTTCACCACGTACCAACCTACGATGTGGTTTCCCACCTTGTGTACGTGAATGATGAACAGGATGTAGCGTCGGTTATTGTGGATGGTGTCGTATTGATGAAAGAGCGCGAGATGCTAACGATCGACACCGGGCGGGTCGCCGCCGAAGCAACAGAGTTCGCGGCCCGCATACAGAAATCGCTGCAGGAGAGGAATCAGAAATGATCCGAAGTACTGGTGCAGTTTTGGCCGGCGTGGCTACCGCCTTCGTCTTGATCCTGGCGATCGAGAAACTCGGCCACCTGATCTATCCACCGCCTGCGGACCTGGACTTCAGTGATCCCGAGGCAATCAGGCCTTACATGGCGACCCTGCCGTTTCTCGCCCTGCTGTTCCCGATGATTGCGTGGGTCGTTGGCACGTTCGCCGGTACGCTGACTGCCTGCAAGATCGGTACGGCCAATCCACTAGCGTTCGCGGCGATCGTTGGCGGCCTGGTGTTGGCCGGCACGATCGCAAACCTGATTGTGATTCCACACCCGGTCTGGTTCTCTGCCGTCTCGCTCGTCGCAATCGTCGCGGCTGCCTGGGTCGCACTGCAGATCGCCGCGCCTTCCGAACGCGCGGATACAGAATCACCAGCAGACGACTAATTGCGTAGATAGAGCCCGAGAACCTCACGCGCCCACTGAGCGCCAGCTGCTGTTTCACCGCCGACTGCTGCCTCTACATCGTTGCGCACGAAAGCCATTGCCTGGTCATTCCCCATGACCGCGATATCACAAAGCGACTTGACGGCCATGACCCTGTCTTGCCAGTGCCCCGCACCGCGCTCACCGCGGAAGATGGCTACCAGCAAGTCAACATGCTCGCTCGCATTGATTGTGCCAAGTGCGGAAATCGACGCCAGGCGAATATACTCGTACGGGCTGTTAGTCAATTCCACCAGCGGACCAATCGCGCTCGGGTTATTCGAGAACCCGAGTTGAAAGACCGCCAGGTAGGCCAGGCCGTCTTCAGGATTCGCATTGATGCTCGAGATGAGTTGCTGCACATCCGCGTCCGAGGTCGCCTGTTGGAACAGGTGCATGTTGATTTTCGCTGCCAGTTCCTGCACCACCAGTTCGAGCGGCTGGTTCATGGTGGGTTCAATAACCTCATCGAAACTCCACACCGGAACCTTGCCACGCACCATGAAGGCGCCGACGCGATTCTCGCCTGCCGGCGTTACGATATTTGCGCTCAGCAGGGTAGTCGTCGTGAACGGCCCGAATGCGCCCATGCGGTGGTTACGTATTTTGATTTTGTGGATCTGTACTTCTGCTGAATCTTCGCTGCCCGCGCTAACCGGGATGCCGCGCGCAACTAGCTCTGCCAGAGTGAACTCCTCGAGAAAGCTGATCGGCTCGACGTCGGCACCCTCAATTGTCAGCCCCATTGGCAGCGGGCCGGAGCTGAATGGCGTGTACGCATCCTCACGCGCATCAACAAAACTTAATTGATAGGTCGTTTCCGGTCCGGATGGGTCAAAAACGTACGATGACGCTTCCGGTGCGTCGACCGCGTAGACTGAAGGCGCGCAGCCTTGCAACAAGGTCAACGATGCGCCGAGTATGGTCAACCAAATGATTTGCCTGTTCATACAAGTCTCCTCGTGCTCGATACTAAACCCTTGCGGTTTGTGCGCCTGAAACAGGCTGGCGTCAATCCGGAGTAGTACCTAAGCCATGGGTCAGTCGCTTTCGAAGTTGTCGCCGCCCAGGAAGCTCGTGCCGTAGTCCATCGGCGAGAGGCCGAAGAATGCCGCAATGCTCTGGCCAATGTCGGCGAACGTTTCTCGCTTGCCCAATGCGCCCGGTGTCACACCTTTGCCGTACGCGAGCACCGGGATGTGTTCGCGCGTGTGATCGCTGCCTTCCCAGGTCGGGTCGCAGCCGTGATCGGCGCAAATGAACATCACATCATCGTCACTCATCAGCTCCAGGAATTCCGGAAAGCGCCGGTCAAAGTACTCCAGTGCATTAGCATAGCCCTCAACATCGCGGCGATGGCCGTACAGCATGTCGAAGTCGACGAAGTTCGTGAACACGATGGTACGGTCCCCGGCTTCGCGCATGGCATCGAGCGTCGCGTCGAACAGAGCCGCATTACCTGACGCCTTTATTTTCTTCGTAATTCCCTGGTGCGCGTAGATGTCCGAGATTTTGCCAACACTCACGACATCGCCACCGGCCGCAACGAGTTTGTCGAGCACGGTATCAGCGTGTGGTGGCGTCGTCAGATCGCGCCGGTTGCCGGTACGCGCGTAGGTCGAAGGATCATCGCCGATGAATGGACGAGCGATGACTCGCCCGATGTTGTACTCATCAACGAGTTCCCGCGCGATATTGCATAGCTCGTACAATCGATCGAGCCCGAAGGATTCTTCGTGACACGCAATTTGGAACACGCTGTCAGCGGACGTGTAGAAAATGGGCTTGCCGGTCTTTACGTGCTCGTCACCGAGCTCTGCAATGATCGTCGTTCCGGATGCATGGCAGTTACCGAGATAACCGGGTAGCCCTGCCCGCTCGACGAGTTTGTCCAGCAACTCCTGCGGAAATGTGTTCTCTTTGCCGGTGAAGTATCCCCAGTCGAACAACACCGGGACACCCGCGATCTCCCAGTGCCCGCTAGGTGTGTCTTTGCCGCTCGAGAGTTCTTCGGCGAAACCATAGGCCCCCGTGATCTCCGTATCGGCAATCGCGCCAGCCGGAAACTCGCCGGTGCTATCCCGGCCTGCATGAAACAGGCCGAGCATTGCAAGGTTCGGCAATGTCAGAGGATTGCCGGCGGCTGCACGCTCGCGGGCGATGTGTCCGAATGTGTCAGACCCGGCATCGCCAAAGCGCTCCGCATCCGCGGTGGCGCCGATGCCAAACGAGTCGAGTACGAGAATGATGGCCCTGCCCATGGTCGTTCCTCACGCGCCCTGCAGAGCGAAAATCAGTCCCGCCAGCGCTGCGTTCATAAGGTTGACGAGTGTACCCCCAATGACCGCCTTTAGACCAAGTCTTGCGATATCGTGACGACGCTCGGGCACGATTGCGCCCAAGCCGCCGAGCAGGATGGCTATTGAAGACAGGTTGGCAAAACCGCAGAGGGCAAAGGTCACAACGAGCTGCGTATGTGCGGAGAGTGTGTCCTTGATTTCCACAAACGACAGGTAAGCATAGAACTCGTTGATAACAAGTTTCTGTCCGATCAGGCTGCCTGCCGCCGCGGCTTCGGCCCAGGGGACACCGATCACCAGCGCAATTGGCATGAATAGCTTGCCAAGCAGCCACTGCAACGTGAGGCCCTCGATGCCGAACCAGCTGCCGATACCGGATAACGCACCGTTGATCAGGGCGACGAACGCGACAAAAGCGATCAACAGGGCGCCCACACTCAACGCCACCTGCATACCGGTCGTCGCACCATTGCCAATCGCCTCGAATATGTTTACCGGCTTCTCGACGTCGCCCAGGTCCTTCGGATCGAATTTCCCGGTTCTTACCGTGGTCTCCGGAATCATGAGCTTGGCCATCAGCAAACCGCCCGGAGCAGCCATGAAACTTGCTGTTATCAGGTATTTCAGTTCGACGCCCAATTGCGCAAATCCCATCATAACGGCGCTGGCGATTGTCGCGCAGCCTCCGACCATGACGGCAAACAACTCGGACTCGGTCATTTCCTTCAGGTATGGCCGTATGACCAAGGGCGCATCGGTGTGGGCGACAAATATGTTGGACACCGCGGAAATCGATTCAGGGTGACTCGTGCCCAGCAGCTTATGCAGCCATCCGCCAAACGTGCCAACCACGCGTTGCATGACACCGAGGTAGTAAAGCACCGACATCAGCGCGCCAACGAACACGATAACCGGCAGTACATTTAGTGCGATTGTGAAGCCAAGGTTTTCCTCGAAATCCGCTCCAAACACGAATTGCACGCCTTCGATCGCAAAGCCGAGCACATGCCTGACTCCGTTGACGACTGCGTCGAACACCTGGCCGCCTTGCGGAACGTACAAGATCAATGCGGCGATGAAGGCCTGCAGCGACACTGCGATGCCGATAGTGCGCCAGTTGATGCGGCTACGCTCACTTGAAAGAAGGTAGCCAATACCGAGCATCGCAAAGACACCCGCGATGCTGATTACAACGGTCATTGCGAGCGTAGCGAAGCAATCTCAGGATTGCTTCGTCGGCCTACGGCCTCCTCGCAATGACGACGGTTCTAATGATGCACAGGCTCCGGTTCGAACGTACTTTCACCGTAGTATTCTGTTCGTGTGTCTTCGATGTAAAAGCCCTCGTAAGACATCAGCCAGATCAATACCATGAGTGCAACAGGTGGCCCGAGTATCGCGATCTTCAGTGCGCGCCGCTCCCAACCCATGTGCATGAATATGAAGACGATGCCGCCGGCTTTTAGAAACATGAATAACAGGATGGCCCCGGTACGAATGGGTCCGTCGTCCCAGAAGTCGGTCCAATACGACATGCCACTCAACACAAAGAGAGCGCCCCACATGATGTAGTAGATCTTCAGCGGATGTTGTTGTCCTTCAGCTGCCATACGGGCGCCCCCTACCAGAGATAGAATAATGCAAAAATGAAGACCCAGACAAGGTCGACGAAGTGCCAGTATAGGCCCGTGATTTCAACAATTTCGTAGTTGCCGCCACGCTTTTCGTAGAAACCGTTACGTACCCTGTTCGCAATGACCAGCAGGTAAATTACACCGGCCGACACGTGCATGCCGTGGAAGCCCGTTATCATGAAGAAGCTGGATCCGAACTGTGCCGCTCCCATCGGATTACTCCAGGGTCGAACACCCTCGTCCACGATCAGCTTGGTCCACTCGAAGGCCTGCATGCCGACGAACGATGCACCGAGCACCGCGGTCGCTACCATGAGCCAGAAAGTCTTCTTGCGATCCTTGCGATAGCCCATGTTTACCGCGAGCGCCATCGTGCCCGACGACGTGATCAGAATAAATGTCATGATCGCGATCAGGATCAGTGGTATCGGTTCGCCGCCGAATGACAGCGCGAACACCTCACTAGGATTCGGCCAGGGATCGGTTGTTGAGATACGTACCGACATGTAGCCCACGAGGAAGCAGCTGAAGATGAATGTGTCACTCAGCAGGAAGATCCACATCATCGCCTTGCCCCAGGGCACGCCGAAGACCTGCTTGTCCTTTGACCAGTCGTGTACTACGCCTGCGCCGCCGGTTGGTTCCATTACTGCTTCTGACATAAGGATCCTCTACTTAAGTCGATAACATCAATCCGAACAAAACGAGCCATACCAGCAACAGGAAGTGCCAGTAAATCGTACACAGCTCCACACTGTGCTTGACCGCATCCATATCGCCACCACCAAACGACCTTACTGTTGCACGTGCCCAGACGTACATACCGCCAAGAATGTGCAGGCCATGTATACCTGTCAGCAGGTAGAAGAACGCGTTCGACGGGTTTGTCGTCACGTACTGCCCCGCTGCGTTGAGCTGTTGCCACGCGAGCAATTGGCCAACAAGAAAGCCCAGTGTCAGCACACCGGTCAGCAACAACCCCGGTTTGATACGACTGGCCTCACCGTTGATGGCGTGATTGCGCGTCCACTGGAACACGACACTGGCAAGCACGAGAACCGCCGTGTTGACCCACAGCAGTTGCGGCTCGGTCATCGGGACCCAGTCGCCGAGCTCCATGCGCAGCGAATACGCACTCAGTATCAGCGCAAAAAATGACGTCGCAACCGCCAGGAACGTCGTAAGCGCGACCAATTTGGGTCGTGCATTAAACGGTGCCTGATGATCGGCCTCCGCTGCTACCCCTGCTACCCACGGTGTCGTATTGAATGATTGCTTGAGCAGCCATCCGAACAACGAGGCGAGCATAGTCGCCAGTACAATAAGGCCGATTTCCATGACTAGTGTTCCTCTACGCCATGCTGACGACCGGCAGGAGCCTCATCGGACGCCGGCACATTCTGCGGAATGAAGTCGTCCGCATAACCCGGCACGCTGTAGTCGTAGGCCCAGCGATGGCACTCGGGCAATTCATGGCCCCAGTTACCGTGTTTCGGCGGATTATCGGGCGTTTGCCATTCGAGGGTCGTTGCATCCCACGGATTCGGGTCCGCCTTCTTGCCACTCTTGAGGCTCCAGATCACATTGACAAAGAACAGTATCTGCGTAAACGCGACGAACAATGCCGCCATGGTTATGAAGGCGTTCAGATCCTGCGCAGAGTCGGGCATGAAATCTGTGTTACCCATCGCAAAATAACGCCGCGGCACGCCGGCAAATCCAAGATAGTGCATTGGCAGGTAAATCGAATAGGTGCCGAGGAATGTCATCCAGAAATGCCATTTGCCGAGCGTCTCGTTATACATTTTGCCAGTGATTTTCGGATACCAGTGGTAGATGGCGCCAAACACGACAAGTACTGGCGACACGCCCATCACCATATGGAAGTGAGCCACAACGAAGTAAGTATCGGACAACGGCAGGTCAATCGTCACATTACCGAGGAACAACCCGGTCAGGCCACCATGGATAAAGGTAAACACAAAACCAATTGCAAACAGCATTGGTACCCGGAGATGGATATTGCCTTCCCAGAGTGTCAGTACCCAGTTGTACACCTTGAGCGCCGTCGGAACGGCGATGATCAGCGTTGTTGTTGCAAAGAAGAAGCCGAAGTACGGGTTCATGCCGCTGACGTACATATGGTGCGCCCACACGATGAAGCTCAGGCCGCCGATTGCGATGATGGCCCAGACCATCATGCGATAACCGAAAATGTTCTTGCGGGCGTGCGTACTCAAGAGGTCGGAGACGATGCCGAACGCCGGCAGCGCAACGATATAGACCTCCGGATGACCGAAGAACCAGAACAGATGCTGGAACAGGATGGGGCTGCCACCCGTGTGTCCGGCGTCAGCCCCCATCGAGCTGATGGCTGGCATGAAAAAGCTCGTTGCAACCACCTTGTCGAGCAGCATCATGATGCCGCTAACGAGTAACGCAGGGAATGCGAGCAGGCCAAGGATGGTCGCAATGAAGATGCCCCACACCGACAGCGGCATGCGCATGAGTGTCATGCCCCGGCAACGCGCCTGCAAAACAGTCGTAACATAGTTAAGGCCACCCATCGTAAACGCAACGATGAAGACTACGAGCGATACGAGCATCAGTATGATGCCCCAGTCGACGCCGGGCGTGCCCTGCATGATGGCCTGTGGTGGATATAGCGTCCAACCGGCACCGGTCGAACCGCCCGGAACAAAGAAACTCGCCAGAAGTATGATGACGGACAGTAAATATACCCAGTAGCTGAGCATATTCATGTACGGGAACACCATGTCGCGCGAACCGCACATCAACGGGATCAGGTAGTTGCCGAAGCCGCCCAGAAACAGAGCCGTCAACAGGTAGATCACCATGATCATGCCGTGCATCGTGACGAACTGGTAATAGTTCTCCGGATTAATAAAGGAGAACGAGTCCGGGAAGCCCAACTGCAGCCGCATCATTGCGGACAGAATCAGTGCGATGACACCAACAAATATCGCGGTGATGCCGTACTGGATGGCGATGACCTTGTGGTCCTGGCTCCATACGTATTTCGTAATGAACGTCTGCGGATCGTGATGTTCTATCTCGTGATCGCGATCAGCGATTGCAACGTAACCCATGCGTCTACCCTTCAGAGCGTATTGATGTAAGCGACGAGGTCATTGATGGCCTGTTCATCTTGGACAATTCTGGCCATGAAGCCCATCTGGAAACCATAGAAGTCCGTCGGATGTGCTCCGCGGACATCATCTTTGAAATTCTGCAGCTGCCGCGCCATGTACCAGTCGCTCATCCCGGCCAGCCGTGGCGCGTTGAGTGCCTCTATGCCCATGCCGTCGCCGGCGTGACAATACGCACAAATAACGTACGCGCGTTGGCCATTTGCAACATTGCCTTCAATCGTCGCCGCCGCCGGCTCGTCGGCAAATGTCTGCACATGCGCGATCACATTATTGATAGCAGCATCGTTGACAAGTGTCGCTGCCATTGGCGCCATCTGCTGCCCAAACGTGTCCTGCGGGTGTGCACCGCGGGCGCCGCTCTTGTAGTTGTTGAGTTGTGTGCGCATGTACCAGGCGCCCTGGCCCGCGATCTTCGGCGCATTGAGCGCCTGAAGGCCCTCGCCTTGCTGGCCATGGCAGGCAGCGCAAACCGCGTACTGGGCAGCGCCAGCAACCGCATTGCCAGGCTCCCTGGCCAGGATCTCAGCGTAGGTCGGCTGGTCGGCAAGCCAGGCATCAAACTCCTCCTGCTCGGCGACGATTACCGCGCCGCGCATCGTGTGATGGGCGATGCCGCAGAGCTCTTCACAGAGGACCTCGAATCTGCCCGTTTTCGTCGGCGTCAACCACAGGAACGTCTCCATGCCCGGCACCAGGTCCATCTTGACGCGGAACTGAGCAATCGCGAAATCGTGCAATACGTCCTTGGAGCGCAGCAGGAACTTGACGGGCTGGTCGACAATGACGCGAGCCTCGGGATGCTTGACCAGAACGTCGTCCTGGCCGTTGGGATCGTCGGGATCCATGCCGAATGGGTTGTCCATGCTGATACGTTCCGCATCGACTTCACCGAACTTGCCGTCGGCACCAGGATAGCGGTAGCTCCAGTGCCACTGCTGGCCAACCGCTTCGACTTCATAGGCATCTTCCGGAACGTCAACGAACTTGCCCCAGACGAACAGCCCTGGCGTGAGCATGGCTGCAACTCCGACGGCCGTCAGTAACGTAAGCCAGGTTTCGAGCTTCTTGTTTTCGGGCTCATAGGTGGATCTGGACTCTTTCTTGTGGCGGAACTTGATGACGCAATACGCCATGAACAGGTTCACCGCAACGAACACCGCACCCGTCACCCAGAACGTGATGTCGATCGTGAAATCGATCATCGCCCAGTTGGAGGCCAACGGGGTGAAGGTCCAGGGGCTGAGTGCGTGAAAGATGAGAGAGCCGACAACGAGCAGGATCAAAACTACGGCTAAAGGCATACTTCATGCATCCTTTGGTTTATCAACGCGAGTAATTTCGCTGGCGGCACCGCCGCCGCCAGTCTTGTTATACGTATAAACCGAAGAATACTAAAACAGGCGGTCGATGTCTTGCTTGACGGCGTCCTCAGCTTTCTTTAGGTCCGCTTGCAGGTTTTCGATTTCCTGTTCGAGCGGGGTCGTAAAAACCGCCGTCTTGGCGTGCCATTCAATTGCCGGGACGACGAATGCCTGCGGCGCCGGTTCGGTAACGGCCCGGCTCGGGGCCGGCGCCTGCAGGTTGATCAGCACGATGATGGCGATTGCCGCCGCAATGCCGGTAAGGCTGCTGGCCCACCAAAACGAGAATGATTTCGATTCTCGTTGCGGCCGTGCTGGCGCTTCGGGCTGCACTCCCTCGAGTGATGCCCGAATGCGGCTATCGAGCTGCGCTGAAACCTCACATTCGATCTGCTTGGCGTCTTCGCGCAGTTGTTTGGCGAGCTTATCCATAGGCCTTACTCTTTTCGTCAGTAGCGTCTTTGTTGAGTTCTGCATCGAGGGTCTTGCGCCCTCTCATTAAATTTACCTTGGTCCAGGAGACCGACCTTTCAAGCACTGCCGAGATGTCATTGACCGACATGTCCTCGACGTAGCGCAGCCACATCGCTGTGTAGACTTCGTCGGATAGCAGGCGGCGCGCGGACGACCACAGGTTTTCGCGGTCAGAGGCCTGGATACAGTGTCGCAGCGGGTCATTTCCCTCATCGCTGAGGTCGCCAAGCTCGACCGTATCCACCACCTTGATTCTTGCGGCATTGTTGATCGCGATCCGGTACAGCCAGGTGCTGAAGCGCCACCGTGAATCGTAGCTGTAGAGGTATCGAAAGGCATTGATCAGCGTATCCTGCAGCGCGTCCTCGGCGTCAGCGAAGCTGGCCGAGCGCGTCAGCAGGAACCTTAGCAACCCCTCGCGGTAGCCGCCCACGAGGTCGGTAAAGGCCTCAGCGGACCCTTTCCTGGCTGCTTCGATCAGTGCCGCTTCTGTGCTCACATCATTCGATCGCGGCGACGACGACCTCCGGATCCAGCGCAACGCTGATCGTCAGCTTGTTGTCGATAACATCAACGCTCGTATTTTGCAGGAAGCTGGCGATTTCCGGATCCATCTCATCATTGAACACCTGCAGGCTAATCAGGCCACGCACGATACTCGCGAGCGATTCCGCCATTTCAGCCTCGGTTGTGACGAGCTGCGCTTCGATCGCGATCTTTCCAGCCTTATCAGCAATTAGCAGTGCAGCCTGCTCAGTGTTGCGCAGGATGTTCGAATCCCAGTCGAGGTTGTCACCGAGGTCCCCCGCCCTCGCGCCAGCCTGCATGAGATTGCGCTCGGCGTTCAGGACAAACAGCGCGCCCTTCTCGCTTTTCACGGTTTTGATGCGACCTTTGTCCGCCAGCAGTGCTTCCATCTTTTCGCGTGTCGAGGTCACAAGCAGCTTGTTTTTCACGGCAAAGCTGAAGTACGCACCGTCGTCGAACGAGTCGATGTCGATGTCGACATTGCCTTCGTCGTCATCGTCATCCTTGATATGGAAGAAAGCATTGTTTCCCGAGCCGAACCGGTCAAGCGATCCGGACGCCGCGCCCATGGCCAGGAGCCGATCCTCAGTGTCCTGACTGATATCGCCCTCAATAACGACGACCATACCGTCGTCCTCGGTGGCAAATGCCGTTACAAAGTCGGCCTCTTTGTCGAGATCGATGCCGGCATCGTCCCGAATATCCTCGAAGACCTCGTCTTGCAACCAGGCATAGAGGTGTTGGCCGGCTTCGCTGGAACGCATTTCCTTGAAGTCGATGTGGAAGTACCACTTCGACGATTCCGGCAAATCGCCCGGCCGCAAGGCCGACAATGCCACCACTGGCGCCAGAAACAGGAACAGGATGACCAGATTTCGTAGTAACCGCATGGGTGTGTCCTCGGAATTGGTGACTGATACCTGCTTATAGGCGCCGTGAGGCGAAAAGGTTACAAGTAGGAGCGGCTTTAGCCGTGAAACCCTTGTCGCGGCTAAAGCCGCTCCCACAGACCTATCTGTTCCTGAACCGCCCTGTAAGCTGCATCAATGGCGCCATTGGCATACGATCAGCCATGACTTTCTGATCCTGGTTTCTTTTGTGTCAACACGCTGACGACATAGGTCACGACGAAGCCGGCGATGAAACCAGGAATGGCCTCGTACAGGTCGTAGTTGCCGGCCTTGAAGTGCGCGACCCAGATAATGCTCGTCGCGAAGCCGGCAATCATTCCAGTCAGCACGCCCATCCAGGTCGTCTTTTTGTAATACAGCACGCAGATCAAAGCTGGTCCGAATGCCGCGCCGAGTCCAGACCATGCGTAGAGCACGAAATCGAAAATGAATTTGACTTCCGGCAAAGCGACAGCGATTCCAATTACGCCGATGATCACCGTGACGATCTTGCCGTACACAGCGAGCTGGTGATCGGTCTTTTTGCTGCCCAGGATCTGCTGCATCGTGTCGCGCACAACAGCCGACGATGCCAGTAGTAACAACGAGTCTGCCGTAGACATGATCGCCGACAACACGATGACCAGGAGTACTCCCGCAACCAGTGGCGAGAATAATTCCCTCGACAGCATCGGGAAGATCTGCTCGGAGTCGTCAAGGCCCGGAAACAGCGCGCGCCCGGCAATTCCGGCTGTGACGGCGCCGAACGTGAACACAAAGAGAACGACAACAGAGACCCATCGCGCCTTCCTGAGCTCCTTATCATCTTTCGTCGACATGTAACGCACCAGCAGCTGTGGCACGCCAAGAAATGGCAATCCAATAGCCACAAAACTGGCTATCGCCACCCATCCCGCTACACCTTCCTGCAACGGTGCGTACAGATCGACCAGTGCCGCGTCCTGCTCTGCAAGGTTGGTCATTATGTTCTGCCAGCCACCGGCAGCATCGATAGCAACGATCGGCACGAATATCAGGCCAACCAGCATCAGGACACCCTGCAACACATCGGTGTAAGACACAGCCTTGTGACCACCGATGAACGTGTAGGCAATAATGATCAAGGCACCGATAACGACGCCCCACTCATACTGGATACCCAGGAAGCCATCGAGCGCCTTGCCCGATGCGGACATCTGGGCGGTAACGTAGACAGTCACCATCGTGAGGATAATGATCACCGCAACGCCTCGCACCAGGTGCCAGCGATCTGCAAACCTGGCGGCCAGCACATCGGGTACGGTGATCGCATCTGTTTCGTCGGACAGGCGCTTGAGACGCCGCGACACTACCCACCATGACAGCGCGATGCCGATAACTTCTCCGACAACGACCCAGTAGGCCTGCGCACCGACGGCGTACCCCATTCCCGTAAGTCCGAGCAGGAGCCAGCCGCTCTCGCCCGTTGCGTTGGTGCTGAACGCGACGACCCAGAACGGCAACTTCTTCCCGGCAAGGTAAAAGCCCTTCAGCGTCTTGGTCTCGCGGCGGCTCCAGATGGCGAACCCGGCGAGCAAGCCGAGATAGACAATCATTACGGCAACGACTGGACTCATAGATATTCTTCTTTGTTATTCGTCTCGCGTGATTCGACCAGCGATAATGCCGGCCACGAGCAGGAAGACCCCAATACTGAACAGGTACTCGGGAAATACGCGGAAAATGCCGCAGTAGAAGATGGCGGCAATATTGGTGAACTGGAACACATTTATGATCATGCTTTTGCGGACCACGGCTTTCGGGAAGCGCAATCGCGACACCATCAGGATCGCCAGAATAAACATGGCAATCGGCAGGTAGCGATGCAGCGGCAACAGGATCGCGATATCTTCGTGATGCAGCAGGACGAGCACCATCGACGACAACAACCCTCCGCCAGCTGCTGTGATGGGCACGCCGGTAAACCAGCCCTTGCCCGGCTGCCCGGTTCCGACGTTGAACCGTGCGAGTCGCATGGCGCCCGCCAGAACGAACACACCGCAAGCGACGAGCAGCACCCAGAACTGGCCCGACTCGTACTCGATGCCCGCAATCTGCAGGCCGGCATTGAATACAAGCACACCGGGCGCTACGCCGAACGCGACCAGGTCGGCCATGGAGTCAAATTCAGCGCCGAAATCGGATGTGGCCTTCAGCAGACGAGCTGAGACACCGTCCATCGTGTCGAGCAACCCGCACCAGACAATCAGCCAGGCCGCGAACTCGAGCTCGCCGAGCTGCGTGGTGACGATAGAGCCCAGCCCCAGTAGCAAACTCAGAGCTGTGAAGCTGTTCGGTATCGAATATCGAAGTCTTCCCATAGCGGGGCTTATTCTGCCTGAATTTCGGGGCTTTACCTACGCCCGGGGAATCCTCGGTTTGAAATCCCTATCGGTCCGGCCTCCACCACCACCTGCATCGGCACGCCGCCACGAACAATATCGACGACCACTGATCGGCCCGCCTCCGCATTCATCGTTTGATTGCTGAGTTCGCCGTAGGAGAAGACCCGTTGCCCGTCATAGGCGACGATTTCGTCGCCGGCCTGTATTCCAGCGCGCTGCCCAGGCGACGATTCCAACACGGTGCCAACCTGGACTGACGTAGAACGGCCATCGGCCTCGAGATACTGCTCATATTCGAGGTCTCCAATCTCTGCACGTAACGCCCTGTCCGGATCGAGGCGCACATCAAACCGGTCGAGGCTTTCTCCTGCCTGTCGCGCATCGAATATCAACTGCATTTGCTCCATTTGCAGCTCGGACTCGCGCTTGGTAAGCCACTCAGCCCGGTCTGGCGATAATCCCGCCGCCACGAGCCGCACCACGCGGCTGTCCACGTCGCCGCCGCCGCGAAACCGCTCGGCCCGCTCAATGAATGCCTCGCGCTCGCGCTCCATCGCCGCTGTTCGCTCGTCACTCGAATCCTGGCCGCTGCCCAGGCCCAGGCGCTCGATTTCGTCGTAAAGCGCCTGTAACTCCTCTTCGAGAAGTAACCGAGCATTGCGCTCCTGTGCCACAGCCGTCTCGAGCGCACGAATTCGGTCCTGGGTTGCGGCACCCTGGTCGAAATATTCAGTCGGGCCGGCAGCCGCCGTCAGAGGCTCGCGCGCGAATAAGACGATCGCAAGTGCGGCAAATGCCGCCAGAAGGGCGATGGCGATGGCGAGGACGTTCTTGTTCATGGTGTACCTGACCGCGAGCTTGCAACCTATTCTAACGCTTCGTGCATCTAACGGTTGACACGTACATCGATGCCGACGGAACGATACTACAATCGCCTGTCTAACACCGAATCCACAATCTGGGGGATCCCAAGATGCGCAAAATCATAATGCTCGCAGCCGCGCTGACGGTTGCGCTGCCAACCACCATCGCGTTTGCACAGGACGAGGAACCTACGGTCGATCCGAAGTACACCTGGGACCTGACCGAGTTATTCCCGACCGTTGAAGCCTGGAATCAGGCCCGCGAGGGAGTACTGGCCGAGTTCGAGAAAATTGAGGCTCGCCGCGGCACGCTCGGTGACAGCGCCGAGTCCCTTTACGAGGCTTACCGCCATGTCTCCGATACGCTGCGCAAGGGTGGCCGCGTATTAGTCTATGCGTCTCTCAACGCGGACGAGGATCTGCGTGAAGGTGAAACCCAGGAGCGCCGGCAGCTTGCCCAGATTATGTTCGCGCAGTTCAATGAAGCGACGGCCTGGATGCAGCCCGAGCTCATGGAGATCGGCCGCGAGGTTATTGAGTCTTTCATCAACGAAGACGAGCGCCTTGCGCCATTCGCGTATCAGCTCGACGACAGCCTCCGAAACGCACCGCATACGCTGGGCCAGGAGGCCGAACAGACACTTTCGTATTTGGCGCAGACCTTGGGTGCCCCGAATGAAATCTACAGCCTGATCGCCAACTCGGACATCCCGTGGCCGACCGTCACATTGTCGGACGGCGAAGAGGTGCGTATTGACTCACAGGGTTACGGCCGCGCACGCGGCAGCCAGAATCGTGACGATCGCAAGCTCGCCTTCGACACGTTTTGGTCCGAGTGGGAGAAATACCGCAGTTCAGTCGGCATGGTGCTGAATTCTCACGTGCAGACCCAGGTCGGGCTCGCCAAAGCACGCAACTACGATGGCGTACTGCACCGCGAGCTCTTTTCCGACAATATTCCGCCGGCGGTCTATCACACGCTCGTCGAGGAAGTGAACAAGGCGTTGCCGACACTGCATCGCTATTTCAGGTTGCGCGCCCGCATGCTTGGCGTGGAGCAGATGCACTACTACGACATCTACCCGCCATTGGTATCGCTCGACAAGGATTTCGATATCGAGACCAGCAAGAAAATTACGCTCGAGGCGATGGCGATTCTCGGAGACGACTGGGTTGAAATGCAAAAAGCGGCGATGGACGAACGCTGGATGCACGTGTATCCACAGCGCGGCAAACGCTCGGGCGCATACATGCAACCCTTCGCCTATGACGTACACCCCTACTTGTTACTGAATCACAATGATGATTATTCGTCTCTGTCAACGCTCGCGCACGAATGGGGCCACGCAATGCATACCCTGTATGCGAGACAAGAGCAGCCGTTCGAAACGGTGAACTACCCGATATTCATCGCCGAGATTCCATCGACCTCGCTCGAATTAATTCTGCAGGAATACATGCAGGAGAACGCCGAGTCGGTCGAGGAGCGGTTGTTCTATCTCGGGCATGCACTCGAAAACATGCGCAGCACCTTCTTCCGCCAGACGATGTTCGCCGAGTTCGAGCTTGCGCTCTACGAGGCCGCCGAACGCGGTGAAGCACTCTCGGGCGATCGCATCACCGAAATGTACGGTGACATCCTGCGCCGCTACCACGGCCACGACGAAGGTGTCGTTGTCATTGATGACCTGTACACAAACGAGTGGATGTTTGTGCCGCACTTCTACTACAACATGTACGTTTACCAGTATGCGACCTCGCAAACTGCTGGAACGGCGTTGTACGCAAAAATCGTCAGCGAAGGCGAAGAGGGCGTAAAAAACTACAAAGACCTGCTCCGTGCTGGCGGCTCGAACTATCCCTACCTGCTGCTCGTCGAGGCCGGCGTGGATATGGCCAAGCCAGATCCCTACCTGGCCATCGTCGCCGAGATGAACGCGATCATGGACGAGATGGAGAGCTTACTGGACGAGATGTAGGAGCGGCGCTTGCTCCCCACGTGGGGGGACAATGGCCGCGAAGGTCGCGCTGACAAGCAGCGCTCCTACTCTGAGGCTCTCGCCTGAGTCACTATTGCCTCGCAGCGGGTTGACGGATATGGCGTCAACCCGGTGCGGACGCCGGCAACCTTGCCCGGAGCCAGTTCACCGCCAAAACTCTGCGTGTGCTGGCGCTCTGCGCCGGAACCATCGACATACCGGATTCGCACTTCCACAGCCGTCACCGCCACAGGCGTGTCGTTACGTACCTGTACCGCGATCTGCCCGTTCGATTCCGCGCTGCAGGCTGACGCGATGTAGGACGCAGGCTTCTGCGGCAACTCGAGGCGCACCAGCCTCTCGTACGCTGCTTTTTGAATTTCACCGCTGCCGCCTTTGGCGACAATCTTGTAGTGTTCTATGGCCTTGTCGACCGTCCCTTGCGACTCACGAATCTCGCCCAGCGTGTAATGCGCCGGCGCGGTCGGCAGGATGTCCAGGCTACTTTCGAGATCGGCAGCAGCAGCATCGGCCTGGTCGAGCTCGTGTTTCGCTATACCGCGCTGCAGGTAGTAATAAAAAAAGCTATCCCGACGGTTGATCGCGCGGTTGTAATTGGTGACAGCCATGTCGTACTGCTTGTTCATCAGCCGCACGTCGCCGCGCAGTGCATGAAAATGGGCTTCTTCGGGAAATAGTGACAGGGCTTCGTTCGCCAACGTCAATGCCTCATCAGCTTTCTTTTCGCCGAGCGCTTTACGGCCCTTGTCGTAAGCCTCGTAGGCGGGCTGCGCATCCCGGGTCCGCTGCAAGGCAGCGGCGTACGTATCCTCGCTAACCGTACCGCCGGCGGGCAAGTTGCGCAGGCGCTTGCGATTCGCATCGACACGCTCCTGCGATGGCGGGTGGCTGGCGAACAGACCGCTCACCCAGTCCTCGTCGCTTCCTTGACTAAGCCGTACAAACGTCTCCTGCAGTGTTACGGCACCCTGCGGATCGTAGCCGGCCTTTGACATGTAACGCATGCCGTATTTGTCCGACTCGAGCTCGGCATCACGACCATACTTCGTCAGGGTCAGTTGGCCCGCTATTCCTGCCCCTGCTGCGACCAAGTCGCCGTAACCGCTATCGTTGGCGGCGATCGTCGTGGCCACTACCAGGCCCTGCGTCAGCATCCCGCGGGACTGCTGCTTCGCGGAATGCCTGGCTGCCGCATGCGTAACTTCGTGACCGAGCACTGCGGCAAGCTCGGCTTCTGAGCTCATTTCGAGAAGCAGCCCACGATTGACCGCGATCTTGCCGCCCGGAAGTGCCCATGCGTTCGGGACCGAATTATTGAGGACGACAAACTCGTACGGCAGGTCGATGCCACTGGCTTGCGCCACCTTCATACCGACTGCACTAACGTATTTAGTCAAACCGGAATCGATGTCATGGGCGCCGCCCTGGGATTGCTGCATGGGCGCATACATTTGCTCACCCATCGCAATATCCTGCTCGCCGCTGACAAGCATGAGTTCACGATCGCCGGTCACCGGATTCACGGCACAGGCCGCCGAACCGGCAAGGGCAATCAATACAGATAGGGTCCGAATTCTCACCGGGACAGTATAATGAAATTCAGGACGGACAAGTCGTAGGTGAAATCCCGGATTCCGGCGAGTCCGGTCGGCGCGCACGATGAATTCGCAACTCCCCCAAAGAGACTCGGAAATGACCATTTTAATAGCCGATTTGCTCAACGACCTTCGCGAAGACCATCGCAACATGTCGGCCATGCTCGACCTGCTCAGCCAGCAAATTAATCACATACGTGACGGAGAACGTCCCGACTATGAGTTGATCCACGACATCATGCGTTACATGACCGTGTACTCGGACGCCGTGCATCATCCGAAAGAAGACCTGCTTTACGCCAGCATGAAAGCTGAGCGGCCGGAATTTGCGCACGACCTCGAGCGCGTTGAACCCGAACATCGCGAGATTGCGGGTCGCGGTGAAATCCTGCGAGCCGATGTTGAAGCGGTGGCATCGGGCGCCGCCGTCACGCGCGAGCGCCTGATAGAAGACACGAGCGAGTACGTCCGTACGCTGCGCGAGCACATGGCCTGGGAAGAAGAGGACTTGTTCGAGCGCGCCAGGGAACTCATCGAGGGCGAAAAGGAGATGTTTATCGACATTTCAAACTTCGACGAGATGGACCCGGTTTTTGGCTCTGAACGCGAACACTCATTCGAGAACCTGTTGCGCAACATCAAGGGCCTGTCAGCATCCTAAAAATACCAGGCTAACTGCGCGAACACACCGACATCAAATGACAGGTATCGGTTTGGTATGCCTGACTCCGGGCCACCGAATTCGGTGCCGTTGCTCCCCAAGGGGATATTCACGCTGCCGAGGAATGTCGTGTTGTCGCCCAGGCTGTACTGGGTGACAAACTGCAACAAAGCGCTAGGGTCATTGACGTTCGTGACGAGTGTTGGCGTCACCATCCATAGCGGTGACATTTCAATCATCAGGCTGCCCGCAACGTAGTGACGGTCATCACCGTCGAAATAGTACTCGGCTGAACCGCTAACGTTGCGTTGATTCCACATCCAGGAGTGACTCAGATTGGTAACGACTTCCACCCGGGTTTCGTCTTCAGCATCGGTCACGACGATGTCCGCACGCCAGACTGCGCCACCAATGCTGCTGACGCCGCCGAGACCGACAACCGTTTTGCCACGATTGTCAGCGACGAGAACATCGTACTCGCGTTCGCCCGCGAAACCGTGGTACTTGAGCGCGGCGGTGCCCTCGTCGCTTTCGACGTCGCCGGTCGCCGGGTTGCGCCGAAAAACGGCGGCACCCTGCACGTCGTCGCCGTTATCGCGCAGGTACTGCAGATAGGCCATGTCGTCGCCGGTCTTGTACTCAGTGTCTATCGTTGTGGGATCAAACGGATTCACGAGATCCATGGGGTGAAAGAACAGTCCGTTCCCCCAGGACAAGGCCTGGCGCCCTACCCTGATGACGGTCTTGTCACCCGTATATCCGACCCAGAAGCGGTCGAGCCGGTGCAGCCAGGCATTATCTGAACCTTCAGAAATAATCTTCGTGAAATCGAACAGCCTGCGCCCATCGTTCGGCATTCCCATGGGCAGGAATTCGCTGTACAGACCCAGTAATTGATAGTCGGTGTGAAACGACCAGCGGTTCTTTTTCGCCGAAAAATTCAGGCGCAGTTCACCCGCTGCATCCGCAGCCGATGAGCCCACAAGATCGCGAAAAAGACTGTCGTCCGGATAGCTCTGGCCTATCACCCTGAGCTTGGTATGGCCACCAAACTCGTAAGATGCGTCATCGGCGAATGCGATGACGGAGGCAAGTAGTAGCAGCAGCGTCCAGCTAGGCCGCATCTTGCACAATGTCTTCGACGATCTGTCCATCGAGCATGCGCACAAGACGTTTCGCATAACTCATGACGCGCTTGTCGTGCGTCGCAATGACAAACGTTGTGTTGTGGTGATCGTTGAGTTCGCGGAACAGCTCCATCAGGCCATCCGAGGTCTTCGAGTCGAGGTTTGCCGTCGGCTCATCAGCCAGAACCAGTGCCGGCCGCGACACGATGGCACGCGCAACGGCAACGCGCTGTTGTTGCCCGCCTGACATGTCCGCCGGACGACGGTCCTCGAGCCCTGCCAGGCCGACCTCCTCGAGAATCTCTACGGCCTTTCTGTGCCTCTCACCGTCGGGAACACCCTGTACCTGCATGACGAACTCGACATTCTCTCTGGCGGTCAGCACGGGAATCAGGTTAAACGCCTGGAATACAAAGCCGATCTGCCGCAGCCGAAGCTCAGCCAACTCGCCTTTTGACAGGTTATCGATGCGCTGGCCGGCGATGTACACCTCACCGCTGTCCGGTTTGTCGAGACCGCCAATCGCGTTCAGCAGAGTCGTCTTGCCACCGCCCGAGGGCGCTGACAGGCAGACAAAATCGCCTTGGTCGATTTCGATACTGACGTGATCGAGGGCCTTGATGTCCTCTTCGCCCTGCCGGTAGGTTTTGCACAAGTCAACGCAACGTACTGCCGTCATGATCAGACCTTTGTAATTGCTTCAATCGGTTCATAGTGTGCGGCGCGCCAGGCCGGAGACAGGCTCGCCAGGAAGCCGAGTACGAGAACGACGACGTTCGCCAGAATGACGTCGCTCAGCAACAACTCGGGATAGAGAACGCTCGACATGCCCCACATGTCCATGCCCTCGCCTACGATGGATACGTCAATACCGTCCTTGATTGGCTGCACTGCCGCCCAGGCCAGCGCACTCCCCAAGGCGAGGCCGATCGCGAGCAGCAACAGCGACTCAAGAATGATCTGTCCCAGGATATTGATCGGTCGCATGCCCAATGCCAGCATGAGCCCGATCTCGCGAACGCGTTCGAACACTGCCATGACCAGGGTGTTGACGAGTCCGAACGACAACGCAAGGAAGATAACCACGATCCAGACGAAGACAAAGCCATCCATGACATTGAGCATCGTGCCGAGGTAGGCGTCGAGTTCGGTCCAGCGTTTCACTACGGCGCCATCATTAATGAGTGCGACGGTCTTCGAATACGCCGCCTCGACATCGCGATAGTCATCGCCGAGCACGAAAAGCTCGGAGACCTGGTCGCCGATGCGCAGCATCTGCTGGGTTGTCTGCTTACCCGCGAATACATACTGCTCTTCGAAAGCCTTCACGTTAGCCTCGAACAGGCCAACGACGCGGAATCCGCGATCCGCGATTTCATTGTCGGGGTCCTGACTCATCAGGACGATGCGCTTGCCGACCTCGGTGTTTAGCGTGGTCGCGAGCTTACGTCCTATTACGACACCATTGTCATCCACCGACTCCAGGAAGCGCCCCTCGATCTTATCGTGGTCAACAAACGTTAATCCCTGTTCACGCTCCGGATCGATGCCGAGTAGCGTGATACCGCGCGAATCGTATTCGCTCGTTATAACCGCCGGCACACGCACGCGAGTGCTGAATCCCTGAAAGCCGGCAGCGCCAAACCGATCGGTAAGTTCGGCGTCACTGACGCCAATCAAGTTCGCTATGCTTGGGTCGTCGCGATAGTCGGGATGGTGTGCCTGCACGTGCCCTGGCAACGCGCTGATACCGTCGGCGACCATCTGCGACACCATGCCGCGCATCAATGCCGTCATGAAGATCATTGCCCACGTGCCGAGCGTGATCGCGAGCAGCATGATCAGCGTCCGTCGATGATTGCGCCACAGGTTGCGCCAGGCCAATTGCATAAGGATTCTGATCATATGCACTAGACGGCCCTCATCGCTTCAACCGGATGCAAGCGGTGCAATCGCAGCGCCGGATACAATGCGGCCAGCACCGTGAACAGGAACACGACCAGTGGTCCCGCAATGAGCGAAATGGGCGACACCTCGGGGTAGAAGCGCGATGGCAGGTTGAACTTGGCCGCTAGCTCCTCCATGCCGGGGTAGGCGAAGCCGTTGATCGTGAGGTAGGACGTGACGAGGCCGCCCAGCGCAGCACCCAGCAGGAGTCCGAGAAGGCCCATGATTGCGGTTTCGAGCACGACGAGGCGCCCGAGGCGCCCTGGTGTCAGTCCCAGCGCCATAACGATGCCGAATTCGTGTGTTCGTTCGAGCACCGACATCAATTGTGTATTGAGGACGCTGAACGCGACGAGGATAACCAGGATGCCGTACATGAAAAACGCGCTGCTCATGTCGGCCTTGATGGCCTGTTGCAAGCCGGGTTGCAGCGCATCCCAGTCGTGCACGACCAATTCCTGGTCGCTGGGCAATAGCGCCTCGACCTGCGACTCCAGTTCAGCAACGCCATCAATGCCACCATTGTTGAACACAATGTGATGGCCGCTGCCATTCATGTAAAAGACATCCTGGAATAAGCCCAGCGGAATCTCCGTGATGCTGCGGTCGAAGTCCGAGATTCCGCTATCGAATATGCCAACGATATTGACGACCGCAGCCGCAAACGAACCGTCCTTGCCGCTGCCGAGCATGGTCAGCTCGTCGCCGAGTCCAACCTTGAGATTACGTGCCAACGCCGCGCCAATAATTATCTCCGCCGCATCATTGTCACCCAGGAATCGCCCCTCGCTCAGGAGTCCCGGCACAGTTGAGACACTGGGCTCGTAGTCCGGCTCGACGCCAAAAACGGCGATGCCGTAACTGCGGTCTTCACTCGAGACCAGCGCGAAGCCCGTCGCACGCGCCGCGATGTTCTGGTCCGGAAACTCGCTGCGCATCGTCTCAGCCAATGGCACGATATCGGCCACGGTCTGGCGCATCTTCTGGTCGTCGATGTAGCCAGGGACCTGAATCTGCAAATGCCCGGTGAATGCCTGCAGGGTGTTGTCGATCATCAGCCCGTACATGCCGAACTGCAGCGAGATCATGAACACGAGGAGAGTGTTTGAGAACACCATCGCGCCTGTCGTCAGCCACGTGCGGCGCGGCTGCCGCCACAGGTTGCGCCAGGCCAGACGAAAGACGAGGTTCACAGGATCCTATTCTCTGGGATTGCGTAGATTTGCAAGTGTAAACAGACCGTCACCGAGTTCTATATCGTAATCTACCGATACGACCTGAATTTCAGTCCACTTTTCCGGCGACTCAACCTTGCTCATTCGCTGGCGCTGCGCGATGACGCGCCCGCCCATCTCACCGATTTCGAGAGACGTCAGCGTCTTCACGAGTTCACCATCCTGATCGTAAAAGCGGTGCTCGGTTACAACATGGTCGTCGCGGATACTGATGACCTCGCGCCCCCAGACGACAGCCGCATCCTCGTGCGGAACCGATTCGATCTCGTAGATCGTGACACCGTCGATTTCCTCGACACTCAAGATCGAATGCTCGTAGAGCTTGACGATATCGTCGGCGCGAGCAACGTCCTTGTTCGAGAAATCTGAGCCCATCCAGCTCTGTCCCATCATCGACGACGGAATCTTGATGACGCGGTTCACCTTCGGTGAGTACGACCACATGCTGTTGTCATCAGTTAACGTACCGTTACCGCGATCTTTCTTCGGCTCGAGCACGCGAACAAGGGAACGGTCGTCGCCCTTGGTCCAGGCTCGCATTGTCATCGTGCGCTCCCAGTCAGGTCGGTGGATGACCATGGTCATGACGGTATCCGACGCGAGACCGCGCCAGTGATTGACGGCGTCTCTGACGAGTGCCGTTGCATCGCGCTCCTCGGCGGCGGCCGATACGCCTAGCAGTACCGCAATTAGCAATAATAGTGTTCGTTTGGCCATAACGGTTTTGACAACAAATGGCGAGGAATTCTCAGTATTTCACACCCACCATGGCGTCGCCACGCTGCCCGACCCTCTGCTAAACTGGGCGCCCGCTCAAAACGATGAACTGATGCAAAAATTCCTCGAAGAAGTAAAGCGTCGCAACGTTTCGAAAGTCGCTGTCGTCTACATCATCGCCGGCTGGCTGACAATGCAGGTTGTGGATGTCATGTTCCCGGCACTCAACATACCGGATTGGTTCACCTCGGCCATCGCGGCACTGGTGCTCATCGGGTTTCCGTTTGCGCTGATCTTTGCCTGGGCATTCGAAATGACGCCCGAGGGCATCAAGCGCGAGAAAGACGTTGATCGTAGCCAGTCAATAACGACGCAGACGGGCAAGAAACTGAACTCGGCGGCATTCGTCATACTCGCCGTCGCGCTGGGCTTCATGCTGTTCGACAAGTTCTACGGGTCATCAGAAACCACGGAACCCGTTGCCGATATCAAGCCGTCGATCGCCGTGCTGCCTTTCGTCAACATGAGCGACGACAGGGACAACGAGTATTTCTCCGACGGCCTTTCTGAGGAGCTGCTTAACCTGCTGGCGAAAATTCCGGCTTTGCACGTCGCAGGCCGCACTTCATCATTCCAGTTCAAAGGCGCCAACGAAGATCTGCGTTTGATCGGCGAGAAGCTCAATGTTGCCAACGTGCTTGAAGGCAGTGTGCGGCGGTCCGGCACGAAACTCAGGATTACAGCACAGCTAATCAACGCCGACACAGGGTATCACCTCTGGTCCGAAACCTACGATCGTGAACTGACCGACGTGTTTGCGATCCAGGACGAGATCGCGTCAAACGTCGTCAATGCCCTGCGTATAGCTCTGCTCGGCGAAGAGATTCCGGTGCCGAAACACGGCACGGACAGTGTCGAAGCCTACAACCTCTACCTGCGTGCACGGCATTTGCATGATCGAACGACTGCGGCAGACTCGCGTAATGCCGTCGAGGCTCTGCAGCGGGCCGTAGAACTCGATCCGAATTACGCGCAAGCTTATGCGTTGCTGGCAACCGCGCATCAGTTGAGGATCAGCGGTTTCGTCGGCGACGGCACGGAGGATTTCATTGCGGGTTTCCGCCAGGTGCACGAATATGCGGACGCGGCGCTCGCGATCGACCCGAACCTTCCCGATGCCATGCTCGCCAAAGGCAACGCGCTAGCAGCCAGCGACTGGGACTTTGACCGTGCCGACGAGCTTTTTTCCATGGCGTTGCTGCAAGTTCCCAACAATATCGATGCCCTGAGCTGGATGAGCTTTCTGAAAATGATGCGCGGTGACCACGACGCTTCTATCGCATTCGGCGAAAAGGTCGTCGAAGTAGACCCACTATCGATTGTCGCCCATCGATCCCTGGGTGATTCCTATCGTGTTGCGGGCCGCTACGACGATGCCACAGCCATCTACACAAGGGCCCTGGAAATCCAACCCGATACAGCGCGCGTTAATGGGCGACTTGCCCGAATTGCGCTGATCAAGGGTAACAATGAGATGGCCGCAACCCGTATTGCCCTCGAACCCGTCGAATGGGTTCGTGATATGTACGCGATCATGGTCAACAGCAAAGGCCAGGACTCCGAGGCTTTCCAGGCGGCTGCTAAAGCCTACGAGGACAAGTACGGTGATTCGAACTCCTTCCAGCTGGCGGAAATCTATGGATTCGTGGGTGATCTCGACAATACTTTCAAATGGCTCGACAAAGGCCTCGAAGTTCGTGACCCGGGCATGCCCTGGTTGACTTCATCCGAATTCCTCGCCTCCGCCAAGAATGATCCGCGCTGGGAAGAAGTCGTGGAGCATTTCGACTTCTGATTATCCCATGAATACGCTCGTCGGCCGCTCCAGCTAACGAAATGCTCGCATTCCGCGATGTAACCGCGCCCAAGGAGGCAGCGTGATGAGCAACTATAGAAACGATTTGCCACAACTCTCTGACCAGGTATTCCTCACCGATGGCGGTCTCGAAACGTGCCTTATCTTCCACGATGGAATCGACCTGCCCTGTTTCGCATCGTTTGTCTTGCTCAAGGACGAGCAGGGTCGCAAGGCACTGCGCGATTACTACGACCAGTACTTGCCGCTGATTGCGGAGACGGATTTCGGCTTCATCCTGGAGACGCCGACCTGGCGTGCGAACCGGGATTGGGGCGCGCAGCTGGGCTACGACGCCGAGCAACTGGCAGCCGTCAACCGTGACTCCGTTGCATTGATGGAGGACATTCGGAATCGGCACACCGGGAACGCCGGTCCTGTCATTATCAGCGGCAATATCGGACCGCGCGGTGATGGCTACGTCGTCACGGACCGGATGAGCACAGATGAAGCAACCGGCTACCACGGTGAGCAGATCCGGGCGTTTGCCGATACAGCTGCAGATATCGTCTCGGCCATCACGTTGACATACGCTGAAGAAGCGATCGGCGTGACGCGGGCGGCACAAGAGGCCGGCATACCGGCTGTGATCGGATTCACGACGGAATCGGATGGCCGCTTGCCAGGTGGGCAGTCACTCAGAGATGCGATCCAGCAGGTCGATGCGGCAACGGATTCGGGGCCGGCATATTACATGGTCAATTGCGCCCACACGGACCATTTCTCCGACTCCCTGGCCGAGAATGAAAGCTGGACTCGTCGTGTGCGCGGCATCAGGGCGAATGCATCGCGTTGCAGCCATGCCGAGCTCGATGAAGCAACAGAGCTCGACGACGGCGATCCGATTGAATTCGGTGAGCTGTACCGGGCACTGCGGGATCGCCTGCCTCACCTGACCGTCTTCGGCGGTTGCTGTGGCACGGACCATCGTCACGTACTCGAGGTCGCTACAGCACTATCGCAGCGACCCTGAATAGGTGTTTTTCGCAATGGTACAACCAGCGTCAGTGGATAGACTGGACTTGAAAGAGGGGACAAGTAAAGGACAAGTACCATGTTCAGCATCGAATCCATCATGAGCACGGATCTATTCACGCTGGCGCCTGATGCGACGGTCGCCGAGGCGCGCACGTTGATGCACACCAACCGGATTCACCATCTGCCGGTGATGGAGGGCGACCTGCTTGTGGGGCTCGTGACGCTGACAAATGTTCTGGCTGCGACGGATTCGTTCCTGCGTGACTCAGAGAACCGCATTCACGCCAACGAGGTCGCCGTGAAGGACATTATGGTGACTGACATCGCCACGATCGATGAGCACGCCAGCCTGCGGCAAGCGGCGCTGTTCATCGAAAAACACAACATCGGCTGCCTGCCAATTGTTACGGACGGCAAGTTGCGCGGCATCATCACCGATACCGACTTCGTTGGTGTTGCCATTAACTTGCTGGAGCTGGCTGAAGAAACAGAGCCGATGGACCAGGAATACGCGTAGGAGCGGCTTCAGCCGCGATTCATTCCTCTTCCTGATCGAGACGACGCGGCCGTCGCTTTGCGAGCGCGTAGTGTGCGTCGCGCTCGGAGCCAATCAGAATGGCGATCCAGCGCGTGCGCTTGTCACTTTCGAGCGCCAGCTTCAGGGTCATCGTTAGTGGCACCGACAACAACATGCCGACCGGGCCAAATACCCAACCCCAGAACACCAGGCCAATGAACACGATCAGTGGCGAGATGCCGACACCGTAGCCCATCAGGCGCGGCTCGATGAGGTTGCCGAATACCAAGTTGATCATCACGAAACCGACGGCGGTCGCCGAGGCCTCTCCCGGCCCCAGCTGCACGAGTGCAATCAGTACGGCCGGCACAGCGGCGATAATTGAACCGATCGTCGGGATATAATTGAGCAGAAACGCGAGCATGCCCCACAGCAGTGGGAAATCGAGGCCAAGCGCCCAGGTCATGACCCCTGCCGTCAGTCCGGTAGCCATACTGACGACCGTTTTAATGCCGAGATAGCTGCCAAGATTGGCCAGAAATACGCGCGGCCGTTTTAGCGACTGTGTGCTGCGTCCGAATGCAGCTGCGATTTTTGTCTCGACCGTAGATGCTTCGAGAAGAATAAAGATCATCGTGAAGATAATCAGGAAGACGTTGGTCAGCACATCTTTGAGACTATTCAATATCGTCGCGGCGAGACCTATCGCCCACCCCGGGTCGATCATGTCGCCAAGTGATTCGAATGCTTCCTCGCCATCGAGCCTGCGGCCCAGGAAATCGACCATGCCCTGGACGATGACATCCAGACGCTCCTGGTAAGCCGGCAAGGCGGCCGTGAACTCTGCAATCGACGAACCGACGATTGTGCCGACGACGGCGAATATCAACATGATGTTCGAGACGATGATCAGCGCGGCAAAGACTGCAGGGATTCGGTTTTTCTGCATCCACAGCATTGGCCGTACAGTAATAAGTGCAAGGAACGCCGCAACGAGAAACGGTACCAGCAGGTCCTTGGCCATTTGCAGGCCAATGACGATGACGATAACCGCGGCAAAGCTAATTACTGCATTGCCCTTATTCTGGGACGTGTCGCTCAATCGTTTCGAGACCGCTTCATCAATGCAGCATCATCGCATATGATCACAACTATGGCAGCCACCGAATCACAAATGCTCGAGCTCGGGACACAAGCACCCAATTTTTCATTACCGGATCCCGACGGCGCGGTTCATTCCTTCACCGACTCAGCCAGCGCCTACCTGGTCATGTTCATCTGCAATCACTGTCCATTCGTCAAGCATGTCCGCGAAGAACTCGCGCGGTTGGGGCGTGATTATGGCGCCCGGTCAGTGGCGATGTATGCGATCAACAGCAACGACAGCAGGAACTACCCTGGCGACAGTCCCGACAAAATGAGAGAGGAAAGCAGTACGTGGGGTTATACATTTCCCTACCTGGTCGACGAGGACCAGTCGGTCGCCAAGGACTACCGTGCCGCCTGTACGCCGGAATTCTTTGTTTTCGATGCCGCCAGGAAACTCGCCTACCGCGGCCAGTTGGACGACAGCCGCCCGGGCAACAGTGCACGCGTTGATGGTCATGACGTGCGGGCGGCCCTGGATGCCGTTCTGGCAGGAGAACCTGTCAGCCCGAATCAAGTCCCGAGCATCGGCTGCAGTATCAAGTGGAAGCCGGGCAACGAGCCCGATTACTACTGACCTCGAGGTGTGTAGAGCTCGGCCTCTTCATCAGTAATCTGGATGATCTTGATGCGCCAGCGCGCCAGCGTCGAGCTGATGCGTAACTGGAATGTGCCGCTTTCTTCAAACAGCTTGACGCCGTTTCCCTTGCGCTTGGTGTGCAGGACTCGTCCGACGTGGCGGCCGCCACGCGCCTCGACCAGCGCTATGTCGAGTGCGACAAATTGGCTGTAATCGGCATCGAGACGCCAGTCGAGTAACCATGGACCCTCGACCGTGAACTGCGCAGTTGTTGCATTTTTGGTGCCCGAGAAATCCTTGATGAGCTGTTCGGCGCCAGCGAGCGGTGCAGCAAGCAAGAACAACAGGGTGAGTGTCGCATTCTTCATCAAAACAATTCCTTTGTACGCTGGTTTCCCGCCATTCGTTCGTTGGACCGTGCTTAGCACTCGCCGTTCATCGAGGCAATCCAGTCGCTGATCACTTTGACACCTTCAGCGTGAACTGTGCTGCGGCCGAGTTCGGGCATCGCGATAGCCGGGTCGGTTTGCTGCATGCGAAATACAAGAATTGAGTCGTCCGGACGGCCCGGGTAAATATCATATGGCCGGTCCCCGCTTCCTCGTCCTACGGCTACTGGAGTCTTGCAGACACCATACAAGCGATCAACCGGTGCGTCGCTGTTGAGATGCAACGCGGAAGTATCAGCCGCCCCTCGCGGATTGTGACAATGCGCGCAATTGGCATCGAGATAGGCGCGTGCGCGCTGTTCGAGCGTCGCATCGCCCGGCGCGGACCAACGCACACCATCGGGCGCATCTCCCTCGAAACCGCTCAGCATTCCGTTGGCGGTCCAGTTTTCGAGTTGTGATTCCGAGTTACCCCACCACGAGTAGTCCCGATTCAGTTGCCAGGCCTTTGGTCCGATAGGCCGTAACTCCTTTGACGTGTGATCGGTTGTGTGACAACCACCGCACTGATTTGCGTCGGGCACAATGTAGGTGATCGGATTCCTGATGCCAGCGTCGGCAAGAACAATGTCGCGTTGGTCGCCCGCTAGTTCGAGCGTCGCTTCGTCCTGCTTTGAGTTCCATACATAGGGAAGCGCCTTCCATCCATCGTCATATCTGACCAGAAGCCGGGTCTCGATCAGCACATACTCATCAAGATCAAGATAGCCCTCACTGGTGAGTACTGATTCACGATCTTGCTGCCGGACAAACTCCCCCATTCTCTCGTAGTGAAACGTTTTGCTGATAATCGTTCCAACCGGGAACTCGAGCTCTCGGTCTTCGTTGTAAATTGCGCTCGTGCTGTCGGGCATCCATACGGTACGTAATTTGAGGGCGTAGTCGCTGAACAGCGGCGTGTTGAGATCGTACGGAACGACGCCCTGATTTAAGCGTAAATGGTTCCGGTCAGCCCACATCAAGCCCCAGTCACTCAGGCGTTCCGGTATCGCCCCCGAATCGTGCAAATACACGGACTTTGGCGTGCGGTCACACGCACCGATCAATGCACAGAGCGCGATAAGTCCTGCAAGGCGGACCATAACTAACCCAGCGGCGCTTCGAGGACGACGGCCGGGAGCTTGTCGTGGTTGCAACTATGCTGCGCTGCGCCTACCACGATATCGGCACTGTCGTTAGGCAGGTCCGCATTGAGAACCCTGGCCTCCCCGTTGTCCACGCAAATCGCGTAGTCCGGCAGCAGGTTGCCGTCAGCGTCTACTTTTTCCATGTTGTAGAAACCATCCCAGAGTACGTCGGGCAAGCTGCCGCCGAGTCCGAACATCGCGACCTTGAGGGCTTTCAGGTCAAGGCCGTCGGGCGACGAGCCACCGCCCGACATGCGGTTGTTATAGATGTAAATTGTCTCGGGATATGGATCGTAATCTTCGCCCATATCACGAATGCCTTCCCATCCCGTCGCGTAGTAGCTGCTGATAATGATATTGGCCGTGTTGTTATCATTGATGTCGTTATCAAAAATCTCGACACGGTCGTTCGAATTAATGACGATTCCCGAACCTGCCGGCACACTCGCAACCG
>Ga0255052_10000214_pt1 | contig 45142 bp, 42 predicted proteins | sample JV7_2_21_MG_FD_188632 | JGI IMG/M metagenome (GOLD analysis project Ga0255052, IMG submission 188632) | Seawater microbial communities from Jervis Inlet, British Columbia, Canada - JV7_2_21 | ecosystem: Environmental > Aquatic > Marine > Inlet | place: Canada: British Columbia | collected...
ATCCGGGTACTCATGGTGCAGATCCATGTACGGCTGGCTGGCAGTGACCTCGATGCCGATCTCCTCGGCCAGTTCGCGCTTTAGTGCATCACCTGGAGTCTCATCGGCGCCGATTTTGCCGCCGGGAAACTCCCACAGGCCGTCAAAAGGCCCGTCGCATCGGCGTTCAGTGATCAGGATACGGCCTGCACCGTCACGCAAGATGCCGGCCGCAACGTGAAAATGCTTCATCGCAGCGGCGTACTCAGCTCAATTTGCCGTGGCACTGCTTGAATTTCTTGCCCGACCCACAAGGACAGGCTTCATTGCGCCCGATCTTGCGCCCTTCCCGCTTGAACGTCTCCGGAGGTGGTGCAGCCGGAGCGGCGCCAGGTCGTGGCTGGCCTTGCGGCGGTGGCTCGCCTAACGCCGATGCCTGCGCATGCTGATACTTCATGGCTTCGGCCGCGCGTTGCCGCTCCGCCGAATCGTCCAGGTCCTGTTCCGTCTGGATACGAATGCGCGTCAGGATGCTGATCGAATCGTGCTTGACCTGTTCCAGCATCGCGCCAAACATCTCGAATGCCTCGCGCTTGTATTCCTGTTTGGGATTCTTTTGAGCATAGGACCGCAGACCAATACCTTGCCGCAGGTGATCCATCGCTGCGAGGTGCTCTTTCCAGTGCAGATCGAGTTGACGCAGCATGACCTGCTTCTCGACATTGCGCATCAATTCGTTGCCAACCGAGACTTCCCTGGCTTTATACGCCTTGTCGCTCTCTTCAATGCAGCGATCAAGAATGCCATCCTCGTTCAAAGTCTTGTCGTCGCGCATCCAACGGTCGATATCGGCCCGCAGACCAAACTCCGATTCAAGCGCCTGGCTCAAGCCGTCGGTGTCCCATTGCTCTTCGAGGCTACCGGGCGGAATGTGGTCCTGCACCAGGGTTGCGATGACTTCCTGTCTAATGGCGACAACCGAATCCTCGATCTCGTCCGCGGCCATTAATTCGGATCGCTGGTGATAGACCACCTTGCGCTGATCGTTGGCGACATCGTCGTACTCGAGCAGGTTCTTGCGAATGTCGAAGTTATGCGCCTCGACCTTTCGCTGAGCGCGTTCAATCTGACGCGACAGCAGCTTGCTTTCGATCGCCTCACCTTCACGCATTCCAGCTCGTGACAACAACGCTTTTGTCCGATCCGGATCGCCGAAGATACGCATGAGTGTATCTTCCATGGAAAGGTAGAAACGAGAGGAGCCAGCATCGCCCTGACGGCCCGAACGGCCTCTGAGCTGATTGTCGATACGGCGAGACTCATGCCGCTCGGTGCCGACGATATGCAGGCCACCAGCCTCAATGACGGCAGCATGACGTTGTGCCCACTCCGTGCGGACAGCATCGGTGTCGGCGCCTTCACCGGCTTCAGCCAGCTCCGCGTCGAGATTGCCGCCGAGCACAATATCGGTGCCACGGCCGGCCATGTTGGTCGCGATGGTTATCGCACCAGGCCGCCCTGCGTGCTGAACGACAACCGCCTCCCGTTCGTGTTGCTTGGCATTCAATACTTCGTGCTTGATTTTGCGTTGCTTGAGCAAGCCCGACAACAACTCTGAAGTTTCGATCGAGGTCGTGCCAACAAGTACGGGCTGGCCACGTTCGCGGCAGTCGGTAATGTCATCGATGATCGCCTCAAACTTGTCTTTCTGCGTCAGATAGACCAGGTCAGCGTTATCTTCGCGAATCATTTTCACGTTCGTCGGGATGACAACGACTTCGAGACCATAGATCTGTTGAAACTCAAATGCCTCGGTGTCAGCCGTACCCGTCATGCCTGAAAGATTGTTGTACAGGCGAAAGAAATTCTGGAACGTAATTGACGCGACGGTCTGATTTTCGCTCTTGATCGAGACGCCTTCCTTGGCCTCGATCGCCTGGTGTAGTCCGTCTGACCAGCGACGTCCAGGCATCGTACGGCCCGTGAACTCGTCCACGATAACCACCTCGCCATCTTTAACGATGTAATCCACGTCCTTTTGAAAAATCGTATGTGCCCGTAGCGCCGCGTTCAGGTGATGTAGCAAGCGTATGTTGGCCGCGTCGTACAGGCTGTCGCCTTCCTCGAACAATCCAGCGCGCATCATCAGCGACTCGATCTTCTGATGACCATCCTCAGTCACATGCGCTTGTTTCGCCTTCTCGTCGGTCGTGTAGTCACCTCGCTTCATCAGCTTGCAGGCTGCAATCTTTTGACTGTCATCGACGAGTACCACGTCCGCGCCTCGCGAGTCGCCAATATCGACCGCCTCGTCAAGGGTCATGACTTCTGCAGCTGCACCGTCTTCACCTGCGACAGTGACAGCCATGCCGCTTTCGTCGACCAGCGTCACTTTCTTCACGAAAATATCGTAGTTGGTGGGCTCTTCCGGCTCGATGTGTTGTTGCAAATTGGGAATCAGTTTGTTGATCTGTGCATAAAGGTCAGTGCTGGCCTCGGCTGGCCCGGAGATAATCAGTGGCGTTCGCGCCTCATCAATCAGGATCGAGTCGACTTCATCGACAATCGCGAAGTTCAGGTTGCGCTGTGCCTTGTCGTCCAGCGAAAAAGCCAGGTTGTCTCGCAGATAGTCGAACCCGAGTTCGTTGTTGGTCGCGTAAGTAATATCGCTGCCGTATGCCTCACGTTTTTCATCCTGAGTCTGTCCGCTCTTCGAAACACCAACGCTCAGTCCGAGAAATTCGTATACCGGCCGCATCCAGTCCGCGTCGCGTTGCGCAAGGTATTCGTTGACCGTGACAATATGAACACCGTCGCCGCTGATCGCGTTCAGGTATGCCGGCAGCGTTGCCACGAGGGTCTTGCCCTCACCGGTGCGCATTTCGGCGATGTTGCCGTCGTGCAGCACCATGCCACCGATCAATTGCACATCGAACGGGCGCAATCCCAGGGCTCGAAACCCCGCCTCTCGCGCCACCGCAAACGCCTCCGGCAACAGGTCGTCAAGCGTCTCGTCTGCGTTGTAGCGCTGCCTGAACTCGTCGGTCCTGGCGCGCAGCGCGGCGTCGTCAAGCGCCTTCAAGCCCTCTTCGAGCGAGTTGATCTTGTCGACGATTCTGGAGTACTGGCGGAGCAGTCGCTGGTTGCGACTGCCAAAAATACTGGTGAAAAACTTGGCCACGGGGGCTCCTGCAAGGAATTTGACCGGGCGCCCGGCTAAAGCCGGTCACGCAAAGCCCGCTATTCTATCTGAACCAGGCTCGGTCTCAATAACTAAGGTAGTCGCACAGCTATCCCGACGGGATACGATAGACCAGATTAGGGTGATTTCCGGGATAACAAGTCGCCCGGCAGGCGACTGGGTCAATCATGCTACTTGGATGACTCGCGGATGAAATTCACAGGATTCACGCGCCGGCCGTTCTTGAGCACCTCGAAGTGCAGGTTTGGTCCGGTTGCGCGGCCGCTCTCGCCCATGCGCGAGACAGCCTGACCTTTCTTGACCTCATCGCCAACCGCAACGAGGTTTTCGGCATTGTGCGCGTAGCGCGTCGAAAAGCCGTTACCGTGGTTGATTTCGACCATTACGCCATAGCCATAGCGATCCGCTGACCAGGTAACCACGCCGTCCGCAACCGCCTTGACGGGGTCGCCTAACTTGCCGGCGAAATCGATGCCGGTATGGTTAGCCGGCTTACCCGTAAACGGATCCGTGCGCTTGCCGAAGTAGGACGAGATCCAACCCGAATTGACTGGTCGTCCCTGCGGATAGACGCGATCCTCGAGGTTCTGACCCATCAAAACACTCTCGAGCACGCCGAGCTGCGCTTCGCGATTGTTCAGCTGATCGCCAAGCGACTGCATCGACTCGACGAGTTCCGGAATAGCGACATTGGAACCCGTTGCAACCGGCTCTTCCGGACCACCCAGGGCCGGCGCCGAATCGAAGTCGAACTCGCCATCTTCCAGGTCCGCCATGACCGTTAGTCGTCGACCGAGAGCATCGAGGCGAATAATACGAGCGTTCATTTGCGCGATGCGAATCGCAAGGGCATCGAGTGTGTCTTCGTTGCCCTGTCGTATGGTGTCGATACTGTCACGTTGGAGATGCAATTCATCAGTCAATTGCGCGATTTCGTTCATGCTGATACCCGAACCGGTCATGGTCGAATACCAGTGGCCGGCGGCGAACCCAAGTGCACTAAGAACACCGGCACTGCCAACCGCGGCCGCCAGGGCCGATAGGCCGGACAGGTTCAGCTGTCTGGGCTTGCCAAAGCCCTTGCCGAAAATTACTAAATTCATCGAGTACGCCTCGGATGCGCTTGAGTCAAAATGTTGTTATTCATCTCTCTCTGCGATGAACAGCAGGAATCTGGCCATCTCTGGCAGCTATTTATAGTTGTAATCCTGCGTTCAATCTTCACTTCGGTAGCCCCGCTGCCGTAGGACAATGTCCCTTAGACCGGTGGTTTTGCGACCCTGCCTTTCAGCAGGTTTGCCTTTGTCGAGAACGATAATATGCATAATGTCGGTTTTTAATACAAGATAAGACCTCACGAACGGGGACCCAAGTCGCCGGAAATTCCCCAAAATCGCCAACTACGTCACATTTTTATGTCAATGAAACGCCTTGAAAATCTGCTAAATCCTAATGGGGACGGGGAGTTAGGCGATATCATCCGGCACGCACAAGGTATGGGCGAGCTGCTTGAGCTGCTGCAGCAGTCAATTCCCTCAATTACGTCCGGGAGCATAAGAGCGGCCAACATTCGCGACAATGGTGAGCTGGTCATTCTCGCCAGTTCCCCGGCATGGGCGGCCAAACTACGCTTCGAAACAGACGCAATGATGGCGGCGACCCGAAAATCGGGCGTCAAGGTGAAGTCCTGTTCGGTGCGCGTCAGCCGCGGCTAAACCGGCATTGCGCCGTCGCGCCCCAAGGTTGAGTCAGGCGTAGGAGGGAGTTGCGTAAGAGATCGGTGCTTGCTGCGGATCCTCGAACGTCACCTCGTCCCAGGCGGACTGTTCGTCGAGTAGTGCACACAGCAATTGGTTGTTGAGATCGTGGCCCGACTTGTAGGCGCGGAACTCGCCGATGACACTATGACCGAGCAGATAAATATCGCCTATTGCGTCAAGAATCTTGTGAATAACGAACTCGTTTGCATAGCGCAGCCCGTCTTCATTCAGAATGCGGTAGTCGTCGAGGACAATCGCGTTGTCCATGCTGCCGCCAAGCGTCAGGTTGCGCTCGCGCAAGGCCTCGACATCGCGTAGAAAACAAAACGTCCTTGCCCGGCTAACTTCCTTGAGGAACGACGTCGAAGAAAAGTCGATGGTCGCATCCTGCTTTATCTTGTTGAACACCGGGTGATTGAAATACACCTCGAAGTTCACTTTGAATCCATTGAACGGCACGAGCTCTGCCCATTTTTCGCCATCCTCGACGCGCACCTTTCGTTTGATGCGAATGAATTTCTTGGCTGCCTGTTGTTCTTCGATGCCGGCTGATTGCAACAGGAAGACAAACGGCCCGGCGCTGCCGTCCATGATCGGCACTTCCGGTGCCGACAGGTCAACGTGGATATTGTCGATACCGAGGCCGGCCAGAGCGGACATCAGGTGTTCGACTGTCGCGACCTTGACGCCGTCCTGAACGAGCGTCGTGCCGAGCATCGTTTCGCCCACCAGCCGTGCGTCAGCTTTGATATCGACAGGATTGTCGAGATCAACGCGTGTAAAGGTGATTCCTGCGTTCTCCGCAGCCGGCCGAAGGGTCATGTAGACCTTTTCGCCAGTGTGCAAACCGACACCGGTCGCCCGGATGGCCGTTTTCAGAGTTCGTTGTCTCAGCATCGAAGAACGTGTCTATGCAGCAGTATCGGACGGGAGGTTATCACACCAATTAAAAACGTCAAGAATTCAATCTCTTAGCAAGCTTCGATCAGGTAATTGAGTAGCTATCGACTTCGGCGGATAGGTGTGCCGGCCCGGGTCTCCCGGGCCGGCGAGCGGAGGTGTCGCTTTGACGGTATCCGTACCGTCAGTCAGCCTGGCGACGCAGGAACGCTGGAATATCCAGCAGCTCTTCCTGCAGCCCGGCGTCTTCGAGTCCGTCACCAACCGCCCGTTTGCGCTGCACTGTCGGCTTATCGAAACCGTGATAATTTGGCTCCGCAGAAGCCGCTGTTGCGGGACGACGCACGATGCGCATCGGTGATTCGGCGTTCGTGGCGGCGTGACCGAGCCCTGTAGCGACCACTGTCACACGAATCCTGTCCGTCATGTCCGGATCAATCACCGTACCAACGACGACGGTCGCATCAGCCGACGCGAATTCCTTGATGGTGATACCCACTTCCTGGAATTCGCCAATCGAAAGGTCCATACCGGCAGTAACATTGGCGAGAATGCCGTTCGCACCGGAAAGATTGATGTCTTCGAGCAGCGGACTGGAAATGGCCGCCTCAGCCGCCTCGCGCGCACGGTCTTCGCCGGATGATTCGCCGGACCCCATCATCGCCATGCCCATTTCCGCCATAACGGTTCTGACGTCGGCAAAGTCTACATTGATCAGGCCAGGCCTCGTAATCAGCTCCGCGATACCCTGCACTGCACCTTGCAAAACCTGATTCGCCGAACGGAAAGCATCGAGCAGCGTTGTTTCACCACCCAGCACGGCCAATAACTTCTCGTTTGGAATCGTGATGAGCGAGTCCACGTGTTTACCAAGTTCGGCAATGCCGTGATCTGCAATCGTCATCCGTTTGCTGCCTTCCATCTCGAACGGTTTGGTCACGACAGCCACGGTCAGGATTCCGAGTTCTTTGGCAACCTGCGCAACGATCGGTGTCGCCCCGGTGCCTGTCCCTCCACCCATACCGGCCGTGATGAACAGCATGTCGGCTCCCTGGATGACCTCGTGAATCCGGTCGCGGTCTTCCATTGCTGCCTGGCGGCCAATATCAGGGTCGGCACCCGCGCCCAGTCCCTTGGTAATATTGCAGCCGATCTGTAACGCCGTCCGCACGCGTGCACTTTTCAGTGCCTGCGCGTCGGTATTGGCGCAAATGAAGTCAACACCATCAATTCCGGTGTCGACCATATGAGCAACGGCATTGCCACCGCCGCCACCGACGCCGATGACTTTGATAACCGCGCTCTGACTATGCGCATCCATTAGTTCAAACATTGAGACTTCCTCCGCTTATGGTCCTTCTAATGGGAAAACCCTTTTTCCCGTCCTTATCCCCTTGCAACTTTCCGCAAGAACTCCTAAAACTGTCCGCCGAACCAGGCCTTCATTCGCCCCCATACATCATTGAGGTTGTGGCCGATCGGCGTTGTACGCGTGGTGCGACGCGTCAGGTTTTCATAGCCGTAGAGCAACAAGCCGACACCAGTTGCATGTATCGGGTTGCGCACAACGTCCATGAGTCCGTCGACGTATTGCGGTGAACCCAGGCGCACTGGCATGTGAAACACTTCTTCGGCAAGTTCGACGGCGCCTTCCATCTTCGAGCTCCCGCCCGTAATCACGATGCCGGCGGCAATTAGCTCTTCAAAACCGGAACGGCGTAACTCATCACGAATCAGGCCGAACAATTCCTCATAACGGGGCTCGACGATTTCGGCGAGTGTTTGCCGCGCAAGGCGCCGCGGCGGCCTTTCACCGACGCTCGGCACTTCTATCGTCTCGTCAGGATTCGCCAGCTGTGACAGCGCACAGGCGTACTTGATCTTGATCTCTTCGGCGTACTGCGTTGGCGTGCGCATCGAGACCGCGATATCGTTGGTGACCTGGTCACCGGCGATTGGAATAACCGCGGTGTGCTGAATCGCACCGCCAAGAAAGACAGCAAGATCGGTGGTGCCGCCGCCGATATCGACTATGCAGGAGCCGAGTTCTTTCTCGTCGTCCGTCAGGACCGAGTAGCTCGATGCGAGCTGCTCGAGAACGATGTCATCGACTTCAAGTCCGCAACGCTGTACGCATTTTACGATATTCTGCGCGGCGCTCTCGGCGCCGGTCACCATGTGCACCTTCGCCTCGAGACGCACGCCCGACATGCCGATCGGTTCGCGAATTCCTTCCTGATTATCAATAAGGAACTCCTGCGGCAGGATGTGCAGGATTTTCTGATCTGCCGGAATGGCCACTGCACGCGCGGCATCGATGACGCGATCGACATCGCTCGAGCTCACTTCCTTGTCACGAATCGCAACAATACCGTGGGAATTGAGACTACGAACGTGGCTTCCAGCGATTCCCGTGTAGACGGAATGAATGTCACAGCCAGCCATCAACTCGGCTTCCTCAACAGCGCGCTGTATCGAATGCACCGTTGACTCGATATTGACGACTACACCCTTTTTCAGACCCCGTGATGGGTGCGAACCAATGCCGACAACCACAATCATGCCGTCGTCGTTGATCTCGCCAACGATCGCAACGACCTTGGACGTGCCAATATCGAGCCCGACGATCAGGTTCTTGTCGACATGCTTGGACATTCAGTCGATACCTCGTGACGCGAGCATGTCTGTCATTCCCTCTTCCGGATCGGCGACCGGTGTACGCGATCCGTTGTTCCAGCCAATTGTGAAGCCGTTGCTATAGCGCATATCGACATACTCGATTTCCGCAGCACGGCCAGTAATGATGTCTGCAACGATGTCGAGGAACAGCTCAGTGCGATCATCGACGTCACGACGACCGAGGCGCACTTCGACGCCGTTTTGCAGAGTCATGTTCCACGCGCCACGCGGATCGAGGTGCACTCGACGCAAATCGAGTCCGACCGGTATCAGGCGTTCACGTACGTCGAGGTAACGCTGCGCAACTTCAGCCGAGCGATTTCCCGGCCCGCTGAGGCGCGGTAGCTCTGCCGGAATATGCCTGGCGTCAGCAACGAACAACTCTCCGCGCACATTCAGTAGTCCGCGCTCGCCCCAGATGGCGGCCGGCACCTGCTCCGTGACGGTGATGTGAAGACGGCTTGGCCAGCGTCTGGCAACCGTTGCCTGATCGACCCAGGGCAAGTCGACAATGTGGCGCTGCATGTCGCCGAGATCTGCGCTAACGAATCCATCCTCGAGTTCGTCACTGATCGCCTCTTCGATTTGCAACGCGGTGACGCGTTGAAACGGTCCGATGATTTCGATGGAGCGGATCGGACGATCCAGCATGCTGGCACTGGCAAGATACGTCGCGACGACCGCAGCAACCGCGATGAGAGGTGCGACGATATGCGTCACACGAAACACCGGCATCCGCAACTTCACAGATTTCTTCTGCTTTCTGCGCCGTGCCTGTTTACGCGTCATTAGCTGCCACCCCGATTTCACTGGATCGAATGCCTTCCGCGATGCTTGTTTCCAGAATGCGCCAGCAGAGCTCTTCGAAATCCATGCCGGCCTGCTTTGCCGCCATCGGCACGAGACTGTGGCTCGTCATGCCAGGAATCGTATTGACCTCGAGCACCTGCGGCTTGCCGTCATCGCCGGTCATGAAATCGACGCGACCCCAACCTGTGCAGCCCACTTCATTGAACGCTGCCGTTGCCAGCCGGGCATACAACGCTTCTGTTTCGGCGTCGGCCGTTCCCGGGCAGTGATACTCGGTGCGGTCTGACTCGTATTTCGCGCGGTAGTCATAGAACACCCGCGGCGTCACTATGCGAATGCTCGGTAGAGCTTCGCCTTGCAGAACACCGACCGTGAATTCGTCGCCGACGATGCAGGTTTCGGCAATCGCAATGCCGCCGTAGCGCAGCGCCAGGTTCACCGCTTCGGACAAATCCGCTTGTTCGAATACTTTCGACATGCCAACACTGGATCCCTGTCCGGCCGGCTTGAGAATCAGCGGAAATCCCAGTGATTCGACAGCGAGAATCGCATCGGCGTCATGGCGAACAACCGCGTATTCCGGCGTCGGAATTCCGCAGGACTCGAACAGGTGCTTGCTGCGAATCTTGTCCATCGCGAGCGCCGAAGCCATGACACCGCTGCCGGTGTATGGCATATCCAGCCATTGCAACGCGCCCTGCAATGCACCGTCTTCACCACCAGTGCCGTGCAGCGCTATCCATGCCCGATCGAAACCTGCCGCTGCAAATTCAGGCAGCGTGTGGTCGGCCGGGTCCCAGGCGTGCGCGTCAATACCGCGCGCCAGCAGTGCCTTGAGCACGGCGCTACCGGTGTCGAGTGACACCTCACGCTCGGGTGACGTACCGCCCAGCATGACCGCGACACGACCGAAGTCACGTGCATCACTGATTGCGATGCGCTGCTCACGCACGGTCGCGATTCGACTCATTGCGCCACCTCACCAACGATTCGAACCTCGTGAACGAGTTCGATGCCATGCGCTTCTATGACGGCCTGGCGCACATGTTCGATCAATTCCTCAACATCAGTGGCGGTCGCATTATCTTTGTTAACGATAAAGTTGGCGTGTTTGGCGGATACTTCGGCACCGCCGATTGAGAACTCTTTGAGGCCGGCAGCCTCAATAAGCCGTGCCGCGTGATCGCCAGGCGGATTGCGAAAGACGGAACCGCAAGTCGGTAAGCCGAGCGGTTGTGTTTGCTTGCGCCGTTCCAGCATGTCATTCATCACGTCCATACTCGGCACGACATCCGGATCGAAACGCAACGTCGCTTCGATGAACCACTCATCGCTTGGCCCGGTCACGCTGCGATAGCCAACCGAGTACTCACCCGGCGCGCGTTCGTTAATGTCGCCGCCACGACCGATTGTGCGCACCGACTCAACGCGCTCCCAGGTCTCGCCACCGTGTGCGCCTGCATTCATAGCCAGCGCACCGCCAATCGTCCCCGGAATTCCTGCGAAGAATTCGGAAGGACCAATACCCCAGCGGATACATTGCCGCGCGAGTTGTGTACACGGCAGTCCGGCTCCCGCGCGAACGGCATAGTGCTCTACTCGTTCGAGATCCTTGAGAATACGTGCCGCCGAAATGACCACACCCGGGATGCCGCCGTCGCGAACCAGCAAATTGCTGCCAACGCCGAACCAGAAGACAGGAATCGCCGAGTGCAGGTCCTGCAAGAATAATGACAGGTCCTCAAGGCTGGCTGGTATGAAGAACGATTCCGCCGCGCCGCCAACGCGCCACGACGTGTGCTTACTCATGGGCTCATTGAGCCTGACCTCACCGCGCACGCCTGCTTGTTCGGCGGCCATCATGAGTGCACCTTAAGATTGGGTTTTTTGGCAAGCAGATCCGGCAGGCCGGATGCGTAGGCGCCGATATCGCCGGCGCCCATCGTCAATACGAGATCACCCTCCTCGATGACACTTTCGAGAACCGGCGCCAACTCATCGAGGGTTTCGACGAATACCGGCTCCACGACACCGCGTGTTCGCACCGCGCGTGCAATCGCCCGGCCATCGGCGCCGGCTATAGGATCTTCCCCGGCCGCATAAACGTCGAGCACAATAGCTACGTCGGCATCTGACAACACAGTAGCGAAATCGTCCATCAGATCGCGTGTACGAGTGTACCGATGTGGCTGGAATGCGAGGACAATACGACGGCCAGGCCAACCCGAGCGCGCAGCGGAAAGCGTTGCAGCGATCTCGGTCGGATGATGTCCATAATCGTCAACGAGCAAGATTTTGCCCATCGCCGTATTGATTTCACCAAGACTCTGGAAGCGCCGGTCAATTCCTTCGAAACCTGCAAGCGCACTGACGACCGCGTCATCAGCAACCTGAAGCTCGTCCGCAACGGCGATCGTCGCGAGCGCGTTACGGACGTTGTGCATCCCCGGCAGCTGCAGCGAGACTCGCAGAGGCTCACGATCACCTGGACGGACAACATCGAAATGTGTGTGTCCCTGCTTGAACTCCACGCTCTCAGCGCGCACCTCAGCATTTTTGTTGGTGCCGTAGGTCACGACTGAACGACCGATGCTGCCAAGAACCGCGTTGACGCCAGGATCGTCAGTGCAAACGACAGCGACACCGTAGAACGGCAGGTTGTGCAGAAACTCGACAAAGCCACTGCGCAACTTTTCGATGTCACCGTCATACGTCGACATGTGATCAGCATCGATATTCGTGACGATCGCCAGCATCGGCTTGAGGTGCACGAAGGACGCGTCACTTTCGTCAGCTTCGGCGACCAGATAGTCGCCCTGACCCAGCCGCGCATTCGCATCCGCACTCTTGAGCCGGCCACCGATGACGAAAGTCGGGTCAAGCCCACCCTCGGCGAGAACGCTTGCCACCAGGCTCGTCGTTGTTGTCTTGCCGTGCGTGCCCGCGACGGCGATGGAGTAGCGAAAACGCATCAGCTCTGCGAGCATCTCAGCGCGTTGCACAACCGGCATCAGGCGCTCGCGTGCGGCGGCTACTTCAGGATTGGTTTCATCGACCGCGCTGGATACGACCACGGCATTAGCATGCTCGATGTTTGCAGCAGCGTGGCCGATGAATACGGTAGCGCCCTGATTCTCAAGACGCTTTGTTTGCTTGTTGGCTTTGAGATCGGACCCCTGCACCTTGTAGCCGAGACTCAGCATAACTTCGGCGATGCCGGACATCCCCGAGCCGCCGATGCCGACAAAGTGCACACAGTTAACTCGCCGCATTCGCTTGATCATGCTGCGGCCCCCGCTTGTTCAAGGCACAATTCGGTAATGCGCGCCAATGCACTCGGCCTGTCCAGTCCATGCGCCCGTTCAGCCTTGACCAACAAGTCCTGTCGAGAAGACAACCATTCGCCCAGCTGCGCGGCGAGGACGTCCGCACTCAACATGCTCTGATCGATGATGATGGCTGCGCCTGCATCGGCCATCGGCCTTGCGTTGGCTGTCTGATGATCGTCGACGGCACCCGGATACGGCACGAACAATGCCGGCAGCCCGACGGCACAGAGTTCCGCAACCGTGAGGGCGCCGGCACGACATACGACCAGGTCCGCCCAGGCATAGGCCGCAGCCATGTCTTCGATGAACGGCGCGACGTCAGCCTCAACATTATGCTGCGCATACGCCGAACGAGTTGTATCGAGTGTCAGATTGCCGCATTGGTGACGTACCAGTGGACGGTCAGTCGCGGGCAGCTTCGACAGTGCCTCCGGTACCGTTGTATTCAACGCCAATGCGCCCTGGCTGCCGCCCAAGATGAGAAGTCGTAGCGAACCCTGACGACCGACGTAACGCTCAGATGGAGGCCGCACTGCAGCTATGTCCTCGCGCACCGGGTTTCCCACGGTTGTCGCGTTGACACTGGGATTAAAACTGCCCGGGAAGGCTTGCAGCACAACCCGGGCAAGACGCGCCAGAAGACGGTTTGTAAGACCAGCGGCCGCATTTTGCTCATGAATCACGAGCGGCCGGCGGGTGAGCCAGGCAGCAAAACCGCCCGGCCCTGAAACGAAGCCACCCATGCCGAGCACGGCAACCGGGCGGCGGCGTAATATCACGCTGAGCGACTGCATAAGCGCCCAGGCAATTTGAAACGGTGCAACGAGCAATGCAGCAACGCCTTTGCGTCGAAGCCCCTTGACGCTGATCCACTCGATGTCAATCCCTGCGGCCGGTACAACCCTCGATTCGAGCCCACGATGCGTACCAAGCCACACGACGTCCTGCGCACGCTCCTCGAGCGCCTGCGCGACCGCAAGCGCCGGGTAGACATGCCCGCCCGTGCCACCTGCCATGACCAGAATCGGTCCTTTTATCCGCTGCCCGTTCATCGCTTGCGCCCACGCTTGCGGTTGACGGGTCGCGCATCGACCATTAGTTCGTGATGAATTCTGAGCAACAGACCGATCGCGACCATCGCAGTGATCAGACTGCTGCGGCCATAGCTGACGAGTGGCAGCGTCAATCCTTTCGTCGGCAACATTCCCATGTTTACGCCAACATTGATGAACGCCTGCAACCCGAGCCAGGTACCCAGCCCAATGGCGAGATAGGCTTCGAAGAACCGCTCGGAGTCGGCCGCACGCATCGCGAGTTTGAAAACGCGCCAGAGAAGTGCCAGGAACAACACAATGAGCACGACCGAACCGAGCAGCCCGAATTCTTCGGCGAATACAGCGAAAACAAAGTCTGTATGTGCCTCAGGCAAGTAGAATAGTTTCTGTACGCCGTCGCCGAGTCCGACGCCGAACCACTCACCGCGACCGATGGCGATGAGCGACTGGGTTAGTTGAAAGCCCGAATTGTAGGGATCGGCCCAGGGATCGAGGAATCCGGTCAAACGCTTCATTCGATAGGGCGAGGCCAGCGCCAGCCCCACCATCGCAATAACGGCTGTCGAAAAGAACAAGACGAAGTCGCGAATGCGCGCACCGGCCACGAACAGCATCACCAGTGCAGTCGCGAGCAGGACGATTGCTGCGCCAAAGTCCGGTTCGGCGAGCAATAGTGCGCAGGCGAGACACAACACGAGCATCGGACGCAAAAAGCCCACAAATTGTTCGCGAAGCGCTTTCTGCTGGCGCACCACATAACCGGCCATGTAGATGATCAGACACAGCCGTGCAGGTTCGGATACCTGCAGATTCATTACACCGATTCGGATCCAACGCGTCGCGCCATTAACCTCGTAACCGACGCCGGGAACCAATACCACGCACAGCAACGCGAAGCCGGCCAACAGCATGAGCGGGCCCGTGCTTTGCCATACGCGCACAGGAATGAGCAGGCATACGAGGCCGGCAGCAATGCCGATCACCGCGGCAATCAGCTGACGCTCGAGATAGAAGAAAGGGTTCCCCGTAGCGTTATCAGAAATCGTAATTGACGCGGAGGCCAGAATGACGAAGCCGCCCAGCAACAGCGTCAACACAATCGTCAGTAGCACCGGGTCAAGCTTGAGCTCGGTCTTGAGTCGTGCCGGGAACGGCATTATCGCGTTTCTTGCCGTCATCGCGACAACGCCCCCACTGCCGCGCCAAACGCATCGCCGCGTGCGCCGTAGTTATCGTACTGATCAAGACTTGCGCAGGCCGGTGCGAGTAACACCGTATCATCGGATTCCGCGTAGGCGGCTGCCTGGCAGACTGCATCGTCCATGCCTCCCGCGAAATACACAGGCATGACCGTATCGATCGCATCGGCAATGGCCTCGGCATCTTTGCCAATCAGAACGGCCGCACGCAATTTTCCTTCCAGCGCTGCCGCGAGTTCGCTGAAGTCGCCACCCTTCCCGTCGCCGCCCGCCAGCAGAACCACACTGCCATCGATCGACTGAATCGACGCAACAGCAGCTGCGACGTTGGTCGCCTTGGAATCATTGATGTAGTCAACGGCGCCTTTGCGCGCAACAAACTGCATGCGATGGGGCAAACCGGGGAACTCGCTGACAACCTGCAACATCGCCGGCATTTGCAGGCCGAGCAGTTCTCCGGCGGCCAGCGCAGCCAGGGAGTTGGCCTGATTGTGCAGGCCGACCATCGCCAAATCGGCGGCGGCGATCAGCAGCGTGTCGCCGCGCGCAAGGTAGAGCTCGTCTTCATCGCGACGCAGGCCATAATGACCATCCGCTGGCTCGTCCAAACCAAACGTGATGACGTTTTCGATATTTTTCGCGTGCTCAGCCGCGCTCGCGTCGGCGCGATTGACGACGGCTGCCCGAGCTTCGCGGTAGACGCGATACTTCGATCGCCGGTATTCGTCTTCATCAGCGTGCCAGTCGAGATGGTCCGGCGAAACATTAAGCAGGACAGCAACTTCGGCAGGCAATTTCTCCGTACGTTGAAGTTGGAAGCTCGAAAGCTCAAGCACATAAATGTCCGGCTTGTCCGCATCGAGAAGATCGAGCGCCGGCTCGCCCAGGTTACCCCCGGCCAGCGCTGTTCGGCCGTCAGCACGGCACATGTGATAAAGCAGGGTAGTCACCGTGCTCTTGCCGTTCGATCCAGTCACGGCAACGAATGGGGCCTTCGCCTCGCGCGCAAATACCTCGACGTCCGAAATAACCTCAAGCTTCTTCTTGCGTGCTTGATTCAGTAGTTCGTTGTCATCCGGAATACCGGGCGACACGATTACGCGAGCAACTTTCGCCGGCAATTTCAGGTCGCCCAGAATGACGTCAGCATCAGGCCAGATGTCACCAAGTTCATCGATGCCGGGCGGCTCGTCGCGACTGTCGAGGAACATTGCGTCACAATCATTGCGTCGCAGATAACGCGCGATCGACAGGCCTGTCGCACCCAGCCCCAACACGAGGTCCTTGGCTGCTGATGCTGATTGTTTGACGGCGCTCATCGTATTTTCAGACTCGCAAGGCCAATCAGCACGAGGATGACCGTGATAATCCAGAATCGAACGATGACTTTGGGCTCTGCCCAACCCTTGAGTTCGAAGTGGTGGTGCAGCGGCGCCATGCGAAAAACTCGCTTGCCCGTTAGTTTGAATGAGGCGACCTGGATGATGACCGACAGTGTTTCGACAACGAACACGCCACCCATGATTGCGAGAACGATTTCCTGACGAACGACGACGGCGACGGCTCCGAGTGCGGCGCCAAGTGCGAGTGCCCCTATGTCACCCATGAATACCTGTGCTGGATAGGTGTTAAACCACAGGAAACCCAACCCGGCCCCGGCCATCGCGGCGCAGAACACCAGGATCTCACCGCTACCGGCAACGTAGGGAATGCCGAGGTATTCGGAAAAATTGACGTTGCCCGTTACGTAGGCGAACACGCCCAACGCACCGCCAACGAGGACGGTTGGCATTATTGCCAGACCATCGAGCCCGTCGGTCAGATTAACTGCGTTGCTGAAACCGACGATAAACAGATAAGTGACGACAATCTGCAACATGCCGATCTGAATCGTCAGGTCTTTGAAATACGGAATCAGCAATGCCGTCGCTGTATCAAGCGTGCCATTCGCTGCGGCACAGTAATACAGTGCAACTGCCGCGATGATCGCCGCCACGGACTGCCAGAACAGCTTTTGCTTCGCCGAGATGCCGGCTGGATCCTGCTTTACCAGCTTCTTGTAATCGTCAACGTAGCCGATCACGCCAAAAGACAAGGTCACGAACAGCACGATCCAGACGAACATGTTGTCAAGGTCAGCCCACAAGACCGTGCTAAATGCGATAGCGGTCAAAATCAGTGCACCACCCATCGTCGGCGTGCCTGCCTTGGGCAGATGACTTTCCGGCCCATTTTCGCGAATGGGCTGACCAACCTGGTTGACACTGAGCTTCGCGATCATGCGCGGGCCGATAACGAAGGACAAAACCAACGCGGTCAGTGCGCCGAGAATTGCGCGCATCGTCAGGTAACTGAATACATTGAAGCCGGATTCGAACTGGGCCAGGTAGTTTGTGAGATAGAGCAACACGATCAGGCCCCTTTTCTCAGCTCTTCGGGCATGCGCAACGCGTCAACAACGCGCTCCATGCGCATCGACCGGGACCCTTTGACTAAAACATTCGTTTCGCGGCTCAGACCGTCTCCGACATCGCCGATTAATGTGTCCAGTTCATCGTACGACGATGCGCCTTCACCAAATGCTTCTGCTGCGCTGCGACTCAATTCTCCAAACGTGAATAATCGATCGATACCGGCAGCTCGAATCGAGTCGCCGACCTCGTGGTGCAGTCGTATCGATTCGTCACCGAGTTCGGCCATATCGCCGAGCACGAACCAACTTGCACCGGGCAAACTTGCGAGGAACTCGGCCGCCGCAATTACGGATAGTGGATTTGCGTTGTAGCTGTCGTCGTAAAGGGATGTGCCATTCTGCCCTTGCAGAGGGAGCAACCGGCCTGCGACGGGACCTACTGACTCGAGCGCCGCCTTGATCTTCTCCGGCGGCACATCCAGTGCGGTCGCGATTGCCGCGGCGGCGCATGCGTTGCGAACATTGTGCATGCCGACGACTGGCAATGTCAGTTCAATCGTCGTGTCCAGCAAGTACAGCGTGAAGTGCGTTTGCCCTTTGCCGGCCTCGATCTGATCAGCGCGAATATCAGCATCGTTACTGAGGCCGAAACTCAACACGTCAATGTCCTCGACAAGTGACATCCAGTACGAATAGAACTCGTCATCTGAATTCAAAACCGCGATTTCGGGTCCTGGTTCGCCGAGTAGAATTTCCGCCTTGGAGTGTGCGACACCATCGACCGAACCGAACCCTTCGAGATGCGCCGCAGCGGCATTGGTAATCGCGACAACGGAAGGCTGCGCCAGTGAGGTCAGGTACGCGATTTCGCCGGCATGATTGGCACCCATCTCGAGCACTGCGTATCGATGCGACTCTTCGATGCGCAACATCATCAGCGGCATGCCAATGTCATTGTTCAGGTTGCCTTCTGTAGCCAGAGTCGGAGCGGTGGTCGACAGACACGCCGCCACCATTTCCTTGAGTGTCGTCTTGCCGTTACTGCCCGTGATGCCGACCACAGTCGCTGACTGCCGGCCTCGCCAGGCAGCGCCAAGCTGACCCAGTGCACGCCGCGTGTCGTCGACAACGATTTGTGCGACATCCGCATCGGTCATCGATGTGACAACCGCACCCGCCGCACGTTTGGCGCGCGCCTGGCCAACGAACTCGGTGCCGTCATAATTGGGGCCGGACAATGCAACGAACAGTTCGCCCTTCTTGATGCTGCGCGAATCCGTGCTTACACCTTCGAAAGTACGGTCATCGCCGTGCAATGCTCCGTTCATGGCGTCTGCTGCGAATGACAAGGTCGCGTTCATTCGCCTGCCTCGGCCCTGGCTGCCAGGTTGGCCAGCGCCGCTCCGTAGTCGGAAAAATTGAGCCGCTGGCCGCCAAGCAACTGATAGCTTTCGTGACCCTTGCCGGCAATGAGCACAACATCGTCAGTCCGGGCTTCACGAATCGCCCAGGCAATCGCAGCGGCACGGTCTTCGAGCACTGTCACTCGGTTCGGTCGCTCCAGTCCAGCGACGATTTGCGCAATGATTTCAGTGGGCTTTTCACTGCGCGGATTGTCGCTGGTTACGACCAGTCGATTGGCACGGTGTTCAGCAATCTTGCCCATTTGCGGCCGTTTGCCGGCATCTCGATCGCCACCGCAGCCGAACACACACCAGAGAGAACCTTTGCAGTGAGCCCTGAGTGCCCGCAAAGCGACGTCGATGGCCGCTGGCGTGTGCGCATAGTCAATAAAGACTGCGGGCAGCTTGCCCGCCGCCACAACTCGTTGCATACGGCCGGGCGGAGCACTGACGGTTGCCAGCACATCGCAGGCCTGCTGCATTGGTACGCCATGCTGCAGCAGCAAAGCGAGGACAATAACAGCGTTGGCGACATTGAAGTCGCCAGGCATTGGCAATTCGAAATCGCCGTCGCCCCAGCAACTGCTGATGCGTACCTGCGAGCCATTGCCATTGGCGACAACGGAACGGACGAATACGAATGGCCGGCCGTTGGCAACACGATCAAAGTTCGTGGAGACAGTGACGACATCCTGACCACATTGGCCGGCAAGCTGCATACCGAAGTCGGAATCAAGATTGATAATGCGATGCTTCGCGTTGCAGTCGAGGAACAAGCGTGCCTTCGCCGCGGCGTAGCTTTGCATGTTGCCGTGATAGTCGAGATGATCACGGCTTAAATTCGTGAACAAGACTGTGTCGAATGCGATACCGGCAACGCGATCTTGTGCGAGCGCATGCGATGACACTTCGATCGCCGCACATTCAGCAGTTGCGTCTCGAAACTGTGCGATCTGGCGGTGCAATGCAACGGTGTCCGGCGTGGTCAGGCACTCGGCATTTTCCACAGCGCCGATTCCTGACCCCAGCGTACCGACATACCCGCAGGTTCGGCCGAGGCGCTCGAAACACTGCGCAATCAACCAGGCAACGGTTGTCTTGCCATTGGTTCCGGTTATGCCAACAACGCGCATTGCTGCCGACGGGTGTGCGTAGAACCGATTCGCAAGTTCTCCCAGGTGCTGTGACAGACCAGGCACCGCGATCATCGGTACGCCAAGCTCGGATGTCGGCGCCTCCGCAGTCGCAGAGTCCCAGGCGATTGCTGCAACACCGGCCGTCACCGCGTCGGCGGCGTAGTCGAGACCGTGACCACGCTCACCACCACAGGCCAGGAACAGATCACCGGGTTTCAGCGCACGGCTGTCGCTCGCAATGTCATTTAGCGGAAGCGGCGGTGCATCGGCGATTCCCTGTAGCAATTCGGCGAGGTTCGGTTTTGTGGGCAAATGTTCGGCTGGCATGCTCATCGACTCATTGCCTGCATGACGCTGCCGGGATCTCTCGCTGGCAGTGCATCGGGTGGAATCGCGAGCAGCCGCAACGACTCGGACATGACGTCCGCAAATACCGGCGCCGCCACATCGCTGCCGTAATACAACTCACCTGTGGGCTCGTCGATTACGACGACAGCGGCCAGATGTGGATCGCTCGCTGGCGCCAGTCCGGCGAAGATGGAAATGTATTTGTCTTTGGAGTAACCGCCCGCTGCAAATTTCCAGGCAGTGCCAGTCTTGCCTGCAATCCGATATCCAGTAACAGCGGCCTTGGTGCCGGTGCCGCCTGGCCGTACGACCTCCTCGAGCATGCGGCGCACGGCCGCCGCCGTTTCCTTCGACAGAATGCGTTCGCCATCGGCGGGTGATTCCAGCGCAACAAGAGATATCGGGCGCAGCAGGCCGTCACTGCCAAGCGCGGAGTAGGCCTGCGCCAACTGCAGTGGAGTAACGGATACGCCGTATCCATAGGCCAGTGTCGCCTGGCTGATCGGACGCCAGTGATTGAAATGGGTCAGAAGTCCGGCCGACTCGCCAGGGAATCCGCTCGACGTCAATGAGCCAAGGCCAAACCGCGTCATAGTGCCCCACAACTGATCGGGCTCCAGCGACATCGCGAGTTTTGTCACTCCGACATTGCTGGAGCGGGCAAGTATGGTTGTCAGACTGATGCGACCGAGATCGCGACTGTCTTCAATCGTTTTCGGGCCGACGACCACGTAGCCTGGAGCAGTGTCGACAATACTGCTGGGACGGTACTGACCGCTCTCGAGTGCCGCTGCAACAACAAGCGGTTTTATGCTCGAACCCGGTTCAAATATGTCGGTTATTGCGCGGTTGCGATAGCGCTCGGCCGAAAACTGTGCGCGGTCGTTAGGGTTGTAGGTGGGTTGGTTGACGATCGCAATAACCTCACCGGATAGAATGTCGAGCACGACGATCGAGCCAGACTCGGCGTGGTGCGATTTGATCGCCGCTTTGAGGGTGCGATACGCAAGGTATTGGATTCTGAGGTCAATACTCGTGCGCAGTTCCTTGCCGTGATGAGGCGGCCGGATACTCTCGACATTTTCGACCGACCGGCCGAGACGGTCTTTGAGTACCCGTTTGGCACCCGACTCACCAGCGAGCCAATGATTAAATGCGAGCTCCAGGCCTTCCTGGCCATCGTCATCGATGTTTGTAAAGCCTACGAGGTGACCGGTCACTTCGCCGGCTGGATAGTAGCGACGGTATTCGCGCTGCACGTTGATGCCCGGCAACTTCAGTGCGAGCACTTCCTGCGCGTGTTCCGGACTGAGGTGACGCTTCAGATAGAGGAACTCCTTGTCCATGCTGCGTGTTACACGACGCATCAACTGCTGCGGATCGATACCAAGTACCCGCGCAAGCTGCGGCACTCGATCGACAGCCGGCGCCAGTTCCCTGGGATTGGCCCAGATGCTGTCGACCGGTGTACTGATCGCGAGGGGTTCGCCATTACGATCCGTGATCGTGCCGCGGTGCGCCGAGATTCTCTCAACACGCAAGTGCCTCGCGTCAGCCTGGAGATTCAGAAAATCCTTGTTAAGAACCTGCAGGTGTACGGCGCGCGCAAGTAACGACACCGCTACAAGCGCAAAAAAGACACCTACCAGTGTCGTTCTGCCGACAATTCGCCTCGCAGTCTGTTGTTTTGTTTCGGCGCCGCGTGTCATGGTCGTTCAATTACGAATATTTCCGCTGAATCGGGTCGCACCAGGGACAGATCGTCCGTAGCGACCTGCTCAATGCGCGCATGTGTGGCCCAGGTGCTCTGTTCGATTTGCAACTGGCCCCATTCGATGTTCAGTTGGTCACGTTCCTGCGTGAGCGTTTCCAGCTCCACAAACAATTTGCGCGACTCATGTTTGGTGTAAATCAGCGCCAACGCACTCGTCACACAGACGACGGCGAAGACAAGTACCAGCACGATTGGCTGACGAGTTTGCGAGACTTGCATTACAGGCGCTCCGCAATGCGCAGACGCGCGCTACGCGCTCTGACGTTTGCCGCAATTTCGCCGACCGTCGCCATGACCGCTTTGCCGATCTGCCTTAACTTCGGCCGAAACTCGTCAGGCACGTTCGGCATGCCGCGATATTTCTCGGCCTCGCGCGACGCATCGCGGATAAAGCGTTTGACGATCCTGTCTTCCAGCGAATGAAAACTAATGACACAAAGCCGCCCACCCGGCGCCAGCAGGTCAATCGATTGGCCGAGCACGGCCTCGAGCTGCTCGAGCTCGTTATTGATGAATATGCGAATCGCCTGAAACGTTTTCGTGGCAGCGTGCTTCCTCTGGCCCGGCCTCGGTCGTCCTTTTGGCACCGTGCTTTCAACCAGCGCCGCAAGTTCCGAGGTCCGCAAGATTGGAGCATTCTCACGAGTCGTTACGACTGCATGAGCAATACGCGCCGCATGCCGTTCTTCACCGAACTTCTTGATGACTCTTCGCAAGTCTATTTCGTCCACGGTTTTGAGCCATTGGGCAGCAGAGATACCTGCATCCGGGTCCATGCGCATGTCCAGCGGTCCGTCGCGTAGAAAGCTGAAACCTCTATCGGCTTCGTCGAGCTGCGGCGACGAGACTCCAAGATCGAAGAGCAGGCCATCGACTCTGCCTGCAAGCCCTTTTGCATTAATATGTTTCGCCAGTTCCGCAAATTCGCACCTTATAAGCGTAAGACGTGGGTCATTCGTCAGTGCCGGCGCCGCTGCTGCAATTGCCTGCGGATCCCGATCGACAGCGATTAGCCGACCGTCTGCATTCAATTGCATCAAGATGGCGCTGCTATGTCCCCCGCGTCCGAAAGTCCCGTCGACGTACAATCCGTCTTGTTTTATATCCAGCCCTTCAAGAACTGGTCCCAGCAGCACCGGCACATGTGCGTCGCTGCTCATGAGATGATTCGCAATCTAGAACGAGATCGACTCGAGATCGGCCGGCAGGTCGCCGTCCTCTTCGTCGCCGAGCCATGCATCCCGTTTCCCGTTCCAGGTTTCCTCATCCCAAAGTTCAAATTTGTTGCCCTGCCCGATCAAGATCGCCTGCTTATCAAGCCCGGCGAAATCGCGGAGCTCGCGTGATACGAGAACTCGGCCGCTCGCATCCAATTCGACCTCGGTCGCATAACCGACCATGATGCGAACGATGCGCCGCGCAACCTTGTGCAGGCTAGGCAGCCGCACGAGCTTGCGTTCGAGTTCTTCCCAATCCGGCAGCGGATAGACGAGCAGGCAACGATCCCTGTCGACCGTCATGACGATTTCACCGTCACAACGGGCGGCCAACCGCTCCCGGTACCGGGTCGGTATTGCCAGTCGCCCTTTGGCGTCCAACGTGACTTTGGTGGCCCCTCGAAACACAACGCTGCGGACGGCCCCGGCTCCGCTCTTCTGGCGCGAATCCCGGGCTGGGTGCCCATCTCCTCCCACTTTTACCCACTTTTCAACACTATAAGGTCGGGACGTTGGAAGCGTCAATATGCCCTGGCAATTAGTTGTTGTTGTACAGGGACTTAGGGGCTTTTCGGTGGCTCAATTCGGGCGAAATGTGGCAGCTCTGGCGCAAGGAAAATCATCAACTTAGAATCGCTTCCTCGACACAGCCTGAATTACGGGTCGGTGAACCGCGACAGGGCCTGGCTCTGGGTGATCGTGGTCCTGATTTGCGCAGCGAGCGCATATTGTCCCGTTTTGACTGACAAAAAGTCAATAAGTCACTGTTTTAAGTGACTTTAGGGAGTTATTTGTGGAAAAGTGAGAAAGCAGGAGCCGGCAATAAGCCGGGTTCTGTCGTCGACAACCATTCATCTGGGACAGCCGTCACCGACTGCCTCTAGCAACCTACCCGGGAGTCCGCTCGGAACCGGCGGCGCGCAAAAGCGCTACTCCCCTATTTGGTCTTGCTCCAGGCGGGGTTTACCGTGCCGCGAACTGTTGCCAGTCGCGCGGTGCGCTCTTACCGCACCATTTCACCCTTACCGGCCAAGGTCTCGAAGACGATTTCCGGCGGTATATTTTCTGTGGCACTGTCCATGGGCTCACACCCTCCAGGCGTTACCTGGCGCCTTGTCCGAAGGAGCCCGGACTTTCCTCTGCAAGCAAGAGGCTTGCAGCGATTGTCTGGCCGACTCCTGCTTTCTCGGACGTCCATTTTACAGCAAAAATGCCACCGTAGGAGCGCCCCATGGGCGCGAAGCTTTGCAGCATCTTGCTGCAAAGCGGCTCGCCTGCAGGGCGAGCTCAGGAGCTTTCGGGCTTATTTAACTCCAACAGCCGTTCATAAAGCGAGTTGCGTTTTTCGCCTGTTGCGCGAGCGATGATCTTGGCAACATCCTTGCCCGGCAACACAACAGACAGCTCGACCAGCAGGCGATCGATATCGAGTGACGAGGTAAGAGGCTCAGGTGAGCCGCCGACAATGATCACGAATTCACCTTTGCCCGTTATTGTCCCGTCAGCTGTCTGGTCCAGTAGCTCGCCCAATGTCGCGTGCACGCTTTGCTCATGCAACTTGGTCAGTTCACGCCCCAGGAAAGCGGGCCTGTCTCCGCCAAATGCATCTACTAGACCGCCAAGCGTGGCGGCGATTCGGTGCACCGACACGTAGAAAATCATGGTGCGCGTTTCATTCGCCAGAGACGCCAGCACGTCACCACGCGCCTTGGTTTTCGAGGGCAGAAAACCCTCAAAGCAAAACCGATCCGTTGGCAAACCCGCAACCGACAGTGCAGCAGTTACTGCGCTCGGTCCTGGAATTGGCGATACAACGATGCCGGCACGATGCGCCGCCGTGACAAGCCGATAACCTGGATCGCTTACGAGTGGCGTACCCGCATCGCTGACAAGGGCAATGTCTTTGCCTGCGATGAGATCATCGACAAGTCGCTGCGCGAGCTCGCCTTCGTTGTGATCATGCAACGCCAAAAGCCGTGTTTTGATACCGAAATGCGATAGCAATCGCCCGGTGTGGCGCGTATCCTCGGCGGCAATAAGATCAACGATCGCGAGCGTCTGGCGTGCTCGCGGCGACAGATCTTCAAGATTGCCGATCGGCGTTGCCACAACAAATAGTGTGCCGCTCATTGAGCCCAAGTGATTCCTTAATGTTGTTAATTACAAATGACTGAACTTCTGAGACATCCTGCCCGTGTGAGAAGCCCCGTGGCAAGCCTTGTAGTATCGCTCTTGCTAACGGTCATCCTGAGTGCTTGCCAATCCGGCGGTGGTGGTTGGGGAAGCGCGCCCGGCGAGGGCCAGGCCGAGCGCCTTGCCAGGAATGCCGAACACAACGATGCAGCGCGGATTTATGTCGGCCTTGCGACAGGAGCGACCGGCAGTGAACGGGACCGATTGACGCTGCTCGCGATCGAGCAATGGCTTGACGCAGGTGATGCGAGCCGGGCCCGCAACGCGTTTCGCACGATCGCAAGACCAACCAGCACTGACTTACGCTGGCTATGGAATACCAACTCAGCTGCATTGTCCTTGTATGCCGGTGAAGCCGACGCCGCGCTCAGCATTCTCGAAGCAATGAGTCGTGAATCGTTGAGCGAACGACACCGCCTGCGAGTTGAGGCGCTGCGCGCTGACGCCTGGATTCAGAAAGGCGATCCCGCACGAGCCGTCGAGTTAATGATGCAACGCGAGACCTGGTTACGCGACCGTCGCAGCATCGAGCAAAATCGATTGCGGCTCTGGCAGGGCCTTCTTGTCAGCGACCCGAAAATCCTGCGCGCGAGTGCCGAACTGGCGCTCAGGAGGGAGGTCAGGGCCTGGCTGCAGCTCGGCTCGCTGGCTGCATCGACGGGCCAACAGGGTATTGGCTGGATCAACGGAGCCGTGCGCTGGCGGGAGGCAAACGCGTTTCATCCGGGAATGGCAATCATTGACGAGTTGCAGCTACCCGATGAATGGAGTCTCGATTATCCGCGGCAAATCGCATTGTTGCTGCCACTCTCGGGTCGGACCGCCCCAGCTGGCCAGGCAATTCAAAACGGCTTTTTCGGCGCCTATTTTTCGACCGTTTTGGGACTGGAGGAACAGCAGACGGTTCGTGTTTATGACGTCAACAGTGAGGGCGGTGCGAGCGCGGCCTATACAACGGCCGTGGCAGACGGCGCTGAGTTTGTCATTGGTCCTTTGCTCAGAAACAATGTTATTGCTCTTGCCAATGACATTCTCGTGCCGGTGCCTGTTCTGACACTTAATTACCTGCCGGACGATACGCTGGCGCCACCTGGTTTGTATCAGTTCGCGCTGGCGCCCGAAGACGAAGCGCGCTCAGCCGCCGAGCGGGCCCTGGCCGATGGCCACACACGGGCCGTTGCGCTGGTGCCGAACAACGATTGGGGCCGCCGTGTGCTGTCGAGCTTCTCGACAGAATTCGAAGCACTTGGCGGCACGTTGCTCGACTATCGGACGTACACACCGGGAATTCAGGATTTCTCAGACACGATCGAAAGTCTGATGGCGTTGTCGGGAAGTGATCGCCGCTACAAACGCCTGCGCGCGAATATCGGCGGGCCGTTGCAGTTCGATCCACGACGGCGCCAGGACAGTGAGTTTATTTTCCTCGCAGCCGACGCCCCTGCCGGCAGATTGCTGAAGTCCCAGTTAAAGTTCCACTACTCGGGCGACTTGCCCGTGTATTCGACTTCATCAATTCACGCAATGGATGGTCGTTCCAATGCCGATCTCAACGGCATCATGTTTGCGGACACGCCCTGGATCGTCGCACCACAAAGCTGGATAGAGGCACTGCCGCCGCTGTACGGCGAGTACTGGCCTGAGGAGCGTCGCCTGGGCCGCCTGCACGCAATGGGCTATGACGCCTATCAGCTCATCGCGGCGTTGTTCGCGGCGCGCACCGGGACCATGCAGGAGATCGATGGCGCAACAGGCAAACTCTACCTCGACCATGACGGCCGCGTGCGCCGCAAGCTGGCGTGGGCACAATTCCAGCGTGGCGAGCCGGTCGCGTTACCTGCAATCGAAGCTGTCGGCGGACCCATTCAAGACATCAGCGATGATCCGGAGCTAATGTTGCCCGATGTCGCTGACGACGAATCGTGGCTCGACGCGACACGCGAACTGTAGGCTTTGACGCTGAGCGACTCGCCGACCGATTCCTGAAACGCGCGGGCCTGACTCCGGTTACGCGGAACTTCCGTTGCCGCCTCGGCGAAATCGATTTGATTATGCGCGACGGGAATTGCCTGGTCTTTGTCGAAGTACGCTATCGCAGCAGCAATCGCTTCACTCGGGCCGGCCTGACCGTCGATATCCACAAGCAACGCAAGATCATTAGAACAGCGGCACTGTTTCTCGCAAAACGCGCGCAGTTCGCCAACAGCATTGTGCGCTTCGATGTTGTGGCCGTTGATGCGGACGAGCACGACAACAAAACCGTCGAATGGATAAAGGACGCGTTCCGGCCTGCCGACTCGCGATTGTAGCCACCCGACGGGCAAAACCCTCACACGTCTTGCGAACCTGGGGGCTTACTTGACGACTTTCAGGTGCGGACGCGAACGCGTCGACTCAATATCGGGTCTCTGTATTTTATGCTCAGTGGCATCCGCATCATGCGAAAAGATCATGCCCTGCCCGGTTTCGCGTGCGTAGATTCCAAGAACCGATTTCATGGGTACCCAAACGTCGAACGGTACACCGGAAAAGCGCGCGCGAAAGCTCACTGCGTCATTGGTCAGTTTCAGATTATGTGCAGCCGTCTCACTGATATTCAAAATGATCTTGCCGTCTTTGACATGTTCGTGCGGCACATTGACACCGTCGACGCCAGTATCGACGACGATGTGTGGGGTGTGACCGTTGTCGCCCATCCACTCGTGCATGGCGCGAATCAAATACGGTCTCTTTGAACGGCTTGGATTACTCAATGTCTTGTTCTTGCCCGGCATTGTTTACCAGTCGCCAAGCTTACCACCGTTTCCCATTTCTGCAGGGAAAGTGACATAACACATCATTGTTGGAGCGCCTCTTGAGGCGCGAATGGTTTGCGTAGAAATCGCACTGCGATGTTATCAATCCTCATTCGCGCTCCGAGGAGCGCTCCAACAGTCGCCCGGTGCAATTTCGTCCCGCGCTCCAACGGGTGCCTGAGCTGGCCGGAGCGCTTTTGTTTAGAGCCGCATTTCCTGCTCGAGCTCTGTCAGGCTTTGCTGAAAGGACCGGCGCGCAAATACACGCTTCATGTAATCCTCTATCGCTTCGGCCTGGCTGCCAAGCTCAATGCCGTAGACCGGCAAACGCCAGAGAATCGGCGCAATGCTCGCGTCGACAAGCGAAAACTCTTCGCTGAGGAAATAGGGGCGAGCGCCAAATAACTCTGTGCTCTGCAAAATACTTTCTCTCAAGAGCTTGCGTGATTTACTGCTGAGTCTGCCGTCGCCACCAGCTTCCGCTTCTTCGGCCAATGAGTACCAGTCCGTCTCGATGCGGAACAGCGCCAGTCGGAACTGCGCCCGCATGACGGGGTCGACTGGCATCAAGGGCGGATGCGGGAATCGCTCGTCAAGATATTCGATAATGACGCGCGAGTCATACAAGGTCAGGTCCCGGTCCACCAGCGTCGGAACCGTGTGATACGGGTTCAGATCCATCAGATCCTCGGGCAACTCGTTGCCCATCACGCTGGCGATCTCGATATTGATATTCTTCTCAGCAAGGACCAATCGAGTTCTGTGACTGTGAATATCAGTCGGCCTCGAAAACAGGGTCATTACGGAGCGTCTGTTGGCGATCACTGCCATTATTTAACGTCCTTCCAAACTTGTTTCTTGAGCATTGCTGCGATGATCAAAAATACGATCAGGTACATCAATACCCAGACACCGAGCTTGCGCCGCTCGGAACGAATCGGCTCGGCTATGTAGGCGAGAAAATTGACGGTGTCACGGACGAAGGCGTCGTAGTCCTCGGCATCCATCGAGCCGCTGGTGACCTGTTCGAAGCCTTCGAATTCATTCGACGTGACGCCATTGACAATGTGCTCCGCAAATATGGCTCTTTGATAACCCTGCAATTCCCACAGCACGTGCGGCATGCTCGTACCTTCGAGGATCAGGTTGTCAACGCCGGTGGGGCTATCGGGATCGAGGTAAAACCCCTTCAGGAAATTGTAGATGTGGTCGGCACCTTTGGCGCGCGCCATCAAAGACATGTCTGGTGGTGCTGTGCCATACCAGCGCGCCGCGTCCGCAGCCGGCATCGACGCCTGGATGGTCTCGAAGGTCTTTTCGGCATTGAACATCAGATTATCGACGAGCTGCTCATCGGACAGCCCTAGATACTTGCCGATTGTGTTGAATCGCACGTACTGTGCCGAATGACATCCCGAACAATAATTCATGAAGTTTCGGGCGCCACGCTGCAGCGATGAAATGTTGCCCGGGTCGATGTCGGCCGCTTCCATCTCGGCGCCTCCACCAGACGCGAAACCGTCGATAGCAACCAATAACGCGGCAACTGCGACGCACCTGCTTAGCATCCTGGAATTAATCATGGTAGACCACCCTGTCCGGCACGGGTTTAGTCTTGTCGATCGTCGTGTAATACGGCATCAACAGGAAAAACGCGAAATACAGGACCGAAAAAATTCTTGCGGCCAGCACGTACACAGGCTCGGCGGGCATCGTGCCCAGCCACCCAAGCACGAGGAAGGTCACTACAAACACGCTCAGGGCGGTCTTGTAGATCCAGCCGCGATAGCGAATGGACCTCACACGCGCCCTGTCGAGCCACGGCAGGAAAACCGGTAGTAGAACTGCAAGCACGAACAAGATAAAGCCCCAGAGCTTGTCCGGAACCGCGCGCAGAATTGCGTAGAACGGCGTGAAGTACCAGACCGGCGCAATGTGCTCAGGAGTCGCAGTCAAATTAGCCGGTTCGAAATTCGCATGTTCAAGGAAGTAGCCGCCCATGTCCGGCGCGAAGAATACAGCCGCCGAAAAGACCATCAGGAAGACGATAATCGCAACGAGGTCTTTGCTCGTGTGATACGGATGGAAAGCGATGCCGTCGAGCGGCACACCGTCGGGTCCCTTGTTCTTCTTGATTTCGATGCCATCCGGATTGCTCGAGCCGACTTCGTGCAACGCGACGATGTGTACGAAGACCAGGCCGATCAATGACAACGGCAGCACAACTACATGCAATGCGAAGAATCGGTTAAGGGTGATATCCGAAATCGAGTAATCACCACGAATAATTTCGACAAGGCCTTCGCCGATCCCGGGTATCGCGCCGAACAGGGAGATGATGACCTGCGCGCCCCAGTACGACATCTGCCCCCAAGGCAGCAAGTACCCCGCAAATCCCTCGGCCATGAGCACAAAGAAGATCATCATGCCGATAATCCAGAGCAACTCGCGTGGTTTCTTGTACGAGCCGTACATCATTGCGCGGAACATGTGCAGATAGACGACTATGAAGAAAAACGATGCGCCCGTGGAATGCATGTAGCGAATCAACCAGCCCCACTCGACGTCACGCATAATGTATTCGACAGAAGCGAACGCCTGGGCGGCGTCCGGCTTGTAGTTCATCGTCAGGAAAATGCCCGTGATCAGCTGGATGGCCAACACCACAAACGCGAGCACGCCAAACACGTACCACAAGTTAAAGTTCTTGGAGGCGTAGTACTCCGTGGCGTGGTACTTCATCGTCTCCGTGAACGGGAAACGGTCATCGATCCACTTCATGAATCCGCCCTGAGGCTTGCCAACCTCTGCTTCGATTCTCGCCATTACGCTGCTCCCGTGTCCTGGCCGATCAGGATCAAGTCATCCCGGACGAATCGGTGCGGCGGCACCCGCAGGTTGGTCGGCGCCGGAACGCCCTTGTAAACACGCCCGGCGAGGTCAAATCTGGAGCCATGACAAGGGCAGAAAAAACCGCCGCCCCAATTCTCGGCCGGCCGCACGTCGAAATCCTCCAGCGGTGCACAGCCGAGATGCGTGCATGAGCCCTCGACGACGAGGAATTCGGGCTTGACCGAGCGCGTCGCATTCACCGCGTAGTCCGGTTGCTGCTCGAAAACCTCAGAGTTCGGGTCCTCGAGCTGATCAATTCCATCCGGCAGGCGGGCCAGCATGTCCTCGTCGCGTCGCAGAACGAACACAAGCCTGCCGCGCCACAGCACACGCACCATTTCGCCGGGCTCCATCGATCCGATGGGTACCTCGACAGGCGCTCCAAGCGCCTGTGCGCGCGCACTCGGCTTCAATGAAGACAAGAATGGAACCGCAACAAATCCGACGCCGACTGCTCCGGTCACGGCGGTTGCTACGGTAAGAAAATGACGTCTGTTGCGATCGATGCGATCAACGTCGTCCTCGTTCATCAGGCACTCCCATACGCCCGGCTGATAAAAGGTTGCTTATGCGGCCTCTTTGGTCAGCGCGTTTTTTTATGCTTTGTGTCGATACTGGTAGATTTGCAGCAGGCCCGGTTTAGCGTCAGGATGACGATTAGGTCGGTCCTTGGTGCGAAACTCGCGCGCATTATACACGCGGCGAATCGAAGTTGGCTAGCCAAGTGGCCTTTCATGTTGATTCTCAAGGGAATTTAGTTTGGCCGGTTTGAAATCAACGTTCCTGTTCGTACTGCAATCGATCGTCGTCGGACTGGCTGTCGCGTTTCTGGTCGTACTCGTCCGGCCTGATCTGATGCCGTTGGTCGGCGGCGGCGGAAACGGCGCGCCGGCAAGCTACGCAGACGCTGTCGATATCAGCGCGCCCGCGGTCGCCAATGTGTACACAAAACGGCTGGTCGAGAACACACCGTCCCCGGACGAGAGGATGCGGTTTCGCGTCCAGACCAATTACGGCTCCGGAGTCGTCATCGATCCGGAGGGCTATATCGTCACGAATTTCCACGTCGTGGCCGAAGCCGCCGAAATTCGGGTACAGCTGTTTGACGGCCGGCTCGCCAGCCCGATTCTCGTTGGTGTCGATGCCGAGACCGACCTGGCATTGCTTAAGGTCGACATCGGTACATTGCCGGCGATCCGGCTCGGCAACTCTGATCAATTGCGCATTGGCGATGTGGTCCTTGCAATTGGCAATCCTTACGGACTAACCAAGACCGTGACCCAGGGAATCGTAAGCGCTACCGGGCGAAACTTGCTGGACCTGGCATCGTTTGAGAATTTCATTCAGACCGACGCCGCCATTAACGCGGGTAACTCCGGCGGCGCGCTGATCAACGCCGCTGGCGAACTGGTCGGCATCAATACAGCCGTTCTCGCCCAGGACTCCGGCACTGAAGGCATCGGCTTCGCGATACCGGCGGATCTCGTGCGTGGCGTCGTGGACGAGATAAAACAACACGGTCGGGTGATTCGTGGCTACCTCGGAATCCAGCCCGATGATATGACCGGCGCCGAAAGGATTGCGCTGGGCATCGAGGGAAACGTGGGCATCCTGCTGAGTTTCGTATTTGAAGGCAGTCCGGCCGCCACTGCCATGCTCAGGGAGGGCGATGTCATTGTCGCGATCAACGGCGAACCCATCTTTTCGCAGCGCCAGGCACAGTTATTGGTTGCCGGCACGAGTCCCGGCGACGAGGTAATAGTGGTCGGTGTCCGCGATGGCCAACAGTTCGAAGCAACGATCATTGCCACCGAGCGCTCTGGCTACGCGGAGTAATCGCGCCCCTACAGGTTTGGGACGCGGCGTATTGTCGCTCCGATTTGGCGCAGTTTTTCCTCGATACGCTCGTACCCCCGATCGACATGGTAGATACGATCGACCAGCGTCTCGCCGTCTGCGGCGAGTGCCGCAAGCACAAGACTAGCCGATGCGCGCAAATCGGTGGCCATCACCGGAGCTGCCGTCAGACGCTCGGTGCCAGTGCAGATCGCGGTGTTTCCTTCCAGTTGAATCTCAGCGCCCATGCGCTGTAACTCGAGAACGTGCTGAAATCGATTTTCGAATACGGTTTCGGTGATCGTTCCAATGCCATCGGCGATTGCGTTCATCGCGCAAAACTGTGCCTGCATGTCCGTCGGAAACGCCGGGTACGGTGCGGTACGGACGTCAACTGAATGCGGCCGTTTGCCGTGCATGTCGATGTCGATCCAATTTTGTCCCGTGGTGATGTCTGCGCCGGCCTCCGACAACTTGATCAGGACGGCCTCGAGTGTCTCTGGCGCCGTATTGACAATCTTTATTCGACCACCAGTCATTGCAGCCGCAACGAGGTAGGTGCCGGTCTCGATGCGATCGGGCAATACCGAATAATCGGTCCCGCCGAGCTTGTCCACGCCTTGCACGGTGATGGTGCCGGTTCCGGCGCCCTCGATTTTGGCCCCCATGCCGATCAGAAAATTTGCAAGATCCGTCACTTCCGGCTCGCGAGCCGCATTCTCAAGAACGGTCTCGCCATCGGCCAGCACAGCAGCCATCAGCAGGTTCTCCGTGCCGGTGACAGTGACCGTGTCGAATACGATATGCGCTCCCTCGAGGCGGCCTGCGCGTGCCTTGATAAAGCCGTTTTCGACGACGACATCGGCGCCCATTGCCTGTAATCCTGCGACATGCAGGTTGACGGGCCGAGCACCGATGGCACAGCCGCCGGGAAGGGACACATCCGCCTCACCAAACCGCGCGACGAGTGGTCCGAGGACCAGGATTGAGGCGCGCATTGTTTTCACTAGCTCGTAGGGTGCTTCACGCCGGTTAACGTCACTGGCGTCAACTTCCACATTCAGATGTTCGTCGACAGTGACTTGCACACCCATCATCTGCAGCAAGGAAATTGTCGTCGTCACGTCTTTTAGGTGCGGGACGTTGCGCACGATCACAGGCTCGGTCGCGAGCAGCGTTCCCGCGAGAATCGGCAAAGCGGCGTTTTTTGCGCCGGATATTGCAACCTTGCCCGTCAGGCGGGCACCACCATCAATGAGTAATTTATCCAAGAACCCTAACCATTTGCCTGAGCCTGCCACTCGCCCGGTGTCAGGGCCCGAATCGACAGCGCGTGAATTTCCTTGCCAACCAGCGTACCGAGGCACCTGTAGACGAGTTGATGCCGCGCCAGCGGCCGCTTGCCCTCGAACTCCTCGGCGATCACCAGCGCCTCAAAGTGCGCACCATCATCGCCCAGTACCTTGACAATGGCGTTGTCGAATCCCGCTTCTATCAGCTCGCTTATCTTGACTGAATCCATACTGGTCAAATGTTACCTGTTGCTCCGGGGCGCGCAGTGTACCGGGAATGTGAAGGGCTTCCCAATGCGTTGCGGTGATTGTGTATGATATCCGGCCCGACGGGGATCACCACACCGAAACGTCTATGCTTGAAAACATTTTCGAAGTCATCGCCGGCCTCATACTCCTGATATGGGGAGCTGACCGATTCGTCCATGGCGCAGCCGCAACGGCGCGCAACATGGGCATTGCGCCGTTGCTTATTGGTCTGACGGTTGTCGCGTTTGCGACTTCGGCCCCCGAGATTCTGGTTTCGATCGTAGCCTCCATCCGCGGAGAGCCCGGGTTGGCCTACGGCAATGCCATCGGCTCAAATATTGTCAATATCGGTCTGGTTCTGGGTTGCGTTGCGATCATACGGCCGATTGAGCTGCGCTCCGCAACGCTGCGCCGGGAGATGCCCGCCCTGCTCGCCGTTTCCTTGCTGACCGTGTCGTTGTTTCTGGATTCCTATTTGAGCCGCATCGATGGCATTGTCATGCTGACAGGCCTGGTCATTGTCATGATCTGGCTGACTCGCCTCGGCATGCGATCTGCGCCGGGCGATCCGATCAAGAATGACTTCGAGGCTGAAATTCCCAAAAATGTTAGCAATCGTATGGCCGCTGTCTGGTTACTTGTCGGTATTGGCACATTGCTGATCGGCGCAAACCTGCTGGTCGACGCCTCGATGTCCATAGCACGTATCCTGGGTGTCAGCGAAGTGGTCATCGGCATATTGCTGCTCGCATTGGGCACCAGCCTGCCAGAGCTGGCGGTATCCCTGGTCAGTGCGCTTAAAGGAGAATATGGTCTCGCCATCGGCAATATCGTTGGCTCCAATATCTTCAATTTGCTTGCCGTCATTGGCGTCGCAGCGACAATCGCGCCGTCGGCGATGGCGCCGTCAGTGCTGTCCCTGCACATATTCGTCATGGTCGCGTTCACCCTGGTGTTGTTTGCGATGACCTATGATTACGATGGCAAGAGTGAACTTTCGAGAATCGAGGGCGTAGCACTTTTGGTCGCTTTTATTGCTTACGACACGTACGTGGTCCTGCAAAACGTTAGAATGCATGCATGACACGGATTGAGGCCGTCAATGCCGCTCGAGCTCACATCTGACGAAATACTCGCACTCGCCGGGGAGGTACTCGCAATCGAGTCCCGCGCGGTCGAGTCCCTGCGTGCCAGGCTCAACGAAGACTTTGTAGCAGCCTGCCAGCTGTGCATAGACACACCGGGCCGGATTGTCGTCACGGGCATGGGCAAATCCGGTCATATCGGCAGCAAGATCGCCGCAACCCTGGCGAGCACCGGCACAGCAGCGTTTTTCATGCACCCCGGCGAAGCCAGTCATGGGGACCTTGGCATGATCACCGGTCAGGATGTATTGCTCGCCGTATCCTATTCCGGCGAGACTGACGAAATCCTCACAATCCTACCGCTTGTGAAGCGGATGGGAGCCAACCTCCTGTCGCTGACGGGCAATTCGCAATCGACGCTTGCAAAAACAGCAGACGTACACCTGGATGTGAGTATTAGCGAAGAAGCCTGTCCTTTGAATCTGGCGCCCACGGCCAGCACAACCGCAACGCTCGCAATGGGCGACGCGCTCGCCGTTGCGCTTTTGAAGCTTCGCGGCTTTACGGCCGAGGACTTCGCCATGTCTCACCCGAGTGGCAGCCTCGGCAAGCGACTGCTGTTACGCGTTGCCGACGTAATGCGAAAGGACGATGGCATTCCGCAAGTACCTGCCGATGTGCACCTAACGGACGGATTGCTCGAGATGACACAGAAAGGTCTCGGTATGACAGCCATCGTCGACGAGCAAAGCCGGATCATGGGTATCTTCACTGACGGCGATTTGCGCCGCGCGCTCGATACGGGTGTCGACCTGCGCAAGACAAGAATGGATGAGATCATGCACACGAATTGCACGACAACATCTGGCGATGTTCTTGCGGCCGAGGCAGTCCATTTAATGGAAGAAAACAAGATCACGTCCCTGTTAGTCGCGGATGACGACAATCGCCTCGTCGGTGCATTGAATATTCACGACCTGTTTCGCGCGGGCATCATGTGAATTCAGCCGCGGAAAATGCCTTGTCGCAGATTCGCCTGGTCGCATTCGACGTCGATGGCGTACTGACCGATGGCCGTATCTACCTGTCGAACGACGGCGTCGAGTCCAAGGGGTTCAATACCCAGGATGGTTTCGGCATTCGGCAGCTACTGAGCGCCGGCATCGACGTTGCCGTCATTAGTGGCCGGCAGTCCGCCGCGGTTGAGAAACGCATGGCCGAGCTCGGGGTCACACATGTCATACAGGGCTGCAAGGACAAGGTTGCGGCGCTCGAGCAGCTGGCAGCACAACTCGGCATCACGACCACCCAGTGTGCGTTCGTCGGTGACGACGTTCCGGACTTGCCTCTCCTGGGCAAGGTCGGCTATTCGATCGCGGTGGCAAATGCGGTAGCGGCGGTTCGGCAGCAGTGCGACGTTACGACAGCTGCAACAGGTGGCTTTGGCGCCGCGCGCGAGGTTTGCGAACTCATACTGGCAGCCCGCGCTGAGACGGATTCATGATCAGCCCACGCAACATAGTCACACTCGCTGTATTGACAGCCGGTGCAATGGCCAGCTGGTATCTCGCGCGCCCGGGACGTGGCGATAATGACATTGCACCAACGTTTGACCCAGCGCAGCGCGGTTACTATCTGAAAGCCGCACGCATTCTCGGCACGGGCCCAGACGGCAAGCTTCTGTATGAACTCCAGGCCCAGACCGCCGAACAACAGGACGATAGCCGCGTTTCGTTTACGGACGTGCACCTGAATTACTCTCCGCAAAGTGAGGTGCCGTGGGCCGTCGTTGCCGATTTTGCAACGATTCATCAGGACGGGCAGCGTGTGCTGCTGCATGGGCATGTCCGCGCAGTAAGCAGCGAGGGCTTTTCGGGAAACGCCACTGAAATCCGCACCGAGTACCTGGAGATCGACCCTGAGAATTATGTGGCCGAAACCGGTGAGCGTGTGCAGATCCGGATCGGTGCTCGCAGCTTGACGGCGACCGGCATGCTAGCATCGTTCAAGGAAAATCAGGTGGAGCTTAAGTCCAACGTGAGCGGGAAATTTGCGCCATGATATCGACTGTTAAGAAGAGCATCCGTGGCGCTGTTCTGCTCCTGCTGTTGCCCGCTCTGACGATTGCGCAGGGCAACGACCTGCGATTACCTATCTCGCTCGACGCCGATTCGACAGACTACGACGGCAAGAGCTCCATGCTGATGTTTCGTGGCCTTCGCTTGTCGCAGGGCAGCACCAATATTGAGGCTGACATCGGCCGGGCGAGCAAGCTGGATTTCAATGATGCTGTCTGGCATTTCAGCGGAAACGTTGTCATTGATGTCGATGCCGGGCACATCGAGTGTGAAACCGCCGAACTGCATTTTACCGAAACGCAACTGAGGCTCGCTGATATCAAGGGTTCGCCCGCTACATTCGAACTGCGTCGTGCTGATAGCGATGAAATCACCTTCGCCCAGGCCGGCCAATTGCAATATGACCTCGATGCCGGTGTCGTCGAGTTCTCCGACGAAGCGGTCATCACCGAGGGCGGCAATCAGATTTCGTCGAGCTTTCTTGTATACAACATTAAGGAGCAGCGCATCAACGCTCAGTCTTCGGGCAACGGCGATGAAAAAGTGAAGATTACGGTAGTCCCAGGATCTGCAAACGGACCCGGCGAGGTTCAATCCGAGGACGCCGAAGCCGATGACGAAGCAGCAGCGGAGGAAGCGCTTCCATGAGTATCCTTAGCGCCCAGGATATCTCCAAAAGTTTCAAACTTCGCAAAGTCGTCAAAAACCTGTCATTGGAAATCAAGAACGGCGAAGTTGTTGGCTTGCTCGGCCCCAACGGAGCAGGTAAAACCACGGCGTTCTACATGATCGTCGGCCTGATATCTGCTGACAGCGGTACGATCTTGCTCGATGGTCAGGACCTCACTGCACAGCCAATGCACCGTCGTGCCAAGCTTGGCCTCGGCTATTTGCCGCAGGAAGCGTCGATTTTTCGCAAGCTCACCGTGGAACAGAACATTCTTGCAATTCTGGAAAACCGTGACGATCTGGACCGGGCCGGCCGCGAGGAAGACCTCGAGATGCTGCTCGACGAATTGCATGTCGGTCATGTGCGCACCAGCCTCGGCATCAGTCTTTCGGGCGGCGAACGTCGCCGCGTCGAGATCGCCCGCGCGCTGGCCGCGAATCCACTATTTGTTCTGCTCGACGAACCATTCGCTGGTGTCGATCCGATTTCGGTGCTGGATATTCAACGCATTATCAAACACTTGTGTGAGCGCGATATTGGCGTCCTGATCACTGACCATAATGTCCGCGAAACACTCGGAATTTGCGGCAGAGCCTATATACTAAGTGATGGCAGTTTGATCGCTTCGGGCTCGCCAGAAGAGATTCTAGAGAATCATCATGTCCGAGAAGTGTATCTCGGACAGGAGTTCAAACTCTGAGGCAAACTGGGTACATAGACTAACGGGAAGGCGCATATCTCCGTCGCATATTCCAACTGATGCTAAAACCGTCACTGCAGCTAAAACTCGGGCAATCATTGACGATGACGCCGCAACTTCAGCAGGCAATACGTTTGTTGCAGCTGCCCGTGCTGGACCTCAATGCCCAAATTCAAGAAGCGCTCGAAGAAAACATCATGCTCGAGATGGAGGACCTGCCTGATGTTCCGCAGACCAATGCCGAAACCACGGCAGAGGTTGAAACTATTCGAGCAGAAGATAGTTGGCAGGAGCGCTCCGCAGAGCGTATTCAGGACGGTGGTTGGAATGGCGAAGGTCGTCCAATTCAGGACTTTGCTGACGAGTCCGGCCAGACATTGCGCGAACACTTGCTGTGGCAACTGGAGATGGAACATTTCACGCCACGCCAGGTTGTCATCGGCGAAGCAATCATCGACTCAATCAATGATGACGGCTATCTGCGTGAAGATCTCGATGAGATTGCGGCAAGCCTCAACGCGGAGTCCGGTATATCCGTCGGGGAGGTGCGGGAGACGCTCGGCATGGTGCAGTGTCTCGACCCCATAGGCGTTGGCGCCCGCTCGATATCCGAATGCATCATCCTGCAACTTAAGCAACTCGACTCTGCGACACCCGGATTGGCGCTGGCGATCGAACTTGCCAACAGTCACCTCGACCTGATCGCGAGCCGTGACTACGGTGAAATTCGTCGCAGCCTGCGCACATCCGAAGAAGATCTGCACGACGCATTGGTTCTCGTAAAAAGTTGTAATCCGAAACCTGGTCTTGCTGTCAGTCCGGCTGCCACCGAGTACGTCATTCCGGATGTCTTCGTCCGCAAAATAGACAATCACTGGCAAGTCGAGATTAGCCCGACCGGAATTCCGCGGTTGTCGGTCAACCAGCAATACGCGCGACTGCTGCGCGGTAGTGGCGATCACGCGGTGCTGCGCTCGCAGCTACAAGAGGCTCGCTGGTTGATTCGCAGCCTCGAGATCCGCAATGAAACGCTGATGAAGGTCGCCACCAGCATAGTCACGCGTCAGACTGATTTTCTCGAGCATGGCGACGAGGCCATGAAGCCGATGGTGCTTCGCGATATCGCTGAGGAGATCGGCATGCACGAGTCCACGATTTCCCGCGTTACGACAAACAAGTACATGCATACTCCGCGCGGCGTCATTGAATTCAAGTACTTCTTCTCGTCGCACCTGGCGTCTGTTGATGGTGAAGACCAGTCGTCGACCTCGGTGCGCGCAAAGATTCGCAAGCTGATCGGTGCCGAAAATCCGGCCAAGCCACTGAGCGACAGCAAAATCGCAAAACTGCTCGCCGATGAGGGCGTGAAAGTTGCCAGGCGGACCGTTGCGAAGTACCGTGAGGCCATGAACATTGAGTCGTCGAGCGAACGCAGGAAACGCCCGGCATGAATTCGATATACGTATCTCACGCTACAGAAGGAGGTCCAATTTAGAGTTAATCTGAACCCGTCATAAATGCACTTGTTGAGCCTATCTTCGCGGGGGACGGTAAGGCAAAGCAAGTACACCCACAAAAGTATGGGAGAACACTATGCAATTGAACGTTTCAGGCCATCACGTCGAAGTAACCGAATCCCTCAGAGGTTATGTCGAGTCTAAAATCGAAAAGATCGAACGTCATTTTGATTTGGTGTCTGACGTAAGCTGTATCCTCACAGTTGAAAAACTCCGACACAAGGCGGAAGCCACAGTGAATGTAAACGGTGGTACGATCTACGCTGATAACACTGAAGAAGACATGTACGCCGCTATCGATGGCCTCGTAGACATTCTGGAAAGGCGAGTTAGAAAGTACAAAGAAAAGCTCGTTGACCACCGTGCCAAAGAAGCACACAAAATAAGATATTGATCCCGCATTCGGTCCGTACGACTGAGCGGTCGTACGGACCTACCAGCCTCCAATAAAGCTCACACAAAATGTTGCTCGAAGAAATCATCAAACCCGATAGTGTTCTGTGCAACGCGCATGCCCGTAGCAAAAAACACTGTCTGGAGATCTTGAGCGAGTTGCTTGTCCGCTCCAACCCCGACATCGCCAGCGAAGATATTTTCGAGGGCCTAATAGAGCGTGAACGCCTCGGATGCACCGGTCTGGAACAGGGTGTTGCCTTTCCACATTGTCGTGTGGAAGGCCTTGACTCCAGCGTCGGTGCGCTCATAAGACTCAGTGAGGCAGTGGATTTCGACTCGGCCGATGGCGAAGCGGTCGATCTCGTGTTCGGCCTGATGGTTCCGGCCGTGCTGCACGATGAAGACCAGGCTAGCATTTGCAGCATCGCGAAATTACTCGGCCACAGAGAATTGCGCATCACATTGCGTGACGCCACATCAAGCAATGAATTATACGACGCGCTATGCGCCTGATAATCGTCAGCGGACTGTCGGGCTCCGGTAAATCCGTGGCATTGCATGTCCTCGAGGATCTCGGCTACTACTGCATAGACAACTTGCCGGCAGCACTGCTGAAGTCAGTCGTGGAAGAGGTCAACAGCGCCAGCGACGAGAAAGACGGGCTGCTCGCAGTTGGCGTCGATGCGCGCAATCGCCAGGATGACCTCGAATCTCTACCGCAGCTGATCGACGAGATGCGGCGGCAGGACATACAGACGGAGTTACTGTTTCTCCAGTCTAGCGACGACGTGTTGCTCAAACGGTATGCAGAGTCACGCCGTCGACACCCGCTCGCCCCGCACGGTACCGCGTTGCGCCCAGCCATCGAACGCGAGCGTGAATTACTGTCAGTGGTCGTCAATGCGGCCGACCTGATCGTTGATACCTCGCGCACGAGTGTCTACGAACTGGCCGATATCATTCGTGAGCGCATCGATCGGCGCAAATCGGGCACGCTCTCTGTACTGATCGAGTCATTCGGTTTCAAGAGCGGTATTCCGGCCGACGCCGATTTCGTATTTGATATGCGTTGCCTGCCGAATCCGTACTGGACGGTCGAACTTCGTGGCCTGACCGGCCGTGACAAGGAGGTCACCGACTTCCTGGACGCGCAGGAGGCATTCGTCGCAATGTTCGAGGATGTTCTGGGCTTCCTGAAGCGCTGGATTCCCAAGTACACCAACATACACAGAGGCTACCTGACGGTGGCAATCGGCTGCACGGGTGGCCAGCACCGCTCGGTTTACATGACCGAGAAACTCGCCGGCGCATTGCGTGACCTGCACGATCCGGTGCTGACCCGTCACAATGAGCTAGGCAATCATCCGCTGAGCAAGCCGTAGGAACACTAAGACGCCTGTTGGAGCGGCTCCTTGGAGCGCGACTTGATCCAAGCATCATCGCGCCACGATTTCACTGTTCCCCATTCGCGCCTCAAGAGGCGCTCCAACAATAGCTAAGCCCCACGCGGGTAGGCCCCACCGTGCGCATGGGCGTCAAGACCGGTAAACTCCGGCTACCTTTCCGAGGCGGAACCCATGGAAGCGAGAGAGCACACTCAGGCCAACCTGCAACTGTTGCGCGAAAAGCTCGACAGCGGTGGCATGCGTTCCGCCCGCGTCATGATCCACAGCCTGCACCCGGCGGAAATCGCGCGCCTCCTTGAGTCCATGCCACTGCGTGAGCGCGCCGTACTCTGGGAGATGGTCGATTCCGAGGATGAAGGCGATGTTCTTGTCGAAGTGTCGGACGAAGTTCGCGATGGTCTGATCAAGGGCATGAAGACCGAGCAGCTCATTGCTGCTACAGAGGGCATGGAGCTCGACGATCTCGCCGACTTGCTGATCGACCTGCCCGAAACTGTCACCCAAAAAGTACTGCAATCGCTCGATGATCAGGACGAAGAGCGCTTGCGCCAGGTGCTGGCCTACGACGAGGATAGTGCCGGCGGCCTGATGAATGTCGACATCGTAACCGTTCGCCCCGATGTCACGCTTGAGGTCGTCTACCGTTACCTTCGCGCCAGAGGTGAGATGCCTGACGGCACCGACTCCATCTTCGTGGTCGACAGAGACGACGGCTATGTTGGCTCGCTTTACCTTTCCAGACTTCTGACGAATGACGATGAGACGCTCGTTTCCATGGTCATGTCCACCGACATACAGCCAATACCGGCACACACGCCATCGGCTGAGGTCGTCTGGGAGTTTGAGCACCGCGACCTGCTCTCTGCGCCGGTAGTCGATGATGATTTTCGGGTCGTGGGCCGCATCACAGTCGACGACGTTGTCGACGTTATTCGTGACGAGGCCGAGCACTCATTCATGAGCGCCGCCGGCCTCGACGAGGAAGACGACATGTTCGCGCCAGTATTCAAGAGCGCGGCGCGGCGCGCACTATGGCTGGGCGTCAACCTGTGTACTGCTTTTCTTGCTGCGGCCGTCGTCGATATTTTCCAAACAACGGTCGACAAGATCGTCTTGCTCGCAGTCCTCATGCCGGTCGTACCAAGCATGGGCGGAGTGGCAGGCAGTCAGTCCCTGACAATCATTACGCGCGCGATGGCGTTGGGGCAGATCGACCGCACAAACGCGCACGGGATACTGCGTAAGGAGCTGCTGGTCGGACTGCTGAACGGCGTAGGCTGGGCTGTCATCGTCGCGGCATTTACCTTCCTGTGGTTCGGCGACTGGCGTATTGGCGGCGTAATCGGCGCCGCAATGGTAATCAACATGTTCGTCGCGGCACTCGCCGGCTTCGCCATTCCGCTCACGCTCAAGCGCATGAAGATCGACCCGGCTCTTGCCGGCGGCGTCGTGCTAACGACCGTCACCGACGTCATCGGCTACATGGCTTTCCTGGGTCTCGGGGCCGCACTTCTTCTGTAGGAGCGTTCCTTGGGGCACGAATGAGGCTTGGCGAAATCGAAGTGCTATTGGTGAAAGAACCAGTCGCGCCTCAAGAGGCGCTCCAACAATCCATCAGTCGCTGTCAAACGCGCTCAGGTCCTTCTTGATCCAGGAAGGAGCGAACAGGCGAGGCACGTCAGCACCTGATACGAAGTCGCGTAATTCCTCTTTGACCTTCATCGCATCACGGTAGCCGAGTTCAATGAGTTCGCGAGTGTAAGCCTGTTCAAACATCAGAAAGCTCAGCAGTCGATTTTCACCAGGCCCACGACCGCCGATGCCATGCAATAGTGCGCGCACGGCAAACGGCAACTCCATCCGATGATTGTGTGCAATTACCCGCAGGTCCTCGCTCGGTACGATGAGCATCGTGTCGATCGCGCGCATGCGCCGCAACGCTCCGGTGCGATGCTCAGGACTGACTGAATCGATTAGCTGATTGATTCGCGTCATGCGCTCAATATCGGAGTACAGACCGTCCATAAACAAGGTATCGAGCATGTAGCCGGCAATTTGCGCGAAACTCGGCTGCGCCTGTTGCTCTTCGGAATTCGAATTGTTGTCGGCCGTCTCATCTCGCACGCCGATTACAAGAATGCGATCCGCTCCCAAATGGATGGCGGGGCTAAGCGGAGTCGCTTGCCGCATCGCGCCGTCGCCGAAAAATCCGCCATCAATTCGCACTGGAGGAAATATCATCGGCACTGCAATACTTGCCATCAGGTGATTGAGATGCAGATCGTGACGAACGCCAATACGACGCGTCCGTGACCAGTCGCTGTGATTTGCAGCGCCCTGAAAAAACGATGTTGAGCGGGCCGACGCATAACTTGCGGCGGTTATGGCGACCGCGTCGAGGTATCCGCAATCAATCGCGTCCTGTATACGTGGAAAGCGCACGTTTCGACTCAGTAGCGCACGCAGCGGAGAGTTGTCGAGTAGCGATTTTGGCGTGCCGACGATAAACCCGCTCAATACGATGGCTGCAAGCCAGTGCAAGCTACTCTTGAGCATCGTCAGATTGTCAGTGCGAAAAACCTGCTCGCAGCGAAAGTTGCTCCAGACCCGGTCAAGTTCCGCCACGGCAACGCGAAAGCGCCGCGCCTTGCTGGACAACACCACAGAATTAATTGCGCCGGCTGAGGTTCCGCTGATGACGGCAAACGGGTTGGGGCTACCCTTCGGCATCATTTCGGCCACCGCCTTGAGAACTCCGACCTGAAACGCGCCGCGCGCGCCGCCGCCAGGCAACACCAGTGCTGTCTTCGGTCTGCTTTGCCCTGCTCG
>Ga0255052_10000216_pt1 | contig 44989 bp, 35 predicted proteins | sample JV7_2_21_MG_FD_188632 | JGI IMG/M metagenome (GOLD analysis project Ga0255052, IMG submission 188632) | Seawater microbial communities from Jervis Inlet, British Columbia, Canada - JV7_2_21 | ecosystem: Environmental > Aquatic > Marine > Inlet | place: Canada: British Columbia | collected...
GCTCAATGCCTCACCTGATAGGCAAATAACCTTCAGATGGAATGAGGCACTCGATTTCAATGGAGATGCAGCACCTTACCTTCAGTACTCACATGCTAGAGCCCAGAGAATTCTCGAGAAAGTAGGTGATGAAACTCCTGTTAAGGTTGATTTGAAGCTGCTCTTAGCAGATGCAGAATTTGAGTTAATCAAAGAAATTGCACGATTTCCTGAAGAACTCCTTGAGGTTGTTAGATCACTGAAGAAGAATGTCTGGGGAACAAGTTTCACATCCAACAAGGTTACTGCATTTGCTTACAAGTTAGCTACTCAATTCAGTAGGTTCTATGATTCTTGTCCAGTGTTGAAAGCAGAGCCAGATGTTCGAGCTGCCCGAATTGCATTAGTACGTGCATTCAAGATCACTGTGGCTAACTGCCTGACCGTCTTGGGCATACCTCTTGTTGAACGAATGTAGTTATCCTGAGGTCACTGTGGCATTGTCTATTACAAAAGAGGGTGTCACCATCGAGAAAGTTATTCGTGTATCCTCACCTACCCGATGAATTCGTTGAAGTAAATCACGCATGTTGATACCCACTAGCGTGTTTTTGAGTGGGTGTTGAATCTCCCCGTTTTCTATATAGAATCCTTCAAGCAGCATTGCACTCAGATCGCCGGTGGTCATGTTGGGGCGATCACCAGTTCTGTTGCAAAGGACACCTCTATCGATTTCAGAAACCAAATCATCCAGAGTTCCCTTTCCTGGAGCCAACACAAAATTCGATGTGGATATTGAAGGAAGACCAGAGTAAGATGGACGACTAGCGTTTCCAGTATTTCGCACATCATCTTTGTTCGCGGTATAGGAATTGTGTAGTAAGTTTTTAAGAACCCCATATTCAATGATTGATGTACGCTGAGCTGGATGACCTTCGCCGTCAAAGGACCTCGAACCAATTCCAGCATGTAGCAGCGCATCATCAGTGATATTGATGATATCTGATGCAATCTTATCACCGAAAGCATCAGAAATGTATGAGCGTCCCCTTTGGACCTCTTCTGCACTCACTGCACCTGCAAAGCCACGCCCAAGGATTGCACCTGCACCAAGCGGAGCAAACACAACCGGCATCTCACCACCGTCAATAGTCTTAGGTCCCAAGTTTTTCAGAGTAAGAAGCGCTGCGTTTTCCCCAACCCATTCAGGGTCTACATCACTCAGTTTTCTAGAGATTTGGTACTCGTAGCTTGTTGTTTGGTCCTCTCCCTCTTTTACAATCGGTAATGAATAGAGAGTGATTGAGGTTTTCTTAGCGGATTTTGCCACACCTAATGAGTTTACTACTGCACTCATACTTGAAGCAGTCTGTATGCCGCCTTCTATGGCATAATCTCTTCCTTCCAATGTTTCCTTTGATGCATCAATAACTCGGATTACAAAATCCGCAGCCTCATCTGATGAGAGTTCTTTGATTTTCGAGTCAAAGAGTCCCTTAACATCAGGGTAAGATGAGCTGACTGATGGGAGACTCACGAATTCAGGATCTGGTATTGATGCCTTTGCTAAATCAAAGGACCTCGAAACAGCCTCTTTGATATCATCCTTGTATAGCGTAGTCACGTATGCAAAACCAATCTTCTTGTCAGAGATTATCCGAATTCCGATTCCTGCATCACGTTGTTCCTCAGCGCTCTTGATTGAGCTATTCTCCACATCAATGACAAATGAACTTGATTGACCTACATAAGCTTCCGCCTGGTTTGCTCCCAATTTCTCTGCCATCTTGACCGCGCGCTCAGCAATCTCAATGAGTTGTTCACTCATTTCACATACCTCCTACGGGTACGCCACGAATTCTCGCATGAGGACCTCCAGTCATTGTAGGAATACTCTGACCACCTTTGCCACAAGTACCTGCATCAAGTTCGAAATCTTTGCCAATAGCATCGATTTTCGGAAGCACTTCTAAAATGTTCCCTGCTAACGAAACATCACGGACCATCTGGCCCTTCTCACCATTTTCGATTAGATATCCATGACTGGCTTGGAACATAAATTGACCTTTTGCAGGTTGGGTGTATCCATAATTGAAACTACAGAGTAGTATACCACTCTTCGTATCTTCTATCAATTCATCGAATTGCCAATCTTTAGGCTCCATGAACGTGTTGCTCATTCGAGGAAGAGGTGGATGCATGAAAGACTGGCTTCTGGCGGATCCGTTGGGTTCCATATCTAATCTGCTGGAGGTTTCTAGACTATGCAGGAGTTCGTTGAGAATACCATCCCTGACGAGCTCTCGCTTTCGTGATTTAGTGCCTTCCCAATCATATTCATAAGACCCACGTTTTCCAGGAAGAAGTGGATCGTCGCTGATGCTTAAGAAATCCGGACCTACACACTCTCCAATTTTGTCTTCTAACACTGTAGAATGAGCTGGCCAATTGTCAGCCTCAGCAGCATGTCCAAAAGCCTCGTGTGTCAAGACTCCATTTAATATTGGATCCATAACAACGTCGTATATTCCGCCTTTTGCTACTTCTGAAGACAACAAGTCAATAGCAAGTTTGGCAGCTGTTGTGCCTATGTTTTGGGCGTCATCGGTTTCCATCTCCTCAAAGCCGCCACGTAATCCCACAGACTTCTGCATTCGTTGTCTGTTTGAACCTTCTTTCGCTGTTGGAACAGAAATGATTCTTGGAACAGAGTTCTGAATTGAAACATTCGTTCCAAGAGAATTAGCAATGATGAGTTCTGACCAGAGTTCTCCATAGATTGAACGTGTAGAAACGATACGTTTGTCAAAATCACGTGCTTGGTCATCTATCATCATGACCAGGTTCATCTTATCCTCAATCGATACAGAATCAAATGATTTCTTCGGACTCATCTTAAATTTTCCTTCAAAAGTGGGACCATCCATCTGAAAGTTCTCTTCCACTCGTTCGTGGGTAGCTAAGGCAAGCTTCGCCACTGATTGTCCGGTTGAACGCATACCTTTGGAGGTCAAATCAGTAGTCTGAGCAAATGCCCAAGCACCATCAATGAAAGCTCGAATTCCTGCACCCTTCATGCGCGATGCGATTGATTGCTTAGTGATACCATCGTTAATTTCGATGATTATAGTGGTAGTGTTTTCTATTCGTACATCAGCAAAACTAGCACCAATTTTGAGAGCTGCTTCAATTGCAGCTTGAGCAAGGTCCTCCATTGATATCGCCTTTGAAGTGACCTGTCACCAAGTAAATCGGATATAACTGATATGGCCTGTACATTCTGTCACCAATTATCAGAGTATCATTCCTAATGTTCCCCTAATAATACACGGGTTATTCTTGGATAAGTTCTTGATGAAAGTAGACTACTGGAGGTACTCAGTTGACTGAAGACCCCTCGCTTGGAAAATGTAAATCTTGTCAATCTAATAGAGCCACTCATATGTGCGAGGACTGTGGTGTAGTAATGTGCTCTGATTGCCTTGATTCAAACTCTAGCGAGTATACCGTATGCAGTAACTGTCATCACGCTCTAGGCAATCCAAACTTTGGAGAAAAGGTCGAAGAGTGTCCTCAATGCGAGTCTGAGAACCTAAGTACAGGTAGAAGGACTGTGGATATCTGTCCCAGATGTCATTCCTCGAGAGTAGTACTTCTCGAAGACAGGAGAAGAACTCTTGCACTTGATATGCGACATGCTATCATGAATATTCAATATGGTCACACAAAGCTAAGAGAGTTTACGAACAAACTTGTCGTAGCCAAGAGGTTGTTAATATCCCTAAGAATGGCTAATTTTCTCCATTATAGATGGATTGAAGAGAAAATCGAAGGAATCCAACAAGAATTACCAGCTATAAAGAATCGAATAGCAAGCCAAGCGGAAATTACAGCCAAGAAGATGGCTGCTGAAACCAAGAACTTCATCGATTACACACTCTGGAATCCCACCCAGTTCCCATTCATTGAGGGGATAACAAACAGGATCACAGAGATGGGGATTTACTACAAACAGAACGTTGACCAAGCGCTTGAGCCACTTAGAGGTATCTTGAAAGATGTTAGAAGACAACTAGATGGTCTTGAATACTACAAAGGCCAATTCACAACATTCTATGAGCACAATCAACTCTCAGTAGGAGAACTTCCTGTCTGTGCGTTACCAGACATCAAAGTTACAGGCAGTGATTTTCTAAAAAATGACAAAGCTCTTGGGACTCTATTCTTGACCAACAAAAGATTTCTCTTCATTGCTGAAATAGGAAGAGTCCGGAAGAAAATGGAAACTGTTTTCGACTTTCCACTTATTTATTTGAAGTCCATAGAGGAAGATGGTAGACTGAGAAAGAGACTTGTGCTCAAACTCAAACAGGGAGACCTCAAAATATCATGTTCAGACCAGACCAAGAAAGTCTTACCAGACTACGTTGAGATTGCCAAGAAATTTGACAAGTATGTTCAGACGGATATGCAGAGAGTGAGAAAGATTGAACAGCAAGATGTGAGTACTAGCGATGTCAGGCTCAAGATTGAAGGCATGGTATACTCACTCCTCTCAACAAAAACTCGCTCACAATATGATAGTGGGGACCCAATTACACGACCAGCTCCGAAACCCAGAATATCTGATTGGGACACTTCTCGTGCCCGTCCTTCACCATTTGGAAACTACTATAGACGCCCTGAAACAGTTCATGAAGAAATTGATAGAACTAAGGGTCGTTATGATCAAAGTTACAATCTACGACCTACTAATGATACGAGTCCAACGCTGAATACTCTACAAAGGGATGCAGTATCAATTGAGAACGCTCTCCAAGATACAGTGCTCATGCTACGAAATGGACAATTGATAGCTGAAGATTTCATTAGAAGATACAAAGATCTGATGAGAGATAATTTTCACAACAGAAGAGAGATGGAGCAAGTCACACGCAACTCACGGGACAGTCTCTGGTAAGCGTTACATTCCAAGCTCACGTTCTAATGCTTTGATATCCTCTTCCAATGAACCAGATTCACCTACGGGACCAGCGGCAGTAGCTTCTGCTAAACCGGCCTCAGCATCTATCTCTTGCATCGCAGAAGTCAAATCATCAGAAGTAATCTCCATTGAGGAATCAAGAGCTTCATCTGAAATGCTAGCTTCAATCTCGAATTCTTCAAGGCGCCGTGCAATCTCATCAACATTGGCAACAACTTTAGTCGCATCAGTGCCATCACCGAGCATCCCGAGAATCTTAGCAACTTCTTGAAGTGCTTTCGATGTTTTAGCTGAGGTCTGAGCCCTGTTTAGGTGTGCTAGAATCTTAAGTAGCTGTAGTCGAGATTTGTCAACAGATAGAGCATATCTCCTAAAACGGACCATCTCAGTGGCATATGTGCGGTAAGCTTCCTTTTGCCCTTCTTTACGTGCACGAACTGCGCGGGCTTTCGTGTCACGTTCTTCTTTCTCAAGCTTGTTCCTCTGACGAACCAGCTGTTTGGAAAGAATCCTAAGACGACTGGAGACCTCCCCTACGTCTGGTTTCTTCCGGCCCCAGGAGAATGCTTTTCTAATACTCAAGAATTTCACCTTGTTCAAGAGGATGTTATTCAAGTCATTCAAAGAGCAGATAGCGTTTAAACTTTCGCAGTTTACAAGCACTATAACCCCTTGTATATGAAAAGTAGGAAAAAAAGGTATGAACCGGGTATGACAGAAATTCTTAACACGTTACACACAGTGTTCAAATGAACTCGAATGGCAGGATCAGGTAGCGACCGGATTGACCAAGGATTGAAGAATCTCCTAGAACAAGCGATATCACTGGACCAGAGGGGTATGAAGAAAGAGGCTTGTCAACATTACCTCAAAGCAAGTAAGATACTCATCAAGATGTCTAATTCGTCGTCACTGCCCTCAGTCAGGAAACATTACATCGACCGAGCTCAAGAATGTGTGGATCGCGTTCGTTACATATCAGGAATAAAGAAGAAATCCAGAGGTCCTGTGGATGGCCTCGTGACTCCACCATCACTGGATGTTGGAACCACAGAACCTACATCTATCAAGGAACCTACAACCGAATCTGAGGTCGATGACGAAGCGAAAAAATTACAGGAAATGATTTCTGATACAATCCTCACGGAAAGACCAGCTGTCAAGATGTCCGAGGTTGCTGGACTTGCTGAGGCAAAGCAGGCGATTGATGATGCGATTCTTGCACCAATGAAGCATCCCGAGTTATTCAAAGGAAAGGCAAGACAGCCCTGGCGAGGCATTCTCTTCTATGGACCTGCAGGTTGTGGTAAGACCCTAGTTGCCAAGGCTGTTGCATCTGAAGTGAATGCAACTTTCTTCAATGTATCAGCAGCAAATATCGTGAGTAAGTGGTTAGGCGAGTCCGAAAGATTGGTGATGAACCTGTTTGAACTCGCAAGGAAGAACCAACCAGCAATCATATTCATTGATGAGTTAGATTCAATTGGGGTTTCAAGGTCAGGTGATGACGTTGGCGGAGAGAGACGACTAAAGACCCAGTTACTCACAGAACTTCAGGGATTAGCTAGTAAAGAGGATGAGCGAATCACGTTGATCGGGGCTACAAATCTTCCTTGGGAACTTGATTTCGCACTGAGGTCACGTTTTGAAAAGAAGATACATGTTCCTCTACCAGGAAAAGAAGCAAGGTCGTTGATATTTGAGATCCACATGGAAGATGTCGAAGTTTCGCCCACAATTGACTATGACGAGCTAGCAGACCTTACAGAGGGATACAGTGGCAGAGACATAAGTGTGGTTTGTCGAGAAGCCGCCATGGAACCAATTAGAGACCTCCAACGATCTGGTAGAATGGATGATGAACGGGAGATACTAGACATCCGTCCCGTGTCAAGGGATGACCTCTTGCAGGCGATAGAGAATATTCGACCTGCAACTCCCCCAGAGGATGTCAAGAGATACATTAACTGGGCGGAGGGTTCGTAAAGAGTGGGCGTCAAAGAGAGAAAGCGAGAGAAGTCTAAGACAGAAGAGACACCGAAACCCTCTGAGAAAGAGAAGACTGAATCATTTGCAGTTCTCGAAGAAACTGAGCTTGAGGAAATAACTCACATACCAGAGGTAGTTGTTGAGACTAAGGAATCAACATTAACCATCGAACCAAAACAGGTTGATGTTACACTCACAGAAGAGATTGCAGAGCCCCAGCTTGCAATATCATTTGTAAAGCCAGCATGGGGAGATGTTGACGAAACTGAATGGATGTATAGTGTGCCTTCAAGAATTGAGGATATGAAGCTCTGGGCAAACGAATGGTCGGATTATCTGTTGGAATGGACCGAGAACAAGAAAGTCCATGTCATGTCACTGGCGACCTTCATCAGTGAACCCCCGTTTAAAGATTTGAAAGATAAGGTTGAATCATTCAAACAGATTGCAAGTGTTCTAGTTGATAAAGAGGTCGCAGAATGGAGAGACAGGAAAAAACGTCAGCTTAGAATCTATTGGAAACCTCTTGAAGACTGGGCGGATTTGCTCTATCAATGGGCAATAAGAACAGGCAAACTTCGACTTGATGTGAAATCAATAGTCATACAAGAGTCTGCAGAAGATTTTGCAAGTCTGCCTGAGAAGGACATACACATTATTTTGACTTTGATGGTTGACAAACGACTTGCTGAATGGGTGGATATAAAGAAAGGAGCCATCATAATTTCAACAGATTGACTCAATATGCCCCAGTTGATCGAGGGTCAGATAAAGTGTCTCTTGCTCGTAGTCCGGGGAAGTAATAACGACCCCCAGTTGAGAACCTGATGTCTGCTACTGCCATTCCTGTTTCAACAAGACTTGACAGAACCTGTCGTGCATGGTCCTCAGACCACTTGAGTTCCATCATTACTTCTTCAACAGAAACAAAACCCTTTGCCGCAGCCAGATTAATCACATCAGCTTGATCGCGACGTAACTCTAGGGGTCTTAGTTCAACAACCTTGACTCCACCCTTGAGTGTCCGGATTCCTGGAATTAGTCCATGGTCAGCCACACGATTGACTGCTTCAATCACATCATTATACGTGACGGTCTCTAGTTCCGGAAGGCGTCGGACAACCTCTACAATTAGCTCTGCCAGACCCATCAAACCCTTTGAAGAATGCTCAGTGGCTACATCTAATATTGCGAGACCTACGTAATCGTAGAATTGGTCATTGGTCATACCCTGAACAGACCGTCTAGGAGAATGTTCACCGAGTTTTAGCAGTATAGTTGCATCAGGAAAGATCTCAACAATTCGTTCACCAGATATGAATCCACCAATGTCTTGGCCCAATCGTCTGAGATGCTCGATCTGTGAACGAACATCCTGAAGGAGTGCCTGCGATTCCCTCTGAAAAGACCTGGCATCAACGGACCCTAAATCGAATAGTTTCTTCAGTTGGTCCAGTGTGGCAATTGAAGCATAGAGTTCTGAATGGAGTCGCTCATTCATCAGATAGATTCCCTTTATTGTTATAGTCTGCACTAGGCTGGTAGAGTGATTAGAATTACTCGCGCTTTAAGAGAGAGTATTATCACCTATGGTGTTAACCTATCTCGGTCACGGGGTAAGAAAGTTGCTTCACGAATATTGTGGATATCGAGAAGCTGCATTGTCAATCTTTCAACTCCCAGTCCTATTCCTCCGTGTGGAGGAGCCCCATATTTGAACGGGTCAAGATAGAACGCAAAGTTTTCTGGGTTGAATCCTTTTGCTTTGAATCGCTCAACTAGTAAATCGTATAGATGTATACGTTGACTGCCAGTAGTAATTTCCATACCCTTGTAGGTCAGGTCAAAGCTCTCGGTCATCCCCTCATCAGTCAGACTTGGCATAGTATAGGCTGGTCGAAGTTCGAGGGGGTAATGTGTGATGAAGACCATGTCAGTTCCATATTTTTCTGGGAATATTTCTCTGAGAAGTCGTTCGCACTCAGGATCAAGGTCATCAGTTAGTGTAAGATCTTTTCCAGCCTCATTGACAAGGTCAATTGCCTCTGCGTATTTGATTCTCTTGAAAGGCAATGTCGGTATATCAAAATCAACCCCTAAAATCTCCAATTCTGCAGCTACATGTTTCTTGGTCTTGGTAAATGAATGATGAAGCATCTCCTCCTCCATATTCATGACATCTTCTACGTCACTAATCCAACCCATCTCATAGTCGAAAGAGGTGTATTCATTCACATGACGTCTAGTGTTATGCTTCTCCGCACGGAACACCGGAGCAATCTCGAACACTCTCCCAAAACCAGCTAGCACCATCAGCTGTTTGTAGAATTGCGGGCTCTGTGCCAAGTACGCTTTCTTCTCGAAATACTTGATTTCAAAGAGGTCTGCACCACCCTCTGTGGCTTCAGCGACAATCTTTGGAGAATGAATCTCGACAAAGTCGTTGTTCTCCAAGAATTCACGAGCAAATCGGACCAGACTATGCTGAACTCTAAAGATAGCATTTATTGTAGGTTTTCGTAGATCGAGTATCCGATGATTCAAGCGAGTATCTAATTCAATGTCGACCTTTCCCTCAACAACATCGATGGGAAGACGTTCTGCAGTATTTAGAATCTTGATTCTAGTTGGAATGATTTCAGCACCAGCTGCTACTTGTTTTGTCGCAACCACGGTTCCATGAACAGATACTGCAGTTTCAGGTTTGAGTTTCTCCGAAGTTTCAAAGACTTCCTCTGACACTTTCTTCTGAGGGATTGTGACTTGCACTATCCCATGTTCATCCCTGAGGATCAGGAACTTAATCTTCCCCTTATCTCTCAGAATGTGGGTCCAACCCATCAGGATGACTTCTTTCCCATCCAGGTCCGAAGTAATCTGATTACTGAAGTGAGTACGAGTCGCATCACCAATCTGTTCAGTGCCAGCCTTTTCATAGAAGTTCATTCTTCAAACCTCAGCCTGAGTTAATTGAGCTGAAGCAGGAGTACATTATGAGGTTTTTGGAAACCCCAGAATGAGAGGGTAGGCTACAGCTGTAAGAAATTTGGACATTTTATTATCTGTGCTTATATTCAATGGATAGAACAGTAAGGCGTAAAGTTGGTCTAGGACAAGAACCAAGTCCATGAACTAACTCTGCAGTCGCCGCGAGTTGCACGGAGACTGAAAACGCCTGTTGGAGAGGCCGTCAGACGTCAAAGGTCATGTACCTGTGATGCAGCCTCGATGAATCAGGAACCGAACATCGATTATGGATTGTGATGTCCAAGTCTGTATAAGTTTCGGGTAACGGTTGAAGATGGTCTGGGTAAATCCCAGACACCACCTTCTGGATCACAGTTCCCACTACATGGGTACCCGAACTAGCTCATAGACCCTCTCCCTCGCATCGTCCTTGTGCTCCTTTTCCCGAATAAGGCCTAGAGCCTTCAGTCGACTAAGTCCATAGTTAACCGTTCGGGGAGGAAGGAAAGTGCTGCTTATCAGGTCCTGCAGGGACATCCGGCGTTTATCCCTTAGTAGCACGTAAAGGAACTTTGCAGAAGGAGGTAGAGACAAGAATGAGCGTCGGGCAAAGGTGATCCCACCGTAAAATTGATGCATTTTTCATATATCATATACCTCCGTATAGTTTTGATTCAGACTTGCAGATTCATTGATAAGCCTTAGCATCAATAACTCAGTGATTTGAGGAGCTGACTTTGTAATGACTTCCAGTGAAGAATTGGATATCAAAGGTCATGGTGGTAGATCCCTAAAAAACAGATTCATCAGACAGTCTGATGATACCCAGAAAGTTGCTTTGGTTTTTCCAGGACTTGCATATGATTCCACAATGCCACTTCTTCATTATTCAATTCAAGCCATTATCGCTAGTGCTATCAACGTACTCACCGTAGACTATGATTACTCTAACAATCCGGAATTCTTGAAGCAATCAATAAGACCCCGGTCAGATTGGATGATTGGAGATGTCGAAGCCGCTCTCAAGGTTGTAACCGAGCAGGAGAATCAAGAAGTTGTCTGTTTGACGGGTAAGTCGTTGGGAACGTTAGCGCTGGGACATCTGCTCGAAACACACGAAAATCTCAGAGATGCTAAGACCATTTGGCTTACTCCATTGATCAAGAATCCAGAACTAATGGAACAGATGCTATCCCACATGAAAGATGCAGTATTGGTTATTGGAACTAAAGATGACCATTATGACAGTGACATCATAGACCGTTTGAATGCAACCACACTACTACGTGGGATAGTCGTAGATGGAGCGAATCACAGCTTAGAGATCGAAGGAAACGTGACAAAATCATTGCAGGTCCTGATGCAAATTGTAACGATCATTCAGCAGTTCCTTATCTAATTGATTCATGGTGGTTTTTGCAGGACTAGAACCCATTCACCCAACATGCGTTCGGGTCTTGGAATTCTGATGAAGTGACGAATCAGCTTTGAGAAGAATGTATTCTCAAGTTCAAAGCCAACACTTGAGGTTGCAATCTCAGATAGTATCTCATCCGACCGGACTTCAACTCCTCTAATGAGATTGTTTCCAATAGCGACGCAGTACCGACCACCAGGTTTCAGGACTTGAAACATCTCGGATAATTGCTGCTTCATATCCTCGAAGAACTTGAAAACGATAAACGATCTTCGTGGATCCTTTGCGTAGATCTGCTCTAAGATTAGGTCGAGGGTTTCATATCCAGACAATCGGAGGTTCTCATACTCATCCTTGTAAACGGTTTCAGTTCCGATGTACTTTCGCTTCACATGAGAGAGAGGTCCATCACCAAGGAGTCTAAGCCAATACATCTCCAACTGATGTGTTCTCGGATAGTCTACTGCATTAATGTAGGGGGGCGATGTAACTACCAGATCCATTGAATCGTTTTCAAGTCCTGTTCGAATAGCGTTCCCATCAGGAAGAAGAACATGTCCTTTGTTGAGTGTTTTAGCAATTCTGGTGAACTCATCCATAACAATTTGTTGACGGGACAGTGTTTGTGTAAATCTAGAAATTGTATCACCGGGATCTATACTCTTGACTACTTTCTTCCGCAAGACAGTCCGGGTGCAATGGGGATCAGCATTAGACACATCACGAATAATTGATGAAAGAACCACTTTGAAGAAATCATTAATTTCAATCTGTTGTGAAATCACAGAATCGATACTGTCTCGGATGATACCTAGCTCATTCAGGACAAATGAACGGAACCAATTATCCCGATAATTGAAATCTGGAATAATCGGCCTATACGTTTCTGAAGTAGCTAATTCCTGAATCTTCGTGTTGAGCGCGTCTGATTCAGATTCAAGTGATTCAGAATCAATAGGAGTTGTTTTGACCTTTGATATTAAGCGGGCTATCGGGTCAATATCAATCCCAATCCCTATCCGGTTATTCAGCATAGCTTCAAGAAGAGTTGTACCACTACCACACATCGGATCTAGAACGTAATCACCCTCTTCTGAGTATTTCCGGATGAGGTATCGTGGAAGTTCGGGGAAGAACTTTGCTGGAAATTTGTGGATTCCATGAGTTAGGTAAGACTGGTCGTTACTTATGATCAGGATACTTCCACCGTTTGGTATGTCGAAACTACTGTCGAGGTCTCCTTCAACTTCTATTGTGTCACTCATCGAATCGCGATTGTCAGAAGTTACTGAAAAGTCCACCTCAAAGCCGCCTTATCTTCATTCACAATACTAGTAGTGTGTGATTTAATCCTCCGCCTAATCAGATAAATAGTAGTCATCTCTTGAATACAAAGCCCTTTACTGGGCATGAAGAATGTTGAAGGAGAAAATAAACCGTATGTCAGATCTAAAGAAAATCGGAGACCTGCTCATCTTACTTGGTGGTGTTCTTGGCCTGGTTGAAGGAATCCTAAGGATACTAGGAAATTCACTTCTATCATTTCTACCATATGCAGACTTTGGTCTCGGTCCTTTGATTACAGGAATCCTCGGAATCCTGTTCTCATTGATAGCCCTAGTCAACAGTGGTACGATTAAAATCAAGGCTCTTGAGTTTAGCAACAAATGGCTGATCGTTTTGGTCATGGGGATATTGATGTATCTATTCGCAAGCGGCCTAGGTGGCGCTCTAGTAATCGTCGGCGCAATACTACTATTGCTATAGTTTAGGTTTGTTCAACACCAATCCATCTTGGGCTGGTGCTGAGCATTCCATTATCTTATTTTCATTTGCACGCTGAGATGGCTTTGTCAAGCCTATCAACCGCATCGTCTAACTCTTCTCTGGTTATGACGTAACTAGGAATAAATCGGACCACGTTTTGACCGCATCCAAGGACCCAGAGTTTTTGTTTCTGTACAGCATTTTTCACAACACTATTACGAAGTTTGGTTGCTTTCTCCTTAGATTTCTTATCTTTCACAAGCTCGATACCTGCCATCAGACCTATGCCACGAGCATCTCCAATGACCTCATGTTTGTCTTTCAGCTCATTGAACCGTTTCAGGAGGTATGCACCATTTTCTGCATTCTTTTTGAGAAAGTCACCATCCTCCATATGTTTGAAAATCCACAACGACAACAAAGACATCTTCGGTTCTGCAGAAAAAGTTTCAGAGTGTCTCGAAGCTCCAGTAAACATTGGTGAGGGACCAATTGAGGCACCCATCGGGTAACCTCCTCCAATGCCCTTACCCATTGAGATGTAATCAGGAACGACTCCATAGTTCTCAATAGCACACCATTTGCCAGTTCGACCCATTCCAGCTTGAACCTCATCAGACATGAAGCAAGTATCAATTTCACGTGTCAATTCGTATATTCCTTGAACAGCTTTCGCAGGAGGAACGAGAAGACCACCTTCTCCGGAAATCGGTTCCATAACAATTGCCGCAATGTCATCCCCTTCAACTTGTAGAGCATATCGCAAGGCCTCAACACATTCCAAACTGCAATCTTCAACATTTGTGTTATAGGGGCAACGATAACAATAGGGATAGAAAACACGAATTACATCTACACCTTGGGGAAAGCCAGATTTGTGTTTTGCATTCGAAGACGTCATAGCGAGTGCGTATCCAGTACGACCATGAAATGCGGGTCTGAATGAAACAAACCTACGCTTTCCAGTCAAGTCCATTGCTGATTTCATGCATCCTTCAACGGCTCTACCACCAGAGGTTGTGAAGACAACTCGTTTTTTGTGATCTCCAGGAGTGACTCCGGCGACACGTTCAGCAAGTAATGTCTGAGGAATAGCGTCAAAGTCCATCCCTGGTAGTTCCTTAACAACGTCATGAATACTCTCTTCGAATTCAAGATATGGCTTGTATCGGAGTCCAAAAGATCTTACAGCAACTCCACCCGTGACATCAAGATATTCTGTACCTTCTATATCAAATATCTTGACTCCTTCACCAACAGTGTGGTCGAGACATCCATAGACATCTCGATCTTGAGTTGTTATGGCTAGAGCTTCAGCACCTCTCTTCTTCCAATAATTATTGGTCATATCTTCATGATTAAGATTGTAACCTAGATCCTTGAGGATTTGGATGTGTTTTTCTTTCATCTCTACAACCGTCCGGGGGATTGAACAAGCGTTTGAGGAACACACCCCTATTATCTAATTTGTGATTTCGGATGGACTTCCATTTTCCGACTATTTTCTGAATAGAAGGAGTAGTCCACCTAATAGAATCATCAAACCTACTATCCCGCGTCAGACCGAGGTAATACACACACCTGTATTGCTCAGAGAGCATGGTCGTATGACAATAAGTCAGTATTCTATGAGGTGACAGACACGAGACATTCTACCTATGACGGGAATAAGAGCACTGAACGGTCTGTACGACTTGATAAAACCGAGGGACACATCATCATCGAGGGAAGAGCATATCCAGCAAAAGAGATTGTGGAGGCTCTTGCTCAAAGTGGATATTCTGAATTAACAGCGGTTGGTGATTCACTTGTCCTTGGAAATCGACGTATCAGCCCGATATTCAAATCACGTCAAGACAGAGCAATGGCATCCCTCTGCCATAGTAGTCTTTCTTATTGCTGCCCACTAGGAAAAAGATGTGCTGAAAGGGATCGAGCTCTAGAGGTTTTAGGATTAACACTTGACGAGTATGAACAGCTGAAGAGCGACGCCCACATCAAGTTCGTCGAAACAGCGAAAGGTCTGTCCAATCTTGACCCAAGTTGGTCACAACAAGCTTCGGGGGAAAGACTTGCGAACCATCCAGCAACCGACCCAGGTTATGGCACTGATGACTATCGAAAGGATTTCGAGGCATTAGATAGGACAATGGAATCATTGACGACTCAATATGGAGATAATCCTGATTCTTGGCGTAATAATGATTCAAAACCATCCTCCGAGACCCATCAATACCAGAGTAGGGATAGCCGAATTTTCAGCGGAGATGATAGCCGAAAGGCCTGTAATAGGCAACTAGATGAGTCCATTGAAGGTATTGGTTCTCTATTTGCTCAAGGAGAGCTTAGTCCATTCACTGATGATGCACGTAATGAGAAAGACGACAGTAGTTTCTGTTTCTCATGTGGCAGAAGTATCAGAGCGGAAAATAGAGTGTGCCCCTACTGCAGTGCTAGGCAGTAATCTATTAATAATTACCAATTGCACTCTCTCGTCGACGAGAGTAGTCCGAAGGATAATGAAATGTTGAAACAATTCTGTCAATACCTACATCCTTGCCTAGTGCTTTCAGTTCCTGTAGCTGCTCTACTGTTGTGACGCCCCAGCGGAATAAAGAGGCTCTCCCACCTCGTCGAGTGAATTCGTTGACGAAATAGAGTGATTCCACTAGTTCACCATATTCAGAGCTGCCTTTTGTCGGGATATCTGGTGACCATGGGAAGAGATTAATCAATACATTCCTGGTAATCTCACCAATTCGAGCATAGTCATATCCGTATTCGCTTCTCGCGCCCTCTGACAGCCCAGTTTCAGGATCAAGTAGAACTTCAACTGAAATCTTCAATGGTTGTTCTCTGTCAGATATTTCATCTGACTCAACGGCAGCATCCTGTAGATATTGTAGACCTGCGTGAACTTTGTCACTGCGGAATTCATGCCACTTCTCGTGGTATTCGGAGTTTTCAGTCAAGTACGCATAACTCAACCGATCTGGTTCTTGGTTGACCATTGGAGCGAATTCATTCCTACAACGTTCGCAGAAACAAAAATGATCACGGATGAAACCAGTTCCAAAAAGAAGAATCTCATTGATAGGATAGCTTCCAATCTCTTTAACAATCTCAGCTCCGTATTGCCAGAACTCTTCACGGTTGGGGCAGATTTGGTGTTCCATCTTAACATTTTGATCATTCATAGTCTGATACTTTGGATCGCGAGCAAACCACCCATCAGTGTAGTAGTCCATACCCACAACACCATGAATATCGAGAGCATCATTCAAACGAACCCATTCTTCGAAGAAGTTAGTATGTTCTTCATGAACAGGGGCAGTCTTGCTTGGGTACAATGTATAACCGTCTGGACCTTTCCCAACGATTCCAACATCCTCTATGTAGGAGGCATATGTTGAGATGAAATCTTTTGCTGACAGCTCTATGTCTTCGGGCTTGAACATAATTAGCATCTTCTGCATGAAGAATTCGCGATAATTTATCTCCATTATCATGTACCCCGTCGAAATCGGTCTGAGAATTGTTCTCGCTCTGCTTGCGTGTATCAAGTCACGGCTATAAGAATTTCTTATTCAGACCCTCATCTTAAATCCTGTGCTAAAAGAACTGGTCCAGAGTCGTGAATCCTAGAAACTCGTCAAAATCGAGACCCACTGAATCAAGAACCTGTTCAAATACACTCTTCAATATGTCAATGTACGCCTCCTTATCAATCCAGTAGCTTTGACCTTTGGCAAGTTCTACCGGAATCACAGTATCCTGACCTTTCGTTTTGATGTACGAAACTATCGTTCCGGGTAATGCTTTAGTCGGATCATTCGTAACTTCAACTAATTTCTTTGCCGCTCGAACATGTGGAATATCAGTGTCGTAGGCATGTAGTGGTTTTGTCAACTGGATTCTAAAAGCCAGTTCTTCAGGAGTGTAGGCATCACCTTTTCCTTCTAGTCGGTCGATGACGTAGTTCACAATCTCCCGTATTTCATCTTTCGCAGCTTCAAACCCATCCGAATCGTCAACTCTACTGAGAACTTCTAACATCTTTTTGAACGCATTCTGAGCAAATTCAGGAGTGTTACGTTTTTTTCCACTTAATCCTTTGACCTCTACCTTACCATCTTTGTACACGCCAATGTAGTTCTTCTTTCTGTCAGACAATGCGACATACTTGTATGTCTTCTCAACCTCAAGATCAATTCCTAGGTCTGTGCTGGACCACGCAACAAGCTCCTCTTGTTGTTCCTTTGAGGGATTATCAAGAAACACTGAATCAGTATCCCCATAGAGCACCCTAATTCCCATGGACTCTGCCTTCGTTTTGGTCCTTTGAATTGCATCACGGCCATAAGCAGTCACACTCTCTGCAGCTGGCATGCAAAACAGTTCGAAGTGAGGTGCACCTGTAACACCATACGAATTGTGAACTATGAGCCCATTTGTTGAGACAAACCAACCATTTTCAGTTTCGATATCATAGACTGACTCGGTATCAAGAGTTTCTATTGATTTCACTCGAATAGGATATGTGCCATTGAATTCAACCAAACCTCTTCCTTTTCGTCGATATTTGTGTCCCTTAGTGTCCACAATTCTAAACATCTCGTCATTATTACTTCTGTGAATAGAAACGTATCTGCCTAATGATCCGAGAACCATTACTAAATCGTCAGTTAATTGCTTACTTGCTGTGCTATATCGCTTGTTCCCTCTTATGTTGAGATTACCATCGCCTTTGAAATATGCGTCAATCAGAATGTTTGCATTGTGTTTGTCCAAAAGCCAGATGGGAATGCGCTTGTTTTTTGCACCAGAACCGCATAAGCTTTGTACTAGACGCTGTAAGATATTAGAATGAATTACAAATTGTTTGCCACCGTATTTTGCCAAAGGCCAATCCAGATTGTCAATGATTGATTCAATTTCGGTGCAATTATCTGGATTGTGAACCTCACATTGCGATATGGAAATACGATTCTTATCGGCACTTCCCTCTGCAATGTACCAGCCCAAGAATGAAAAGAAATCTTTCGAGAGAGGAAGAACACTGTTCATCCACCTTCCAGGATAAGTTCCAATTTTAACTGAAAACGTGAACCCGTTTAGAGCCGCATCTTTGATTATTCTTCTTTCATTTTTCGGTAGTCCATCCAATTCCACTTTGTATTTTTTCGAAACTTTGGAATAACTAAACAAACGATTGATAATTTGGATCAGTTCATCATCCGTTTCCTGATTTGTTCTATAAGATCGTGTTTTGTACACACTTCTAGATACGGCAATGAACAAGTCCCTAGTGTCAATTATATCAGGTAGGAAAAGTTTCTTCGGGGATGATTTTGATAGAGGTATTTCGTGAAGTACGAGTAGATCATCCTCTTTCTCTATATCCTCAGCAGCAATCTCCCGAATACCCATATCGGGATATCGAATAGTTTTGCCAAGAGGATGCTTTGGTCGTAGCACTGGAAGTACATGGTTTGGAGTGCATTTTAGGATTCTGCCATCGTGCAAAGTAATTTTCAGAAGTTTTGATTTTCCAGTATTCGAGAAACCTCGAAGGGGCGTGAAGATAGGAGTACCAAACTGACTTTCGGAGAAGTCGTTTTGAATTGAAAGAATCTCTAAGTTCTTCCAATCATCTGCTATTTCACTGATTCTTCGTTTATTTATAGATCCATCATTAGTTCTAACTATAACCTGTTCATCAGATGGTAAGCACGCGTTGACAAACACTTTGAGAGCCCTTTCTACGACCGAATACCAGTTTCTGGTCTGCTCATCAAGAGCACTATCTTTGCTCTTAGGTTTGAACCACTTTACTCGAGTATCTCTGAAGAATCCAATAGTCTTACTAATCATTCCAGTCTTTATTTTACAGGTCCAGTGATCGGTCTCAGGCACTTGATTGTCAGTACCGTTCTTGCACTCCTCGTGGGGACAGTCTACGGTCTCGTAGCTAATGTTGTGTGTCTTCATGATTGTGGGATATAGACTGGCAAAGTCCAACACTGTAGCATTGAAATGTACTCCAGCGATTGGATCGATGACAATTGCACCCTTGAACGCTTTACCACCGATTGTAGCCTCTGTTTGAGCGTCTGCTTGCTTCACGCTGTCAATATCAATACGTCTAGGTATTAGTATGTCATTTGACCGATGCTCCTGTCTGAAAAGTGACTGAATCCAAGAGGAAATGTAGAACCTCGTGACGTCATCCATAGACATTCGAGAGATTCGCATCAGCAACACAATCAGACGAAGTAAGAGGTTGTTCTCGAACTGCGTGAATTGCATCACTAAGTCGGCATCTAGCCAACAATAATGAGCAAGCTCATGGTAGTCGAGTTGTGAGATGTCAGTACTTAGTTCTAGCTTCTTGGTTCCCAAGACACCCTCCGCAATAGAGTCAAGATTCTCTCTTTGATATGCTCCTGAAAGAGCGTAGATTTTGATAGACGGATTTCCGAAGAACTTGTAGAGGTCAACGTGGACACCTCGAGCAAGCAACGCGCGTTCACGTCTTGGGTCCTGATTTCCTCTCAACGAAATTGGACAATACTTCCCCATATCAATCCGTAGTCTCTTCGCTCGATTGTGAAGATACTTGAGGTCGAATGAATCACCGACAAAAGTCAATACAAGTGGATACTGGTCAATTATCTTGAAAGCTTCGACAAGCATCTCCGCCTCATCATCATAAAACACAGTTTCTAGATTAGAAGGAAAGTCCTTACTTTTCTTACCTTCAGGGTGCCCCTCTCTTTTCAAGACAAAGCACTTGTTATACTCTTCATTGTCTGAGAGGCCTATCGCAGTTATCGGGTTCTCTGCGGTATTCGCATCAGGAACTCGATTGACAACGGGTGTATAAACCTCAATATCTATTGCAATACGCCAAATGTCCGGAACTTCAGTGAAGAACATTGGTGAGTATTCTGCTATGATTGACTCGAGGCTTGGATCATCTTGGATTGTCTTCTTGAACTGCTTTAGGGTTTTAGCATCAACATCAGGAGGGACTGGAATAAGGTCACCATTCTCAATCTTGTACATTAGTCCGGGAACGAGGTTATTGTCGTAAGTATAACACAACTGATACCGAATAGCAGCCTCCCAAGCTAGACTAACACCAGTACTCTTCTCAGAAAACAAATTCCTAATGGAGTCTGAACGACCTCCAATCGCTAGAGGATTATCACCAATGACTTTGGTCATCGTCACTGTTTCATCTCGAAGAAGATCATACAACTCCACCTCCTCAGCTCCAACAAAACCACGATGTCGACTCGCTTTTGATTTGACCTCCTCAGAGGACTGGTCAGTGTAGAAATAGGGCTTGTGACCTGTGTTGTCAAGCCAGAAGAAAACCTCCTTAGTATCAGGTCGGTATAAGCGAACAATAGCTTTGTTGTGTGGTCCTGAGTAATCAGTTGAGAGTAGAAATGAAGGTGGAAGGTCTTGTGGAAGTTCACGTGTGCCTACTTGACCATGAATTACATCATCTTCATTTGCTTCGTTGCTTGGAGAGTTGTCAGAGGTGGCATCAGGAATAATAGCATCAGGACTAGGATTGGACTTATCTGATACAGCTTTAGGCGTAACCTCGGTCTCCTCAGGCGAAGGCTCCTCTCCTTCAGAGAAGAAATCTTCTAGAGAAGATTGTCCTTCTTCAGATGGGTTCTCATCCATTGGCAATGCCACTCACAGCCTAAGTGGGCAGTTTATCCCTGATAAGCACTTCCAATTGTGAAACGAATCCGAGTCCTTCATTAGTCCAGGTGCTTTGATTCTAAGCATGGTACGGTCAATTCAGACTGAAGCGAAACGAGTGATATTCGCCCGTATGGAACCAGGGGAGGATGTTCTCGAAACAATCGAAACGGTCGCAGCAGAATACAGAATAAGATCAGGTCAGGTCACTCTAATTGGAGCCATCTCAAGAGCCACACTAGGATACTTTCACATTGAGGCTAACGAATACCGAGATTTCACCGTTGATGAAGATGTTGAAGTCGTTTCGTGTATAGGGAATATCTCTACTCTCAATAACAAAGCCATGGTTCACGCTCACATGATTGTGGCTGATGAAGCTGGCAAGTGTTATGGAGGTCATTTGATGTCGGGATGCAGGGTCTCGGTCACTATTGAATTGGTTATCCTCGAAACAGCTGAAGAACTGACTAGAGCACGAGATGAAAAGACTGGTCTTAACCTACTCAATATCACCTAAGCTGAATCACGAATCTTCTTAGCCATACTGTCAAGGTCGTTTCTGTCAGCCATCGAATCACGGTGGTCAGGCGGAAACTTGAATCCAAAAAGTGCGCCCTTACTTCGTGGAATAGCATGGAAGTGTAGATGAGGGACTTCCTGTCCTGCACCTTCTCCGTTTGCTACAATATTGATTACGCCTTCCTCTCCAGTAGCTTTCTTTACTCTCTTCGTCAAATTTACAAGTCGTCTTGCTAAGTGGGCAACAACATCCTCGTCAACATCAAACATGTTTACAAAGTGCTTCTTAGAAATCAGTAAACTGTGCCCCTCATTTATCGGGAATGCATCCATGAAAGCTATGCAGATGTCATCCTCGAAGATGATAGAAACAGGGATTTCGCCACGAACAATATTGCAGAAGATACAGTTCTCCTCGCTCATGTATATTTATCAGCCACTACAATGAAATAAAGCATTCTAAGCACATCGACGGAAGTCTCATTAACGCAAATTCAATGCTTTGATGATATTCTATAGGTAAGGTGTAAAGCGTGAGCGGAAGGAGAAAGAAGATTCTCTTCGACCAGACGCAGAACGAAAGAGGTAGACTGGACAGCACATATTCCGACCTCGGGCAGCTGCTAACGGATAATGACTTTGACGTAGAAGCCTACACGGAGTTCATAATCCTAGCAAAGAATCTCAAAGATGCAGCAGTAATGGTCTTCGGATGTCCAAACAGCTCGAAGCTCAGATCTGCGGAAATTACTATTCTCAAGAAATACGTTATGAATGGCGGGGGTCTGATTCTTCTTTCACTCTCAGGTGGCGACCGCGGTCTGATGAATAACCTTTCCAAGATTGCATCTGAATTTGGAATCTCCTTCGAAAACACTGCTGTAAAAGATGAACGCAATAATGCAGGTTTACCAACAATGCCCATTGTATCAGATTTGATAGCACACCCTTCAACAGAAGATGTGAAAGACCTTCTAATACCCTCAGCATGCAGTCTCAAAGTAACTGGTAAAGCAACACACATTGCTGTCACTGCTGAAACCGCAGATCCATCAAGAGCTGTTGTTGTTGCGATTGCAGAACCTGGTAAAGGCCGGGTGATGTGCATCGGAAGCTATGAAGTATTCCGCAAAGGGGGAGGTCTCAAACACAAAGGGAACGCCACTTTTGCTCTAAACGCTTTCAAATGGCTCAGTGGCGAATTCCAGATGGTAAAACCTAGTGCTGTCGTGAAAGGACAGATGAAAGCAGAGAAGAAGAAAGATGAAGTAGCAAGTCTTGCAGCATCTGCAGAGCTCGAAAAAACTCTGAAAAGATTGGTCAATGCCGTCTTTGATCTTCAGAAAGATATCTCAAAGGTTAAGCAACAGGTGTCAAATGTAGATAATAACGTAGAGATGTTAAGGGACCAGTTCCAAGATTTCGCAGAGAAGACCCAACAACAGTTGGGAGTGATGATTCCGGCCAAGCAGTTTAAGACCGCAGATGAGAGCAAGACCTCGTCAATTGAAGCAGATGTAAAGGCTCTAAAGAAAGAGCTCAAGTCTGTTGAGCAACTTCGTAAACATATAGAGAAACGTCAAGCTGCTGGTGCTATGCCAGAAGAGACCTTTACTGAACAGGTTGGCAAACTAGATAGTCGTATCAAGAGCTTGAAGAAGAAGATGGATAAGAAGCAAACAGAATTGGAAGATCTCACAACCAAGCCTGAATAATCATTGTTCAAACCCGGGTTTCTGTTGATGCACTCGTTTACACACCACATCTGAACCTAGTGAGAATGCCGTGTGAAATACATAAGCTATCATCATCTAGGGATTTGTGCATCAATTTCCTTAGATTGAGGTACCCGCGTATCAATTATGCCACTACGAGTATGGACTAGTGCCGTAAGAACTACAATGAGATGAACTATTACAGCACAAAGGCAAAGGATTCCAATCATTTGGAGAAGCTGATTTCCAAGTGAGAACCACAGATTCAAACCAAGAAAAATCCCACCCAGTAGAAGGATATCGGCAACAAATCGAACATATAATTTCGAGTCAATAACAAGTGAGCAAGCCCAGATTGTGACAAAGATTCCAGCCAGAGCCAAAGACTGTCTCTCAGAAACTAGGACCACATTCCAACTCGCAATATAAGTTCCAATTCCAAAAATCCAGAGTGCCGCTGCGGCCATGTATGACAAAGATTGAAGGGTGTCATTAAGGTCAGATGTGTTACCAAGACTTAGGGAGATAGCAACTAGCTGAGGTCCAAGAGTGATTGCTATTCCTACAACGAGTAGTACTGCGAGACCTACAACCAGATTAACCCCAACTGCAAACACACTAATCCATAATCCATAAACAAAGAGAGAGAGTCCAACTACTATTGTGACAATTCTAGACAACCAATTAACAAGAATCGACTTCTTTGTTTCGGAAGATATGGATTCAAGTGATAGTGTGCTATAAGAAATTGGAATCCGTTTCGTGACCATTTTCAACAGACGTTTCAAATAATCATAGAGATAGTCGAATAATGGAGCAATTAGATAGAGTGCAAATATGAGGATCACATAAACCATGTAGAAATTGCGGTCAGGAATCAAGATCATGAGTGTGAATGAGATTGGTAAGAGAGCCATTGATGCAGAGAATGGAACGTGTTCTCCAGTTCCGCGAATCATTCTAGCAGAGGAAAATATCGAGAAGAATGGGACAATCGCAATGAAATAGTACTTGAAAACCCCTCGAGCGCCTATGATGTTTACAAGCAACATCATCATGAATGTCATGAAAAGAATTCTACGGAGATATTGTTTCTCCTCACCATTAAATCGATCCTTGAGTAACATTACTCCCAGAAATATAATCACGCTGAATATCATCGGACCACCTGAAATGATGATTGAGTCCAACAATTCTGCTTGCTCAGGCAAACCAGCCATAATCAAAAGAACTTGTATTCGCTGAGGTACATTATACGGTGGAGCGTCAACAAAGTTGCCTTCGAATGAGAAAGAGCCCAGCGCGAGACTCCAATAATTCAAGAAATCAGGTTGTGCGAGAAGAAATGGAAGCATCACTGCACCAATAAACGAGAGGACTACAATGACACTAATTGCGAATCCGTGAAGGTCAAAATAATCTGTCAGTGTGTCTTTGATTGGTTTTGATTTAGGCTTCTCGTCAATATCTTCTAGATTTTCTTTCAAATCACCATTTTTTTGCGAAGAATCCTCTTCCTCTAGAGGTCGGTCCCGACGTTTCACAAGAAGATACACAATCAGAGGTACACCAAGAAACCAAGCACTTTGTTTGAATAATGCAGCACTGACAATTAGTAGAGTTCCAATGAGTCGTTTTTCGCGAATAAGCATGTAGAACCCTGCGAAAAAGAAGAAAACAAAGGGTGCAGGATTAAACCAGAGGAAATCAGTGTGGTATAGAATCAGTGGATTCAGCAGATAGGTTAACGCAGCAACTTCTCCAACGCGTCGGTTGGAGGATAGCTCCTTGGCAACTCCATAGATTGGAAAGGCAGTAAGAAACCCAAATCCAGCTAGTAATAGCCCAATACCCCAATTCCCCCAACCAAATAGGTTTCCGAGCCATATGCCTGCTGCATAGAGGTAGGAAGTAAAGGGAGGGAACATGTGAGCACCATTCTCGTTGGTGATTCCATTCAGCTCAAGATATCCAAACTCTGGAGAATACGGCATGGAACCATAGAGGAAGTTGTACCCCCAGTGGACATAGTAGAACGAATAGTCACTGTAGCCCTCTACCTGATACTCAATTGCATATCCAAAGATAGTGACAGTATCAGGATCTGGAAATGGACCTAACCAAGAAGTGCGTGAGGTCCAACTTACTGAACTAGTATAATCAATTACTGCGGCGTTGAACACAATGGCCCACACAATAAACCCAATGACCATCACAGATATGAGAATTCGATTCTCAATTAAGACCCGGGTCATGCGTTGTCCAGTCCGATATAGTAGACTGTCGATTGTTCGGCTAATTTGGCCAACAATTCTCGTACCATATCTACCGGCAAGCATACCGACTTGGCATGTTCATTCACTGATTAATATTTGTCCCAACGCGGTCTACGTCTTCAATACTGCATTACTAGCTGTTCCAGTCTTAGACACTTCAATTACTGGGACACCTTCCCACCCTTGAACGTCCGTGTGTGTAATCAAAAGAATCTGCTCGAAACTCTGATCATTAACAAGGGTTCTAACTACAGCTTCACGCCTTAATTGGTCAAGACCTCCAAGAGGTTCATCAAGAAGAACTGTCCGCACTCGAGGCATCAGTATGGGACTATCTTTCAACGGACGAATGCTACTCATTGTGCGACTTATACCCAAACGTAGGCCTAAGCTTATTGCAGTTCGATCACCGTAACTCAGTTGTGATGTCTTCTTCCAGGCTTTATCCCGTTCATCCCATATCTTCAATATCAATCCAGGGCCTGAACGACCCTTGGCGGGTGTTGGTATGAGATCAATGCTGGTGTACTGTTCATTTGTAAACGACCGGATATACGAATTAGTAGCCCCACGAATGATTCCAATGAGTCGCTTCTGGAAGACGAAATCAGTGACAAATCCGTTAACCAGTTTTCGCCTAACATACTTAGCATGTTCGCTAACACCCTTAAGCTCTTCAATGTCCGTTCTGCGTTTTTCCATCTCAGTTCGTTTGCCTTCGAGCTCGGAAATTTGAATTTCTTCACGGAGGATGTTCTCATCGGCTTCTGATGTGTCAGTTTTCAAGGATTCAAGAGTTGTTTCTAGACGAGTGACCTTATCCTGTAGATCTAGTAAACTACTTACATCGTATTTCTTGAGTATATCCTTGACTGTCTTGATTTTTCTACTCTTTAACACTTCAGTGAGTTCGCTAACAGTATCTTTTGCCTTCTTCTGTGCATCATCGATTTTCTTCTGGGTTTCAGCTACACGCGTTGTTGCATCATCAGATCTGGAAATTTCAAATAAACGCGCCTCAAATGATTTTGATGTGGTTACATGTTGAGCTCGTTCATTCTCAAGCTGTTTCTTTCTGGTTCCCCCTTTTTTGATGATCGTCTTGTATTCGGTGATGAGTTTCTTTCTTTCTGAGCCTGAGAGAGGTTTTGAACACGTTGGACATGCTATTACATCATCAGTCCCAGCGGTTTCAAGGATCTGTATCTTTTCTTTTAGATCTGTGCTCGTTCCACTGATTTTTCCAATCTCTTGGTCAACCTTTTGCTTTGTTTCATCAGTGGTTTTCCTCTCAGTCTTAATTCGTGATGCTTCTCGTTTGAGAGATTCAATCCGAGCATTGATTGTCTTCTTATTTGCGCTTACGAGACCAGCTTGGGCTAGGTCTTTGTCAAGTTGTTGTGTGTCAGTTTCTATCTCTTTTTTGTCGTTCTCCAAATTAGTGTTCAATTGATGGATACGTTTGATAGAATCAATTTCAGGCAAAGCTCCGAGAAGCTTCTCTACAGTTTTGATCTCCTTATCCTTTGATTCCTGACCTTCTTTATAGTGTTGGATTCTTGCATGATATTCGGCAATCTGTTGTTGGATATGCTCCGGTCGCTGGTAATCTGATTCAAGTGTATCAACTCTCAACTTGAGGTCATTCTCAAGCTCTTCAAGATGCCCAGTCATTTGATTGAGAATTTCAATATCGTAAACTCTAACGAGGAGGTTTCGTAGGACTGAGGGTGTGGCATTCGCAATGACTGCAACCTCTCCTTGGCGTACCAATAGTGTGCTTAGAGCCTGTTTTAGTTCCAGGCTTAGAACTTCATCTAGCTTCGTCGCGACGGATCGGCTCTTGTCTGCAATCCTTTTCCATGACTTACCTTTCTTTGTGAAAAGGACTACAGCCATTCCATCAGCGGAGTTGTATGAACGATCAATCTTGTATTGAGTACCAGCTACTTGGAATGTGACTATGACCTGACAATGGGTTGACGCAAAACTGACTAGTTCATCATTCGTAAGACTCACAGAGTCTGCACCCCAGAGACCCCAGAGAATCGCTTCAAAGAGAGAGGATTTTCCTGTTGAGTTTAGACCTTTTATCAGTATCAATCCATCAGGAAGATTGGTCTCCTCATCAGGAATAGTGAGATCACGGAATGGTTTGAAGTTTCGGATCTGTAACCGGAGAATCTTCAAGAGTCATCCTCCGTTACCGATTCAGAGTTCATCTTTCCTTCACGCTTGCCAACTGCGTATTCGAGAGACCGTACAGCGATTTTTGTTAGCAGTGATGTGTCCAGAGTCTTATCAATGTCTAACGTTTCCAGATAGGCACGGAAGTCTTCCTCAGGGTCTTGGATGAGATATTCTGACTCTATTTCTGGGTAAGAGGCTGATACAAATTCTTCATCGCCAATCCGCCGAACAACCCAAACAAATTGAGCAACATTGAAATCGCTCTCTTTTGAGAGAATCTTCATCCTAAGAGATTCAAGTGCCATTCCCAGTTCAAATGAACTCAATCGGGAAGATTTACCTTCAAAAATCAATCGCACTCTCGCAGCAATCTTTGGATTCCAGGATTCTTTTAGTCCTTGGTTAGTGATTAGTTCGTAAATCTTGTCAGAGATTGATTCAACAGTGTCATCCAAATCAATTGTCAGTTTTTCGTTGATGACAGAACGTTCATACTTGAGGTGGTGGGGTGTGACAATAGAGGGTTCACCTGCTTTCTCTATATCCACAATGATGAATCCTTTCTCGTGACGAACCTCATCGAATCTCCAACGTTCTGGAGAACCTGCATACCAGGCTCCAGCTGATTGTTTGTGTAGATGGTGATCATGTCCAAGTGCAATATAGTCATAGCCCATCGTGAAAATACTTTGGTGAAGTGTTTTGTCTAAGTCCATTCCGTGAGCAAGTGCGATTGTGGGTTTGTCTATGTCACGACCCTGATGTGTTGTAATCCAGTCATCGAACCGGTTTAACATATCACCAGTCTTCTCTAATACTGCATGATCGATAAATGGGAAACAAAATACATCGAGCTTGTCGTACGAACGCGTGAGAGGTTTGTTTTCACTGATAGCTCGTTTAAGATCCTGCTGAGTTGCCACATCCAGTCCAGGAACTGCGAGTTTCAAACTGTCCAGAAGAGAAACTTCGAGTAGTCTGTAGAGACCGTGGTTTCCTTCAAGGATGAGGACCGGGATTCCAGTCCGTTTAATGAAATTCTGCAGCACTTTGATTGCGGTCTCTTGAGCCACAACAGGTGGTTGAGCTGGATTACCCTCCCAGGGCGAGTTATACAGATCACCAGAATGAACGACAATATCAACTGGAGGGTTTAGCTCAGCAATTGTATCAAATAGTTCTTGGAATCGCTCATAGAAATCATTCTCCAGAAGTTGAGCCCGCATCTCTTGTCCCCACACATTGTGTCTGATTCCAGCTTTGGGTTTAGAACCAAGATGAGTATCAGAAATGTGTGCGATTCGTGTCAAGAATATCCCTCAGAGAATATGTTCCTCACTTTTCTTTGACCTTTTCTCTTTGTATCGGTGTTTGTCCCTCACATAGACCTTGTCAAACAGTGGAATACGGACAGGAAGAGGTAATTCGCGATAAGACTGAGTCACAATGGCCTCACCTCGTGACATGACACGAAACTCATTCTCGAATCCTGAAATATTCACACTGGCATTCTCGATACAGGCTCTAATCTCACGTTCATTACCCAACCGGAGGTTGATTTCAGTATTCATCTGACTTAGAATCACATTATCAAGGACACTCACTTGCTGACTTACCACGAGTAATCCAATGTTGAACTTCCGACCTTGGCGACTGATGTCTTTGAAGACAGACTGGCCCCGCATTAATTCCGGATTGAGGATAGATGGAGCCTCTTCCACTGTAACTTGTATCACAGGAAGAGTTCGAGGATCACGTACTGGAGATTTGTTGTCAACCCCTCCGTAACCATAGAATGTGCGTGCCCTTGCTTTGACCCTGCTGAAAAATTTGCTTGGTAGTCTCTTCTCCCCCTGTCGTTCAAAGTCACCCAAGTTACCACTGCTCTTGAGTGCTCTACGCATATCTGAAAGTGTCCGAGTAACAACTGTAGTGAGGAGGAACTGCTCTACGTCTCCCATCAGACTCGTATTGATCACCAATATCCTACCGGTCTCCATGGCAATGTAGATCTCGTCCAAGGTCGATGGTAGGTTTTTCACGCCATCTTCAACAAAGATTGGTGACCGCTGAATCATCCCGAGCCGTCGTTGTACAGCGCGGATTGTGATAACAGGAGACTCTGGTGTTCCCTCGGTCATGTCTAGAATTAGGCGAATCCAATTCGCTCTGTCTCTTGAATATGCTGCATCTATGAGAGCTACCATCTGAGATGTAAATTCCATAATCGAGTAGAGGTCTCTAGGTTTAATCTCAGACCAGAATATTCGGATTTCCTTAGCATATTTCCTGATGTTCCTCTGAGTGGCACTTTTGTGGGTAGTGAGATAGTAGAAATCACCAATCACTTCTTTTCGAGTTGAAGTGCTCATATCCTCAACAACATCCTGAATGCCATATGTGTCTGTACCATTGGCAAATTCGTCATGCGGATCGATACAGAAGGCAGAGATTCTCTGATGATTCTCACTCGGATTTTGGAAAGCATTGAGGTTGTTGTCTATCATAGACTTGATGAGCACCATCATCAGGTTGCTTTTACCAGATCCTGTTGAACCAAAAATACCAACATGCATGGGAAGGTTTTCTATTGGTAACAAAACGGGAACATCAAGGGTTTCTTCACCGACCTGAAGATCCCCAACATATATCTCTCCACCAGTTTGACATTCTAACATATCTCTCACTAAATCTTCTGATACTCCTTTAACAGGACGGTAAACAGAACCGAGATGGTCTGGGAGTCTTCTTGGTGATTTGAAAATCCATGCATCATCTTTCATCTCTGCATATCCCAACAACCTTCCACCTATATTGAGAAGCATGTTTCTCTCAATCCCTGCGAGATACGCATCACCTTCCACCATGAGTGTGCTGGCCACACGTGCCATATTGTCAACCTGGCGGAGATAGTTCTCAAGGTCAAGAACTCTGAAGAAGAAGACACGTGCATTGCCTTTTCGATGAGAGTATATCATGAAAATCTCACCGACGCTGATGTCACGATTATTACCTATGATTTGGAGGGAAGTTTGATTTCCTCCACCAACTTTTCCGTAAAGCTCTCCCAGTTTGTCTCTATCTAAACTCATGTTTTCACACCTTAGTCATCATAAATCATAGTCAGCTCTAAGAGGCTCAGCCTTGACACCATCCTGTTTAAGCTCTTTCAATACATCATCGCAGACTTCTCTGGCAAGTCGAAGGTCTTCATAGCTGAGTTTGCAGGAATTATGTGCCAATGCAAGAGGTACTGGATAACCATACCATCTTGCGTCTATTGACATAAACTCGATTTCAGCAAACAGAGCCTTTTCATTGGCTCGTGTCGCTTTTGGATTGTCAGGGACAAATACATACTGCAGCCACCAAATTCTATCAAAATCAATCCGGGAAGGCCTGTTATCTCGAGAGAAACTGTAGAGATAAGGTACTGCTAACATTGGAGGGATATAGGTCCGGTCTTCGTAGATATGTAAACCTCCTCCTGGATCATCTTTGCTTGGAAGTTGGCAGAACCATTTTGCACCTACACCAAACTTGTCCCTTGCAATTTTCGCGATACGGTGAGCAAAAGGAATCGTGTGATTCTTACTTACTGCACACAGAATCACCTTTTTTTGTCGTGCTAGTGCACAGAGTTCACGGAGTATGAATCCACTTGGCATGGAGGGGTAGTGCCTTACGTGATGCATGAAGACTGACATTGCACCATCGATGAAGATATATTTTGGATTTAGATCGCTTGTCAAGATTTTACGGATGGCAGCATATTCACTTGTCTTTCGAAGTTCTTCATGTACTGCTGGATTTGTCAAGTATTGCTCTCTTGAAATCAACGATTCCATATCTCTGAGTCGTGGGACATGTTCCTCGAAGTCAGTTCCAGTGAAATCTGAGAACGAAGAAATCTGGCCACTTGTATAATCGCGAAAGAACGGAAGTGTTAGAGTAGCCATATCTTTCATGGGATAGATGTGGGCAAGTGAATCAGAAAGCTTGGTTCTCGCATCATTACGAACACCTGAATGCCAGTGGCCATCTATTTGGGGCTGTTCGCCTACTTCGTCCTCCAGTGTTTCTCTATCCAATGGAGAGAACAGATTTTCTGAGTGTGTATTTGTATCTAGAACAATTGTTGAAGTGCTCAGAAGGTGTACGCGAATATCATCAAGTGTCATCAAACTGTCAGTACCAGACCCATCAACTGCAGCTAGACGAAAGTCCTGTTCAAGAAGAATATCAGAAGGAAATGGATTAATACTATCTAGAAGATTCTCTTTTATTCGGTCCTCATCCTTTGAGAATTCTTGCTCGTCTCTTCTGTCTTGTTGGTTAGTGATATCAGTGAAGATCATCTTCAGTGTTCGTCTGAACTTCTCTGTAAGAATCTTTTCCAGCAATTATCCCAACTCTCTCTCTACACAATAAACGAGGAATGGTATGACCTCTGAATATTAGTTCAGACCATATCATAAAAAGATAGCACTCGGTGTTTCGGAGTTTTTCTGTTCCCGTCTTGAAACGCGCCCTGTGTTAGTTTTTCGAGGCAGAAACGGCATAGGTTCGAAATTACCTTTTAAGTAACAAATTCTGGAGTCTATTGCAGCAATCATACTGGTTCGGACATTCCGGTAGATATTGACAGGAAGTGATTCGTTGCTCAAGATTACGTACTTTGGTAAGACATCATTTGCACTCGAATTCAATGAGACTATTGTCCTCTTGAATCCGGGAATTTGGGACGGTGAAAAGATCGTTCCAGATGATTTCAAAGCCCGAGTGGTCATCTCGACGAATCAAGCAGACGATGCAGTTGGAAACGCAGCAACCATCGCAGTGAATGCGAAGGCGTGGTTCCTCGGTAACAAAGAAACAGGTGAGAAAGTTTCTGAACAAGGCGTTAAACCATGGTTACTTCATGAGCTCAAGCCTGAGGTTCCCTATGAGATTCCTGATGTGAAGATCATTCCATACGCTCTCTCAAGAATCGACCAAAATAGCGGAGAACGGATGGAGAATCTCGGATTATACATTGAGATGGGGGATATGAAAGTAGGTTACCTAGGTGATACAACAATCCGAGGCCCATTTGAACATCTGGACATGGATATCCTTATCACCCCAATTGGGGGCGATGGAGTCTTCCCTGTGAAAGATGCAGTGAGTCTGTGTATAGATGCTAAGCCAAGGGTTGGAATTCCGATGAGATTGTCTTCGGATGAAGACACAAAGAAGTTCTCGAAGTATATCCAGCAGTTTGGTCAAGGAACTACCCCGGTTGTAATGGAACCCAATCAGGTTCTTCAATTAGAATGGGCAGCTGGAAACGAGTTCAGATACGAGCTAAACTGATATTCTCTTGCACTGTCAATATTGAGCTAGACGAATCCCCGAACAATGATGCAGATTACGAGTGTGCATTGAATGAGTGAGAATGAACGCAAGAAGGTTGTAATTGACCTCGAAGAAACTGAGAAGACCAAGCTTAGTGGATTAAGTGAGCTGACCAGTATTGAAACTTCGTGTGTCTTGAGTGTTAATAATGAATCTGATAAGAGTCGTATTTGGAATGTTAAGGTTCTCCTTGGAGAGAGTCGCGATGCAACAGATATTGGTGAGGAAACACTAGCGGCTGGAGAAGTTGATGCTAGTGGAAAGTGGGAAACCAATTATGGAGTTTCAGTAGATGCGCCCATAATCACTTTTACTGAAGTTTTCGATACATGTGGAACTGTCGAAACTGAAGATCCACACTGGGCCTATGTGATGGGTAAGGAAAATCCAGTTAAGATAACGCTCACAATCAACAACGAAACCGATGGGGAATTAGATAATATCATACTCAACAAGACCATCCCACCTGAACTCTCAGACATCCAGATTGTATCTGTAAAATCGGGAACTGCAGAGTATGATGAGGGAACGAAACAGGTAGTCTGGAAAGACTTCATCATATATCCACGTGAGGTTTCAGAACTTGTAATCAGTGCAACTGGAATGGTAGAGGACACAGAATTCAAAAATGCAGGGGATGTTGTCATTACTTATCGTGGTGAAGGTCAACAGAGGTCGGTTCTCGATCCTGACATGTCTGCATTAACTGAATTCCTTTCAGGAATAGAAACTGCTGAAACTGAACCAAACACTTGGCAGTGCACTCTTGAATGTTCAAACGAGAGTGATTTGATTGTCAGACTCGACAAAGCAGTAGTCTATCTCACCCCCGAAGATGGCGGCGAAAAGCAGAAGATGATAGATGAATCACCTGGTATTGAATTGGGACCTGATCAAGAATGGAGTTCTTCCTTCGAAATCAGTAGTAAGTCTACTCCGAAATGTACAACGGATTTAGAATATACACCTGTGAGAACGGTGACTAAGAGAGTTTTGGGAATAGTTGAGAAAGTTTCCCAGGAGATTCCTACCTATCACATCGAATATTCAAAAGAATTCGACCCTCCTTCCGTTGCGAGTTTTGACAAGACGCCAGTTGAGATCACCATCGAGGTGATGAACAAAGGGTCAGCAAAGCTCAACGAAATAACCGTGGAGGATAATCTACCTGATGATATCATGCCGCCCACAAGTGAACATGTTTCTGTCTGGATTAGAGGCGAGGAATTCGCAGGTCCATATGAGTTTACGATTGATCCAGAGGATCAAGACCCTGAGAAACCTCATAAAATGACATTCAGAGTTGAAAACTTGAAGGATTCAATTGGCGAACTTGAATCAGGCGAGACCCTCAAGATCAATTATGCTGTCATGGCTTGGCGGAATCGTCCTGAAAAGGAGTATCCATCACCAATCATTTGTACCGCAAACACTTACCCTGCAGGAATCCCTTCAGTTGCTGAGAGTCCGGAGGATGGTCATAAACTTGGAGTGATTTACAAGAAACGTGCCATCTCCACGAAGAAAGCAATCAATAAGGGAGCAGGCGCCGGTGAATATATTGTAGTTCTTGTAATTGCAAACAATGGTGAAGTTACAGCTGAGAACATTGAAGTCACAGATTGGATTCCAGCTGGATTCGAATATGTTTCTACAGACCCAGACGATGAGGTGCCAGAAGTATTCGCAGTCGATGAAGGTGGTTCGTTTATGGTCTGGACTTGGACACGAATGAATCCAGGAGATAAGAAGAAAATCAAAGTGACTGTTCAGGGTGAAGGTGAGTACGAACGCCGAGAACCTGAAGTAACCTCAATTTAGTGCAAAGAAATGATTGGAGTGGGTCTTCTGACCCATTCCTGAGTGTTATTCAACCTCGTCTTTTTCTATCTCTTCAAGTTCTCTACGAGTTTCTGCTAATTCTGCATCGATAACTCTTAGAGGTACATAATCCCCAACAGGATGAGTATCTAGATTGTAGAGAACACTGAGACCCGAGAGGGATATATGGAGAGCTCGAGATATCTCTAATATTGCGATTCCAAGATTAGTATCAGTGATTTCTTCTTCATGTTCATAGATGAAATCATACTCACCCCGAACAGGCTCAAAACCAAGCTCAGTAAGTTTTTTCACGACGTCAGAAGGTGACGCCCCCTCACTATTGAACCAAACTGTTACTCTTGTTACATACCTAGTCATCATATTCACTCCAATTATCGAGAACACCCGACCGCCTCTTCCATGCTATAAGACCTTTTTCATAAGCCTGTTCATCATCTATGGATTAATTGGGATGAGTCTTCATGTTTTAACGCATGTTCCCACTGCTGCATACATCCACAAGATGGTTTTTCTAAAATCGCAGGATCCTGACTTAGAGAGAAATCACGAATCACCTGAACAATCTCACTATCACATTTTCCGCAGTTGTGAGCTCCTCTCCTCCTTCCTCCAGCAACGGGATCACATACTATTCTCATCCATCCATCCGATATTTCACTGGCTTTACGCAAGACCTCCACCACACTCCACAGCCACGGAGGGCGGTATTTTCTCCGGTTCCAAAGTTTCTCAACAAGAGTATCATTCTGGACATTCACTGGATTTAGAGAGACTGTTGTCACTCCCATAGTTTGTGCATCTCGGACAGTAGTAATTGCATCAAGCAATGAATCGCGTTCTGTGAGTAGGGGAGGTTTAAGTAGAACATAAGCACGCATGCCAATATTATGACCCTTAGCTGTTTCAATACACTCTTTGAAAGTCTGGAGGTCAAAGCTTTTGTTTATGCACACTGTTCGGATTGTATCACTAGCACTTTCGAGACCCATACCTATCTCAATTGTCCGATCACCGAGAATACTTCGAACCTCTGATAGAACACTGTCCTGAACATATTCAGGGCGGGATTCCAGAACTACTTCTCGGACTCGTTCATCAGCACCAATTATCTTGAGGATTTCAGACCGTGCAGCTTCGGGTATCTCTTCAGGGTCTAGAAAACTTCCACTCGTGTATATCTTCACAGACAGAGGTGCTTTCTTTCCTTCCAAACCAACCATGGAAGACTTGAATTGTTCAATAAGTTGCTCTGAAGAGGGCATACTTTGAGAACCATCAAGGAGGTAGCTACACATAGTGCAACCTCCAGAATCACTGCGCGCATGAGCACAACCGATAGTTGAGAGAACTACTGCAAGTGCAGTTCCTTGGTCCCTTCCAACTCTTGCAGGAGCCGTCCATTTTGCAGAAGGTTGTAAGGGATTTCTCTTATGTCTTTTTTTGATAGATTGACCTCGTGCTCTGAATGTTGCCTGTTCCACAGCTGTATGAATTCGTGTCAGTGATTCGTCCATGCCAACACCTCATTCAACTTTGTGTCTCAAGGTCACAGCACGACCCCTGTTCAGTTCACACATCTCACGACCAGACATATCACTTCTACCAACGCCAATGACATCGTCGTTATTGTTGATCACGATGACCTCATCACCTGGTCGAATGGCAACATCAGCCTCTTGAACGCCAACTGCGAAAATAGATCCGCCTTTCACACTTTTTACATCGAGACGGACCCAGTAACGGCCCAGTGACGCGATTCTCCTTCCACCTTCAAGAGTAAGTGAAAGATTTCCACTCTCGGCAACATATGAACAGACCTGATCGCCATCAATCTGACAAAGGATTAGCTTGTAGGGTTTGCCTTTGAGCTTGGAATTTTCTGGAACAAGGAGACGCCCAGCTCCTTCTCCGAACTGGTAATCTGCAGTGGCTGAAACAATCTCTCTGAGTGTAGTTCTTGGTTCGCTTGAAATCGAAAGGACACTCTTTAACTCAGAAAGAGATTCCCCAAGTGTTTCAAGTGACTCTCTGCTAGTGGCACGGGCTTCATGACTGGTGTAGATTATGGTCTGCTCGATGTCAGGTTCAGCAGCTGTCACAATATCCAGATATCCTCCTGATAAATGGGCTACGACCACCGCAGAGCTGTTGAACTTCTTTAGGTGCGTGACGAGTGCTTCTGCACCAATCTTAATCTCCTCTGTGTCCCAGTTTCCTGTTACGGGAATGTCGTATTGTGCAGCGGGAAAGATTCTCTCAAGCTCTCGTGGAACTAGACCAAGGGGTGATGTCAGAATCACTTCAGCAACTTTTGGTTGAACACTTCCTAAAGTAGTAGTGATAACTTCTGCAAATCTGCGGTGAGACCTAGAGTCGGAATAGGGTTTTCGAGCGGAACACGGTAACAACAAGACTATCTGTTTACCTTGAGGCGGTGCATATCGATTGGCAACATTTTTCCTAAATCGTCGTACAGCAGGTGAATAATAAGATTCAGGCCCAATCAATGGAATGGTTTCGCTTCCCGTAGAGGGAGTGAACTCCTCAATGAATTGATAGAGATCCCTATCAACATTTCGTAGGAGTGACGCCATTGATGGAGAATTATGAGTTTGACTCTCAACCAGCCATCTCAAGCGCCCTGACTGTCTAGCTTGAATAGACTCTGATAGAACGGATCTATAGACATCCAGATTGTGTTCTAGTAAGACAATCGACTGGTCCTCTTCGTCGTTATCAATGTTTGAACATACAGGACAAGGACAGTATCGGGGTTCTCTACTTGCTTCGATTTTCTCCGGTCCGTTCTTCCATAACCGAATGTTTTGAGATGCAGCTTCATGTGCATGGTTCGCATCAATCATGTCAAACCCGGTATAATGGAGTAGGGGTAACAGCCCAGGTGTAATCCGACCCAGTGCAACAGCCATCATTGACAGAGGAAGTAGTCTTCTGAGTTGTAATGATCCTAGATCCTCCTGTCCCAGTTGTCCATTGAATACAAAGACAGCACCAGAAACACCGGTTTCCAAGAATTGGGTAATCTTCTTCGAAAAAGACTCGGGAAAGATTTCAGAAGGTACTCGCATAATAGCTCTGGATGGTTCAATGTGCGTTTTCAAATTTGTAAGCGCTTGCGATTGATAATCAAGAATCAATTCTGGTGAATCGGGGGTGAGTGAAGAAAAGGACATTAGTGAGGGCAATAAAACTGCATCACATTCACGTAATTTGTCCAATTGTAAGTCTTCAATCTGGCTGAAGAACGGCAATGAAACCAACATGGGTTCATCAGATAGAGGGTCATCCCTTCCAAGAGTGCCTGATCCGATTATGTTGTTACTCGATGTGCTAAGAGATGTCAAGAGGGGAGTTGTGAAAGTAGTATCCTTCAAGATGTACTCTCCAGTCCGAGCAGGACCATCGTGACCACGACCAATGCGAAACTCTACCATTCTTCTTCACCTCACACCAGTGGTTCATATCCTGTATACCCTTCGGTGTCAACAGTGGTTTCCACCTTGTCAAGGATACGTTTGATACTTTCTAAAGCACCAATCTTAAACAATGGGTTGTTGTTATTTCCACAGTTATACGAATATGTACACAGAGGACAACCATCTAAAGTGTTACAATCGCATTTCTCAAGGATGGTCTTGGCTCTTTTGAATGCCTCTCCTAATTTTGAGAATAGAAGCTTCGATGCACCATTTCCTCCAGGACTACCATCATAGACAAAGATGATACCCGAGTCACCCATCGAAACACCTCCAATTTCTCTCGTCCCCCCACCTGTGAGCATGTCACTTGATTCAATCACTACATGTTCAAGAGCGTGAAAAGCTCCTCCATAGAGTGAAGCGGGTCCCATCTTTGAACTTGTAATCGCACCCAACGTTCCAGAAATATAGTCATTCACAGCTTGAGTTGGCTCCGGTGCAGTGAATGCAAATCCTCTTGTTCGATATTTGTAAACTAATGGGAGTGCGAGAGAAGTTCGACCAAGTACTCGACCAGTGCGAGTTGCTTTCTTCACAAAACCATCAACTGTTTGTGTCATTTCGAGAGTACAATAGATTGCATTAAGCCCGAGAATCTTACTCTTCTCAATGATATCAATTATCCGAGGCATAGAGGAGTAGAGAGGTCGAGTATGAGCACTTCGGTCAGAGAATGGAACCACTGAAGCCTTACCGAGTCCAGGGGTATACTTGAAATCAACAGAGAGGTAATTTTTTCCACCATGTAGGTAGATGGCTCCTGGATGCAGTTCCTGGGCAGCCATCGGCATTGACCGGTTGCCGAGACCCTTGTTCCCGGATTTAATCTGTACAGTGTCCCCAATTCCCCGGATACTATATCCCCGCCATCTCTTTCGAGCTGTTTCAAAATCAACAACGCGTACCTTTCCATCTTGTTCGATTTGAACCAGTCCATCACTCTCAAGTTTTTTGATGATCTCAATATATCGTGAGAAATCATTCGTGTTTAGTTTCCCACTCATAGCTGCTGCAATCAGTTGATAATAACCTACGACCTCATTCTCTGGTTCAGTATATGCAGCGTCAATGTCTGTAAAGTATTTGTCAGGCTGGTGTCTGTAGAACGAGGAGATTGGATCTTTCTCCCTGAGCGCGAGAATTGCCACACTCTCCTGTCCTTTTCTCCCAGCACGTCCTATACGCTGAGTCAAACGAGTAATGGATACAATCATACTGACCACGCTGTTCAGGTCACCAATGTCAATCCCAAGTTCAAGAGTTGGGGTTGAAACAATGACCGGTAACTCTCCTGATCTGAACTTGTCCTCAACATCTCCACGGTATTTTTTGGATAAACCTGCTCTGTGGACCATCGACTTGACACCAGTGTCTGCGATAAGCATGTTCAGGACTTCAGCCTCCGTATGTGTGTTTCCAAACACAAGCGTTTTGAAACTTCCATCCTGTAGCTGACTCACAAGGTCGACAATCATGCTGTACTTGCTCCGCATTCCAGGATAGTACATCATGAAGTGCACGGGTCCTCTCTTAGCAGTCTTTGATTCAACAAGACGGACATCACAGTCAAAGAGGATTTCTGCAAACTCCTTTGGATTTGAAACTGTAGCGGATGCTCCCACCTTCTGGAAACTGCCAGACTCTAGTTCTAGTCGTTTGAGGATGTAATGTACATTAGCGCCCATGGACCCTGTATAGAGATGGATCTCATCAAGTACAACAAAACGGACAGTATGAAGCATTGGCACAAGACGTGATTGTGTCCAGCCAAGATGGTAGTGTAGAACGTCAGGGTTGGTTAGTAGGATATCGGGTGGACGTTCGTATATCTTCTGTCTAGCACTCTGGGACACATCACCATCAAAGATTGCTACAGTCAGATTGGAGGTTTCACACATCTTCGTAATATTATCGAATTGGTCTCGAGCTAGCGCTTTTGTTGGATAGATTAACAATGCACGCACCCCGGGATTCTCAAAAGATTCGTGGACAGACAATAAGAGCTGTCTGATGATAGGAAGAATGAATCCCTCTGTCTTACCCTGTCCAGTTGGTGCTGCTAGCACGACAGTCTCGCCATTCTCAATTGCGGAATATGATTCCTCCTGAAACTTGTAAAGCTTGGAGATACCAAGGTCTTCGAGATGATCCTTCAATCTGGCAGGGATGCTGAGATCACTGACCGCCGTTCCATACTCTGCATCTGTAGCTGGTAGGAGTTTATACTGAACTAGATAATCTCTACCTCTAGACAGGAGCTTTTGAAGAGTTTCCGACAGATTGTCAAGATCCACTCCTCCCGCTTTAACAAGCTGTTCGATCTCAGTACTATTTTGCACTCGGGATGACTCATCTCTTCTTCGCTTTCTCTCTCTTGGTTTGTCTGCTCCCGACCCCAGGTATTTCTTCTTTCTATAATCAACTTTAGGGGCGATTCCAGCCTTAGTCTGTGATACATATGCTTCATAGGCGTCGAAAAGATCAGTCTTCTGCCCACCTACCGACACTTCAACTGCGCATGAACTACAAAGAACTGTCCATATTCCGCCTCCTTTTCTAATGTCCAATCTGGAACCGCATGTTGGACAATGGAGGACGGGCACAATAATCACCAAGCGCTCAGGAAGTCCATTGGCGGCCGCTTATCAAATTTTGGCACTAGCATAAGTTGAAATAGGGTCAGGCACTTAGCAAAATGCTTATAACGATTGTGCATAACGAATGCACAACCGACCCGGTGACGAGGAGAGTATCCTTATGGTTGACGATGTTAACTCAGACAAATTGCCTGAAATTATCTCTGAAAATAAAGTAGTATTCGTTGATGCCTGGGCAGATTGGTGCGGCCCGTGCCGTACGTTAAGCCCAATACTTGAAGAAATACAAGAAAAGTACAAGGATAAAGGCTTGAAAGTAGTAAAGATAGATGTGGACCAAAATCAACAATTTAGTATGGAGAACCAGATTACAGGTATTCCAAGCGTTCTAGTGTATTCTGAGGGCAAAAGAGTTGTCTTTGATGATGGTGCTGGAAAGAAAATGGACAAGCTTGTTGGTGTGATGCCACCAGAAGTCTATGAGCAGATTGCAGAGAATCTTCTTGCTGAAGAGGCAGCATAATCCAGTTCTACATGTAGAAGGGAACTTATCCCTTCTCCATGCATCTTATTTTCATTTCATTACTTATCTAAGTAAGAGATAAAGCCATTCGAGCAGTTAACGAAACATGGTCGATGACTTATCTCCTGAAGAAGTAGAGATAGCTGTCAAAGAAACAAGACTACTTCTCGTCGAAGCTTGGTCTCCCTCTTGTGGTCCGTGTAAGGACCTGGGGCCAATTCTAGAAGATTTGGAGGACACGTATGCGAAAAACTCCGACCTCAGAATCGTCAAGATAAATACTCATGACCACATTGGATTTGCTTCGAAAAACAACATATTTGCTCTACCATGTGTTCTTGGTTTCTTCGAGGGTAAACCAGCAAGGTATGTGTGTCAAGATTCAGGAGGAGATGCCCGAGTAGTGGACAGACTAATAGGACTTCGACCTATGGATCATTACGATGATATGATCTGCAGCCTTTTAGACATCTAATAATACATCACAGAAGTCACATGATGTTTTATATTCCGCGAGACGAGTGAATATCTATACAACAAATTGAGGTGTTAGATTTGCCGATACTGCCTTTTGGTGATAAGAGTCCAAAGATTGACCCGCAAGCGTTTGTCAGTCCTCAGGCCACTATTGTGGGCGATGTAGAAATAAGTCCGGGATGTAATGTATGGCCAGGAGCTGTCATTCGAGGCGATCAAGCTTCAGTCCGGATTGGGGAGAACACCTGCGTTCAGGATAGCGTAGTAATCCATGCACACAACGCAGACAATCCAGCAATCATTGGCAATAACGTGATAATATCTACTGCAGCTGTAGTTCATGGCGTCTATGTAGGAGATAATACCAATATTGGTGAAGGAACTGTAGTGTTTGATGGTGCCACACTTGGAGAAGGTGTGACGTTAGCACCAGGAAGTATCGTCCCGCCCAACATAGTTATTCCACCAAGGACACTAAGTTCAGGTGCACCTGCTGCTCAGATTCGTGAAATCACAAGAGAGGAAATTGAGAAACACACAATAAAATCAGATACCATTACTCAGGTGTTTCTGAAGCTCAAGAGATGGCAGAACCCTACGTGATTACATAGTTTCACGAGCAAGTGTCGTAAGATTTTCACAGCCATCAGCGGATATCAGAATCATATCTGCAATCCTAGCAGTGCCTATACCATCAACATAACCAGTAGGATGAATTGAGAGGACCATGTTCTCTTTCAAAGAATACTGACCTTGAGGTGTCAGATACGGAGGTTCATACAGATCTAGTCCTATCGAATTGCCAAAAGGTTGTACAAGAGTATCTGAAGGATAGCCTCTTCCGAGTTTCTTCATGATCTTATCAGCTACATCTTTGATAGATATTTTAGGTCGCAATTGCTTCTCCATGACACGAGTTGCATTCAAGACATACTCGTAGAGCTTTCTCTGCTTGTTTGTGGGACGACCAAGATGGATTGTTCTTGCTACTTCACAAAAATACCCTTGATGACTAACTGTCATGTCCAATACAACAAGAGCGTCATCTGTGATTCTTCCAATACTGGGTTGCATAAAAGGAAGACGAGCCTGCGCTCCAGATAGTACTGCGGCACTTATACCATGTAGCTGTCCACCAACTCCTCTCATTGCAGCTTCAATCTCCAATGACGCTTCTTCTCCAGTTTTACCAGTTGCGACAATCTCAAGAGCTGTACGGATTCCAATCTCTCCAATTGCGATTGCTTGGAGAATCGCATCAATCTCTGCTGCATCCTTGATGTATCTCAGCTCCCAGAGTGCTTGAGAGAAGTCCTTGAATCCTGCATCTGGAAGTGCCAATTTCAACATCTCAAACTCTCGCACGGACAACCAATCATGCTGAAGACCTATCATTCCACCTGTTTGACCTAGCTCACGAAGAAGATTTGTGATTTGGTTCAAGAACGCAGCTCCTCGTGTTCGGGGCCAACCCTCAATCGGGGTGTCGGTAAATGGTCTAACCTTTGCCATTATCGATTCACGAGAGGTAACAAGTTCTTGGATATCCGGAATGACAAGTTGTGGTTGATTTCCCTCTGTGATTATGCATGCGATAGGAATACTCGTTCCGCTATACTGATACCCAGTCAGGTATTGAACATCCTGTCTTCGTGTGATGACCAATGCGTCGAGCTCATCACGTCGCATCGATTTGTGAACTTTCTCTATTCGCTGTGGTGTAAATTGCATATTCAAGGCATCTCGGTTGCTGGGTATGTTTATCGACTTTAAGGACCCATTTAAGCTTCGTGTCAAGAATAAAAATGGCGGGACCGCCCGGATTCGAACCGGGGATTACCAACTCCGCAGGCTGGTGCCTTATTTTCCTCACAAACTAAAAATCGGTCTGCGACCAGGCTAGACTACGGCCCCGTTCACCGGGGGGCCTTGTTAAACTTATAGAGTCTTCGTTGGTCTCTACATCAAATCAGTTGCATTTGAAGATGTTCTACAACTGCACGACTATTCTTCTTTGTGACGCGTAGAGTATGTTCAGATGTTTGAAGGATGAAATGTTCACCCTCTTCCAGATTATCCAATACTGTCTTACCAAGCGGACCATTGAGATATCTGGTGAATCGGTTCACAACTCGGTCTGCCGCTGAACCGTGTTCTCTTGTAAAGCTCATATAATCGACCTCACTTTCACAATAATCAGATTGTCGAGTCTTTTAAACTCCGAGCGGACTGGTTAGAATAAAAAATCAGTGGCGGGACCGCCCGGATTTGAACCGGGGATTACCAACTCCGGAGGCTGGTGCCTTATCCGTGCTAGACTACGGCCCCGAGGGGCACTCAGTCGCATTTTCTATAAAGATTTGCCTAGTGGTTAGATGACAACAAGATCAACATTTGTAATCCACCAAGCTCCACGCTTGTCATTTACTAGCCCTTTCTTGTATTCCAGAAGATCTGTCCCAAACAACTTATTGGCACGAATGTTGAGCCGATCAAGTCGATCTAAGACTGTTCGGCGTTTATCACGACCACCAAGTATGTTCTCAGCTAATTCAGGGGTGGTAGCCCCTTCGTTCTTTATGAAATATGCAAGTAGCCTACGGTCAATCTCATCAAGACACAATTCGTTTCGTGCAACCTCATTTAGCTCACTCAGATGCAAACTTGTGGATTTTAAACTCTCAAGAAACGTCACTCGTGCTTTGAGATCATCTACATCACGGATTAGATCGAACATAACTGGAGGGAGCTCTTCATCGAGTCGCCCGAGAATTGCATCACGGATATATCTCTGCCGCCCTCTCTCGCCTGCAAGTTGATCAATCCGTTCTAGAATATCCTTTTCAATTCTCAATCGGATACTTACTGCTCGGTCGTCTTTCTTCTTGCTCATGTGTGTCACCTCGCAGACACTATTTGCACATACTCTGAAAGAGAAAAGGCTTGTCACAAGTGGCGCCCGACACAGTTATAAAACAATCACAGAGTGACGCTTTGAACGCGACGGTGAATAGTGATGGTTAACAAGGAAAAAGCTCTGAAGCAGGAATTGATTCAACTTAGACGAAACCAAAATCCCCAGCAGCTTGATTTCAGAAGAATGAGAAAAATCCGCATCG